>Ga0194132_10000512_pt1 | contig 79132 bp, 74 predicted proteins | sample TA2KigOf80mmetaG_FD_148612 | JGI IMG/M metagenome (GOLD analysis project Ga0194132, IMG submission 148612) | Freshwater microbial communities from Lake Tanganyika, Tanzania - TA2015054 Kigoma Offshore 80m | ecosystem: Environmental > Aquatic > Freshwater > Lake | place: Tanzania: Lake... | reverse complement strand
CCTACCGTTCACCTGGCGACACGGCTTTTCTAACCATCAAGTCCCTCACCACGACGCCGCGCGATGCCGGAATTGGAGTTCGGGGATTTTCAGGTTAGCCGTGGGGCAAACGAGGATGCAAATGCACTTGAAGGCGTTGATTTGGCGTTGATTGGCCGTGCTCCTCCACATGGCCGGCTTAATAAAGTGGCAGGGCATCGCTGACAACCGAGTGCACTTCGCTGAAGACCGGTTGCTTTTTTGAATGTGTCTCATTTTGAGATACGGAATTCCCGAAATGAGACATTTCCATTCCAACGATCGCCTTTGGAAGGTGTTTATTATAAAAATTTTTACGAGAAATCTAGCGCGGCAAGGCACATGTTATTGTGAACAACTTCTGGCATACAAAACGCTGAACTCGCAGCTGTCAGCGTGTAAAAAGACAAAATGAGATCGGCCCTTGGCGTCGCCTCTGATTTCGTTTGCCCTCGCGCCGCCTCCACCGCGAAAGTGCTTTTGAAGCGAACTGATTACGTTCGATTTCCGTAGTTCATTTCATTGACCGATGATTCAAATTCAACAGCCAACGGCCGACAATCCGGGGATTAATGGAGGTCTGAAATTGTTGCTTGAAAAGCTGCCTTTCGGAATCGTGCTGAGCTGCCGCGATAAACTCTTTTACGCGAACGGCGCCTTGCTGCGTTCGCTAGGCCAGGACGACGATGATGGAAGGGACAGCGAGTTTTTGCAGCGACTGCTCCCAGAATGGCCAACACTTTTAGAAGCGCATGCCAGTGGTCAATCCGAGCCGCACGAAGGCCTCACTGCCCATCGCTGTGCTGGGCTGAGAAAGGACGGCTCTGCCTTCGAATTCTCTATCGAGTTCGCCAATATCGACTTTCTTGGAGTAACAGCCGCCTTCGTGACTGATATCACCAAACCCATGCAAAACGGACAGCCCACGGTACGGCCTATCGAGGAGATCGCCCACGATCTGAACAACCTTCTCACTTTGATTGAGGTGCACGCCTCGACCTTGCTGACTGATAAAGTGCTCGATAAGGAACTCGCCGATTCGGCGCACCAAATCTATCGTGCGGTCGATCAAGCAGCAGGACTCACTTGCCAATTACTCACTCCCAGCCGAGTGGGATAACAAGGCAAACGGCCTGGCAGCCATCCGCCCCGAGAAGCCTTCGTCAGGAAGTTTTCGGAGCAACCGTTTTCAAAATAGAGTGAGTGCGTCCTGCTTTGACGACGGTCCGCGAGAAAGTTCGAAGAACCATCGCGCGGGTAAACCTTCCTGAGCTTAGTGCGCCTCGGTTTTCACGACCACGCCCGATACAATCACGCCAACGCAGTGGGATGCGTACTCGAAAGGGTCTCCATCGTACAAGGCAATGTCGGCATCTTTGCCCGGCTCCAGCGAACCGAGCCGATCGTGAACCCCGAGCAAGCGAGCCGCGTCAATTGTCATCGAGGCCAAGGCTTGGTCAAAGGTCAATCCGTTCGCCAGCGTGAGCGCGCCCTCAAATAAGACGACGCGCGTTTTCGGAACGTACGGTTCGTATCCGCTCTGCAACGCGAACGGAATGTTGGCTTGCTTCAATTTAGAAGCCGTTTCAAAGCTGAGGTTCTCCGTCTCATTGTTCGCGCGTGACATCGTTGGATGCAGGATAACTGGCAAGCCCGCTTGTTTGATTTCATCGAGGACCAAATGCGCGTCCGCCACTCCGTCAAGCACCAGACGCAGTTTGAATTCCGCAGCGATCCGCAGGACGGCCAGAATGTCCTGATGCCGGTGAACGGTCACGAGCAGCGGCTGCTTTCCATCCAACAGGCGCGTCAATGCTTCGAGGCGCAAATCGCGCGCCGGACGTTTCTCAGGATCGGGTTTCTCCAACTTTTTGTTGTATTCGACGGCTTTGACCAACTCGGCTCGAAGCATCGCCACGGCTTTTGACTTTGTGCCAGGAGGTTTATCGCCGGCGCCGGTCGCGCCTTGTCCCAACGTCGCGGCAATCATGGCGGCAGGAACCACGACAGCTTCATCTAATTTGTTGGGATAAGTTTTGACGATCATCGTTTGTCCGGAAATCAGGGCGCCCGGCGCGTGACCAGTGTGGACTGTGGTGACACCGAAATTACGCACCCATTCCACCAACGGATCGCGCGGGTTGTAGCTGTCGATCACCCGCAGTTCCGGTTGAATCGGCCCCGCCATGTCGAGTTGCTCCTGATCATGCGGCTGGTTAAGAATGCCCGACAGACCAACTACGGTATGGGCGTCTATCAATCCTGGCGTGACGACCTTGGCTTTCAAGATTCGGTACTCGTTGGGGATCGTCACCGCAGGAGCTTTTCCTACCGCCTCAATCTTGCTCCCGCGAATCAAAATCACTCCATCCTGAATCGCCGGACCCGCCATCGTATAAATCGTTTCGGCTGACACCGCTACTTGAGCCCGCGCAAGCAACGGTAACGCGACGAATCCAAGACAAATGCAAAATAGCTTCATCATTGCCCCTCCCTCCCATAACAGCAGAGGTCCAAATCTTTCGAATGCCCCGCGCGAAACCCACCGACGGCCCAGAGATGATCTTTCGGATCCGCGCGGTCGAAAACCTTTATGCCTTCGACCCACGTTTCCAACACGTGCGTGCGAATGCTCAACGGATCGCCGGACAGCAAAACAAAATCGGCGTCCTTGCCGGGCTCCAAAGTTCCAATGCGATCGTGAAGATCCAGCATCTTTGCACCGGCGCTGGTCATAGCTTCCAAGGCCGCCTTGCGCGACATTCCCGCGCGGACGGCGAAGGCCGCAGACCGAAGGAATAACCGCGAATCGGTAATCGGATCATCCGTGTGGAATGCCGTCAGCACGCCCGCCTGCTCCAGAACCGCGCCATTCTTCCAGTCGACGTCTCGCGCTTCGATTTTTCCGCCGGGGCTGTCGAGCATGATGATCGAACAAGGCACTCTCGCCGCAGCAATTTCATCGGGGACTTTCCAGGCATCACTCACATGATGGAGCACAACGCGAAAGCCGAATTCCTTTTGCAACCGCAGCACCGTCACAATGTCGTCATGCCGATGCGTATGATGGTGAACCATCCGCTGGCCGTTCAAAGCTTCGACGAGGATTTCCAATCCCAGATCGCGCGCCGGCATTTTCTCAGGATCATTCTGAGCGCGCGCCACCTTGTCGCGATACTCGCGAGCTTTGATATATTGCTCGCGGACCAACGCGGCAGATTTTCCGCGCGTCCCGGGAAATGGCGGGTCGCGCCGCGAATTCGTGCCATTCGCCATCTTGAGTCCTCCAGCCATTCGGCCCTCTTTGTCCCTAATAACCAAATCTTCAATCGTCTTTCCGTCGCGCAGTTTGAGATAGACGGTCTGGCCGCTGATCAAATGACCGGAGCCCGGCATCACATTCGCGGTGGTGATTCCGCCAGCCTGCGCCTTTTGAAAACCGGAATCGCGCACGTCGATCGAATCGAGAACACGCACTTCAGGTTGAATCGGCGCCGACCGGTCCCCTGCCCCGCCGCCACCCACGTGGCTGTGCGTGTCCACAAGACCCGGCATGATGACCTTGCCCGAAATGTCGCGCACGGTGGCATCCGCAGGAATGGCCGTCTGCCCTGCCGGGCCCACCGCAAGGACTCTTCCCCTGTGGACAACGAGAATCCCGCCGTCGAACGTCTGGCCGCTTATTGTGAAGACCTTCCCACCAGAGAAGGCCAACGGAACTTCCTGCGCTGCCAAACGAAATGGCGACAGCGTCAAGCCTAACCACAAGGCAGCGGCCAAACCGCCGCTAATGTAACAATGCCTGCTAACGGGTCGAACAATGCGGTTTTCAGGCAAGCAATGGCGCTTAGTACTCACGTCAATTTCTCGAATATCATGCGAGGCAAAGCAGTCACTGGCAAGGATGCAGCGCCAGGCCAACCACTCTGTCTTCACTTTGTTGATTCCACTTCTGCGTCAAACACCCCCGTCATCACTTTGCCGTTCACTTTCATCTGGACCCAAATCCGATAGCTGCCGGCTCTCGGAAATGCGTAGGGAAATGAAAGCGCATTCGGGTCACGCCCGCAGAATTTGTCGTCAAAGTCCCACGCCGGATCGGACGATACGCGCCCTTCCTCGCGCGCCAGGAATCGTTGCTGCGAAGCCATGGAAATGCTCCCGCGCGGATGGAGATGAGTAAAGACTGAACCGTCCTGATGTCGAATGATCGCATGCCCCGCCATGCCCATGTACGATTCGAGCGAAGCGACTCCTCCGTTGGGACCAGTGACGACGAATCGCAGCATGGTCTCGCGGTTTTCGACCAATGGCTGCTCACGCTCCCAAGCCATGATATGGGCTCGATCTAAAGCATATCGAACAGTTCGCTCCGACAGGCTGCTCTCCCGCGAAGGCGAGCCGTACCGTGTTCCTACATGCCATGAGTCGTCAGGATCGCTCCTCAACTCGGTGGTTAAGGCTGCTTCCGAATTCGCTGTCGATTCGGGAATCGTAACGCGAGAAATCAGCGTTTGCGTGAATCCGCTTTCGTGAGTCACATCAGCATAAACATTGTACAAGCCCGCCGGAATCGGAGGCAGCGGCGTCTCAAACTTACTTGAATCAATTCGTACCGGATGAAGGTGGGCGAAGCTGTCCAGATCAGGTTCGCGCATCAGAAACAAATGAATTAACTTCCCATGATCCGGCACGAGCGTGGTTGCGTCATGCCGCGTCCACTTGGAAGGTTCCAGAGTGAGCTGCAGCGCACGCGTGTTCCCTTCGGCGCGGATGGCTGTCTTGACTTCGACCGATTGGTACAGGCGCCGTTGAAATCGAGCATCCACTCGATTCCACCAACGTCCGAGCACGGCGAGCGCCAACGTCAAACAAACGCAAGCTCCGGCCATCATCACAATCGCCCGCCATCGCCGCCGCCGATCCGGTTCGAGCCCTGGCGCGAGCACACTTTCACGGACGGCTGCGCCAACAATTGTGAGCAACAAAAGAAACAGCAAGATCCCTGCGCCGAGCAAACCAGAGCCAAACCACCGGGACATCGTCAAACGTTGGGTGGCGACAGAGTTCAGCGGTACAACGGCTGTGCCTCGTCCTTTAGCGCCTTCGACGTTGACAAACACGCTGTACGCGCCGAAGTCCATCAACCACAGTTCAGCGCTGAACAGATTTGTTTCGCCGCTCACAAGCTTCGCCTGGTCCGCCGGCGGCGCTCCTTTCGTCCCGACTTCCCAGTGCACCGGCAGAACCGAGACTTGCCCAGCCTCGCCAGCCAAAATACGGACATGAATCTCCGCCAAACCCGGAACAACACCCGGCGGGCGAATGATTACGCGGACTGGATACGGCCCAGCTTCTCCTTCGTAGAAGACATTCGGACTGCCGACATGCGCCATCGCAACCAACGAAGACAGCCAAAGCATCAAGAGCGTCTTTGCTCTCGATCGTGCTCCTGCACTGACGCTGAAACACAGGTGCACAGACAAGATCATGGGCATGAGCGAGATCAATGACGAATGACCAATGACGAAAGAAGGACGAAACCCAAATGACTAATCAGTGCGGGCCACCGAACGTGATGGGCCATTCGAACTTCGGCATTAGTCATTCTTTAGTCATTACGATTTTGGCATACGGTCATTGGCCTCCCGTCACCGCTTCACCTGCGCCATCCAATTCCCAAACCACAGGGCGACGCGCGATTTGAAGATGGCGAGTGCCAAGGCAATGCCGAGTCCGCTGAGAGTCACTGGGTCTTCGTCGGGTTTCCAGAAGCGATTTTGCCATTCTCCCGGACGAACAAAATAAGGCCAATGTCCGTCGCCGGCGAAGAACCAATTGGCCGCGGCTGGGCTCAACAGGAATTTCGCGAAGTGCCATTGCACCGCCAGGAGAGTGCCGAGGAAAACCACGCCCACCAGAACAGCCAAAATCCAATCTCGCCACCAGTTGGGCTTGCGCCCGAACCATAACATCAGCAAATCAATCGCCAAAGCCGGAATGGCTAGCAACAACGGAAAACTCGGCGGCACCATATGATCCACTGGATTGTAGATCGGTGCTAGCTTCGGCTGCGCTGGGAACAACGGCAAAATCCAAAGGATCAGCAGCATGACACCCATGTAAAACAAAGCCGCTCCCGTCCCTGACCAGCGAAGTTTGGAGGCCCGCGCAGCAATAACCAAATAGAGCGGGTAGATCGCGCAAGAAATCTGATAAAATAATGACGTTCGCTGTTGGTTCGGAAAACTCTCCTCGGTCACAATGATCGTGGACATGGTCAACACCACACCAGCCATAAAGACAAAGAGGAAACTGCTCATTTGCTGCGGATCACTCACGGATCGATTTTGCCGAGACACAACAAGCAACAACGCACCGACGGCCACGGCATACATCCCCGCTGCCAAGACCGTGTGCGGCGGACTCAATATCTCGACGTCCAACCCATAGGCATCGTGCCACCAATTGTCGAACGGCGCCGAAATCAGCATGGCCAACGAACCCCAAATCGTCACCCACGCGCCAATAGGACCGCGGAATCCCCAGACTCGGACCGATGCGATCCGTTCCTCTGCGCGGCCAAAAGTGCTCTGAAGCACAAGCCAACCGCACGACAATCCCGGCAGCAACCCGCCGAGATAAATCAGCAAATGCGCCGGCGTCCAAAACGTGTCGCGGCCAATGGTTGAGTGCCAGGAAATGTCCCACAACGCGCCGATCGGAATGCACGCCGCGCCGAAAACTACGGCGTAGCAGTGCCACGGCAACGGCGCAGCGCGACCCGTGGCAACAGACTGAATGGCCGATGTAACAGCGAGAGAGCTTGCCATAGATTACATTCTGAAGCGCTAAGGTAGGGAGAATCACACGATTGGCAATGCCTCTTTGAAGCCTCTTTGCGGCTAGCTGTGGATATCCCTGCCTCGGGGACGAGGCCGTCCCCGCTCCTATGAATCGGTTCATGCAAACGACGCGCGAAGGCTGCCCGAAAAGCCTTCCAAAAGAACCGATACGGAGGGCGTACAATCTGCCAGCAAGCGGGATGCCTCGCCTGCGCTACGGCATTACTCGTGTATTTCGTACACTTGACCGTTCAGTGCGAACTGCACGTTTTGTCCGAGAGCTAGCCAAGCGCGCGCTTCCGGCAGCTTCGCTGCAAGATCGAAGTATTCCTTCGCATTGAATTGCACGCAGACACGCGCGGCATTCGCCATGTTCTGCACGAGCGAGTCGATCCATTGAGTGCCGTTCTGGAAGAAATTGCGGCCATTCGCGAAACGTGCTCGCTGCGTTGATTCCATGATGCGCAAGACTGCATTTTCGCCGCCCGACACGCCCCCAGCTTCGCGGCCTCCTCGTCCACCCAATCGTGTTGTTGCTGCTGGTCCCGCTGGCGACGTGGTCGCGCTAAAACTCAAGCTGCGCCGGCCTTCGGCGTTACCAAGCGAAAGCGCATCTGCTGGCGCGTCGGCTTCCTTCAAGGCCAATCCGTAGCGCGCGCCCGCCACGGCGCCCTCGCCGGAGCGTTCTCGATAAAACCTGTCCAAGGCGACTCCGGCCGCATCGCGGGCTTCTCGGTCCATTTGCAATCGCGGCAATGATTGTACGGTTAATGGCAAGCCGCGCTGTTTCTCATCCTCCACGATCAAGTATGCCGTGTACGGTGTCACGATGCCGAACTGGCGCGCCAACTCTGTGACTTCGTCTTTCAGTTCCTTGTTCTCGCCGTGCAAACGAATTTCATCGAGCAGATAACCAACCCGCCGTGTCGCCCAAAGTCTGGGTATGAAATCGTGTTCCCTCGCCGAATCGGGAAACTTCACATCCTCAGCGAATCGTTTGGTGGAACCGTTGGCGGCGCCTTCAATGACGATCGCGCCGGTCCCGCTCTTGGCATAGCGCCCAACCAACACTAATTGTTCGCCTTTGAACAGATCGGGCAGCGATCCAGGATAAGTTTTGCTCGTACGGACGCCTTCCGGGAACGCGATCTTGATGTTGGCGAGCACGGGTTCTTTGATCTTGGCAAAGAAGTTCGAGACCTTCACTTCGATGTCTTCTTCAGGCAAAACGTATTGGCTTGCCGCGCGGGTGCTTTCGGTGATGCGATCGAGCAGATACGTGTTCACATCGTGTCCAATGCCAAAGCAGAAGATGCGCGTGCCTCCCGCATCTTTATTGACCGAAGCGACAATTTGATCGGCATTGGTCACGCCGACGGTTGGCAAACCGTCGGTCAGGAAGATGATCAGGAAGGGCCGTTCAGATTTCTCCGGACGCAGCGCCAGGGCTTTCTTCAGCGCGTCGTGGATGGCGGTGCCGCCGATGGTTTTCAATCCTTGGATGAACTCCTCGGCTTTTTCGCGATGGTTGCGATTGGCCGCAACAAGCTCGTTAAATAGCGGCTCGACTTCCGTCGAGAAGCGCATGATTTCGAAGCGGTCTGTGTCATTGAGATTGCCCACGCAGAATTGCAACGCCTTCTTGGCTTGTTCGAGTTTTTTGCCGGTCATCGATCCGGAGGTGTCGAGCACGAAGGCCACATCTTTGGGAACCACTTTTTTCTGGGCGACATCAACACCAGGCGAAGCCAAAAGAAGGAAGCAACCATCGTCCGCTCCGGTCTTGTAGGTCATGACATTAATTCCAACGTCGCTTTCCTCGGGGGCAAAAAAGAGCTGAAAGTCCGTGTCAGGCTTGACGTCTTTGGCTTCGAAACCGATGGTCGCACGAGTCGCGCCATGCCGCTTGATTTCCACTGTGTGAGTTGGCGAATAGATCGTTTTCAGCGGCCGCCGCGTCTCGAGGTCGAGCCTGAGGCTGACGGTCTGAATCGGTTTGGCCGAGAACTTTTCCGTGTTTAACGGATAAACGAATTCGATTAACCCGGAGTCCAAGGGCAACAATTGAGTGTACGAAAGCGTAACGCGTTTGCGACCGTGGCCTTCAATCGGAAAGATGCGGACGCGAATGAGATCGCGGCCCACGTATTCCATGAGCGCGGGATCCCGCATTTTGCGGACGATCTCCTCGTAAATGCCGCGCGCCTTCTCCGCCGAGAGCAGTTCGGCTTCGACCTGCTTCCCGCCAATTTCCATAGTGAACTTTTTGATTTGTGCGCCGCGCGGGACAGGAAAGAGAAAGGTTCCTTCCAACTGATGCGCGCTGGGATTGTAAAACTCTTGCTCGATGGCCACCGACGCGATTTGGTCTTTGATGGCGACTTCGGCCTTGTGAAAGGCCAATTCGAGCGGCGCGAATGGGTAATGTCTCGCGACCGGCGGCGTGGGGCGAGGCCGAGGGATCGGAGCGGGTCGCCCATGATCCGGCGGAGGCCACGGTGGCGGATAGACCGGCGGTTGCGGTCCAGTCGATGGCCAATGCGCGGGATCCACGATAATGAGACCGGCGGCGAAGTGACGCGGCGTGGCGGTCAACGCACCCAAAAGAAGAAAGAACCAGAACAAGCGTTTCATGTGGAGTTAGACGCAAAACAGCAACGAATGCTCCGGACTTTTAGAATGGAACACGAAATTCGCTGTAACTTATGGGTGCGCTAACGTGTATTTTTAATGAGAGCTGAAGCAGTTCTCATTTTTGACTTTCTAGCGCACCTTTGGCGTACGATCGCAATTTGCAAAGAATATCATGAAGTTCCTGTTCCTCTTTTTTCTCTGGTGCGTTTTATTCGTGTTGAGCTGGCCGATAGCCTTGCTGGCCTTGATTATTTTCCCGCTGGTTTGGTTGATCTGCCTTCCTTTTCGCCTCGTTGGCATCACGGTTCACGCTGTGTTTGCGTTTGTGAAAGCCTTGCTCCTGCTGCCGGCCCGTCTCTTGGGGTACCGCCCGTGCAAGCATACTCCGGCACAAATCGAAGCGGCGCGATAGCCCGATCTCGGCGTATTCTCAGATCCGACCGGTCGGCAGCGACAGCGGCCATATTGCAGTCGGCCAATCTCATCCGTAAGCTGAGGCATGAACTCCATCAGTGGCTCGGCGGACAAATTGGCGCAACTCGAACGGCGAATGGCTGCGCTCGGCATTCGCGAAGGCGATCTCGAGGAGGCCTTCGTTCATTCCGGAGGACCGGGCGGTCAAAACGTCAACAAGGCGTCCACCTGCGTTATGTTGCACCACCAGCCGACTGGAGTCCGTGTAAAATGCCAAAGCACGCGGCAGCAAGCTCAGAATCGAATCCTCGCGCGACACCTTTTGCTCGATAAGATCGAACGCCTGCAGCAGCAAAGGGCCGAGACTGAACGTGCACGCATCGAGAAAATGCGGCGGCAAACTCGGAAACGTTCCGCATTGGCGAAAGAGCGGATGCTCGCCGACAAAGCCCGGCACGCGGAAAAGAAACGTCGTCGCGCTCCCGTGATGGCGGATTAGCGTCGGAAGGGGGGTTGTAAAGCGGATTACCGGGCGGTCAGGGCGCTCCCCGATAAAGAAATCAGGGGCCATCGGGATGGATACGGTCCGCCGCGAAGATTAGAGTTCTGCGACAGAAGGGTGAAAGCCTGGACCAAAGGCAAGTTCATGATAAACCTGTTGCTTCGCCAATTCGCGGTTCGCAGTGCGGTCAAACACTATTTTGGCATCCAAGCAACGGTTGTCCGAGTTGGCGGCGCTGGCGGTCGCTGCTTTCTTCTGTCTTCATTTGGGAGCGTTGCTGTTTACCTCCTTCATCGTCGCGTTGTTTTGGGACCATCATGTCGTCGTGATGGGTCTTTTCTGCTTGATCTATTTGGCGGTGGGAACATCGACGGCGGCAGTCATTCGCAAGAGAGTTCGGTCCCGGCCCAAGTTGTTTGCGGCAACCTTGACCGAACTTGCAAAGGATCAACAACACCCCTCGTCTTGACCCGCGAACTGAGAACGTGAAAGTAATTCCCTTGTCCCAACGCCGCGCCAGCCCGGTGGCGCGGGCGGCTGCGCAACCCGAGGAACTGTCGGCCCATTATCGACGGTTCGAAAATCCGGCGCAGATCATCGAGGCATTGATGACACTGGCGCGAGTTTTGAGATCGCCGGTCGTGGTTGCTGGGATGAGCGCTTTGTTGATCAACAGGCGCTGGCGAAAGGTAGGGCATGTGTCGGATTTGTTGATCACGGCTGGGCGGCTTGTTGCAGCCCTAAACCGTTCGAAAGAATGAGAAGCACAAGATTTGCTAACCGAATGTCGCAGCAATCAGAATTGATGGAACACGGGGATGTGTGTCGTTCGAGCGTTCGGAACCAAGCGGCGGCCTGCGGGGGACTCTGCCGGGGAAACGGGCGGTGCGTCAATTCCCATCATGTCCGCTCTCCAAACTAACCAGTAGAAAAAACCCATGCCAAAAAGAACTATGGCAGCGAAGAAAAGTAAAAGCCGGATTCTCCTCGTGGACGACCATCCTATTGTGCGTCACGGCCTCACGGAGATGATCAATCACGAAAAAGACCTCATGGTCTGCGGCACGGCCGAAGATTTGCGCAAAGCGCTGGAGCAAATTACCGCGCTGAAACCGGACCTGGTCGTCGTTGATATTTCTCTCAAGGGAAGCAATGGCATCGAGCTCCTGAAGAACATCAAGGTGCGTTACCCCAAGATGCTCGTCCTCATGCTGTCGATGCACGACGAAGCCCTTTATGCCGTCCGGGCCCTTCGCGCGGGCGCGCCGGGTTACATCATGAAGCAAGAGGCGACTAAAAAGGTGCTTACAGCCATCCGGCAGGTGCTGGCGGGCGAAATCTATCTTAGCGAGAAGATGGAAAAGAAGATGATGCAACAATTGGCCGGCGGCCGCGCGGGGCGAACCGGTTCACCGATCGAAGATCTGAGCGACCGCGAATTGGAAGTCTTTGGTTTGATCGGCCAGGGTCACGGCACACGGCAGATTGCCGAAGAACTGCACCTCAGCATTAAGACCATTGAATCGCATCGCGCCCACATCAAAGAAAAACTTAACTTGAAAAATGCCACGGAACTGTTACAGCATGCAATCCAGTCGCGCGAAGCATAAGTAAACTTAGGCCCTGTTAACATCAATCCGACTCATTCGCGAGAACGATCGAGAACGATTTGGCAGATTAGGAGAGTCAGATTTCGGTTAAACGCCTGGATGACAGGTGTTCGGGAGTTAAGCCCCGTCTGAACGAAGGATATCCCTTCAGTCAGCGGGGCTTTTTATTTTTGGCATTCGACATTTTCCCCAGTGGAATTTGTTTCGGATTTCGAGATTCGGATTTCTGATTTCAAGATCTGCGCCGCCCCCGGCGATTTCTACAAGGCACGCTCGACGGCGGCTTTGGAAGGCTTTTTCCCTTGCTCAGAGAATGCGTTTTGCGAGACTCACGCGCCATGAGACGCGCCCGGTCCGCTCGCCGAAAACCCCACCGTTATGTTGTTGGCGTCGATTTTGGCACACTTTCGGGACGAGCAACTCTCGTTGAGATTGGCAGCGGCCGCGAGGTTGCGTCAGCCGTTCACGATTACGCGGATGGTGTCATCGAAACGCATTTGCCCCGCGACACGAAGCCGTTGCCACCGAGCACGGCGCTGCAAAACCCGGCGGACTATTTGAAAGTGCTGTCTGCCACCATTCCGGCAATTTTGCGGCAAGCGCAAGTGACGCCCGATCACGTGGTCGGTTTAGGGACCGACTTCACATGCTGCACGATGCTTCCGACAAAAGCCGGCGGCACGCCCCTTTGCTTCGAGAAACGCTGGCGAAGGAATCCACACGCTTGGGTAAAACTCTGGAAGCACCACGCAGCTCAGCCGGAAGCGGATTTCATTAATGAAATTGGACGGCTGCGCGGCGAGAAATTCATAAAGGCATACGGGGGCAAGTATTCAAGCGAATGGTTTTTTTCGAAACTTCTGGAAACAGTCCGCGCCGCCCCGGAAGTCTATGATGCCGCTGATCGATTTATTGAAGCGGGTGATTGGATTGTCTGGCAGCTCTGCGGCAGGGAAACGCGGAGTCTGTCGGCCGCGGGCTTCAAGGCGATGTTTGTTTATGAGAACGAAGCTGGCAGGACAGCGCGTCCCGCCTGTCCAAATTCACCTCAACGTTTGGACAGGCGAGACGCGCTGTCCTGCCAAAGCGCTTGGACCTTTCCGAGCAAAGAGTTCTTCAAGGCCCTGCATCCAAGGCTGGAAAATGTCGTGGAAGAAAAGCTCGACCATCAACTGTTATCGCTGGGGAGCAAGGCGGGCGGACTGACACCGGCGATGGCGAAACTAACCGGTCTGTTGCCGGGGACTCCTATCGCGGCCGGAAACATTGATGCGCATGTGGCTGTTCCAGCTTGCGGGGTCACAACGCCGGGAAAACTCGTCATGATTCTCGGCACGTCAACGTGTCATCTCTTGCTCAGCGAAAGCCGCCGTGAAGTGGAAGGGATTTGCGGTGTGGTCCGGGAGGGAATTGTTCCGGGATTCTGGGGTTACGAAGCTGGTCAAGCTGGCGTCGGTGATATGTTTGCCTGGTTCGTGAATCAAGCAGCGCCCGCGTCCGTTGCTGCAGAAGCGCGGAAACTTGGGATCAGCATTCACGAACTCCTCGAACGCCAGGCCGCGTCTCTCAGGCCGGGCGAGACCGGACTTCTCGCCCTGGATTGGTGGAACGGAAATCGATCGATCCTCGCGGATGCGGACTTAAGCGGTCTGTTGATTGGAGCGACACTTGCAACCAAGCCTGTCGAAATCTATCGCGCCCTCATCGAGGCAACCGCTTTTGCCACCCGCAAAATCATCGAAGCGTTCCGCAACGGCGGTATCGAGGTCGATGAGTTGTACGCATCGGGCGGCTTGGCACAGAAGAACGCTCTTCTCCTGCAGATTTACGCGGACGTGACAGGCATGCCGATCAAGGTCGCGGCTTCGGAGCAAACCTCGGCATTGGGGGCTTCCATGCAGGCGGCTGTCGCGGCGGGCGCTTATCCTGACATTCACACGGCGGCGCGATACATGGCGCGCGTTCGCAAGAAAGTTCATCAGCCAAATACAAAGACTAAAGTTGTCTATGACTTGTTGTATTCCCAATACTCGCGCTTGCACGACTTGTTTGGACGCGACCCCAAGAGTCCTCTGAAAACACTGAAACGACTGAGAACCCAAGTGTTGCTCGGCAAGCCAATTCGTTCCTGATAATTCTGGTTTTGCGGTCAGCCTCTTACAGTCTATGCCCTTTGGCTGCGACAAGCATGAGCAACCTGCAACTTGAGCAACTCTAGCGCAGATTAATCACTATGATTCTGTTTCTGTTCTTCTGTTCAGGGGCTACGGCCTTGATCTATGAGGTGATCTGGTCCAAATATCTCGCCTTGATGTTTGGCAGCACCATCCAAGCTCAAACCGTCGTCTTGGCCGTGTTTATGGGGGGATTGGCTCTCGGCAATCGCTGGATCGGTTCCCGGTCAGACCTCTTGCAGAAACCTCTGGCCGCGTATGGGTGCATCGAAGTGCTGATTGGCTTGTACGTTTTCTTTTTCAATCCCCTCTATTCCATCAGCGATCAGATTTTTGTTTCCGTCGGTTCAAAGGCTTTCGAGAACGGCGCCGTCCTGCTTGCGCTCAAAGGCTTGCTCAGCATTGCGCTCTTGTTCCTGCCGACCGTCTTGATGGGGGGCACCCTGCCATTGCTGGCAGCGTGGCTCCATAAGGAATCGGATGAGCCTGGCCGTCGTTCCGCTCGATTTTACTCTGTAAACAGTTTAGGCGCTGTCATTGGCGTTTTGCTGACCGGCTTTGTGCTGATGCCCGCGCTCGGAGTAAGAGGAGCTATGGGAGGGTTGGCCATTCTGCTGAGTTTGCTCGCGGCGCTGGTCGCCTCGATGCTCAAGCAGCAACAAACCGCTAAAGTTTCGCTGCTGCTTTCCGGCGCGTTGCTCTGGATTTGCGTCGGCAGCGGCGAGGGGTGGCGGCACATTGTCGGTTCGGGCGTCTTTCGCCTTCGCGCAACAGACGTCTCTTGGAGCGTGATGGAACAACGCAAGAAAGTTATCGATATTCTGTTCTACGAAGACGCCTCTGACGCGACCGTGTCAGTTGAAACACGGAAGGACAAAAGCGCGGACGATCAGGATCGTGTGCTGCGCATTAACGGCAAGCCTGACGCATCAACGCGCGGCGATCTCTCGACACAACTGATGGTCGCCCATCTGCCGATGCCGGCCAAACCCGAGAGCAAAGATATTTTTGTTCTAGGTTTTGGCAGCGGCATTACCGCTGGCGCATTGCTTGGGCACCCAATCGAACGCCTTACTATTGCCGAGAACTGCAAGCCAATCCTGAAAGCCGGACAACTATTTGAGCCGTGGAACCGGGGTGTTCTGACCAACGCGCGGACGCACCTGCGTTACGAGGACGGACGCACGGTGTTGAAACTCGACCCGCACAAATATGATGTCCTGATCAGCGAGCCGTCCAATCCATGGGTGGCCGGCGTGGGCAGCGTTTTCAGTCAGGAGTTTTCTGAGATAGCCGCGAGCCGCCTCAAGGATGATGGGATTATGGCGCAGTGGTTTCACATTTATGAGATGCCTGACGGAATTGTTTTTTTGGTCTTGCGGACGTTTGCTCCGGTCTTTCCGTTCATGGAAATGTGGGACACTCAGGAAGGCGATATCATTCTGCTTGGCGCCCAAAAGCCGTGGAGATCTTCGCCCGAGGTTTATCGCCAAATCTTTAATCGTGACGCACCTCGACAGGACTTGGAAAAAATCGGCTTGACCACCCCCGAAGCGATCCTGTCGCGGCAGATCGCGTCGCAGCACACGGCCTTTGCTATCGCCGGGGAGGGACCGATTCAAACCGATGCCTTTCCGGTGCTGGAATATGCGGCGCCGAAAGCCTTTTACATCGGCGCGAATGCCCAACAGTTGTTTCTCTTCGACGAACGGACGTGGCAGACGGCACTCGCGCCCGCGGAAAAGCGTTCGGTCTTGGCAGCGCTTTCGCACGATGTGCTTGCTGGGGTGTTCGGCGCCTACGTTTCCTGCAACAAAGAACTTTCTCAATACTTGGCCTGGCGCAAGAAGAGTTTCGAAAGCATCGGCAAGCATGATATTTACGCCAACGATCCGTACTTCACTTCCCCTTTCCGCCCACCGGAGTCTTATCCAGCCAACCCGGGCCTCTCGTCAACCGCCAGTCCGGAAGCAATGCGACTCTCGGAAGCGCAAGCGCTTATCCTTTCGCAACCAGACCGGTGGCAAGAAGGCGTCGAGACGATCGAACGCATTTTGCTGACGCTGGGTCAACTTCGTGAAAGACCAGTCACGGTCGATTGGCTGCCCCCGCACTTCGCAGCCTTCGCGGCAAAGACTCGAGGCAGCCGGAACGATCTCGAAGGTGCGTTAAGAGCGGTTGCTCTCGGATTACAGATCGATTCCAAGGACGCGCAATTGCACTGCCTCTACCGCGTCATTGATCGAGCACAAAAGCTCCAATTGTAACGTGAAAATTCGCCCGGCCACTTACGACGATTTGCCAGGCATCCTGGAAATCTACAATGATGCCGTGCTGAACACGACGGCGAGCTACGATTACGAGCCGCGCACGTTGGGGCATCGCATCGCGTGGTTCGAGGACCACGTCAAGCATAACTATCCGGTTTTTGTCGCGGTCAACCCGGAAGGGCGCGTTGTTGGGTGGAGCGCATTGAATCGATACCATGATCGCTTCGGCTACCGCTTCACGACTGAGAACTCGGTCTATGTCGCGGCCGAGCAGCGCCGGAAAGGGATTGGCCAAATGCTCCTGGCGCCGTTGATTCAAGCCGCGCGCGAGCGCGGCTTTCATGCGATCATCGCCGCAATCGATGCCCAAAACGAAGTGAGCATTCGCCTCCACGCGTCGTTTGGTTTTCAACACGTCGGCCATTTCAAGCAAGTCGGCTTCAAGTTCGACCGTTGGCTTGACGTCGCCTACATGGAACTGTTGCTTTGAACTATGACATGGAGTTGACCATGCAAATTACAAACCGACTTCCCCATCCAACCTGGTAATTGCATCGTTGCATGGTTACATTAAGTTCCCGCTTTCGTGTTTTTGCTGTATTTCGTGGTCACATCTTCGATCAGGTTCGATCGGGGATTCAAGCCTCCGCCCGCTGGTTTCACATCGGCTTTCTGGGGATGCTTTGTGGCATCTCAGTTTTTGCCCAGAACCGATCTGAACCCAAAACAAAAACCGCCCAGGGTCTTCAGGCGACGTTTTACACAGGCAGCGGCGAAAGCATGGCCAGGACTCCTTCCGACATTGCGGTTCTGCCCAATGTCGCGCTTTACATTCCTTCCAAATCGCCTCCGACTCCATTTTTGCCTGGCGGCCCCTTTACGCTGATCTGGAGCGGATTTGTCTCGCTCGACCTCCGATCGGAATACTCATTCCAGGCCGAACTCAACGGCAGTCTGAAGCTGGAAATCAATGGCGTGCCTGTGCTCGACGCGTCCGGCGCCGGAGAACTTTCTTCTCCGGGCCGATTCGTTCGATTGAACAAAGGGACAAATGCGCTGGTCGCGACATTTCGAAGTCCAGACAAAGGCGATGCCTTCGTGCGGCTCTCCTGGATACCGAAAGCTGCGCTGCCGGCGCCGATGCCATTGAATGCGCTGACCCATGCGACCGACGAACCGAACCTGCAACAGGCGGCCAAACTTCGTCTCGGGCGCGACTTATTCGCTGAATATCGATGCATTCAGTGTCATGCGACCGCGATTCCCGAAGGTGGAATGATTGAGCTGACTCGTGACGCGCCGTCATTCGATGGCATCGGTTCGCGGCGCAACTATGATTGGTTGGTTCGATGGATTCTCGATCCGAAAACGGAGCGGCATTCCGCTCGAATGCCCCGTTTCTTTCACGGAGACAAAGCTGAGGAGAATGCTGCAGCGACCGCTGCCTATCTAGCTTCTCTAAAGCTTGGCGGAAGCACACGTGCAGAAACAACTGCAGCCGCCTCTGATGCTGAAACAGGCAAACAACTTTTCGAAACGCTTCATTGCGCTGCTTGCCATCATCCGCCGGACGGTACGGCTGTTGATGCGAAGCGGATTTCGCTCAAGCATGTGAATCGGAAATTCACCTCAGGAATGCTCGCGGTCTTTCTGAAGAGCCCCGAAGCGCATTATGCCTGGACGAGGATGCCGAACTTTCGGCTTTCAGATGATGAAGCGGCTCAGTTGGCGGCGTTCCTTCAACGTGATGCTGATCCCCTGCCTAACCCGCAGGCATTCGAACCAACCACCGTGGAGCGCGGAAAGCAAATGATTCAAACGACCGGATGCCTCAATTGCCATGCGATGAACTTGGAAAACAAGTTCTCAGCCAAGTCGCTCAAGGAAATCGCCGTCAAACAGCAGCAGGGATGTCTTGCGCCTGTCCGTCCCCTTGATTCGAAGGCGCCTGATTTCGCATTCTCGCCCGAGGAACGCGCTGCATTGCAATTGTTCATCTCAACTGACGCGTCATCGCTGGCGCGCCACAATCCGGCAGATTTCGCGAGCCGCAAAATTCGAAGTCTCAACTGTATGGAATGTCACGGGAAATTCGAAGGCTTCCCGCCTCTAGAGATTCTAGGAGGAAAGCTCAAGCCTGAATGGAGCAAGGCATTTATCGCGGGCGAAATAGCGGACAAGCCGCGTCCCTGGCTGCCCGCGATAATGCCGGCGTTTGGGAAGTATGCGGAACCACTGGCGCGCGGCTTAGCGACGCTGCACGGGTATCCTCCTCGAACACCAGCCGAACCCAGCGCCGATCAGGAGCTCGTCCGCATTGGTCAGAAACTTGTCGCAACGGACGGTGGATTCGCTTGTGTGGCTTGTCATTCGATCGGGAACTTAGGCGCCAACCAGGTGTTTGAAAGCGCGGGGATTAATCTGGCTTACTCAGGCGAACGGCTGCTCAAGCCGTATTTTGTGCGCTGGCTGTTCAATCCGCTTGGGATTGATCCCGCAAGCAAGATGCCGGTCTATTTCGACGAACAGGGAAAGAGCCCGCTCACAGATGTTTTCGATGGAGACGGAGCCAAACAAATTGAGGCGCTCTGGCAGCACATACGGTTGGGAAGAAAGATGCCGCCTCCGCACGGACTTGAAGCGCCGCCGTGAAAATCTTTTTTAGTCCGGATCAAGGCCCAGGTTGCGCAGCTTTTCGGCTAGTCGATCCGCACGCTCACGTTGCTCTTCAGCGCGCTGGCGTTCCCGTTCGGCCCGCTGGCGTTCTTGCTCCGCGCGTTGAACCAATTTCAAGTGGGTCTCGAATGGTGTGCCATCGGGTCTCTCTACGGTTAAGCCGTCAGCCGTCAGCCAGAAGCGCACCCGCAAGCGTGGACTCGTGAATCCGTCAACGCTGTGAACCGGCTCAAGCACATCCCCGTGTCTGATCCAAGCCCGAAACTCTTTCTTCTCCGGTTCGTACAAGTAATACTCTTCGACGCCGTAGCGCGTGTACGCATTGAACTTGTCCACGATTTCCAGGGCCGTGTTATTCGGGGAGAGCACCTCAAAAACGACTTGAGGAGCGATCCCGCCTTCCTCCCACTGTTTGTAACAGCCGCGATATCCCATCGGGCGCCCAAAGACAACCATAGCGTCTGGCGCCAGAGAAATATCCACTCGGCCTTTGACCGGATACCAAAGCAAATCTCCGGCGACAAAGACATTCGGATCATTGGCAAACAGAGCTTTAAGGTTTTCCACTAACAGCACGATCCAATTGAACTGTTCGGTGTTTTCCGCCATTGGTTTCCCGTCGCTTTCCGGATAGAAGACCTCGCCTGGCGTTGGCCAAGTGCGAATGGTGCGAGTATTTGCCGCCATACGACGGGAAAATAGGCCGGTCCCGCGCTTATCACAAGGCTTCTTTGGCATCGCCTGGCTGTGTTTGCTTGTTTGAATGAATCTTGACCACTCGCGGGCTTCGCAGCTAAAAGCAATTCACTGCCAAACACGATGAACACAACAATATCGCTCCCAGGCGTCGTTCTGATTGCTCTTTTTAATCTGGCCCAGGTTGATTTCGGACAAGCTTCGGCTGCCGAAGCGGCTCCGCACAATCAGCTCACCGAGGCGGAAAAGGCCGCGGGTTGGAAGCTGCTGTTCGACGGCAAAACCACTCAGGGCTGGCGAAATTTCAAAAAGCAAGCGTTTCCGGACAAAGGCTGGGTGGTTGAGGATGGTTGCCTCAAGCACGTTGCAAATGCCGGTGGCGGCGACATTCTGACCATCGACCAATTCACCGATTTCGAGTTCCAGTGGGAATGGAAGATACCCGCGCGCGCAAATAACGGCGTGAAGTATTTTATCACCGAGCAACGCGCTTCGGCCATCGGCCACGAATATCAAATGATCGATGACATACTCGTGAAGGACGCTAAATCCAGCACCGGTTCCTTCTACGAGGTGCTGCCACCTGCCGCGGACAAGCCGTTAAAACCTCCCGGACAATGGAATCATTCTAAAATCGTTGTCACTCGCAATCACGTCGAGCACTGGCTCAATGGAACTAAAGTGTTGGAATACGAACTTGGCAGCGAACAGGTCAAAGCCGGTGTTGCACAGAGCAAATTCAAGGACGTTGCCGGGTTCGGCACTAAGATCAAAGGACACATTCTCTTAACGGATCACAAGGACGAGGCTTGGTTCCGCAATCTCAAGATTCGAGAACTGCCGTCTAAGTTTGTGCTTTTCGACCGGTAAACATTCGGTACAGAACGAGAAGCAGAATCGCACCGATGACCGATGCGACGAAGCCTGCCGGTTCTCCTTCGGTGTACCACCCCGCGGCTCAACCGATTAAGCAGTCTAAAAACGCGCCGGCAATACCCAGCAGCGTCGTGACGATGCATCCGCCCGGATCTTTGCCGGGCATTAAACAGCTTGGCGACAATTCCCACCAGCAGCCCGATAATGAGAGTCCAAAGTATGGTCATAAGTTACGCCCTTTCTTTGCTCGCGTAACTTACGGCCCGCACTCTGGCGCCCGCAATCAGGGGTGGCCCTGATTTGCAAGGCCGTGCCGATGGCCTTCGGTCAGTCGGGCTTATTCCGATGGAGGAACTGCGACAGCTGGCGTCGGCGCGGACGCGTAATCCTCCTCAAGGAGAAGTGGGCCTTCATAAGATTCGATGGAATACCTGGTCATGTGAGCGCAACCGGTAAATCCAACTGCCGCCAAACAAACAAAGAGAAGTTTCCACTGTTTCAGAGCGTTTTGTCGACAATGCCGTTGCATATGCAAAGATCCTTTCTGATGCCAACTGTTATGTTTCACCAGCGTATGTTTTAATCACGATGAACGAAAGCACTTTTTGTCCGCGGCAAAATTGCGTTTTCGAAGTGTGCACTTAAGTTTAATGTGCCTTGTGTCGTGCGACATTTCGATCGTGGTGCCGGTTTATAACGAAGAGGCGAACATCCTGCCTTTAGCCGATGAAGTGGATCAAGCGCTCCGCCACGAAACGCGATCCTACGAGCTGGTTTTTGTCGACGACGCCAGCACAGACCAAACCTGGGCGAAAATTCAGCAAGCGCGCCGCCAGAACCCGCGCGTTCATGGCTTCCGGCACGCGCGCAATTGCGGGCAAAGCGCCGCTCTTTGGACCGGCTTGCAAGCGACCACCGGCCCGATCATCGCGACTCTCGACGGCGATTTGCAGAACGACCCAGCTGATTTGCCGAAGCTTTTGGCTGAGGTGGAAAAGTACGATTTCATCTGTGGCGTTCGAACAAAGCGCCAGGACAATTTCATCCGCCGTGCATCCTCTTGCGTGGCTCGAAAGGCGCGAAAGTTGGTCTTGGGCGTGGACTTCTGCGATACAGGTTGCGCTTTTCGCGTTTTCAAACGCAGCGTGCTCAAGGAACTCTTTCCGTTCAACGGTCTGCATCGATTCCTTCCCGTGCTTGTGCATGGCGAAGGCGCGACGACCCGGGAAATTCCAATCAATCATCGCCCACGCATCGCTGGTGTCTCAAAGTACGGTCTCTGGAATCGCTTAGGCAGGGGAATTTTTGACCTGTTCGCGATGGCCTGGTATCAAAAGCGGCGGGTCGGAAATGTGCCGTTCGATGAATTGCCAAACGATGATCAGCCTCCAGCTCGCCACGTGCGTTAGAACCAGCTCTCTTTAAGAATCAGTCTCGCTCGTACAACTTAGCTAACTTCTGGACCGGCGTTCCGCAATAATACTGCACTGTGACGCGGCACATGCGCAGATATGTTCGGATAACCCCAAGTTTTGCAAAGCGTCGCGCGGAAGTGCTTACGATGGCTCCAGCCAAGGCAAGGCGTCCATGGATTCGCAAACGGCGGCAGAGTTCGAACTCTTCCATCAAGGGCATGTCCGGGACGCCGCCAATCGCTTCCAAAACGTCACGGCGAATGAACATCGCTTGGTCCCCGGCAATTCGTCCGCCTAAATACAGCCGGACCGCACAGCGGAACCGCGAGCCCAGCATCAGAAAGCTCCGCGTACGAAAAACCTTCCAAAAACCTCCGCCGATAACGGTCGGATCGCGCAAGCAATTCAGCGCCGCGCTGCCGGCCCCGCTAGGAACCAGCGTGTCGGCGTGCAACAATAACACGACATCACCGGTCGCTTTCAAAGCGCCTTCGCGCAACTGGCGGCCACGCCCTCGGGCCGTCGTGAGAACATGACAACCCAACTGCAAAGCAATATTCGTCGTGTTATCACTGCTGCCGCCGTCCACAACAATGATTTCCGAAACTTCCCGGACTTTCCTCAGACTCGCAATTGTTTCCGGCAATGACGTCGCTTCATTGAGGGTTGGAATGACAACCGACAGACTTCGCGGGGTCACTTTGCTTCGCCCGCGCTCGAGCCTCTGTTCGCGCCAGAAAAGAATCCCGGTGATTGCAGCCCAAGCCAAATAGATCACTAGAACGAGCAGCGATGCCGCAACCGCATCCGCCGCAGGAATTCCGTACCGTCCGAAAAGCACCATCGCAGCGCCTTCCCGCAAGCCGGTTCCCGCAAACGTTATGGGTGGCGCGCTTATCAGTGAAATGGCCGGAAACGTCCAAATGAGCGCCTTCAAAGAGAAGGATTGCTCCGTCACCGCGTTTAAGCAGAGCAAGAGCAAACTGCTCATGCACACGTGAGCCAGAAACGAAGTCAGCACTCCCACAAATGCTTGCCGCGGCTGGCGGGCTAGCTGCCCAAGGCCCGCGTGAAATGTTTGGGCCAATCTCTTCAGCGGCATCCAGCTCAGCAGCGTCCGACGCAGGCCCAACCCCACCAGCGGCAAAATCAACAACAACCCTCCGAGCATCACCCATCGAGAGCCGGAAATCGCGGGCACATGAGACGGCAAAGAACGCTCGGCGCCCAGAGAGAAGCCGGGTATTGCTACGAGAAACAGCAAAAAGCCAATCCCACCCAACAGTCGATCAAGAAAGCATGTCGCCAGGATCGATGACACGGGATGATTGAACCAGCGAGCATAGAGCGCTGCCTTAGCCACATCGCCCCCAGGTGGGCCAAACAGGAGCGTGTTAAAGAAATGACCGACAAAAACGGTGCGCACCGTCGCGCCGAAATGGACATGACATTGGCTCAAACGCAGCACGAGGTGCCATCGAATCGCCGCCAGCACGAACGCCACTCCGAACACTATAATGGCAGCGGCGAACCACCCAAACCTGATGCGCAACATCGCCTCAACCAACGCCTGAAAATCGAGTCGACGAAAGATCAACCACAAAGCCACAACGGAGACCCCAAGACAGGCAAACCGAAGCCAAAACCGTACGCCAGGGCTCGCGCGCTCATTCATTGGGTAGACGCGATTTTAGCGACTGACGCAGGTGATCTATGAAGGCGCGGAAAGGCCCGGCTTGTCCGTCGCAAACATCTCGCGGAGGTTAGGCAACAAAAAAACCGCAGCCGCTTGGCCGGCGGCTGCGGAGGAAAGCTGCGCAACTGGTTTCAGCGGCGCTGGAATTAATACTCTACTTGAGCACGGCTTCGTGGAATTCCTTCCAATCATCCAAATTGTTCAAGTTAACCGCATCGCGCGGCGCCGACCCGTCATCGGGAATGCCGTTCGCGGAAAGAATAGCCTTGCGCGTCCCGTCGTCATGGATGTACCCGCGAATTGCGGCGTTGAGTTTCTCCACCGAAGCCTTATCCAGCTTCACGCCAGGTTGATTCTTGACCCAAGCTTCGAATTGAGCGTACGTCGGACGTTCGTTTTTGATGCAAGCAATGACCGCGTCCCGGTTCAGGCCGATGCCATCAATGACCATTTGGTCGTAGCCTTTTCCCGCTCCAGGATAGCCCGGCGCCAGCTTCCCGCGCGCTTCCAACGAGACCTTCAACCAAAGCCGCGGCAGATGCAGAACCCCTAAAGGGCCGGCGACACCAGAACTAATCAGAGGCACAACAGTATTCATAAATGTCCTTATTGTTGATTGGAGTTATAACCGTGCGCAGTATAGAAAAGTTGCCAGATCGGTCAACGTGAATTTGGTTTTGGGGACAACTCGGGCAACTCGTGCGCATCTCAGCTTTTTCGGAGCGCGGAATTTATTCCGCTTCGGTATTGACTGGAACCAGCGGAAGCGGAATGAATTCCGCGCTCCTATTCCCCAATGCAGCGGAGCGCGGACCGCTGAGTCCGCGCGTTTTCGTCGCTCGATTCAATCGTTGCGCTCGCGAACTCGGCGGTCCACGCTCCCATCAACAAGAAACAAGCGTGTGAGACAAGTTCTCGTGCAGAGTAACAATCGCAGTGTTATCGTTCGATTGCTCTATGCCACAGACGCATGAACGAGGTTCGAGTGTCGAGAGTTCGCCGCAGACCGCGGGAAGCGAGTTGACGGTGCGCGGCATGAGTTGCAACAACTGCGTCCGGCATGTCACGGAAGCGCTGCAGGGTGTTCCGGGTGTGGCGAGCGCCAATGTTAACCTCGAACAGCAGCGGGCGACGGTTCGATGGCAACGGGACGCTTCGCCAAATGCAGAGTCGCTGATCAAAGCGGTCGAGGATGCCGGCTATCAAGCGGAGCCGCTGCTCGTCGATGCCCACCCGCCAGGTCATCAATCCTGGTCTCCGCTGTCCGGTTGGAGGTTCAATGTCGTCTTCGGCGCCATTGTCACCATACCGCTTGTGTTAGCAGAATGGGTTTTCCAATTGGGCGCCGAACGCTGGTATCACTGGGCGGCTTTCTGCCTGGTTTCGCCCCTGCAAATTCTCGGCGGCGCACGGTTTTATCGCGGCGCTTGGAATCAACTGAAAGTTCGCAGCTCCAACATGGACACTCTGGTGGCACTGGGATCGACAACCGCTTTCGGTTATAGCGTTTGGGGTCTATTCTCCGGCTGGCATGGCCATCTCTTCTTCATGGAATCCGCCGCGATCATCACGCTCATTAGCGTTGGGCACTGGATCGAAACGAAAGTCAGCGCCCGAGCGGCGGACTCGTTGCGCGCCCTCCTGAATCTGGCGCCACAGACGGCCCGGCTTTTGGCGCCAAACGGACTTGAATTCCAAGTGCCTGTTTCCCATCTCAAAGTCGGCGACCAGATCATCGTGAAACCAGGAGATCGCATTCCGAGCGACGCCGAAGTGATCGAAGGAATCTCCAGCGTTGATGAAGCTTCACTGACTGGCGAATCGATCCCAGTCGACAAGGCGAAAAGCGCCAAAATCTATGCCGGCGCCGTCAATCTCCACGGTTGGTTGCTGGCGCGAGTCTTAGCCACCGGCGAAGCGACGGCTCTCTCACAGATTATCGCCGTTGTGCAGCACGCCCAAAACAGCCGGGCTAACATTCAGAAGCTCGGCGACAAGGTCAGCAGCATTTTCGTACCGATCGTCATATTGATTGCCCTGGCAACAGGCCTCTGGTGGGGTTTGGCGCCGGAGTCCGCATTAGCTGTCAGCACATGGTTGAGTGGTTTCCTTTGGTATGCCCATCATCCGGCTGGACCGTTGGCGTCGGCCATCTATCACGCGGCGGCGGTTTTGATCATTGCGTGTCCCTGCGCGATGGGTTTGGCCACGCCTGTCGCCATTATGGCGGGCGCGAACGTGGCCGCCGAACGCGGTATTTTGATTCGAGACGGCGTTGCGCTCGAAAAGACCGGCCAAATCACTGCCGTTATTTTTGACAAAACCGGCACGCTTACCGAAGGGAAACTAACGGTTTGCGCCGAACAAGATTTCTTAACGGATTCACAACAGGCGGTGGGTCTGCACAAAATCGCAGCTTCACTCGCCAAACCGTCGTCACATCCGCTAAGCCAGGCTGTCGCGGCTCTGTCGAATGCGACTTTAACTCCAATCGATTGGCAAGAAGTACGCGGGTCCGGTGTCCAAGCGCGATTGAACATCCACGATCCGACCTTGGCGTCAGCCACGTTTCGCCTCGGCTCCATAAACTGGCTGCCGCAATCACGCGTGCAGCTGCCGCCCAACCAAACCTTTGTCGACGTCTGGTCGGCGCGTGGCGCCACCATCCTCGGAATCGCCGCTGACGACCGGTTGCTCGGCTGGATTGCTCTCCGCGACGCCGTCAAACCCAGAGCCGCCGAGGTCATCGCGCAACTGAAACGTCAGGGAAAATCCATCCATCTGGTGACGGGCGACAACAAACTCACGGCTGCGGCCATCGCCGATCAAATCGGCATTGACCGTACGAATCTCTTTGCCGAAGTCCGTCCGGAAGAGAAAGCCGAAATCGTCAAAAGGTTGCAGAGTCAAGGGCAGCGCGTAGCCTTCATTGGCGATGGTATCAACGATGCGCCAGCGTTGGAACAAGCGGACCTCGGGATTGCGGTCAGCCGAGCGAGTGATGTCACGCGAGAAGCGGCCGATATCATCCTGCTGAGATCGGAGATTCAGGCGGTCCCAGAAGCGTTGGCTTTGGCCCAAGCAACTCTGCGCACGATAAAGCAAAATCTCTTCTGGGCTTTCTTTTACAACGCGGCCGCCGTGCCGTTGGCGATGTTCGGCTTTCTTAGCCCAATCGTTTCAGCTTTGGCGATGGGTCTGTCAGACTTGATTGTCATCGGCAATGCTCTCCGCTTGCGTCGCTGGAAGCACCGAGGCCCCTAAATTCAGCGGTGAGGATTGACGCTTCATGCGCGCCACCGAGCATTATCCGCTGCTAATCTTCGAGGACGACCATCTGCTCGTCGTCAATAAACCTGCGGGCCTCAGCACGCATTCCCCAAGTCCGTTCACCGGCGAGGGCATTTATGATTGGCTGCGACACAGAGAACCGCGCTGGGCGGCGTTGGCCATCGTGCATCGCTTGGACAAAGAAACGTCCGGCGTATTGGTGTTCTCCAAGACCGCCGTCGCCAATCGTTCCTTGACCGACCAATTCACGCGCCGTCTGATCCACAAAAAATATCTCTTCGTGACCAGCCAGGTGATTCAGCGGAAGGAAACGTCGGTAACTTCAGCCATCGTTCGCTCTGGCGAAAGGTATGTGAGTCGTCCACTCCACGCTGGCTGCGATCACGCGGAGACGCGGTTTCGCGTGCTTGGCTCTCATCCATTAGGAACGCTCGTCGAGGCTGAACCCCTCACCGGTCGAACACATCAGATCCGCGTGCATGCCGCCGATTCCAGCTTTCCTGTTCTCGGAGACAATCGCTACGGGGGAGCGAATTTTCCCAGGTTGTGTCTTCACGCCGCCGAGATTGCTGTCACTCATCCGGCCAGCGGCGCCGCAATCTCCTTCCAAGCGCCGGTGGATTTTTCATGCGACGCGCAACTCGCATTGCGGTCAGCCGTCATCGATTTCGAACTGACCAATGCTTACCGCCTTATCCACGGCGCATCGGACGGATGGCCCGGATGGTATGTTGATCGGTTGGACGATTACCTCCTGTCTCAGTCAGCAAATGACCTCTCTCCGCAGCAACGGAAAGCATTATCCGGGTTGCTGGAAACATCGGGTACTCGATGCGCGTACCATAAAATTCTGACGCGCCAGATCACCGCATCTGCCGCGCACACAAAAGTGTGTTCCGGACAGAACACACTTTTGGCGGAACATAAGGCCTCCCCTGCGCCACGGCCTCAGGAAGCCACGCCCGCTTCATTTGCCGTTCGGGAAAACGGTGTTCGATTCGAACTGAGTTTTGATGAAGGTTATTCGGTCGGCATTTTCTTGGACGAACGCGATAATCGCAGACGCATTTTAACCGAGCACATTGCGGCTGACTTTCCGCTGTTCGCCGAACGCCCCGGGCCGCCCCGGTTGTTGAACGCCTTTGCTTACACGTGCGGCTTTTCCGTCTGCGCGGCTATTGCCGGCGCACAGACCGTCAGCATCGATCTGTCGAAGAAGTACCTCCAGTGGGGAAGGCGCAATTTCGAGCTAAACGGAATCGATGCGGCCGGACATGAATTCCTTCACGGCGATGTATTCGATTGGTTTCGGCGGCTGTCAAAGAAGCAGCATTCGTTCGATGCGATCATCCTTGATCCACCCACGTTCTCGAGATCGAAGGAGAGCGGTGTTTTTCGGGCAGAACGGGACATTGGGAAGTTAGTCACCACTAGTTTGCCGTTGCTCAAATCGAATGGTGTTCTTTTCGTTTCTACTAACGCCACCAAATTGGCCGCTGATAACTTCGTTGAAACAGTTACGAAGGCGATCAAGGCATCAAGCCGTAGAATCATTCAAAAGCATTACGTGCCGCAACCGCTCGACTTTGCCGTCACTCGGGATGAACCAGCCTATTTGAAGACGCTCTGGCTTCGTGTGCAATAGGGTCAGCTCACTTCTTTCCGCCTTCTATGGAACGTGAGATTAAGCTCGGGCGCGCGTGCGAGCGGTTGCTCCGAAAGCACCAAAGGAGTAATCCAGCGGCGATCAGGAGCAACATAGATCCCACCATTAGGTAGAGATTCGCACCTGGCGTGACAGGCGAGGTCGCCAAGGTTGGCGTCTCGTTCGGCAACCCGTTAGTCGAAGACTCCCCTGTCGTGAACTCTTTTGTTTCAGCGGACGGAAGTTTGTGCTCCGTGACTTTCTCTGGAGGGAACTTAACCTGTGATTCCCGATGGGATGGAACCTCTGATGTTACCGCACGTGGTTCGGCCGCAGTGACAGGAGGCGCTTTTGGCTGAACGCCGACGTTCGATGCGGAATCGGCAGAGTGGATCTCGACTTGCCGTTGAACCGGCGCTTGAGTCGTAGGGACCTGGTTGCCGGGCTCGCTTGCGCCCGGCGGCTGGCTCACCGGCGTCGGTGATGAGTTCGGAAGGTTTGCGATTTCGGGTGTTGCCGGTTCAGCGCTTGCCACGGTTTTAGCGCCAACTGTATTGGTCTTCGGCGTTGATAACGCTTCCGTTGAGGCGTTCGCATTGATCGCCAACGCGGGCTCCTGCTGAACTGGAGGAACCGAATCTGGGCGCGGCAAAGGATTCGTCGGTGCTGGATTAACTGAGACGACTGTCTGAACTAGACCGTGCGGTTCTCCGAAATCCGCTAACCGCAGCTGATCGACAGGCTTGACAGCTCACGCCACCATGCGTCCGCCTCGAACCGAGAGCAGAGTGACCAACGGCGTTCTCGCTTTTCGCGCAGTGCGCCCGTGCTGGGCGTATGCAAGATTAATGCTGCGATCGAAAGGCGTCCCTGCGAGCGAGGTGTCACCATCACTGAAAAGAAAAATCCTTAGACGGTCGGGAGCCGCGCTGACTTTCGACAACTCAGGCATGACTCGTTCGATGCGCGTGCGTTTCTCAAAGCGTTGATTCCTTATGAACTGCGCAGTGCGTTCAGCCAGCGGCTGCCGTTGATCGCGGCTCCAAATCTGCGGCGAGAAGCGATTAGTGTAAACTTGTTCGTTGAAGGTCCAAATTGTGAATGCCTCGCCACTTTGCATTCGATCGTCTAAGCCTCGCGAAATGATATCCGAAACTGCACGGCTCAAAGTCTGCCTCTCCCGGGCCATTGAAAAAGAAGTATCGACAACAAACAGATAGCGCACCGGGACAGCTTGACAGAAAAGGGGAAAGGCCAGGAACAAAAACAGGATGCGCTTCATGATTTGTTGGCGCTTCTGAATCGATTCAACTCCCGTTGGTTGTAACGTTCGAGATCAACCTCCCACCCCTTCAACACCGACTTAATTGTTGCCACGAAGTTGTCACAACTCGAGGCCATTCCGCCCATCGATGTAATTGTGTCTCGCTCGGCGTGATCGTCCGTCACTACGAGCACATCGCCAAATGCGGTCAGCCGGTGCGCCACGCGCTCGATCAATTGATCCGCTGTCTGTCCTGGCCCGGAATAAAGGACTTCCATCTCCGGTGCCGAGCGCGCGTCGGCGCTCCTCGGACCAACCGCACCTGCCCCATCGAAAATAACAGTGATCGGCGTGCGAATCGCATCGCCATACCGAGTCAGCCAGCGCATCAGTTCCTCCCTTGCTGCCGCGGAGTGACGCGGCTTGCCGAGCGCCAATTCCGACCAGTTATGGAGCAAGCTGTATCCATCGACTAATATGCGTGCCAGAACCACGCCTTAGGCTACCCCCACGCCGTCCGATTGGAAAATTGAATTTCAGGCGTCGTAGGATAGGCGTCCCGCCTGCCCCGCATTTACGGCTGCAGGATCGCGACCGCACGACAACGCAATTCGATCGCGACCGAGACGGTCAATATCGGGCCGGTGAACGCAAAGCTGGCGTCACCAAGGTCAACAAGGCTGGCGGTCTGGTTGGCATGCAGGTAAAAAACCATCTCGGCGAGAACCTTGGCGAAATCCAGGACCTAGTCGCACGCCCGAACTTGCGGACGGTCCGCAGAATACAATTTAATACAATTCTGCGATACAGCTGCGATACAGCAGACTGAAAGTCTGCGTTACGACGAAGGCAGGTGCGCTAGACACGCACTCCGTGATCTTGGATTTACGACAGCGACCTTTGTTGCGGCATAACAAGACGGTGCGCGAAGGATCGCGGCCTGCGTGTGCGTCGCTTTTCGCCTCTCGCCCATGTCAAGCGAACGAATTGCTTCGAAGCAACCTCGCGAAATTCATCTGCCAACTGGCGGTGCGACGTCATGTAACAAGTGTAACTAACCATAAACCCGATAATCCCCCACCACACCGCGGCTCCTCAGAACGATTCCTCCAAGGCTCGCTGGCCAGCCTCAAAAACGTAAAACCCCGGTCCTCCCAGTCCCAAAATCGCCCAAGGGAGTATCAGCAGAACCAAACCGAGTTCGCGGGAAAAGGATGGCAATTGGAAACGACTCCTTTCCTTGGTTTTACCAATAGTTGCTCCAGTGATGATTTCACTCATGTCATGATCAACGGAAACCGAAAGCACCGTGGTCCCTAAAGTGGCACGTAAGTCAATGTCCCATAGAAATCCTCTGGGTTGCTCGCAGCCAGGGCAAAATGCAATTCTTCGATAGCCGCTCCTATCGGCATTTGCGCCGGAACAATAAACACTCCAAGCGTTGGTAACTCTGCAGATATTCGCTCCTTTGCGTCTTTGATAAGCGTATTGACATCGTGAGTTATCACTACGCGCTCTTCCGACGCTGCAAACGCCAGGATTTCCACGTCGAGTCTTCTCCGCAGCCCAGCTTCCTGAACGGTCAAGCTGTCCAGTCCCGAGATGCGTCGCCTCAGACCGCCAATGATTCGACGGTCTATGTTTTCATCGAAGAGAATCCGGACCATCGATTGCCCGAAGCTGCTACTTTGCTTGTTGCTCTTTGAGTGCCCGCAACCTTGCTCGCAAGGTGCTAGATTTAGGGTGATTTTCCCAGAATCGCCGAAGCTCGGCAGCCTCGGCATCACGCTCACGCAAGTAACTCTCTACCTCCTCCTGGTGAGCGAGGTAGTAAGCCAAAGCCGCATAGACATCCTTTAGCCGCAATGTAGGAAAACTCTGCTGGATATCCTCAGCAGTGTCACCATCCTTAAACCGCGCAATAACCACATCAAGCGTAACTCCGGTATTGCCCACGCGAATCGCACCCCCCTCTTCCATTCGCAGGGGCACCGTTTGTGTCGTTTCCAACTGGATCATACTATAAAAGTTCATACCGATATCGCTGCCAGACGCATTATTTTTTCCTCCGTGGCTTCGGAACCCGCAACTTCACCGACGATCCGGCCTTCGCGCATCACAAGGATCCGGTCGGCAATCGCCAGCACTTCAGGCAAGTCAGAGGAAATCACAATGACGGCCGCTCCGCCACTGGCGAACTCTCGCAACAAAGTGTGAACCTCCGCTTTCGCCCCCACATCAATACCACGCGTCGGCTCATCAACCACCAACACTCTTGGATTGACCAGCAGCCACTTCGCCAGAACAATTTTCTGTTGATTGCCGCCGCTCAACGTTTGAACAACTTGCCGAACCCCTTGGCAATTGACGCTCAACTTCCGGCGAAACTGTTCCGCCATTTGCTCACCGCGTCGATCGTCCAGCCACCAAGCGCCAAACTCGTTCAATCGGCTCGACACAATGTTTTGCGTTATGGTTTGGTCGAGGAACAATCCGGCTTCCTTGCGGTCCTCCGAGGTGTAACCAAAGCCTGCCGCAATGGCGTCGGCTGGTGATCGGATGAAGACTTGCCGGCCATCGATATAAACGTCTCCCGAAGCTCGCGGCCGCACCCCAAACAACGAAAGCGCCAACTCCGTCCGGCCTGCGCCCGCCAACCCAGCAAAGACCGCGATCTCGCCGGCGCGCGCTTGAAGGGAAATATTCTGCAGAAACGGCCGCGAACCGCGAAACTGCTCTGCATCTGTCAGATTCCTCACATCCAATATGACCCTGCCTCGCACAGTTGCCACATCTTCGCGTCGCCGGTGCAACGAGAGTTCTCGGCCCACCATCCGCGCAATGAGATCGTCCGTGTTCGTCTCCGACACTTGGAACGTCCCTTGCCACGCTCCATCCTTGAGCACAGTGACGCGATTCGCAATTTGGAAAATCTCTTCGAGCCGATGCGAGATGTAAACGATGCCAACCCCAGCTTGCTTGAGTTGCCCAATGACTTTGAACAGCGCGCGCGTTTCCGTTTCGGTCAACGCTGCTGTCGGTTCGTCAAAAATGATCAAGCGCGCATTCAACGAAAGCGCTTTGGCAATTTCCGCCATGTGCTGTTGCGCCGGAGGCAACTCGCTCAACGGGGTTCGCGGTTCCACATCCAGACCGACGCGAGTGAGCAAAGCGCGCGTCTGGGCGGAGAGTTTCTTGCGGTCAATCTTTCCCAAACGATTCGCTGGCTGCCGGGCGGCGAAGATATTCTCCGCGACGCTTAAAGTGCCAAACAAACTCCGTTCCTGAAACACGATCGCAATGCCAAGCTGCTGGCTCGAGTGCCCGTCAGGGATGATGATATCCGAGCGGCCGCCGAAATCGATTCTGCCTGACTCCAGCCCGCAAACGCCGGCGAGAATATGCATCAGCGTGCTCTTGCCAGCTCCGTTCTCGCCGATCAAGGCGTGAACCTCGCCTTCGTAAACGTCGAAGTTGACCCCTTTTAACACGTGCACACCTGGAAAGCGTTCGTGAATCTCCCGCATTTGGAGGAGAGGCTGCGACAATAGGCTCGCGGGTTGAGAGCTAGACAGCGTCATCTTGAGATTCTGGTTTTTGCGATTTATGAACCTAGACGCATCCCGCGACTATGTTCCGCCTGTCACGGGGTAACCTTGACTGCGAAGTTCCTCGGCCAATTCCCGCTCCATTTGGACGGCGGCTTCGAAGGGCATCGGATTGAAACACTCGAACAACTCGGGCAAGAGCCGAATGCCATAACGTTGCACCACGCGAGCGGCCTTGCGTCCAGCCTTGTGATTCTCAAATCGATGGGCCGGTTCGAGCCCGCTCATGCCCACATAAACACACGGTTTTGAGGCATCGCGGTTCGGATTCGCTTTCCGGACTTTGACGTTGTCCGCCACGCATTCATCCAACAACACCACGTATGCATGATGATGAAAAGCGTTCTCCGTCGCCGCTCGCAGCTTGCGAAAAGTCCGCCGTTTCATAGCGCAGGCAGAGTAATCAAAGTCAACCCGCCGTTACAGTTTCAAAATTTATTGTCTGTCCGCAGCGGTCTGAATGCGCCCGGATCGGTTGGGTTTCTCGACATTGCTGCGGACACGAATGTCCGCGCTCCGTCAAAAGGAGAATTGCCGCTTAAGAACCGCTTAAGACTTGACCATTCCCGGAGTGACGACCATTTTGACCACGTGTTGAGAAATTTCCTAATTCCTGGGTTGATCCTGATTTCGCTGAGCGCAGGGCGCGCCGCTGAACCGGAGAAATCGGTCATTCAAATCATGTGTTTCAGCCAAGGCCCTATCTGGGATGCGCCTTGGAGATTCGAATCGGTCAGGCGCGGCGGCGGTTCCGGCTTTGTCATTAAAGGCAAACGGATCATGACCAACGCGCACGTTGTCAGTTGGGACCGACAAATTCTCGTCCGGCGTTACCAAGACCCACGTCCGTATCTCGCGAAAGTCCGGTTCATCGCTTACGATTGCGACCTCGCAATTTTGGAAGTCGAAGACGAATCGTTCTTCAATGGTTTGGAACCACTCAGCTTCGGTGAACTTCCCAAGGTTCGATCTACGGTTGTCACATATGGTTATCCTGCCGGTGGCGAGCAAATCTCCTACACGCGCGGCGTGGTTTCCCGCATCGAGATGCAAACATACGCGCACATCGGCAATCGGACGTATCTCGGCGTCCAAACCGATGCCGCGATCAACCCCGGCAACAGCGGTGGTCCGGTGATTCAAGATGATTTGGTCGTTGGTGTCGCGTTTCAGGGCATGGCCGGCCTCGAGAACACCGGGTTTTTCATTCCGCCGCCCGTCATTCAGCACTTCTTCAAAGACATCGAGGACGGCGCCTATCACGGTTTTCCCCAAGCTGGAATCCGCTTGATGCCTCTTCAGAATCCAGCTTACCGACGGTTTCTAAAACTGCCGGAAGGAGATTTGGGCGCACGCGTCGATAGCATTCTGCAAATCCCAAGCACGAGGCAGGTTCTCAAGGAGGACGATGTTATTCTGAAAATCGGCCCGTACCCGGTCGGGTCCGATGGGACAATCCTTTATCAAGGAAACCGCGTTTACGGATCGATGGCTTTTCAAGAGGCGCAGCACAGCGACAGCGTTCCGCTCAAACTTTGGCGCGACGGCAAGGAAATCGATGTCTCGCTCCCCGTTTATATTTATGAGGCTGACCGCGCCGTGGGAAATCAGTATGGCACTCTGCCCCGCTACTTTGTCTATGGCGGTTTGGTCTTTACCCCGCTGAGCCTCGATTACATGAAAACATTCGGGCGCAACTGGGCCGACGCCGCCAATGCCGAACTCGTTTACGAGCTTTATTACCGGCGGCATGAAGCGCCCTCTGAGATTCGTCCGGAACCGATCATTCTCGCCACGACATTGGCCGCGCCCGTAAATGCGAATCTCATGGTTCGCGAGCGCGCCTTGGTCGATCGCATCAACGGCATTCGCATTATGAAACTCGAAGACGTGGTCAAGGCTTTCGAAACCGTGCAGAATGACCACCATGTTATCGAGTTCCTCCCGAACAACACTTTCGATTGCCTGGATCGTGTTGAAGCCGAACAATCCACTCCCGCCATTCTGCAGACCTATGGCATTCCGAAAGATCGACGTCTATGAATCCTAACCGTCGTTTTCAACAGTATTCCGGCATCTTTGCCATTGCCGTCATGATACAGTCGACGTCCCCTCCCACAAATGCCGCAGAACGTGAGTCGGCAAACACCGCTCCTGACCGCTCGACTCGACTCAATTGGGAACGTGCGGTGGTTCTCCTCGACGTCACACGCAAGCAGTACGACTACTTCCAGCCGTGGTCCAAGCGAACCAAGAACACCATTAAGATGGGCTTGGTGCTCGAAGGGCAGGAGATTCTCACCACAGCCGACCAGTTATTCGATCGCACACTCGTTCGCGTTCAAAAAGGCGGGCGAGGCCGCTGGTTCAACGGCGAAGTGAGTTGGCTCGATTACCACGCGAACCTTGCCATCGTCAGCTTGACGGATGCGTCGTTCTGGCAGGACTTGAGGCCCGTCCAATTGCGCGATCCTTCCCCCAATACCGAGTCCTTTCAAATCACGCGGTGGCGCGAAGGAAAACTCGAGACGCGCAAAGCCGAATTCACTCAGTTCAGCGTCGATAACGGCCCGTTGAGTTTCGTCCCGCACGTCACACTGGAAATCAGTTCGGAGATTCAGAGCACAGGCTGGGGTGAACCCGTCATCGCCGACGGGCGCATCGTTGGAATCACCGAACAGCAAGCGGGCACGAAGTGCACTGTCATTCCGGCCTCGTTCATCCGTCCGATTTTGGAAGCGCGCCAGAAAGGGTCGTATCGCGGCTTAGGTTATTTCGATTTTTACTGGCAACCCGCCGAAAACCCCGCCAGCCTCTCCTTCCTCAAACTTCAAGGCGAACCTCGCGGCGTGCTCGTGATTGAAGTCCCGTCGCGCCCCGGCCAGGAATCACCTTTGAAGCCGCGCGACATCCTCCTGCAAGTCGATGGTTTCGACATCGATATTCAAGGCGATTACGACGACCCGAACTACGGCCATCTTTCACTCGAGAATCTCGCCACGCGCGGCAAGTGGGCAGGCGACGACGTGAAGCTGAAAATCTGGCGCGATGGCAAAGCCCAAGACGTGACCTATCGCCTCCCTAAAGCGGAGTACAGTTCGACGCTCGTGCCTGACGCGGTGTACGATCAGGAACCGGAATACTTGATTGTAGGCGGTCTCGTGTTTCAACCGCTCACCGATGCTTTCCTCCAGGGTTGGGGCGCCGACTGGAAACGCCGTTCCCCATTCCGCCTCTACTACTACAACAACCAGGAGCCAACGCGCGAACGACCCGCGCTCGTCCTTCTATCTCAAGTGTTGCCCGACATCTATAATCTCGGTTATCAGGACTTAAGGCATTTGGTGGTGGATAAAGTGAACGGGCAAAAAATCAGCCGCTTGCCCGAACTCCGTGAAGCGCTGCGCAAACCGATCAACGGCTTCCATCAGATTCAATTCATGGAAAGCGATTCCCTGCGCCGCCTCGTCCTCGCCGCGGATGAACAAGAGCAAGCCACGCGTCGCGTTCTCCAACGTTACGGCATCGTCAAAGATCACTTCTTCGCGACCCCGCCATCCACAAACACAACCACCGCCGCAGTTAGTCCATAGGACAGGCGTCCCGCAGCGTCTCGCCTGTCGGTGTATTGGTTGGAAGTTGACACGCATTGGGACCATGAACCTGGTAGGACAGCGCGTCTCGTCTGTCTATGCTCTTGGTGTACGCAAATGCTGGACAGGCGGGACGCCTATCCTACGTTCAGTTGCGCGCATTGGGAGCATGAACCTGGTGCATAAAGCCCCTCGCCCCATCCGATGGAGAGAGGGGCTGCTTTTTGCCTTCGCCAGCCATCGTTCACAAGCAGGTTCATGGGAAGGAGGCTGGCGCGCATTTGCTTCCTGCGATACCGCAAAATCACTGCTCAGTGATTCTCCGAGGACAATCGAGATTCATCTCCGGCTTCCATCTGATCCGCAAAATCATGCTTGTCCCAGTTCGGATCGAGACCGAGGTCCTTGATCATTTGCAGGTCCTTTTCCACCGGTTGATTCAACGTCGTGAGATAATTCCCCACCATCAACGCGCTTGCTCCGGCCACGAAGATCATGCTTTGCAAATCGCGCAGGTTCACTGTGCGCCCGCCCGCCACCATGATCTCCTGACGCGGCAGAATAAACCGGAAACAAGCGATCGTCTTGAGGATTTCCAGCGGCGGCAACGGCGGCACATGCTCGAACGGCGTGCCCGGAATTGGATTCAAAATATTAATCGGCACCACGTTTGCCCCTATCTCGCGCAACGCAAACGCCAGATCGCAGCGGTCTTCGCGCGTTTCGCCCATGCCAATGATCCCGCCCGAACAAATCTTGATCCCCGCCTTCTTCAAGTAACCAATCGTCTCGATCCGATCCTCGTAGGTGTGCGTCGTGCAATGCTGCGGGAAGAAACGTTTCGAGCTTTCCAGATTGTGTCCGTAACATTCCAAACCTGCTTCCTTCAGCCGGTCCGCCACCTCCTGACTCTTGATAATGCCGAGCGATGCGTCGGGCCGCGCTTTCCCGCTTTTCGCCAGATCACGAATGCGATCGCATACTTCGTCCAGCATCGGACCTTCCTTAAGCCCCTTCCACGCCGCAACCAACCCCACGGCCGTGACACCATTTTGGTTCGCCTCCTCGGCCGCCGCGAACACAGGGTCGGGATCGATGAATCCGTACCGTGGCGAACCGGTTTGATAGAACGACGACTGCGCGCAAAAATGGCAATTCTCCGAACAAGCGCCAGCCTTCGCATTCACAATCGAGCAAAGGTGAATTTTGTTGCCTTTGAAATGTTCGCGGATGCGATTGGCCCACGACAACAGATCAAAAATGTCCGCAGCCGCCTCGATGTTAAACAACCACGCGCCTTCCTCGCGCGTCACGGAACCGCCTGCCAAAACACGCTGCGCCAACTCGCCCAACTGCTCGCGCGTGCAACTCTGGATGGATCGCTCAATCATGTGGCACACGCTAACAAGGACGTTCTTCAACGCGCAAGCTCGACGCGTCTTAGCCCTGGAAAAGTTGAAAAGCCTCCGACCCTCGAAAAGTCGCTGATCGACAGCGATGAAGCCCCGTCATCTGCCAGCCCTGAGCTTTAAGCTACATACAGCAATGGCATTGCTTGAACAAACGATGAACCGCAAACCGCCCATCAGTTGTAATTGCTGGGCGGCCCTTCCGTAGGACAGCGCGTCCCGCCTGTCCAAGCAGGCCAGTGCTGCGCTCTTCTCGCGGGATGCGATTTTGGGCATCGCCCTCTCGGCCCGCTGTAAGGACCGATTCCACTCTAATGCCTTTCGGTGATTCAAGGCCGTGCGGCAAATGGTTGTCCCGGAGGGACAAATGCCTTCTGAATTACCAAAAGGCGCTCGGTCCCTAACTTCTCCCTCAGGGGCGTCCGCGTCGTTGCGCCTTTGCGTTAACTCCAAGTGCGCGGTTTAGGTCCAAGCCCGCTTACCCATCCAAGGGACTCTTAACCCCCAAACCGGGCCGCTGCATCACGTGCGTGTAAATCTGCGTCGTCTCCACACTCTCGTGTCCCAATAGTTCCTGCACCGTGCGGATGTCATAGCCAGTTTCCAGCAAATGCGTCGCAAAACTCTGCCGCAAGGAATGGCAACTGGCTGGTTTTAGAATATTCGCCAGGCGCAACGCTTCTTTGACCGCTCGTTGTAGCCCTGTTTCGTTGGCGTGATGCCGTCGCTGCTTGCCCGTGCGTGGATCAACGTGCCGCTTCGGCAAGCGTGCTCAACACCGGCAGTCCGTTGAGCACGCTTGCCGAAGCGACACGAAGCAGGCTTATCAGAAAGACGAACCGAGCCCCGGCGACCTCGGTGCCCTACGCAACCTTGAATCCATGACGAAGCACGCGATGTTTGTCTTTTTCCTTTCCCGTCAGGAGTGGACCTTCAGGAAATTGGTCACTTTTCTTTTTCCAGGATCATGTGATCGAGGAGGTGCAGCTTTCAAGTCGATCTACGATTTTCTCCTGAAGCAGCTTGGTCTTGACCGCTACATTCCACTGTATGACGTCTGGAGGCACGTCCGGAATTCGGTGCATTCCAACGGCATTTTCATCTCGCGATCCGGACGAGACGAATCGGTGACGTGGAAGGGGACTACATATTCCTTCTACCACATGAGGCCGATTGATTTCATGAACTACCGCCGGATGTTTTCTTTATACCATGACTTAATCGATTCCATTGAGGATATTCTTAAAACACAGCCGGTGTCTTCTCCGGCATTTATTGAAGATCGGATTCATTAAAAACGTGCCGAACCAGATCACTGGAGCGAACGCGAGCGGGCCATATCGATTGCCAATGCGGACGCACTTGGCCGCTCGCGGCGCTCAGTTCCGTCGTTCGGCGGAACCCGGAGAGGATGTCGTGAGAGCAACACATCGATCCGGGTTATCCGTGTCATCCGTGGTTCAGTCTGCCTTTTGTATTGACCACGGATTGCACGGATTACACGGATGGTCATCAGAGGTGGTCGCGTCCTCGGCCGACGGGAAAGCCGAACGAAGAACGGTGCAGGCAACGGCGGGGAGCGCGTTCGGGTTGATGGTGGCATCCAGTTCCGCCGTGCCTGACCTTGGTCGTTAGACGCCCTTGCGAGTGGGCGCTCAGGGGTCAGAACTTGAATGGCTCGCGGCAGATTCAATACGGGTTGTCGGATTCGAGCGCCGCGGGAGATCGAGAGCAGAGAATGGCGCTCGGCGGAGAGATTGCGCTGGACGGCGTCCACGGGATGCGGCGGAGTTGGCGCGGCGGAGGAAATCGATTTTGACGCTGGGCGATCCGGTGCGATAGTCGAGTCGAACCTGACGAGAGATGAGAGGGTTCAGAATAGGTCGTCTAACAAAAGAAGGAATGTAGATAACCCGGAGTGAAGCGGCAGAGGGGGACGATTTGTGCGAGAGCACGATCGCTTCACTCCGGGTTATTTGCATTCCCTGATTGAACGAAGCCGCGGCCGATAACCCGTGGCCCTGAAGGCTTAGCTCCTTGCGGAAGGTTTTCGTTTGGTCTTACGCCCTGAGCCCAAGGACCGCTGGACCAGGAACCTTTTGAGTGGTTCTGGAGAATGGTGGCCGCTGCTCCAGCGCTCTGGCCGCACGCACGGGCAGTGATTGTTTAGCAGCTTCAGGCACAAAATTCGGCGCGCGGGCAGAGTCCATCGGTGCACAAGACAGCTCGTGGGAAAGGAAAACTCTATTGGGCGCGGGCGTGATCTCATGGCGGACGATTGGGCCAGCACGGGAGCGGTGCTCGGTGTCCCGCCGCCCAAGCGGCCACCAGGCGCATCGGTTTGCGGCAACAAGGACAGCGCGGTCCTGCCTCGGCCGGATTGGAGGCCGGAGCTGGACCGCGCGGCTCAATCGTTGGCGGCAGCTTCCAGGTCTGTTGCTCTTGAGTGGTGAGCAAGGGTGGTTCTTTCAGCAGAGCGCGCACGCGATTGGCCCGCACTTTGGCCGCCAGATGGAGCCAGCCGCGTAGAAAGTCCCGGAGCAAGCGTCCTGCTAGGGTTTTAGATCACGCCCAGAATCGACTCCCACCAAAGGCCCTTTACGCGGCGCAGCCAAAGGTGCGCACGCGCGCAAAGCCTACAAACTGCCCAGAACCACCCGCCCAAGTAAAGGCGCATGCGCAAGCGCGGGGTCAGCGGCGGTCGCTCACCTTTTTCGTTAGCCGCCGAGCGCCAATGCGCATCAAAGACATCCAGGCAAGCGAAGTCCGGGCAGGATTGTTTCGGATTTCGAATTTCAAATCTGCGGCGACCCGAGCGCAAACTTTGACATCGGCTGCTACGGTGTCAGGCGAGTATCTCCGTGACGATGTGCCCGTGCACGTCGGTCAAACGGAAGTCGCGCCCCGCGTAACGATAGGTGAGCTTTTCGTGATCGAGGCCAAGGATGTGCAGAATCGTTGCGTGAAGGTCGTGGATATGAACCTTGTCCTTCGCGGCGTAATAACCGTAATCGTCCGTCGCACCATATCTGATCCCGCCGCGAACTCCGCCGCCCGCCAGCCACATGGTAAAGCCTTCCGGGTTGTGATCGCGGCCATTATCGCCTTGAGCCGTCGGTGTGCGGCCGAATTCGCCCCCCCAGACCACTAATGTATCGTCCAATAGGCCGCGCGCTTTGAGGTCGGTCAGGAGGCCTGCGATTGGCCTGTCCACTTCCAGCGCATTTTTCTCGTGGCCTTTCTTGAGGTCGCTGTGTTGATCCCATTGGACGTAGGGATCGCTGTGGGTCACTTGCACGAAGCGCACGCCGCTTTCGGCAAACCTTCGGGCCATGAGGCATTGGCGGCCGAAGTTTTCGGTGACCTTATCGTCGATGCCATAAAGTTTGAGGGTAGCCGAAGATTCCTTCGAGATGTCTTGAAGTTCCGGCATTGCCGTCTGCATCCGAAAAGCCAGCTCAAACGAATTGATCCGTCCTTCCAAGGCCAAGTTCGGGCCGGTCTCCTGGAGATGTTCGCGGTTCAGCTGGGCCAGCAAATCGAGCTGGCTGCGTTGTCGGTCCGGTGATGTCCGGCGATTCTTCACATAACGGACGATAGCTTGATCAGCCGGAATACTGGCGTTGCCTATCGGTGTGCCTCCGTAAGGCGCAGGTAGAAAAGCGGAACCCCAGTTGTTCACGCCGCCATGAGCCAGCGTTGGACAAATGGTGACGAATCCAGGCAGGTTACGATTTTCGGTGCCGAGCCCATAGGTAATCCAGGAACCGAGGCTCGGGCGGACGAAAGTGTCGCTGCCGGTATGAAGTTTCAAAACCGCGCCGCCGTGGGCTGCATTCGTGCCGTGGACTGAATTGATGAAGCAGATATCGTCGACACGATGGGCGACATGCGGAAAGAGTTCACTCACTTCAATGCCGCTTTGGCGGTATTTTTTGAATTGCCAAGGCGATTTCAGGAGGTTGCCGGTCTTTGCAAACTGAACGCGCGGCTTTTCAAACGGGAGCGGCTTGCCGTGATCGCGCTGCAATAGCGGCTTGTAATCGAACGTATCCACCTGCGACGGTCCGCCCTTCATGAAAAGAAAGATAACGCGCTTGGCTCGGGCGGCAGCCTGCGGTAGGCGCGGCTGGAGGGGATCGATTGCCGCAACAAGCTTGGCGTCGGCGTTCGACTCGCCGGCCAACAGTGCGGATAGCGCGAGGTAACCGAATCCCACCGCGCTGCTTCGGAGCATTTCGCGTCGAGACATCTCCCTGCCAGGGGCTTGGCGATGCGTCCAAAGAAAGGGATTCATGGCTCACTTTAGATAAACAAACTCATTGGCAGCGAGCAAAATTTGACAGAGGTCCTGCCAAATGCGCAAACGCCGCGTTGCCGAGTCTGGCGCTTCCGCCGCCGCTGGCGTCGTTTTCTGGAGCTTGAGGTAATCTAAGACGCGTTGCGTTTCGGCTGTTGTCGGATGGCGCGCGTAGCATTTTAAGTAAGCTGCTTCGATGCGCTGACGATCGCTCGCTCCGCCGTTTTCCAATAACTCACGTGCGAGCCGCTCGGCGGCGTCGAGCATTAAATCACTGTTCAACATAAACAGCGCTTGAGGGGCGATAGTTGTGGCGGTTCGATCTCCATTTTCAATGGCTGGGTCTGGAAAATCGAAAAGCTCGAGCACGTCATAGAGATGATTGCGAATGATCGGTTGATACATCGACCTGCGGTAACCCTCATAACGCGTGGCATCCTTGGATTCGTGATTAAAGACGAATTCGCGATTCTTTAATTGCAGCGCTTTGCCACCCATCGATAGATCGAGTTTGCCGCTAACGGCGAGGATCGCATCGCGGATTGCTTCCGCTTCTAATCGCCGCACATTCATTCGCGAAAGAAGGCGGTTTTCCGGATCAAGTGCGGCGGCCGCGGGATTGGGGGCGCTGCTCATTTGATAAGTGCTCGAAAGCATGATGAGTTTGTGCATGGCCTTAATTGACCAACCCGTCTTGACGAACTGCGTCGCGAGCCAATCCAAGAGCGGCTGGTTAATCGGGCGCTCGCCTAACTTGCCGAAATTATCGGGTGTGGCCACGAGGCCCTGACCGAAATGCCAGCGCCAAATTCGATTGGCCATGACGCGGCTCGTGAGCGGATGGTCCGGGCTGGCAAGCCACAGAGCCAACTGCAACCGGCCGCTTTCCTTCTTTCCAATGGGAGCATCCGAACCTGCGCCGAGCACGCGAGGAAATTGTTTAGGCGCCTTTTCGCCGAGACTTAAATGGCTGCCTCGAACATGAACCGCGAGGCTTTCGATGATGTCGCCTTCTTCGACACCCATGGTGGTGGGAAGTTCAGGCGACCTTGCCTCCAGTCCAGTGATCTCTTCGCGCTTGCGTTTCAGCTCGTGGGCGGTCTCGCGAGAATAGCTGCTTTCGATTTTCGACGGCAAAGCAAAAGGCCCTTTGGGATCCGCCAGCAGTTTGCGCGCAGCTTCGAGTTTCCATTCCGGAAGGGTATTGGTTGCGCAACCTTGCGCCGCTTGTTCGGCCTCTCGGAACAACGCTGCATACAAGTCAGCCAGTTCGCGCGGTGTGGAGTAATCGCTGGTGGCGAAGAGGGCCGAAACCGCAGTTGTGGTCTGATTGGCAGTCCCGATCAGGAACGTGCCAAAGAAGACTGAGTTCGTCTCGGCGGCGTTCTTCGACAGATATTGATGCCATTGCTTTAGGAAAGCCACATTAAGGCCAGAGTCCATGGCAACTCGATCGAGCTGATTGGTGTCGCTGGCGTTGCTGATTTTGGTTGCTGCCAGGAGGTAATCACCGACACGCAAGCGAGCTTCGTTTGCTAAGCGTTGATTGATCTGGTTGATCCAATTCGTCAGGGCAACTTTCTGATCGGTCACTGCCTTATCATGCGCTGCTTTAGCTGCCAGTTCCGCAGGAGTGGCGAGCGAATTCTCGTGCCATTGCGCGACGATCTTGTAGTTGTCCATCGTCTTGGTGCTCTTGAAAATCCCAGCCAGCGCATAATAATCCGTGATCGGGATAGGATCGAACTTGTGATCGTGGCAGCGGGCGCATCCAATCGTCAAACCCATGAACGTTCGGCCGACCGTGTCAATCTGTTCATCGATAATGTCCATCTCCATTTTTTGCGGATCGGGCTCGGCAAGGACCTTTGGCCCGAGCGAAAGAAAACCGGTGGCGATCAGCCGTTCTTGTCGGAGAGCGAAATCGTTCGCGGCTGGGAGCAGGTCGCCGGCCAGTTGTTCGATCACGAATTGGTCAAACGGCTTGTCGCGATTAAACGAAGCCACCACATAATCGCGATAACGCCAGGCATTGCCATGGGCAACGTTCTCGTCGAGCCCGTTGGAATCGGCGTAACGCGCTACATCGAGCCAGTGCCGGCCCCAGCGTTCGCCATATTGCGGCGAGGCCAGTAACCGGTCCACGACACGCGCGAACCCGCCGGGCGATTGGTCGGCTAGAAAGTCGGTGATTTCACGCGCGGTGGGCGGCAACCCGGTGAGATCGAAGGTAGCGCGGCGAAGCAATATCAGCGGGCCGGCGCGCTTGGCTGGCTTGAGATTCTTCGCTTCCAGCGCAGCCAGGATAAAGTTGTCGAGCGGATTACTTATCCATGCGCGGTCTTTAACGGATGGCGCCGCTGGTTCTTGGAAACGTTGGAATGCCCAGAAATTCGGCTGGCTCTCTCGTTCTGCTGGGGTCGAAACTAGTTGCGCCGGCACACCTTGGGTCTTCGCGATCTCCGCGGATCGCGCGACAGGCTGATTAGAAGCGAGCAAAAGAGCTATTGACAAACTGAGGAGGCTTTTCCCGATGAAATTCATTTCAAGAAGCATCAGCATGTCGGCGAAATCGCGGCTTCGAGACTGTAATCTAGTTTTTTCCCGCGCTGGCACAAGACAAAACCGGGAAAACCTAGAAGCTCCGCGATCGCTAGCGCTTGCTCGTCGCGTGTTACAAAACTGTGTTCCGCACGGAACGTGCGTGTTAAGCGCAGCGCGTATCGCGGATTTGCAATCGGCATACCGTCCGCACCTTCCGGGGCGCTCGAACTTGCGGGCGATCCGCAGAATACAATTAATACAATTCTGCGATACAGTAGAATGAAAGTCTGCGCTACGCTAACCCGGTACGGCTGTCCCGCTCCTATATGACGATTCGCAGCGAGCTTTTGATCAACTCTCACTGCCTCACTGTTTCCGCCAGCCGATTGTTCTTTTTCAAGATTTCCCGCACGAGTTTGTGTGGAAGCGCGATTACCTTATGATTATCGACGCCAAGCATGGTTTCCGCAGCGATCAAGGCGTTGATGATCGCTTCTTCGGTCGCTTGCACGGTCGCAGCAAAAAGCGGGTTCATGCGATCGTTGGGCAACATCTCCAACGTGGCCGTGCCTTCCGGTTTGGCGGCATCCACGTTCGCTGTAGAGAAGGCGATGAAAATATCGCCCGAACCATTGCCGGCAATGCTGCCAGTTCTGGCCAGGCCCATCGATACGCGTCTGGCCAGCCGTTTGAGCTGATGCGGCAGCAAGGGCGCGTCAGTGGCCACAACGACAATAATGGAACCGACATCTTCGTGCTTTAACATGTCATCGGCAATTTCCAAACCGACTGGAACGCCGGCTATGCGAAGCTGCGGCCGCGTGCCGTGATTGCACTGCGCGAGGACACCGACGATGTAACCGCCGAATTCCATTTCCAACTTTCGCGAAGAGGTCCCAATGCCCCCTTTGAAGCCGTGACAAACCATGCCCGTGCCGCCGCCAACATTACCTTCCGCAACTCGCCCGGACTTCGCGTTGTCCAGCGCGGCAAAAACATGCTCGGGCTTGACGTGAAAACCATTGATGTCGTTCAACCGGCCATCCCAGGTTTCCGCGACCACAGGTAACGCCCACGATTGCGGCATGTTGCTCCGCTTCAAACGCCAGGCGATCGTGGCATCACGCACCACCCCGACACTGTGTGTGTTGCTGATCATGACCGGACCTTCGAGAAAGCCGGACTCCTCGATCCAAGTCGTGCCAGTCATCTCACCATTGCCATTCAATGAGAACCAACCAGCAAATGCCTGATGGTCGGAGGTTTTGCCGCGCGGCAAGATCGCGGTCACGCCCGTCCGAACCGGGCCTTCGCCAACTTTTAAAGCGCCTTGGCCAGAGATCAACGTTGTGTGGCCCACTTCGACGCCACTCACATCGGTGATTGCATTTAATCGAGCGGGCGTGCCTTCGAATGGAATTCCCAAATCGCGCGCGCGGGGTTTTGGTTGCGCATATGCAATCGAGGTCGTGAACAACAAGATGACAAGAACACCCTTCTTCAACATGGGTTGCAGGTTATGGCTGGCGAAGATCGTCCCGCAAGAAAAAAGCCCAATTAGCCCAATTTGCATGGCCAATGATCTCCGGTTTGGTACTGTCGCGCGCATGTTGAGCTACCTGTCTGATGTCGCGGCAATTCTTACTTTGACGGACCGCGGACATTCCTGTCCGCAGCTATATCCTGAAGCTCGACCGGTCTGGGCGAATTCCAGACCGCTGCAGACAGGAATATCCGCGCTCCGTCTCGGGATAAGATTCGTATGGACATCTGCAACCGTGGCGTTGGTGGGATTTCAGATTTGTTTGGCGCAGTCCATGAAAGAAGCCTTGGACTATCAGTTGCACCCTGCCCTCGAAATGACCCTATTCGCTGGGGAACCGAATGTGGTCGATCCCGTCGCCTTGACGTTTGACGAAAAAGGAAAGATGTACGTCCTCGAGATGCGCGATTACCCGCTCGGGATTGGTCCGGAAAGGCGTGCTGGGGGAACAGTGCGTTTGTTGGAAGACCGCGATGGAGATGGCCAAATCGACCGCGCAACTCTATTTGCCGAAGGACTCAGTTTTCCAACCTCGATTGCGCCGTGGAAAGGCGGCGTTCTGGTGACTGCACCGCCGGAGATTGTCTATCTCAAAGACAACGATAACGACGGCAAAGCTGATCTTCGCGACGTCTTCCTGCGCGGCTTCACCCTGGGAGTCACTGACAGCAACGTGAACGGGCTGCGTTGGGGATTGGACAACCGAGTGCATGGCGCCAATGGCGGAAATGGCGGCGAGATTTCATCACCGCGTAATCCAGCGGCCCCTGTTTCAATTCGCGGACTCGATTTCAGTTTTGATCCATCGACCGGCGACTTCACAACGACCTATCACACGAGCGGCGGCTTTGGGCTGGTCTTTGATGATTGGGGACGAACGTTCACCACCTACAACATCAATCACATTCAACAACGCATGATTCCAGCGCGTTATCTGCAACGCTTTCCGGGCTTTCCTCCTATCGAGGCGACGGTCAACATTTCTGATCACGGTGAAATGGGAAGGATTTATCCGATCTCCGCAGCGGAAACTCGAGTGAATCATCCCGAACAGGCCGGCCATTTTTCAGCGGCTGGCGGAATGGGCATCATCAACCTGTCGATTTATCCCGGTGATTTGTCGGGCAGCCTCCTGGTTTGCGATGTGGTCGGAAATCTTGTCCATCGCGACATTCTGGAACAGCACGGGCCGAGTTTCATTGCCAAACGTTCTACTGCGGAGCAAACGAGCGAATTCTTTGCGAGCCGCGACAATGCGTTTCGTCCCGTCGGAATCGAGACAGGACCAGACGGCGCGCTCTATCTAATCGATATGCAGCGTGATGTGATCGAACACCCGGATTACATTCCGCAAAAGGCAAAGGAGAAGCTGGGCCTTCGTGCGGGCGAGAATCGGGGACGCATCTATCGCATCACTCCGAAAGGCGGGCTGCCGGCTCGCAAGCCTAATTTGCAACAAGCCACGCCGGCCGAGTTGGTGAAGCACCTTTCGAATCCCAATCCGTGGTGGCGCATCACCGCGCAGCGTCTGCTTGTCGAACGGCAAGATAAGAGTGTTGTGGGGTCGCTCCGAAACATGGCGTCCGATGGCGGGGAACCTCTTGGGCGTTTGCATGCCCTATGGACGCTTAGCGGGTTGCGCGCCCTCGATGAATCGTCCCTGCGCCGGGCGTTGACGGACAAGCATCCAGGTGTCCGTGAGAATGCGCTGCTTGTCGGGGAAAACTTTTTCGCGCAATCGAGAGCGCTCCGAAAGGAGGTTCTGGCCTTGGCCGAAGACGCGCATCCCCGAGTTCGGTTTCAAACGGCCCTCGCCTTGGGAAGCTTCGATCCTCGGCCAGCAAATGCTGCCTTGTTGAAGATTCTCCGGCATGATTACCAGTATCGTTGGTCACGTGTCGCAGCCTTAAGTTCGATTCGATCGGGCGAGAGCAAACTCCTGCAAGCGCTGTTGCAGGATTCGCGGTTTCGTTTGCCGATCAAAAAGGACAAGTTGGACCTGATCGCCGAATTGTCCGATTTAATAGGCGCGCGGTTATCAACGCGGCCGAACGATGGAGTGTCCGATATCTTGTCGATGCTGGCGGCGCTGAGTCTCGACGATCAGTACAAAAAATCCGCGTTGTTAGGCATCGCTAGCGGCCTCGAACGACAAACAAGTCCGATTCGCGGCGACAGGACTTCTGCTTTGGCACTGGCGAAGATCAGCCAAGGAAGCAATCCTCAATTAACCGCAGCCGCTTGGCGATTATCTCGGCTTGTGGCTCTACCCGAAACGGAGAGACAAACGGAAGCGTTGCAGCGCGCCACAGAGATCGCGCTCGACGCAAACCAGCCAATCGATAATCGCGTTGCGAACTTAAAGCTCTTGAGTTTGGGTCGCTACGCGGTGATAAGCGCCACGTTGTTTTCACTCTTGGAAGCGACGGAGCCCTCGACGGTGCAGGTGGCCGCTTTGGAGGTGTTGCGAGGATTTGACGACGCGGATATTGGGCGAAGGATCGTCGAGCGCTGGCGGGCGCTGGCGCCAGCCGTTCGGCCAGCGGTAATCAACCTGTTGTTGGATCGGCTGCCGTATCATGACTATTTGGTGAAGGCGATTGAAACCCACGAGATCGGCCTGGGCGAGCTAAACCTGGATTTGGAACAGCGGCGGCGATTACTGCGGGAGAGTTCGCCTGAAATCATGGCGCGGGCGACCAAGCTGTTTGGCGACGAGGAATACAGCAACCGGAAAGCAGTCGTGGACGAATGGCTGGGCAAACTTCCAGAGCGTGGCGACGCCGAGCGCGGCCGTGCCCTGTTCGAAAAGGTCTGCGCTCAGTGTCATGTCGCAGGCCAGGCTGGCCATCGCGTCGGTCCCGACTTAACCAATTTATCTCACCGCAGCGTCGAGGATTTGTTGTTCAACATTCTCGACCCGAATATGGCGATCAACCCCGCTTACGTCAGCTACACCATTGAACTCGGTTCCGGACAGTTGGAATCAGGCATCATTGAATCCGAATCAACGGCAGCGATCACTTTACTGCAAGCAAATGGGCAACGGAAAACGCTGGCGCGAAAGAATATCGTCCGAATGCAATCCAGCGGATTATCTTTGATGCCCGAAGGATTAGAAGCGGGCCACACTCCGGCCGATCTCAGAGATTTGATCGCCTACTTGCAGGAAAGCCGCTGATTTCGTTTGTGCGTTGGCTCACCGGTAGAACGGCTGCCACGTGAGCCAGCGGGGTCCATAGTGCGGCGCAGGTTGTCCAGCTTCCAACGCCCCGAGGTCTGGGGCGCGGCCAGCGAACTCTTCGTTTACGGCAGGGATCACAACGCCCGCATCTACGGCCTTACTGTTCGGCTTCAAAGTGAAGTTCAGGTCCATCGCATGGTAAACCGCATACCGCTTGGTATGATCGGGCGGAGATAGCTTCTCGAAGATGTCGAAGTCCACTTCCATCGAATGAGTCTCCTGGCCCGTTGCAGCTCGGAATTCATTCAATGTTGAAAAGATTTGCCACTCTTCTCGTTTAGGTTCGTAGACGTTCGCTCCAGACTTGGGTTTGAAGTAACGATACTGTTCTAGGATTCCGCGGTTTGGGCGATAACCGTTGTAGTCGGTCGTGTTATGGAAGGTTGAGCTGGCCAGTGTCAGAATGCCGCGGCTTGGCGTATCACGACCGAGGAACAGATTATTGCGGAAATGCATATTGGCTGACGGGTCGCCCAGAAGATGTTCGCCGATGATGGTGTTATGCCAAACGAAAAGGCCGGCGGGCTTGGCCGAGAATTTGAAAGCAACGCCGGACGGGACGTGATAGAGGAGGTTGCGGAAAAAATAGACCGGGCCGCCAAAGACCGGTTGCGCACTGTAACCACCTTGAGCCGCATTGACGCCACGATTGTTGAAGACGCGCACATTATGCACGCCGCCGTCGGTTTCGATGAAATCATCGTTGAGCATGTGCAGATCGTTCCCATAAATGTCGATCGCCGAAGCGCGACGGTCAGGGTCACTTTCGGGCGTGCCATAGGTGGAAATGCCGATGCCATCGTGGAAGTACGCGATTGAATTGCGGGCGATCACGTGGCCAGGGCCATAGACTTTTATGGCGTAATAGCTGGTCAGCAGATGCGAACCGTAAGCCGGTGTCTGCCATGATGGACCGCCAGGTTCGCGCGGAACCCCACCCCATCCCACGAGGCGGAATCGATCGTCGCGGCCTATGAAGAGATTGTCGGCAATGTAGAAATCACTCGAGCCCGCATACTCGGTCCAGACACCGAAACCTACATTCTCAAAACGGCAGTTCTTAACGGTGAGACCTACCGCGCCGAGTACTTCTTTCTGACCGGCAAAGATCGCGACGTCCGTGTTCCGAAAGGTAAGCCCGTCGAAGATATGATAACGGGAAGCCATCACATCGAAGAGCCGGTGATTGCCGTCCCCGTCGATGACAACCTCACCATCACCGGCTGCTTTGATGGTGATCGGTTTCTCAAGCGTGCCTTTGAGCGTGAGCAACATCGATCCATCGAACGGCGTCATCATCGGATCGACGTAATTGAGGCGCTCGGTTTTGTAACGTCCCGCGTGGAGCAGGAGAATATCGCCCGGTTGCGCGCGGCGCTCCCATACGACCGACCAATCACCGAGGCCCGCGCCGTAATAGGCCTGCAAGAGGCCAGTGAAGCTAGGCGCCTCGCGAGACCCGAAATAGTCAGGTGGATAAACATGCAAAACGCGACCGCTTTTGTATGGTTGCGGTTCGACGCGCGTCTTCACCTTAACGTTTTGCGCAGCCTGGCCCGCAACGCCGTCCGGGTCGCTCATCACGAACTGACATTCGTACTCCGTGCCCGGTTGCAGGTTGAGGATCGAACCGGCGAAACCGTGCGGCACTGTGTAGTCGAGGTTCTCGCGGCGACGGTAAACGTTCTCGCCACCGATGCGGACGAGCGGCAGAGCGTCGCGCCACTTTGATTCACCCGCCGCGCGAAATTGAACTGCCACAGTTGCGTTGCGATTCGCGTCGCCTTCGATAGCCCACTCGAAACCAAGGTTCATCAGGGTCGGATGTTCGACATGAAAGCGGCCGGCTCTGACGGCGTTCTGGGCTTGAAGCGAGGAAGAAAGGACAGAAAGCATCAGGATCAGGCGAACGAAATCAAATGCGACCCGAATTTGTTTGGGCAGAAATATTAGATGGCCAGTTCTGGCGTTCATGGCGGTGGACCATTCCAGAAGGTTCTGGATCTGACCAGTACATTCCAGTTGAATGCGGCAGAGATCGCGCAGTATGGTCGCTTTGTGATTGGGCGATTTTACGTTCATAATTTTCGGTGTTTGGAGAATTTCGAACTGTCGATCGCCGATCGGCCATCCGTTCTGCTCATCGGCAAAAATGGCACGGGCAAGACAACCCTGACACGGGCGCTTGAAATCCTTTAGAGGATCGCCCAAGGCGTGAATCGAGTGGACGACGTCGTAAAACCGAAAGATCTTACTCGCGGAAGCACGGACGTTCCCATGCGGTTTGAAATCGAAGTCCAGCTGGGAGCCCATATCTTTAAGTATTCAATTGCTTTCGAATTTCCTCAGGGGTTCAAGGAATTGCGAGTGTTTGAAGAGAGTCTTTCGTCAGACAGCAGACCGGTTTTTACACGAAAGCTGGCCCAGGCACAACTTGCTACGTCAACTAAGGACGAAGCCAAGTTCCTCATCGATTGGCACCTGGCTGCTTTGCCAATAATTCAGGAACGGGCTGCGAAAGACCCCTTGTTTGTTTTCAAGCAATGGCTCGCCCGTGCACTCATTCTTCGGCCGGATCCCCTAGCCTAATCAAAGGCGCCTCCGAGCGAGAGACGTTGCAACCAAACGCTGAAGGCACCGATTTTAGAGCATGGTTTTCGCGTTTGTTGGCCTACGCACCGGCCGCGTATGCAAAGATCGATAGTTATTTACGGCAGTTAATGCCTGACCTTAAAGACATCAGGAATCTGGTGATTGGCAAGGACTCCTGAAGTCTCGAGGTGCAATTCTCGAATGAGCAAGGAAACGTGACCATTCCTTTCGAAGACCTCTCAGAAGGCGAGAAATGCTTTATGATATCGGCAATGGTCCTTGCCGCGAATGATGCTTATGGACCGCTAGTTTGCTTTTGGGATGAGCCGGACAGCCACTTGGCGCTTTCCGAGGTTGGGCACTTTGTGACGGCCCTCCGTAAAGCTTTCCAATCCCGCGGCCAGTTCCTTGCTACTTCGCACAATCCGGAAGCGATCCGACAATTTTCCGAGGAGAACACAATTCTTCTCTATCGAAGGAATCATCTTGAACCCACGGCTATCAGGCGTCTAAGTGAGATTAATGTAAGCGGGGAATTAGTGAGCGCACTGATTCGTGGCGACGTTGAACCGTGAGCGTCAACAAATATTTACCCCACGTTTTGGTCCTGCCGAAGGACGATGCCAAGCGGCAGTTGGCCAATGGATTTCAACTGAATCAGCGTGTAGCAACGCGGAAGATTCAAATCCTTGAGGAGGCGGGCGGATGGCAGGAAGTCCTAAATCGTTTTAAGGCAGATTGCGTTCCGGAAATGGATCGATATGCCAACCGATTTATGGTTCTTCGGTTCTTCTAATTGACTTCGATGGCAATTCTGATCGACTGAACGCAGCGAAGGCTGCGATTCCAATTCATTTGCAAGACCGAGTCTTCGTTCCAGGTGCTTGGACAGAACCCGAAGAACTTCGGAAAAAGCTCGGCTCCTATGAAACCATCGGCTTAGCGATGGCCGAGGATTGTCAAAACGACACTACTGTGACGTGGGCGGATAATCTCCTTTCGCATAATTCGATCGAGCTGGAGCGATTGCGAAAATATGTTCGCCCGATTCTATTTCAATTCTGACTAACTGTGTGAAAACAATCACGCGTAGGAATTTCTTCAACAAGTCAGCAGCCACTGGACTAGCGCTCGGAATGCCGAGAATCGTGATGCGCGCCGAGGGTGCGGCCCGATCGTTCGGCCCGAATGACACGGTGCGTGTCGCGGTGATAGGAATGGGTTCTACCACCGCGGTTGGTGGTGTCGGTGGACGCGGGCATCAGCTCATTCCGCGCGTGCGAGAGGCGCCAGGCGCAAAGATCGTCGCGCTGTGCGATGTGGATCAGACGCATCTCGACCGCGAAGCGCAGTTATTCAAGAATCGCAGCGAAGAAATAGCCACGCACCGCGACCTGCGCCGAGTTCTCGACGATAAATCCATCGACGCCGTCGTTATTGCCTTGCCCAACCATTGGCATGGCTTGGCCACGGTTTGGGCCTGTCAAGCAGGCAAGGATGTTTACGTCGAGAAACCGTTTTCCTACGACCTCTGGGAAGGGCAACAAATGGTGGCTGCAGCGCGGCAGAACGGCCGCATTGTTCAGGTAGGCACGCAAAATCGTTCGAGCACACTTCTGCGCGAAGCATTTGATTGCCTGCACGCCGGCCAAATCGGCGCCATGCGTTACGCGCATGCGCTTGTGTATCGACCGCGCGACGGCATCGGCACAGTCAACGCCTCGCTCTCTTTACCCGAAACGGTCGATTACGATCTCTGGTGCGGTCCCGCGCCGAAGACGTCCCTAATACGAAAGCAATTGCATTACGAGTGGCATTGGTTCTGGGCGACGGGCAATGGCGAGATGGGCAACAATGGGATTCATGTCATTGACATTGCGCGGTGGGCGTTGGGCCAGGATGAACCTCCTCCGCGCGCGATGAGCATCGGCGGACGGTTTGCGTTCGATGACTGCGGCGAGACAGCCAACACCCACGTCGCATTCTTCGATTACCCATCCGCTCCGCTCATCTGTGAAATTCGTAACGTGCGCGCCTCGCAACGCCCGGAGGCAATTGGCAAGTTTCGAAATCAGAACCGCGGCATCATCATTGATTGCGAAGGCGGTTATTTCGCCGGCGATTCTTCGGGAGGCGCAATCTTCAATAAGGACGGCAAGAAGATCAAAGAGTTTGCAGACGAAGGCCGATCCAAAGGATTGGAAACCTCGCACATGACGAATTTCGTGGCTGCGGTTCGCAGTCGCAAGGCCAGTGAACTGGCGGCGCCGGCCTCGGCAGGACATCACTCTACGGCCTGTTGCCACCTGGCGAACGTCTCGTATCGACTCGGCAAGCAAACGCGGCCGGAAGTCATCCAGGAAATGATCCAAATAAACCAGCCACTCTCGGACGCGTTCGAGCGCTGCCGCGAGTACTTGCGTGAAAACGAAGTTAGTTTGGAGACAACGCCCGCGGTCCTTGGGCCGTGGCTCACTTACGATTCGAAACAGGAACGGTTCGTCGGCGATTACGCAGACGATGCGAATGCCCTTTCGCGGCGGGAATATCGCCGGCCTTTCCTGATGCCAAAGATCACCTAACGATCTTGTTGCGGCGCGCCGTTTCGATTCCCAATTCGACGAGGCTTTTCACGCACAACTTCAGTCGCTTTCTTATCTTCGCGCAAGCCGAGGAAGACCGGCTGCCTTAAGTGGCCGTCGCGGGTCCATTCGGAGAATCTAACTTGGCAAACCAGGGCGGGCTTTAACCAAGTGCATCGTTTCATTTCCGCGGCAGTTAACCCTTGACCAAAGCGGCCCTTGATCTTCTCGGGCAAGTTGACGAAAAGACAGTTTGGAATGATCAGCTTTTGGAAACGTGCATAGGCGAGGCGCAGTGGCGTGAAGCTTTTGACCCCTGTTTTCCTCTGTCCTCGAACGGGGATCGTTCGAACCGAGCGATCATGAGACCTTGGCCCGGATATTTCACAGACAGGTTAGTCTCTCATTGGCACCGCGGCTTCAGCCTGGCGCCTGGACATTCTGAGATCCTGGCGAATCCCGGAGAGGTGGCGAAGACGTTGTCATCCCAACGGGATGAAATCATTTCAGCCCAGGGTTGCCGCTATGCGGCTACCCTGGGTTAGCGAGGCCCCGCAACCTCACCAACCCTGAAAGGGTTCCATCAATCCCACACGTAACGTTCATCAAATGAGACCTGGTAGCGCGTCAGCAAAAGTCGAAACTGATCCTGAAAGGAAACTCTCCGATGAAACATTCAATTGTTTGCTCGGAGTTCATGTCCAACGACCAGTATAGTGCTTCGCATGAAAACCGTTTTAGTTTTGCTGTGTGGGTCAGTGTTTATGATTGCAAGTGCGGCGGCCGCGGTTCAGCTGAAGTTAGCCGCCGACAATGCAGGCCGGACCGCGCTCTGGTACTTTATCATGGGGAACGTTATTGGATTTTTCGGCCCTCTCTCTCTCACCTTCGGCCTGAAGTACGCGAATCCTAATATCATGTATGCTCTCTGTTACGGCGGCGCGCTGGCTCTAACGCAGATCGCCCTATGGCGCATGTTTAAGCAGCCACTCTCGGTGTGGCAATGGTCCGGCATCATCACGATCGGCATCGGCGTTATCCTCCTCCAGATTCGTAAGGGTTAATATGGTAGGACAGCGCGTCTCGCCTTTCCTGCTTTTGGTGTACGCAACTGCTGGACAGGCGAGACGCCTGTCCTACGACGACGGTTCAATGAAGGTCGGCAAAGCCTTCCCGTGCGTCTTGCGGCACAGGCCCGCCACGGTATGTGTAATGCTATCTTTATGCTTCATGCACCAGGGCAATTGGCTTGTTGGATCGCGGGCCGCGGGCCGCGCAGATCGGGAACGTTCTGCTCCCGGCGTTTGCACCAGGTCGATCACGAATGTCCGGCGCAGCCACAGTCTGCTGCGCTTCCTCTCGCCCGGCCTAGCGATTGCATGCTCTCTGAGCTATGCCCAAAGCATGAATCGGCATCCGCTCGATACTTGGTTCTAGTGCAATCCATCTCCAACCGGCGCTTCCCTCCACGCCATCTCGTTCGGCAACGGAATGTTTGTGGCTGTCGGCGCCGCCGGAACGATTCTGTCTTCGCTCGACGGCGCGACGTGGACGCATGAATTCTCCGATACCGATGCTCCATTGACCGAGCTTGCTTATGGGAACGGCAGGTTTGCCACCTTGAGCGCCGCCATAACTGCGACGCCTGCCAGCACATTCCTGACTTCGACGAACGGAAGCACTTGGTCAAAGCATACCATTGGCGTGCGCCGAATTGAACTGATCACTTTCGTCAACGGGTTCTTCAAAGGGTTCGCAGATGTCGGACTCACTCGATCAACCATCGTTACTTCGACCGATGGCATGAATTGGGCCACCAATTCCTTTTTTTCCGTCAAGGATATGGCTTACGGCGATGGCCTTTATGTCTCCGTCGGACCTGGCGGAAATATCTTGTCGTCACGGGACGCAACGGCGTGGAGTTGGAGGAACTCTGGGGGCACGCAAGGATTCACGAACGTGGTCTTCGGGAATGGGACGTTTGTCGCAACGGGCGGACGGGTTATTTCCACCTCACGCGACGGCGCCACCTGGCCCACCAGCAGTTTCGCTGGTCCGAGCACCTCGCCGATTTTCGAGAACGGCCAGTTTCTCTTGCCGGGAACAATTGTATGGGCCTCGACCAACGGCGTGAACTGGAACCAGCACTCGACTCGAACCAAAGCAGCAATTTATGACGTCGCTTTCGGCAACGGCACGTACGTTGCCGTCGGCGATTCCGGAACTTTGCTGACGTCACCCGATTTGACCAATTGGACCGCTCGCTCCACACATTTGCAGGGCGATTTGACGATGATCGCTTACGGAGACGGTGTCTATGTGGCCGCGGGACCGAACGGCAAGGTTCTTGCCTCGTCAGATGGCGTGAGTTGGAAAGAAACGCGATCAGGATCGCCTTCGGAACGACTCCCCGGCCTTACGCGTGGTCCAGGTTATTTTGTCGCGGTCGGAAGCAACGGCCCATTCTCAGGCGCAATCTGGCGGTCGGCCGACGGTTCGGATTGGCAAAACAGCCCAGTGGACGAGCAGTTTCCTTTGCTCAGTGTGGCCCACGGCAAAGGCCTGTTCGTCGCAGTTGCCGATGGTGGAACTGTTCTGACTTCGACGAATGCGCTAAGTTGGACGCGGCGGGTTTCAGGGACCGAGGGGCGGTTGCAAAGTGTGGCTTTCGGCAACGATCGGTTTGTCGCCATTGGCGGTCTCCAACTCCTGAGCGGAGTGACGAATATCATGTTGGTTTCGAGCGATGGCGTCGGCTGGTCTCCCGCGTCCGCTCCCATCGGAGCTTCGGTCTTGTCGAGCATTCAATACGCTTCGGATCGATTTCTGATGACCGATACCAGCGGCGCATTGTTCAGTTCGCACGACGGGATCAATTGGTCTGGAACTGGTCTCGGTTTTCGGAGTGTAGCCTTTGGCGGCGGTGTCTATGCAGCAATCGCATCGACGGGCTCTTATTTCTCGCCCGATGGACGAATCTTGATCGCGACGTCGATTGTCTTGTCGCCAGACGGACGGTCGTGGTTCCCTCCGCTTGCGACAGGCAGTTCGCTTAACGCCATCTCATTTGTCGGCGGCAGATTTGTGGCCGTCGGCGCCAATGGCGCCATTGTCCAATCAGCCCCGGTCCCACGCGATTTAGTCGCGCTTAGCGAAAGCAAGTTAACAGCCGGACCGGCGATCGAATTGAACATCATCGCGCCGGCGCGCTGGCCTTTGCGAATTCAGGCGTCGCGTGATCTCCTTAATTGGACCACGTCTGCCGCACTGACGAATCACAGCGGGACGTTCACGCATCGTGAACCGCTGGGACAGCGAACCGACCGGCGTTTCTTCCGCGTCCGAACGCCGTAAGAATGACATTCTCAGACCCCCAACCCAATTGTGCGCGCGCGCGCACAATTGGGAAAAAGTGGCAGAACTGCGGGCATTTGTAGAGCGTGCGCCCGTTAATGCCTCTGTTAGCAGTTTGCTCAAAGATTCGATTGCGAGTTGGCGGCAAGCCGTCCTCTTGCGTCCTCTTGGTAAGAACCTGTTTTAAAAGTAGCAGCCGAGGTAACGAGGCTCTGAAATCGCTTTGTCAGGGCTGGGATTATGGCCGGTTTTCGAATCAAATCAGAGCCTCGTTACCTCGGCTGCTACGATTGGATTGATTTCTAAAACACGCTCTAAGAACCTATGGCGGATGCCAGAAGCCGTCACAGTCACCATTCATAGAAGCCAGTGGCCGGATAAGGTCCGGCAAGATTTACTCCATTCTCTCCGGGCGCGGCGGCTCAATCACAAGTTTCTTTACGACAGCAGCAGGCAAACTCAGAAATGGCTGAGGTTGCACGAGGCCTATTCACCAGCGCGCAGAGATGCGGATTGTCGTGCGGTTTATGAATCGAGTTTTCAGGCGACAGCCAAGCTCCTCTCAGAGGCCACGCGCGTGCAGGTTCTTGGCCTTGGGTGTGGCGGCGGCCAGAAGGATCTTCGTTTGATGCAACTGCTCCAACACGAGAATCGCGCCGTCTTTTACGCGCCGTGTGATGTCAGCACATCGATGGTGCTTGTTGCTTGTCAAACCGCGCTGGCCGCTCTGCCAGCGATGAACTGTTACCCGGTCGTGTGCGATCTCCTTTCAACGAGCGATCTGGGAGATCTGTTCAAGGCTGCGCCTGGTTCGGGAGCGAGCCGCATCGTGACCTTCTTTGGAATGATCCCCAATTTTGAACCTGGCGCGATCGTGCCTCAGTTGGCGAGCTTGCTGGCGCGAGGAGATCATTTGCAGTTCAGCGCGAATCTTGCTCCAGGCCCCGATTACGCGTTTGGCATGGAAAAGGTCCTTCCTCTCTATGATAACGAATTGACTCGCGATTGGCTTCTTACTTTTCTTGACGACTGCGGCGTGGCCCGAAACGCCGGCCAGCTACGCTTCGTCATCGAGGATTGCCCGAACAACAGCGGCCTGAAGCGAATCGCGGCCTACTTTCAGCTTCGTCAACGATGCTCGATTCATATCGACGAAGACGCGGTTCATTTCGAGGCCGGTGAATCGATGCGCTTGTTTTTCTCGTATCGCCATACGCCCAGTCAAATTCGTGATTTGCTGCGGCAATATGGGCTTCAGGTGCTGGACCAATGGATTACGAAGTCCGAGGAGGAAGGCGTCTTTCTTTGCCAGAGAGCCCCTTAAAAGACTTTCAACGCATCCAACACTGCCTTAACTCGAGGAACCTCATGTGTCCGGAACAAGTCCGTCTTTCCCAGAGCCGCCAGGACGGCAAAGAAGGCTTCGGCCGACCGGACTTCTTCGCCAAAATATTCGAATGCATGCGGCAGAGCGTGGCAAATGGGAAAGCCGAGCGTTCGGAGGCGAAACGTATTGAGGAAAGTTGTCATTTGATGCCGCACACGCACGGCGCTGTCCCGGAGGTTTGGATAATAGAATCCCAACCCCGGATCGATCAGGATTTTCGTCACACCAGCCCGCGTCGCTATCTCAATTTGGCGAGCAAAATAGTCGTGCATGGCTGCGGCAGAGTCGTCGCCCAATCTGAACTCGCCGACTTCACGAACGTTGCCGCCGAGCACGAAGCATATGATTACCGCGGCGTCGTGCTCCGCAACCAAGCGGTACATCTCTTCGCTCCGATTGGTTCCCGTAAGGTTCAGAATGTTGGCGCCGGCCTCGAAACACGCGCGCGTCACTTCAGGCTCGTAAGTTTCAACGGAAACCAGAATCTTCGCCTGACGCAGTCCCTCGACGACCGGCAGCAGCTTGCTCTTCTGATTCATTTCGGTGGCGCGCACGGCATGCGCCAATGTGGACTCGGCGCCGACATCGACGATATCAGCGCCCTGCGCGTGCAAAACGTGTCCCCGTTGAATCGCTCGTTCGGCCGTCAGGCAGACACTTTCGCGGTACCAGGAATCGGGCGAAAGATTGATGACTCCCATAATGGCCGGCCGCGAATTGAAAGCGAAATGACATCCCGCGATTGAAAACTCCTGCACCCGCGCACGCGCCGCGTCGCGATGTTTCTGGTACAGTGCGGCTAGTTGTTCGAGGTCTAGCATGTCGCGTCTTAGGAAAAACTGTTCTGATGAAAGACTAGAACAGGCCGTGATATTCGGCAACTTCGGACACTGAGCACAGCAATTCTATCTGCGTCTGTGGAGACTCCTTAGTCGTTTTGGCACGTATCGGGACGGCGAACCGGCTCTGGCAAACGCAGGCGCGACAGCGTCTTGGACTGCGCCAGTCCTCTGGCGCTTTCGGTCGCATCATCAAAAGCGGCAGAGGGCTGCCGCAGTCCAAAACCTGGCGGTCCTCGGATCGCGCCGCTTCATGGCAGGATCCCGCTCCAAAAGGAGTTGAGTTGAAGCCGCATCGTCGCTAGTTTCGGGCTCATTCAAATCCGACAATACTCGCGCCTATGAACGCAACATCAGGATTGTTCTGTTTGGTCACTGTCGCTGCGACAACCACCGTCCTCACGAGCGCCGATTTGCCGGTTCCCGCGTTTCGTTCCGTTGATGTCGATACGAAAGTCGGAATTGGCTACGGCCTCGCGATTGCCGATGTGGATGGGGACAAGAGGCCGGACATCTTGCTCGCCGACAGCAATGTGATTGTTTGGTATCAGAACCCATCGTGGAAAAAGCACATCATCGCCGAGAAGCTAACGCCGAAAGACCATGTTTGCATCGCGGCCGCCGACGTGGATGGCGATGGCAAGGCCGAGGTCGCGGTGGGCGCCGAATGGGCCCCGAGCGACACGCGAAATAGCGGCGCTGTGTTTTATCTGATCCCTCCAGCGGATCGCACGCAGAAATGGGACCCCGTCAAACTGCCGCACGAACCGACCGTGCATCGGATGAGATGGGCTAAGGATTGGATGGGACGCGTCACCTTGATCGTGGTTCCGTTGCACGGCCGCGGCAACGACCCCGGCAAAGGCGAAGGAGCTGGCGTCAAGATTCAGCGCTACATCCGCCCGGAAAATCCTCGCGATCCCTGGGAGATTATGACCATCGACGAATCACTGCACAAAACGCACAACTTCGATCCAGTCCAATGGGATGACGACGAAGCGATGGAATTTCTCTTCGGCGGCAAGGAAGGCGTATTTCTGTCGAATTGGTCGAGCGACGATAATGCGCTGAAATTAACTCAACTCGGATCCAATGAAGGCGGTGGAGCGGGAGAAGTCCGCGCTGGGAAGCTAAGGCAAGCCAATGATTTTTTTGCGACCGTCGAACCGATGCACGGCACACAATTGGTGCTTTATCGACCTTCGTCCGGCAACAAGCTTTGGAATCGCCGCGTCTTGGATGACACGCTTTTGGATGGTCACGCGCTGGCCTGTGGTGATATGCTCGGCGTAGGGCGCGACCAGATCGTGGTGGGCTGGCGGGCCATGGGCGCGGCGAACCGGCCTGGAGTCAAAGTCGGGATCAAGTTGTTCACCCCGCTCGACGCCGAAGGCAAGGAATGGAGGCAAACCTTGGTCGATGACAACACGATGGCGTGCGAAGATTTGACTTTGGCCGATCTCAACGGCGACCGGCGCCTGGATATTATCGCTGCTGGACGCGCGACCAAAAACGTGAAGATTTATTTCAACGAAACTGCGCGTTAGATCGAGCTGGTTTCTAAGCTTGGTGATTGGCAGCAGCCGGCGTGAGGAGGCTCATTTGTTCGCCGGCCATCATATGGAGACTTCAGAGCCTCCTCACGCCGGCTGTTGCCTGGGTCGTTTATAGATGGCGTATCGTCCAACTTGAAGCGGTCAATCGTCTGCGCTTGCGGATCGCGGGTGATCTGCATGATGAGCTCGGCGCCAACATCGGCAGCATTGGCCTAAACACTGAACTGTTGCAGAACGACCCGGCCGTCCCCGCGGCGCAGCGTCAAGAGTTGATGGAAATCTGCCGACTGGCCAGCCAGACCGGGACCACCGTGCGCAACATCGTTTGGTTCACGAATCCCGATTTCGACAATCTGGCAGACATGATTCGGCGTATGCGCGAGGTTGCCACGTTGTCTCTGACCGGACGAGATTACTCATTCGAGGCGCCGCAGCATCAATCTTCAATCAGGCTGCCAATTGAATTTCACCGGAACGTGTTTCTCTGATGTTTAAAGAAATACTCCATAATATCGTCAAACATTCTCGAGCGATGCGCGTGGCCATTCGGATTCAAACGGACGCGGGAAAATTTCATCTCACAGTGTCGGATAATGGATGTGGATTCCAAACCTCAGGCACGAGCTTCGGCCACGGCGTGAAAAGCTTGCGCCGGCGCGCGGCGGATCTTGGCGGCGAAATCGCAATCACAAGCCAGCCGGGGCAAGGAACCGCGATCATTATCGCGGTTCCTCTCGCGCGCCCGAGACGGTGTTGGTGGAACTTGGCTGGAGATAGTTCGCAGTAACCACTAATGGACACCCATGAACACGAACTAAGGGGAACCGAGAATACATTCGCTGGTCGCGAAACAGCTTTTGCGGATTGCAATCGCTCCGGCTAAAGCCGGGACTACATGCCGCAATGTCAGGTTCGTGGGCGCCATGCGCGAGAATGTGTTTCGGAGAAGTTCTCCCCAGCCCTCTCCTCGCTCGTGAAGAGCCGGAGAAGACTGAATGCCTCGAGATTCCCGAATGAAATGGCAGCGGGAGCCAAGCTTGCGAATTGCTCAGCGGCAAGCGACGAGAACATCAAATCACGCAGCCTCCAATTCGTGTCCATTCGTGGTTATTGTCTCCGAGAGGCCACCGATCGCCTTCCCCGAAAATCCGTGATTGCGCCTAAACATCCAAAGCGCGAACGTCAAGTAATGTCTGCGGACGCTCCAACGTCTGATGAAACACGAACGCCATTGCGCGTCTGGATTGTGGAGGATAATGCTGCCTATCGGGCCAGCGCAGCCCGTGTCATTGCCAGGATTCCAAATTGTGGGGAAGTGCGCACGTTTCCGGATTGCGAGGAGACGTTCAGTGCCCTGGCGGTCGAATCACCGCCTGACATCCTGCTCTTGGACCTGGGATTACGCGGGATCAGTGGATTGGAAGGATTAAGCCGATTCAAGGCGCTCGCTCCGGAACTGAAAATCTTGGTGCTAACTTCCTCGGATGATCACGACCGCATTTTCAAAGCTGTTTGTGGAGGAGCCTCTGGTTATCTCTTGAAGAGGGCGCCTCTGGCGAAGCTCAATGATGCCATCCGAGAAGTCCTTGGCGGAGGGGCTCCGATGAGTCCGCCGGTGGCCAGCGCCGTCTTGAACATGTTCGCCCAATTGGGAGGCGCAAAACCGTCCCGCCCGGATTACGGCCTGGCCCCGCGTGAAAAGCAAACGCTCGAAGGCATGGTGCAGGGGTTGACCGTCAAAGAAATCGCTGATCGCATGCAGGTGAGCTATCACACAGCCGACACCTACGTGCGCAACATCTACGCGAAACTGCACGTCCACTCGCGCGCCGGCGCCGCCGCCAAAGCCATCCGCGAACGGCTCTAAAATTTCTCTTTGAATTCATTTTCGTTTCCCGCCAACATCACCGTTCAATTTTCGCCGAGATGGGGGAAGTTGATTAGAGTTTCATGAAACGAACGCATCATTGTAATGAATTGCGCCCGGCACATATCGGGCAGGTTGTCGCTTTGTCAGGGTGGGTCCATTCGCGCCGCGATTTGGGTGGTTTGATCTTTATTGATATTCGCGACCGTGAGGGGCGTACTCAGACCGTCTTTGATCCATCCGACTTGTCGAAGGAAATCTTTGAACGCGCCTCTGGACTGCGCAGTGAATCGGTCATTTCCGTGACCGGCAAAGCAAGACAGCGCCCTGCCGGGACGAACAATCCGAAGATCGCGACTGGAGAAGTCGAGGTGATGGCTACTGCGCTCGAGGTGCTCAACCAAGCTGACGTCCTGCCGTTCCCGGTGGACGATCCGGAAGTGTCGAGCAAAGTGAACGAAGAATTGCGTTTGCAATATCGTTATCTCGATTTGCGGCGGCCGGAAATGGCGCGAAACTTTCGTCTCCGCAGCAAAGTCGCGACGGCGACCCGCGTTTATTTCGACGAGCAAGGCTTTCTCGAGGTCGAAACGCCAATCCTGTTCAAGTCCACACCGGAGGGGGCGCGTGAATTCTTGGTTCCGAGCCGTGTGCATCCAGGTTCGTTCTATGCGCTGCCGCAATCGCCGCAGCAATTCAAACAAATCCTGATGGTGGCTGGCGTAGAGCGGTATTTCCAATTGGCGAAATGTTTCCGGGACGAAGACCAGCGTGCCGACCGGCAACTCGAGTTCACTCAGATCGACTTGGAAATGTCCTTTATCGAGCGTGAAGACATTTACAATCTGGTCGAAGGTTTGTTGAAACGCGTCTGGAAAACCGCGTTGAACATGGATATTCCGACGCCGTTCAAACGCATTTCCTTTGAAGAGGCCTTGAATCGCTACGGCATCGACAAGCCGGACACGCGCTTCGGAATGGAGCTTGCCGATTTCACTGAAGAATTCCGCGCGAGCACTTTCAAAGTCTTCAGCGGCGCGATTGCGAATGGCGGAGTCGTCAAGGCGCTTAACGCGAAAGGGCTGGCCGGCGCGACGCAGGGGCAAATCGAAACCATGACCGAATATGCCAAGAGCTTCGGCGCGAAAGGACTCGCTTACATCAAGGTCGAAAACGGCGAATGGAAATCGCCCATCGTCAAGTTTTTTAATGACGGCGAGAAAGGAGCACTGACGAAGAAGCTGGGTATCGAGGAAGGAGACTTGATCCTTTTTGCGGCGGATCAATGGCTCACCGCCTGCGAGATTCTCGGCAAGATTCGTTTGTACTCCGCCGACGTGCTGAAAGGGCAGGGAAAGCTCAGCATCCCGAGTGATCGCTTCGACTTTCTGTGGGTCGTCGATTTTCCATTGTTGAGCTTCGACAAAGAACAGAACCGCTGGTATTCGAGCCACCACCCATTTACAGCGCCGGTTGCGGAGGACATTCCGTTGCTGGCGACGGACCCGAAAAAGGTTCGCGGCCAGCATTACGACGTGGTCGTGAATGGAATGGAACTCGGCGGGGGTTCGATTCGTATTCATCAGCCCGATGTGCAAAAAACTATTTTCGAGCAACTGCTGCAGATTCCGCCGGACACGGTCAAAGCGCGCTTCGGTTATATGCTCGAAGCGTTCCGTTACGGTTGTCCGCCGCATGGCGGTATCGCGTTGGGCTTCGACCGCATGATCGCGATCCTTTGCGGCACGCCGAGTATCCGCGACGTGATTGCGTTTCCAAAGACCGCGAAAGGGACCGATCTTATGGCCGAGTCACCGACTCCAGTCGAACCGAAGCAGCTTCGCGACTTGCATATCGAGTTGAAGGTGGGGAGGAAGGAGTAGGGAAGCAAGCGTTCAAGCACCAAAATCTGGCGAGGACGCATTCCACTGCAATGCCTTTCGGTAATCCCGAAGGGACGGTCGAATTGTTCGCATCTCCCAACGAACGAGCTTCAGCCGTCCCTTTCGGGACTCACATGCTCTCCTTCCCTGTCCCGGCGTTGAAACGCCGGGCTATTCTCACCGTGTTCCTCCGGGAAAAATGCTCTCTGAATTATCGATAGGTAAAGTGGAATCGGTCCATACCTGCGGGCTAGTTGGAAGCGCGACAGCGCTTTTCTATCTTTCCGGACATTCGCTTCGAGGCAGACCATCGATTACCTTGACTCGTTGCGACGACATCCGACATTGTGTCGGACATGAAAACGTTTACGGTGCGAGATTTGGACCGGCAGCCTGCTGTCGTGTTGGATGCGTGTGACCGTGAAGGTTCCGTGCGCGTTCGGCGGCGCGACGGCCGCAGTTATACGGTTCGGCGTGACGATGGTGAGTCGCGAGCGGCGCCAGCCGAAAAAAGACAACACTGGCTTAATAAGCATAAGGCTTGGTTAGCTCGAACATTTCCGAAGCCGATCGGCGCCAAACAGACCGCGTTAGTCGATCGTCGAATCGCTGGCGAATGAAACCGTACGCGGATACGAATTTTCTAACGCGCTGTTATCTTTTGACGGATCAGCTTCCGGCGCCCGCCGCTCAAATCGAGCGTCTCAACACGGAAGGTCTTCGTTTGCCGGTGATTTGGTTGCATCGGTTGGAAGTGCCGAATGCGTTTGAACTGCACGTGTTCGCATCGAGGACGTTGGGCCAAACGCGCGTCACACCTGAAACCGCTGCGGCTGCCAACACTCGGTTCGAAGATGATTGCCGCGACCCGGCTAGCTTCTTGCGCCAAACAATCGTGACACAATCGGACCTGGAACGCCAGTTTCAGGAACTTTCTTTGCGTCACACAGCTAAACATGGCTTTCGGACGTACGATCTCTTGCACGTCACTTCCGCACTGTTGCTCAATTGCGACACGTTTTGGAGCTTCGATCCGAAGGCCAACAAGCTGGCGAAGCTGGAGGGGCTGGCCACATTGGACGAGAAACAAAGGCGGTAATCTGAAAACGCGTTTGGATTCACCAGAGCGGGTGAATTTACTGGTCTTGGCGATCTTCTCTTATTTCGTGTTTTTCGTGGTCACGACTGCGGTTTCTAGGTTCAAATCCATCAGCCCAGGGTTGCCGAGTTGGCGAGGCTACCCTAGGAATAGGGTTGAAATGTCTTTAACCCCAACGGGCCCCTGCGAGGTTCATGGAAAGATTCCTCCGAAACAACGTTTCGCGCATTGCGCCCCATGAACGTGGCAGGACAGGGCGTCCCGCCTGTTCTGCATCTGCGCACACCAAAAGCAGGACAGGCGGGACGCCTATCCTACCGCGCAGGTTCATGGGGAGAACTGTCGCGCCGGATCGAATCGTCACCGGCGGTTTTATCGTTTAAAAGAGCTGTCGTGATCGCTCATGACGAATACGATGCCATTCTCCTTGGCGCGGGCCACAATAGCTTAATTCTGCAGGCGTATCTGGCGCGTGCAGGGTTAACGACGCTCTGTTTGGAGCCGCGCGATCTGGCCGGCGGCGGTTTGGCCACGATCGAGCAACCGCCTGGCTCCGGTTTCTTTCATAACACGCATTCATTCTATCACCGCGGCATCACTCATATGCCGTGGTACGCAGACCTCGAACTCAAACGCTACGGAGCTGAGTACATCGAGCCAGATCTGAACGTCGCACTCATAGCCAGCGACGGGCGCGTGCTCGAATGGTGGACTGATTTTGAAAAGACCGTGGCGTCTGTCGCACAGTTCTCTCGCAAAGATGCCGGCACGGTCCAACATTGGTGCCACAGGTTCCGCCCGATCGTTACGAACATTCTGATTCCGGAAGCGCAAGCGCCGCCGGTGCCGTTCGATCAGCGACGCTCGTTACTCTCGCAGAGCGCTGAAGGACGATTGCTGCTTGAGGTCAGCGCGTTGTCTCCGCTGGAATTCGTGCTCCGTGAATTCGAGCATCCGATCGTGCAAGCGGGCTTGCTCTTCTTTAACGGCCTGCGCGAGGTAGACTTGCGCTGTCGCGGCTTTGGGCATCATATCCCTGCGCTGCTCGCGAGCGGGCGTATGGCGCAAATGTGCATTGGGGGTTCGAGAAAACTTGCGGAGGCTCTCGTCGCGGCGATCCAAAATGCGGGGGGGAACGTCCACGTCAATGTCAAGCCACGGCGCATTCTGATCCAGTCGGATCGGGTCATCGGTGTGGAAACAGCCGACGGCGAAGTCATTCGAGCTCGCCAGTTCGTTGCTTCGGGCCTCAATCCGCATCAGACTTTTCTCGAACTGATCGACGAATCTTTGCCGCCGAGCGATTGGCTCACGAAGGTCCGCAATTTTCAATACAACCTGCTCGCGCCGCTCTTTGCGTTAAACGTCAACCTGCGCGAACCGCCGAGATACTCCGCCGCTCAAAAACATCCCGAACTCGAGCGTGCGTTCATGGTGATCCTCGGACTCGACCGGCCGGAACAATTTGAAGAAATCGTCAAGCACCACGAAGCGGGCGCTTTTCCGCCCACGGTCATGTGGGGTTCGTGCCCGACGATCTTTGACTCGTCCCAAGCGCCACGCGACCGGCATGCCGCATTCATGTGGGAGAAGCTTCCCTATCGATTGCAGGGCGATCCGAAACGTTGGGATGCAGTCAAGCATGAGCACGGCAAGGCCATGCTTTCGCATTGGCAAAAATTTGCTCCGAATATTGGAGACGCACTGATCGAAGAATTCACCGCCAGCCCGTTGGACGTCGAGCGGACCTTGCCCAACATGAGATTCGGCGACCTGCTAGTCGGCGCGTTCAATCATGGGCAAGTTGGATATCATCGACCGTTCCCGGGGGCTGGCCATTACAGAGGCCATTTCAAAGGATTGTACTTGTGCGGCGGCAGTTGTCATCCGGGAGGCAACATCACCGGGTTGCCCGGCTACAACTGCGCCCAAGTTATCCTGGCTGATCTGGGCCTGAAGTAGGACACGCGTCTCGCCTGTCTCTGTGAACTCCGTTTGACCTTGTTTCATTTTTTTCGCACGCTGCTGGCATGGCGAATTCGTTTGGTCACCTGTTCCGCATCACGACGTGGGGCGAATCTCACGGCGGGGGTGTCGGCGTCGTGGTGGATGGTTGTCCTCCGTTGCTGGAGTTGTCTGAAGCGGACATTCAACCAGACCTCGACCGGCGCCGGCCCGGCCAATCCAAGATTGTCACCCCGCGCAAGGAGACCGATACGGTCCAAATCCTTTCCGGAATTTTCGAAGGCAAAACGCTCGGGACTCCCATTTCGATGTGGGTCAAAAACGAAGATGCGCGTCCCGAAGCTTACTCGGAAATGGCCACGAAGTTCCGTCCTTCGCATGCCGATTACACCTACGTCGCCAAGTACGGACATCGCAACTGGCAGGGCGGCGGGCGGACCAGCGCGCGCGAGACAGTGGGGCGAGTCGCGGCGGGCGCGATTGCCAAGAAGTTGCTGCGCGAGCGCTGCGGCGTCGAGGTCCTCGCTTACGTCAAGCAAGTGCAACGCATCACGGCGCAGGTCAATCCCGAAACCGTGAAAGCCAGCGAGATCGAAGCGAACATTGTCCGCTGTCCAGACTCGACAACAGCCGGCCGTATGATGCGGCTCATCGACAAGATGCGGCGGGGCGGGGATAGCGTGGGTGGTATCATCGAGGGCGTTGCGCGGGGCGTTCCCGGAGGTTGGGGCGAACCAGTCTTTGACCGGCTCGAAGCGGATTTGGCCAAAGCGATGTTAAGTTTGCCGGCGTCAAAGGGGTTCGACGTGGGCTCGGGGTTCAACGGAATTCTAATGACCGGCCGCGGGCACAATGACCCATTTCGAATGAAAGCGGGGAAAGTCGTGACAACCACGAATTACTCGGGCGGCATTCAAGGCGGCATTTCAAACGGCCAAACGATTTACTTCCGTGTCGCGTTCAAACCCGTGGCCACCGTGATGCACGAACAGGATACCGTGGATGTGGATTTGAAGAACACGACGTTAAAAGGCCGTGGCCGTCATGATCCATGTGTGTTGCCGCGAGCCGTCCCCATGGTGGAAGCAATGACCGCGCTAGTTCTGATTGATCATGCGTTGCGACACAAGGCCCAGTGCGGGCAATGAATTTCGGCGTCGCGGCGTCCCGGCAGGGCGCCGCAAAATGCCTTGGTGAGAGCAGCGGCGCTCTGCGAGACCCCGCTGCGCCGAAGTTATTGAAGTGGCTTGCTGTTTAAGGCACGGCCGATGGCTTCCAAAAGCCTGGCTTCGCTCCCTGGCGCGACCCAGCACCAGTCGCCGAGATTAGTGTCATCTTCGGTGATGTGCTTCTCTGTGGGTATGTATCCCGTGGCGCCGTCACCGTAACCTGCCACGCAAACAAAGGAATCAGGCCGCATCTGTTGCGCGGCGAGCTGAAATTCGACGTAAGCTTCGCCGGGCAGCAAAAGAAGTTGTGCGACGCCGAAATCAAGCGCGGGCACTTCGATAGGCCGGCCCGAAGTGACGCGGCGTTGCCAGCTCAGTCCCATCGCGGCCAGGCATTGCTGGAACGGCCTGGTCTCCATTTCCAGCTTCCGTTCGAGTTCAGCCACCGCAAAGCCAGCGTCATTGCGAGGTTCAAGATGGAGCTTCGCAACACGAAAATCCGTCCTGCGCACAGAATGTTTCGTCGAGTTGCGCCAAGCCGAGATCATGGCTTGGTGAAGGCGATCGGCCAGCACGACGCGATTCTCGCGCGCGCCATTGTTGTACTTGCCCGCCGTTACGTTGCCGCTGCAGCCGGAGCAATAAATCTGTTTTGTCCCCGCCGTCTCCGATTGCCGGCGGCGCCGGGCCTGGCCGGGAAAATCCGCCGAGACCTCGCCTTGCCCATAGTAACTCATCGGATGAACGGCGTAGAAGCTAACCGCTGCGAGTGGAATGTCGCGATTCCAAAAGCTCAGCGTCTTGAGCCATGGATCAATCAATCCCTCGTCGGCGTCGATCGCAAAGATGTTGCGGGTGCTGCTCGTACGATCAAACCGCACTCGTCCCTCGGGCGTCAGGTAGCGGCGATTCGAAGCAATCTTCTCGACTTTGCTTTGGCCCGTGCCGATGTGCGTCACTGGCTTTGCGTTTGCCAGACTCTTCCGGAGGGCACGCGCCACGGCTTGCACCGCGCGTTCGTGAAACTCCAAGTCGCACACTGTGCCCGCCAGCTTGCCACTGCGCAAAATGCGTTCCGCTTCGAGATCAGCCACCGGCGCGTCGTGTTGATGCACGGTGGCAATCATCACGCGCTCAGTTCTGGTGTGAGCGGCGTTAGCGAGGACTGTCTGCCAGCGCGCGTATGCGTCATTGCGAATCTCACACCAATCCACGGAGACGAACACAACTGGCGCCTCGCCACTCAGTAAGACAAAGCCGTGCGCTTCGAGCGGATCAGCCACGCTTTTTGAAAGCCATGCGCCGCCCATCATGCCATGGCCCTGCGGAACAGTGACATCGGCGCTAAACGCAGCGAGCCGCAGCGGCTGCCTTTGCGCCGTCGCACAGCCAGGCAAAACAACTCCGGTCGCAGCGCAGCCGAGCAATTCGATCGCTGCCCGCCGCGAGATGGTATTACGCCTCCCCATGAACCTGAAGGCAGGGCGCGCCACTCCGTGCGCGCCGAGCAAGACCATGGGGCAAGCCGGCGGCGGCGCGCACGGAGTGGCGCGCCCTGCCTTCAGGTTCATGGGTTCAATGCGCGAAGTTTTGTTTCGGAGAAGTCTTTCCATAGACTGATTGCACATAGTCTCGTTTTCAGGCGAGCCGTGCCTAACGATGCTGGCCTTCAGCTCGAACCGACGTAGCGCGGAGTTTCACTCTGCTGTATCGCAGAATTCCATTTAATTCCATTCTGCAGCGCATCCGTAAGGACCGAGACTGCCCGATCTTTTCGGGCGCGATGCCGACTGCAAGTCTGCGCTACGATCTCTGAATGTCACCGCTCAGACCGCAAATCCAAGCAGCCCTTGCAACTGCCGGGCCAGCCAAGGATTCAAAACATTGAACCACCAATGGACGATTGGATGGCCGGCAAAAATCCAGAGCGTCGCTGCGAGCGCTATGTAAGGTCCGTACGGCAAACGGCTCGACCAAGCCTGCTTTCGCAATGCCACCAAGAGCAAGCCTGCAAACGCGCCAATCATCGCGCTGAGCATCAATGAAAAAATCACGGCCTGCCAGCCGAGGAACGCCCCGATCGCTGCCATGAATTTCACATCACCGAGTCCCATCGCCTCGCGCGGCAACACAATCTGATCGGTGACTGCATCCATGCGAGGAATCTCTTCGGGATTGAATTTGTCGTCACCAACCCAGAGGTGGCTCGGTGTCAGACGCACGTCCACATGAGTATAGCAGCGGTCTGTCAACTCAATGCTCTTCGCCTCGAATGCAATCGCGTCCGACTTCCGATAAAACACATCGCCGTAGGCAATTTCCTGGCCGGGCAGGTGCAGCGCCGTTTCGGTAAAGACGACTTTCGTGTTCGGTTCAAGAGCGAACCTTTGGCGGCCGAACAAGATTTTTCCGATGCGCAAGATGAGGTAAATCAATCCGCCGCCCACCAAGATACCGAGAAAGCTTCGTCGCAAGGCCAGCGCCGCCGACGGCACGGCGCCGGTAAATAGATCGGCGTGCAGCGCCGGAACGATGGCAGAGCAAACAAACCCCACCGCGATTCCTCCCAGCGTGATTTGATCGGGAATGATGAAATGTTCGAAGTCGATGAACGTGGCTGCAAGGAAGCCGGACAACACTAAGCAATAGGCCAAAGCCAGCAGTGGCGATTGAGCGCCGTGCGCGAGCCAGGCGCCCAGGAACGTGACGCCTGTCAGCAGCTCGACGAGAAAATAGCGGAACGAAATTGGCGCCGCGCAGTTCGCGCATTTGCCGCGCAAATAAAGCCAGGTAAGCAATGGAATGTTTAAAAACCACGGAATCGCATAGCCGCAATGCGGGCAGTGCGAACCAGGGGAAACAATACTTTCATCGCGTGGCATGCGGTGGATGCAGACATTGAGCAAACTCCCAACCATCGAGCCGAGAACGAAGAATACCACCGACCAGAAATGAAACGGCGCCGCGGCCCAAGGTTGAGGGTCAAACATAGGAAAGAGGTAATATCGCCCCTCGCTTATCAGCAATTCGCATTTGGCCAACCATCACTGGTGTGGTATGTAGTCCCGGCTTCAGGCGGTGCGATTGCCCTCCGCCAATGTGTTTCGCTGCCAGCAAATGCTGCCGCCTAAAGGCGGGACTACTTGCCAGGAGGTTCATCGAGAGGCTCCATTCGCCTTGCGCACGCATTGCGCTCATGAACTTCGCAGGACAGCGCGTCCCGCCTGTCCCGATGCACCTCAACGCTTGGACAGGCGAGACGCGCTTTCCTGCCAAGCAGTTCACGGAAAGAATGGCGGCTTTTTCACTGTGTCCCATAAACATTCTCTTTCAAGGCCCGCCGCATGACTGCAATCGGCGCCGGACGATCCGACCAAATCTCCAGTGCCTTCGCGCCTTGGTACAGCAACATACCCAAGCCGTTCGCAACGCGGCATCCCGCTGCTTTGGCTACTTGAAGAAATTTAGTTTCAGCCGGGCGATAGATCATGTCGTACACTGCGCCTGCATCGCGCAACGGAAATCGCGCTTCGTCGAGTGGCAATGGATCGTCTGCTTTCAAGCCCAGCGAAGTCGCATTGAGCGCCAAATCGATGGCGTGCTTGGGATAACCAATCGCCACCTTAACCGACGGGAACCGCGCTTGAATCTCGCGTCCCACTTCGGTCGCTTTGGTTTCCGTCCGATTGACCAGATACAATGCTTTCACGCTTTCGGCGGCCAACTTCAATGCAGCCGCTCGTCCCGCGCCACCGGCGCCCAGGAGTAAGACCGAGGCATCGCGCAGATTCACTCCGAGATCCTCGCGCAGAGATTGGACAATCGCGTCGGCGTCCGTGTTGAATCCATGACTGCGAATTTCGAAGATTTCTTCCGGCGCAAATTCGCCGATTGGCCTCCATTGCTCATCCTGCCGCCGGCTTTCGAATCGGATCGTATTGACGGCGCCCCAGGTTTTGGCTGACTCGTCCAGTGCGTCCACCATGTGCAAGGCTAAAAGTTTGTGCGGAACGGTGAGATTCAGGCCGATGAAGCGCATCGCTCTGGCGCCATGAATTGCAACTCTTAAGTTGTCAGGGTGCACATTGAACGCGAGGTACCTCCAGTCGAGCCCAAGGGCCGCAATGCCCGCGTTCTGCATTGCTGGCGACGCGGAATGCTTGATTGGATGGCCGAGCACTGCGCAATAGCGCGTCGCGGCGGTAATCGTATTTGCGGCCAAGTCGGACACGCGCCGGAGAATAGGGACGAACGGTATGGCTTCAAAGAGCAAAGTTCCCGTAGCGGCGGCGCCTGGCAGGACAGCGCGTCTCGCCTGTCTACGCTCTTGCTGTACGCAAATGCTTGGACAGGCGGGACGCCTATCCTACGTTCCGGTTCATGGGACGTTCCCACGCCTTTTTGCGGCCGATGCACCATCTTGCTGAACGTCATGCCATTCGCGTTTCTGGGGCAATCCATTATCCTCCAAAAGCATAAGCGTCTTCTAACGCACCGACTTCAATTTTTCCCGCGCGGCGAGAATTGGGTATAAAGCCCCAAGCGCCGCACCCGGCAAATGATGGGAAGTTGCACTGAAGCCATTTACTTCGCTGCGATTTCAGGGCACCTTCGGAGCCGAATGGCAACAGATGCGCCCACATTGGCGGCGAAGCTTGGAACGACGACGCACATTTCGCCGTTGCTTCAGAAAGCGCGACGTTTGGGGCTGGGCCAGCGCGAACTGGAGATTCTCGCGGTGCAGCGAGGTTGCAATTACTACCATGATGGGAGCCCATTACCGCCCATGCTGGTTTCATCGGAGCAATTTTCAAATGCTGAACTCGCGATCGCCCTTCTGAATCCGGCGCTTCGTTATGATCCACAAACGATACGATTGGGTGCCGCTATGCTGAGTGCGCCGGGTAATCTCCCAGAAGAGCTCGCCCGTCTATCTTTACTCGAGCGCTGCCAAGCTGTGGTTCGTTACGTGGCGGAGGCTGGGGGGAAATTTGAACCGCAGAACCACTTTTGGATTAATCTGCTCAACCTTCTGCCGTCAGTTGCCTCGCCCAAATCGTCGGTGGTTCCTCATCCCACGCGCTTTGTTGCCATGACTGGAATGACCCGCCGGGGAATCGAAACCATTATTCAATGGATTCGCCCAGGACCCGTGGCGCCTGTCAATGGATAATCCGTCGATCATTTTGTCCACGTTTGACGGTCGTTTGAGCCGATCCACACGGCTGATTTTGTATGGCCGAGCTGCTCTTTGTCTCGGCTTTACAGCGGCACCGCCAGAAGTTGCAGAATCCAAGGATGTCGACGCGATCATACCGCTCGCGGATTTGGACCGGCTTTCGGAAGACGACAGTTTCTGGGATGCACAAGAAGCCACAAACCGTGAGCTTGGTCCGAAGGGACTCTATATTACACACCTTTTCCGCGCCGACCAGGTCTTCCTTCGCCACGATTGGGAAAAACACCTCGTGCCAGTTCTTCGACCTCCTACACGTTGGTTGCGCCTTTTTCGACCAGCAACTGTGGACCTCGTTCTCACGAAGATGATGCGCGGTGACGATGCCCAGGACATGGCCGACATCAGATTCATGGTCCAACACGACCAGGTCACGCCGGCTCAAATCGAGAATGCGTTTTCAGAGGCGGTGATTCCGGAACTTGTCGAATTGCGCGACGCCTTTGAGCGCGCCAAACCGCTCGTGCGTGAATTGGTCCGCAAGGTGGGAGCCGCGTCGGAGTAAATTAAATCAGCCGCTGGTTGTCGACGGTGGCGTTTGGTCAAGTGCCCGGGGCGCCAGGCCCGTCCGCAGGAAAATCCAAGGCAAGAGGAATGACAATGTCCAAGCTCCGAACATAGCGAGGCTAAACTGAATTGCCGTGCCCAGAACCTCCGGCTCTTGCGGAATCTTTTTTCGGAAAAGCCAAACCAGCGGTCCAATCACAGCCGCCGCGATCACTGTCCGCAGAATCCGCTGTCCCCAAGGGCCGCTCGCGTCGAAGGGCGCCCAGCGGCGCGACATAGCAATGCCGACGCCAAGTCCCAAAACCACACCGGCGTCCTTCGCGACGCCCTTCAACGTTCGAACGCGTTTGGCGAACGTCGCCCAATCCGCAGGGTCGGGCGAGTTTGAGATGGCCCATCGGACGAACACGGCGGCCGCGATCATGGCGAAGGCCGCCAGCGCGGAATATGCCACCAACTTGCCGAAACTCATTTGCTTGAAGATGGGACCAAGTTTCGTTTCGGCAATTCGGAAACAGAGCACAAAGAAGAGTCCCAACAGAAATCCCGCGACAACATCGCTGATGTAATGAACGCCCAGATAGACGCGCGAAATACAAATCAGAATCGCGACCGAAAACCCCGCGACCCACGCCCACGGCTTGTTGACAAGACTCGCCGCGTAAACCCATAAGGTTGTTCCAACAGTTGCGTGTCCCGAAGGGAAACTGTAACTGCTCGCTGAAAATGGCTTCGCTGTGAACGTTGTGACGCGCGAATCGAGCCAGTACGGGCGCGGCGATCGAAAGCTCATCGCCAGCAAGTCACGCACGCAGGCGCTCAAGAAATAAAGCAGAATCAGCCTTGTCGCGATCCGTGAATCCACGCTGAGGTACAAGAATGCAAAAACGGCAATAAATGGACCTGGCCCCAAACGCGAAATCCATTTCATGATCTCGGCCCAACCGCCACCTTCTTGAAATCGGAGCGTCTGTTCGATTTCGGAGCGGTGCAATTCTTCGAGAAATGAGGCCGACGCGCCGCTTGTCGTCAGAACAACAGCGCCCAACAAGAGAGCTGCTGCAGCGATTCTCATAAGTTGTCGGACCGCCCATGAATGCAGCAGGACAGCGTGTCTCGCCTGTCCTGCTCTTGGTGGACGCAGATGCCGGACAGGCGGGACGCCGCGCTCCTGGCATGACGACACGCCTATTTCTTGTTGAGATTGTTGTACATGATCTGGAGCCAGCGGTTCACGTTGATGAAGCCAGCACCCCAATCCTTGTAGTCCGCCGGCAACCCAGCGGCTTGGACCTGTTCGAGCGTTTTCCCTTCCGTAATGGCTTTGCGCACGATCGACACCGTTTCGGTCAGCATGCGGTGGAATTTCTTCGGGTCTTCCCGAGTCGCCAGCGCGCCATGACCTGGAATAATTTTGGCGTCGGATGGAATTTTCTCCAACATCGTTTCAACATTCTTGATGTAGCCGGCTACATCGCCGCCACTGCCAAGGTCGATGAACGGAAAAGGCGCGTTGACAAACTGGTCGCCGGTATGGACAACGCCTGACTTCGTGAAATGAATCACGCTGTCGCCGTCGGTATGCCCGGGCGGCAAATGAAGGACTCGAATCTCCTCGCCGTTAAAATGCACTGAAAGTGAGTCGTCGAAGGTGAGGACAGGCAGGGCTTCCTTCGGCGTCGCCGGATTTCCAGAGAGCCGTTTGCGGACATTGGTGTGGGCAATAATGTCAGCTTTGCGGCCGAAGTGCGCATTGCCTCCGGTGTGATCGCCATGAACGTGCGTGTTCAACACGAACTTGAGGGGCCCTTTGTCCAGTTTTTCCAGCGCGGCATCGATCTTCGCGGCGCTGTGATGTATTGGTCATCGACCATGAGGACGCCATCGGGTCCGACGGAGACACCGATATTGCCGCCGAGACCTTCGAGCATATAGACGTTGCCGGCGACGTGCGTGGCTTTGATCTCTACTTTTGAATAGTCCGGGCCTTGAGCTTGAGCCAGCGCAGTGATGGAACTCAGGAGTGCGAGAAAGAGAATGCTAGTTTTCATGACGATTGAATAACGGAAGCGCCCATGAAAGCAAATGCTATTCTGTTTGATTTGGTCGCGCATGGTCGCAGATCGGGACTACCCCGGCTCAGACAGACATTCCGTCGTAGCGCGGCGCGAACCGTAGTGTGAATGTGAGAGTGGAACAAACAGTGCTAGCCCTGTCAGACCACCTGATTGCATCCGCGTGCAATCAGTCCGTGGGAACAAAACCTTGGGCTTGCCCGCGGGAATGTCGCCAGGGTGGTTCAGCGATGGACCATCGCGAAGAGGCCCGTTCCCACGGCCAGACAGGGAGGCGTTTTGGCCCAAGCGGAGGACGAGCGTCCTGTGCTAACGCGAAGTCCGGGCTTTCTGCCCCAATAGGGAAAGCTCCTGCTGTCGCAAAGGCGGTTATCGACAGCCAACCCGCTGGGGTGCTACGCGCCGTCATGTCAGCCATTCAGTGCGTTCACATCAACCGGTGAAGTCTCACAGCGTCTCTGCCCCCGCAGCGTAACGGCCCGCTATAAGTCAGCAACAAAAGGCGAGCCCCACGCGCTGGCGGCAGGAACGGCGTCTCACCGGCCCTGCCCTCAGAGATGTCAGCAGCGCCAAAGTAGTCCCGCCACACGGGATGAAAGGCAATACCATCCTCGGTCCGTCAATCCTTCGGCGGTCTTTGGGAAAGTTAGCCCTGCGGCTGCGGCCACCTCATGGCCTGCTGGGACCTCCTCCCGGCAACCCGTCCTTCGGCCAAGAAACGTCCCACGTCATCGCAGTCGGTCCATCCGGCCAA
>Ga0194132_10000511_pt1 | contig 79341 bp, 68 predicted proteins | sample TA2KigOf80mmetaG_FD_148612 | JGI IMG/M metagenome (GOLD analysis project Ga0194132, IMG submission 148612) | Freshwater microbial communities from Lake Tanganyika, Tanzania - TA2015054 Kigoma Offshore 80m | ecosystem: Environmental > Aquatic > Freshwater > Lake | place: Tanzania: Lake... | reverse complement strand
GCGGCAAGACCGGCACCGGCGACAACCGCCACGAGATCTACGGGGCTGGCGGCAAGCTGATCGACACGCAGATCACCAGCCGTACCGCCACCTATGTCTTCCTCATCGGCGACCGCTTCTTCGGCACCCTCACCGCCTACGTAGCCGGCAAGGACGCGGCCGGGTACAAGTTCACCAGCTCCCTGCCGGTGCAGGTGCTCAAGGTGCTGGCCCCCAAACTCATGCCCCTGATCAAGCGGGCCTACGAGGAGAACCCCCTGCAGGCCAACGCCAGACCCGCCGTCTCCCCCTCCCCGCCGGCCGCCGATCCCGAAGCCCTGGCCCAGTAGCGACCCCTGCGCCACAGGCGCAAAGAGGCCCTGACTGCCGGCGTTTTCCCGCCGGCGGCCAGGGCCTTGTCCTCGTCGGGGCTCAGCGTTTGTCGATGGGGATATAGGAGCCCGTGGTCGGCCCCACGTAGACCTGCCGAGGCCGGTGCAGCCGGGGGCTAGTCCCCTTGCGCGCCTCGTACCACTGGGCGATCCAGCCGGGCATGCGTCCGATGGCGAACATCACCGTGAACATCGAGTGCGGGATGCCGATGGCCCGCAGGATGATGCCGCTGTAGAAATCAACGTTGGGGTAGAGCTTGCGCTCGACGAAGTAGCTGTCCTGCAGCGCGACGGCCTCCAATTCTTCGGCCAGTTCCAGCAGGGGGTCCTTGCGGCGCAGCTTGGCCAGCACTGCCTCGCAGGCTTCCCTGAGGATCCGCGAGCGGGGATCGAAGTTCTTGTAGACCCGGTGGCCAAAGCCCATCAGGCGGATGCCGTTTTTCTTGTCCTTGACCTGCTGCACAAAATCCTTGACCGCGGTCCTTGATTTGCGGATCTCCTCCAGCATTTCCACTACGGCCACGTTGGCCCCGCCGTGCAAGGGGCCCCACAGGGCGCAGACGCCGGCGGCTACCGAGGCGAAGAGATTGGCCCCGCTGCTGCCCACCATACGCACCGTGGAGGTGCTGCAGTTCTGCTCGTGGTCGGCGTGCAGCAACAACAACAGGTCCAGGGCCCGCACTTGTTCGGGGTCAGGCTCGTATTCCTTGTACGGCTGGCTGAACATCATGTGCAGGAAATTGGCGGTGTACTTCTTGTCCGGGTGCGGGTGGATGGTGGGGTAGCCCTGGTCGTGGCGGTAGGAGTAGGCGGCGATGGTGCGCACCTTGGCCATCAGACGGGCGGCGGCCTCCTGGAACGACTCCTCGTCGTCGATCTTCAGGAATTCGGGGTTGAAACAGCTGAGGGCGTTGAGCACCGCTGAGAGCACGGCCATGGGCGGCGAGTTGGACGGGAAGAGGTCGAAGTGGTGGCGGATGGCCTCGTGCAGGGCCTGGTGCTTGGTCAGCAACTCGCTGAAGTCGTTGAGTTGCTTTTGGGAGGGCAATTCGCCCCAGATGAGCAGATAGGCGGCTTCGATAAAATTGCTGTGCTCGGCCATTTGCTCGATGGGGATGCCCCGGTAGCGGAGGATACCCTGCTCCCCGTCGATGAAGGTGATGGCGCTCTGGCAGGCGCCGGTGTTGCCGTACCCGTCGTCGAGGGTGATGTATCCGGTCTGGGTGCGCAGGTCACTGATGTCGAGGGCGTGCTCGTTCTCGGTGCCGACCACGACGGGCAGGTCAATCGCCATATCGTTCAGTTGCAGGCGGGCAGTTTGGGGCATCTGCGTTCCTCCTCCTGTTTGATCCAGGTCATGTCCTCGCCGCGCACCAGGAAGGAGCGCTCGTCCCAGCGGCCGGGCCGCTCCACCGGCCACTGGCCCGATTCCACCGCCACGTCGAGGGGGTTGGCCCGGGTCTGCAGGGGCAACTTCAGCCGCTCGCGCATACGCGCCGACTCGTACACCCCCATCATGATCTCCAGGGCGGCCTTGCCGTGTTTGGCCTCGCCGCGGTAGTCCTCGATCTTGCCCTCGATCCACTCGCAGAGCGCGTAGGCCTGGCGCACGAAGGCGTCGCCGTACCCGGCGCGGGTTTTTTCGGTGGGCTCGAAGACCTGCCAGCCGGCCTTATTGCTGGTCATGTACTTGAGGCTGTTGTCGTTGATCTCCATCACACCTTCGGTGCCGTAGATGGAGCAGTTGATGCCGCCCCAGGTGCCCAGCTCGTTCTCGATCACCCCTTCGACCCCGTTGGGATAGCCGATGATGCCCGAGCAACGGTCCTCGACCCGGTGGCCGAAGATGTAGTGGTCGGTCTTGCGCTCGACGGAGCCCATCACCCACTCGGCCTGGGGATCGCCCTGCACGTAGCGCTGGAAATCGATGCAGTGGGTGCCCCAGTTGAGCATGCCCTGCAGCACGGTGGACCACAGGCGGCGGGGCTGGCCGATGGTCCCGGCAGCCAAGAGGCGCCGGGCCTCTTCCCAGGCCGAGTAGAAGCGGCGCTGGTGGCCAATGGCCAGTTTTACATTGTTGCGCTGGGCGGCGATGATCATCTGCTCGGCCTCGCCCAGGGAAGCGGCCATGGGCTTTTCGCAGAGCAGGGCCAGGGGCTTGCGGGCACAGGCGGCGATAGCCATCTCGGCGTGCTGCGGGTCCCAGGAACAGACGCTGACGATGTCGAGGTCTTCCTTGTCGAGCATCTCGCGGTAGTCCAGATAGCGCTTGGCCGCCGGCACGCCGAAGTCCTCGCCGTAGCTGCGCAGGGACTCTGGGTGGATGTCGCCCAGAGCGACGATCTGGGTGTGCTCGCACTCGCTCCAGCCCCGGCCGTGTTCGCGGGCGATGCGGCCGCTGGCGATGACACCGACGCGGTACTTAGCTTTGCGGTCGGGGCGGGTCTTGGCGGCGGCCTTGCCGGGGCGAGATTTCTGGGGCACCGCGTGCTCCTTCGCAGGCAGGGGAGGGGGATTTTTCGGGCGATGAATCAAGATAGTAGAGGGAAAGAGAGCCCCTGTCAATGCCAGCCGCCGCCACGGGCAAGCGCTACGGACGGCCCTGATTGCCTAATATGTCGCCATGCCATCCAGACCTGAAAAAACGGCCTGGGCGTTGGTGGGGGCTCGCCTTGCGCCTGCTTGCCGGCGGCGCGTACCGCCGTGGGGCCACAGCCTGGTCCGGGAAATGTACGAGGGCAGCCTGCCCCTGGCGGCGCCCAACGAGGTGTTCAAGCTGCAGGCCCAGCACCCCCTTTCCTACTACCTACCCAAGGCCGACCGGGCGGTGTGGGGCCTGCTATGCCTGTACCTGGCCGGCTGGGCCTGGCCGCTGTGGGGGAAATGCTGCGGGCCTGGGCTTCCTGATGCAGATCCCCTCTTCCAATTGCTGCCCCGCTGGTTCTGGTCCCTGGAACTGACCCCGCTGCCGCTTGCTGCCTGGCTGGTAATGGCGGTGCTGAGCCAGCCGGCCCGCACAGGGCGCAATCTGCGGCTGCTAATACTGGGAGGGGGCCTCCTGCAGCAGGGGCTGGCCTGGATGGAGGGCCGCGGCCTTATTGGCCTGAGCGACCGGCTTGGGGGCGCGGGCGGGCATGGGCGCCTGGTGCAGGCGGCGGTGAGCCAGCTTTGCGCCTGGCTGGACCCAGCCGCCCCGGACCCGGCCCGGCGCCTGGCGCGCCTGGCCGCCTAAGTGTTCCCGCTCCTGTCGTACCTGGTGGTCATCCCCCTGTGCTACCCGTGCCGGCTCTACCTGGATGAGCAGGCGGCCTGGATGCCGGCGCTGCTGTACGTCGTGGTGCCCAACACCGCGCTGATCACCCTGCACCTGGGCCAGTACCTCTTCCCGCTGGTGGCCTGGACCTGCGCGGCACGCTACGCCCGGGCGCGGGTGTGCTGTTCTATCTGGGACATTTCCTCTCATTTGGGCTGGTGGCCCTGTGCGGAGTGCTGGCGGCGCTGCATCTCTAGGTGGCGCGCCAGAGCGGTCGGCGCCGGTGGGAGGTGGCCGCCTGGGCCGCTGCTAGTTGTCTGGGGCTACCGCGGGTATTTTGGGTCGCCTTCGGCTACGACCTGATATCGCGCTACGGGGGCGCCGTGGCGGCGCACCAGCACTTCAAGGTGGGGCATCGGCCAGATCCTCTACTGCGCCCTGCTCAACCTGGCGGAGTACGCGGTGTGGAGCGGGCCGCCTCTGGCCCTGCTCTGCGGGGCGCAACTGAGGGCGGTGTGGTCGCGGTGCCGGGGGGGGCACTTGGGGCGAGGAGGAGGAATGGGCCCTGGCCCTGGTGTTGACCCTGGCCGGGCTGGCGGCGCGTGACCGGCAACGGGCGATGCGGCTGGTGGTTCTCCTGCAACTTTTGACCGCCGCGGTGCTCAAGGGCTGCCAGGACTTCTTCTGAGGGGGCGCAAAAAGGTGTTGGGCCCGCAGGCTTTGTCTATATCCCTCCAGAGAGAATGCTTCGCGCCGCCCCTGGAAGAGCCTTTGCATGGCCGCCCCCTGCGCCCCGGACCTCCGTGCCCAGCACTTGGCCATCCGGCTCTCGCTGGGGGTGCTGATGTTCCTGGGCAAGACCTTCGCCTACTAACTCACCGGCTCGGCAGCCGTCTTCTCGGAGGCGGCCGAATCGGTGGTCCGTGTTGCGGCTGTGGCCTTCGCTGCCTTCAGTCTGCGGTTCAGCCTCAAGCCCGCCGGCTTCGAGGGGGCGATGATCGCCATTGACGCGGTGTTCATCATCGTCTCGGCGGTGGGCAAATGGATGGCGGGGCTGCATCTGGAAAGGCTGGGGGAGGGCACGCTGATCGTCAGCGGAGCGGGCCTGATCAACGGCGGAATGGGCTGGTACCTTGTCCGGTTGGGCAAGCGGCAGGGCTCGCTGATCCTGGAGGCCAACGGCCGGCACGTGCTCACCGACTTCTACACCAGCGCTGGGGTGATCGCCGGGCTCTACCTGACCTTGGGGACCGGCTAGTTGCCCTTTGACCCCATCCTCGCCATCTTGTTGGCCCTCAACATCCTCTGGTCGGGCGCCAGGCTCATGCGCCGGGCCTTCGCCGGGCTGATGGACGAGCGGGATGCGGAGTTAGACGAACGGGTGTGCGGGGTGCTGGCCCGACCGTGCCCGGCGGGGGGATCGAGTACCGCGGGTTGCGCCATCGCCAGATGGGCGGCACCGTCTTCATCGACGTGTAACTGCTCTTCGGCGAGGACGTGCCGCTGCAGCTGGCCCACACCCAGGCCACCTGAATCGAGGTGCAACTGGCCGCCGCGCTGAGGCCCCGCCAGGCGGTGGTGACCACCCACCTCGAATGCGCCCAGGGGCACGGCGACCACCACCCGCCCCTGGTGGGGGGGCGGTCGCGAGTAAGCGATGGGCATTTCGGAGGAGGAGCGGCAGGGCTGAGCGCCTCAGGACCGGCGCCGGCCCGCCAGGGCGACCAGGCCGAAGAAGATCCCGAAGATCAGGGTGAAGCGGCCATTGACCAGGGCCCCGTCGCTCAGGCCCATCACCCCCATCCCCACCAGGGTGGCGATCATCCCCCCCATGAAGGCGCGCCCGGCCTGGTCAGCGCTGTGGGCAAAGGCCTGCCGGGCCAGGCTCCAGACCCGCCAGGCCATCCAGCCGAAGGCCGCCAGCCCCAAGAGCCCCATCTTGAACAGTAGCGATAGGTAGAGGCTGTCGAGGGACCAGGTGGTCCAGGTCTCGAAGCGGCCCAGCTCCGGGTTGAAGTTCAGGTGGGTGAGGGTGGCGCCCTGGCCGTTGCCCGCCACCGGGTGCCGGGCGATCTTCTGCACCGCCGCGGCGTAGCCGAAGAAGCGGCTGGCCAAGTTGACGCTGTCCTCGTACTCGACGAAGGTGCGCGAACGGGCCAAGGCGTGGGCGCCGATGGCTGCCCCGGTCAAGCGCTGAAAGAAGAAGGCGGTGGCCACCAGCAGGGTGACGATGCCGAAGATGGACAGCACGGTGCGGCCCAGCCGGCGGCGGTCAGGGTGCTGGCTGAGGTGGTGCAGACACATCGAGGCGATCAGGCCCAGGGCAAAGGCCACCCACATCCCCCGGCGCATGGTCAGCACCAGGGCCAGGCCGGTGGGCAGCAGGTAGAGAAAGAGCAGCCAGCGCGGGTACGAGCCGCAGTTGTAGAGCAGGCAGTTGACGGCGAAGAGCAGGGCGATGGGCAGGATGAGCCCGTGCAGACCGGCCACCCTGGTAAAGTCGGTGCCGGTGGCGCGGTCGATGGCCCCGGCGAATTCTACGATGTACTCGGCGCTGACTACCAGGCCGGCCAGCAGAAGCACCGGCAGGAAGCGCCGCACCAGATCGCTCTCCTCGAAGAACTGGGTGACCAGAAAGAAGACGGCGTAGTAAAGGGGATAGCGCACGTCGCGCAGGATCTGCGAGTGCGAATTGTCCAGCAGGGCCCCGACCAAGGCCGAGAAGACGGTCACCCCCAGGAAGGCCAGCACCGGCAGGTCGGCGGGGCTGAGGCGCAGGGACAGGCCGCGGCGGTAGAACAGGTCGATGAGGGCGAAGACCAGCACCCCGAGGAACAGCCCTTCCTGGGGATAGAGGCCGCCGGGCAGTTGCAGGGACAGCAGCACCTCGGCGGGCACTACGATGTTGAAGAAGAAGAGGAGGAGGAGGGCCCGCGGCACCGAGAAGAGGGCCAGGCCCAGGCCCAGGAGGGCGGCGCTGAGGGCCCAGGCCCACTCGCCCAGCCACAGGGCCGGCAGCGCCACCAACCCCACCTGGGCCAGGCAGGCCAGCGCGAGGAGCCGGCGGTTATCCGGGCGCAGCCAGCCCCCGGCGGCGGTCAGGCTAGTCACCGGGTCGCGTATGCTGGACAAGGGCAGGGGCTGTATGTATTCTCATTTTGTATGTTCCGTGCGCTGTCGGGCCTTCTCGCCTCGCTACTGGCCGCCAACCTGGCGGGCGCCGCGTCTCTGCAGGTGCTCTCCTCCGGCGAGCAGGGACTGCGCCTGGCCCTCGCCCTGCCCCCGCCCGGGGTGCAGACCCTGGAGCTTGGTGGCAAACGCCGGCAGCAACTGGAACTGCCCCCCGGCTTCACCCGCCTTGGCGAACCAGGACAGCCCGCCCTGCCCTTCCTCGCCGCACCCATCGCCGTCCCGCCGGGGGCCCAGGTGCGGGTGGAGGTGGAGGAGGTGCGCTGGGCGCGGTTGGAGGGCCTGGACCTGTCCCCGGCCCATGCCGAGGGTGATGACGCGCCGAACCAGGCAACAGATCCCCGACAGGGGTTGAGCGGCGCCTTCTCGCCGGCCCAGGTTTTCGCCCTGGCCGAGGGCGGCAGCCTACGCGGGGTGCGCACCCTCTTCCTGCGGCTCTATCCTTACCGCTACCACCCGACCCGCCGCGAACTGGAGTACTGCGCCCGGCTGCAACTGCGGGTGGAGTTTGTGGGCGGCCGCCGGCCCAAGCGGTCGCGCTCCGCCGATACAGCCGCCGCCCCGCTCTACCGCGCCCTGCTCAACCACGCCCAGGCCCCGGCCTGGCGCGAGGAAGGCCGCGTTGCCAAACCCGCGGCCCTCGGTGAAGGGTACGACCCCTCCCGCCCCTGGGTCAAGGTGTACGCCGACGAGGACGGCCTCTTCTGCCTCACCCCGGCCTGGCTCGATTCTCTGGGGGTGGGCCCAGAGGGCATCGACCCGCGCACCTTCCAGGTGTACTACCTGGGCCAGGAGCAGGCCATCCGCGTCCACGGCGAGGAGGACGGGTCCTTCGACGAACAGGACTACCTGCTCTTCTTCGGCCAGTACCGCCGCGATCCACACAAGGACTTCGAGAATCTCTACGGCCGGCGCAACACCTACTGGCTGAGCTGGGGCGGGGTGCAGGGAAAGAGGCTGCAACCGCGCAGCGGCGCGCCGGTGCAGGGGTACCCGCTCTCGCCCTGGAAGTGGACTGCGGTGCACTTTGAGCAGGACACCCGCTATAACCCGCTGCCCCTCACCCTGCCTGAGAAAAAGGTGGATCACTGGTTCTGGGGCGATACCGTGGCGGCCAGGTCCGCGGTGGCGGCTGGCTCGCGCCTCTATGCCGGGCCCCTGCTCCATCGCGCCAAGGGGGAGGAGTACCCCGCCCGGGTGCGCGTGGCCCTGCACGGGGTCTCGGACAATTTCCACCACACTACCGTGCGCCTCACCAATATCAACGGCCCGCTCCTGGACGAGCGGATCTGGCGGGGTCCGGAGGAGCTGCGTTTCGAAACGGAGATCCCCAGTTCCTATCTGAAGGACCAGAACCACGTCTTCCTCCAGGTCAGTGCTGACCAGGGCCTGCCGGACCCGGTCTACTTCAATTGGTTCGAGATCGAGTACCGCCGCGCGTACCAGACCTGGATCGGGTTCTTCGATTTCACCCAGCCGCCCGGAGGCCAGTCCTATGTGCTGCAGGGCCTGTACCCGCCGGGCATCGAGGTCTGGGATGTGGCCAATGGCTATTACTTTACGGACTTCGGCATCGATTCCACCGCGGCGCTGGGGCCTTTTGTCCATTTTGAGGACAACCCCGCCGACTCGGCCCGGTATGTGGCCGCCGACACCCTGGCCGGGATCAAGCGACCCGTGGGCAAGTTAGACCTGCCCTCCTCCTGGCGTTCACCAAGCCACCGCGCCCAGTACCTGATCATCACCCACGCCAACTTTCTCGCCGCGGCCCAGCGCTTGGCCGCGCACCGCCGCGCCAACGGCCTGGGGGTCGAGGTGGTGGAGGTGGAGGACCTGTACGACGAGTTTTCGCACGGGCTGCCCACCGCCGATGCGGTGCGGGATTTCATCGCTTACGCGTACTCCAATTGGGAAGAGCCGCCGGCGTACGTGCTCCTGGCCGGAAATACCCACTATGCGTACCGGTCCAGTCGGCCCAGCTTTGTGCCCACCCGCTACTACCACGCCCGCAACCGGGGGGAGGCGGGCACGGATTTCCTCTACAGCCTGGTGGACGGGGAGGACCTGCTGCCCGACCTGACCGTGGGCCGCCTGTCCTGGCTCAACCCGGACCAGGCGGAGGTGTCGGTGGACAAGATCATCACCTATGATCGGGAGACCGCGCCGGGGGACTGGCGCAGCCGGGTGATCTACCTGGCCAACTACCACGAGATCGGGGAGTTCGCCCGGAACAATGCCGAGCGGGCTGCCCATTACACCGAGCCTCTGGGCTTAGCGTCCATCGAGATCATCAACCCCGATAATACCTTCCTCCCCAACCTCACTGGCAAGCGCTTTCTCGACGCACTCAACCAGGGGGCCCTGCTACTCAACTTCAACGGCCACGGCAGCATCGGTACCATGCAGTACGTCTTCTCCATCCAGTTCCCCGAGTGGGGCTATCTGAGCCAGGTCAGAAACGGCCCCCGCCTGCCCCTGATCCTGGCCCTCTCCTGCCTTAACGGCCAGTTCGCCGAGCCCAGCTTTCCCAGTCTGAGCGAGGCCCTCACCCTCAGGGAGGAGGGTGGTTCCATCGCCTACATCTCGGCCAGCGCCCAGGGGCGGGTGGCGCAGCAGGATTTGCTGGCTGACCGGCTCTTCGCCCAGTTCTTTCAGGGCGGCACCCTGGAGTTCGGGCCGGCCCTCGACGTGGCTAAGGTCCAGATGCTGGCCGCCCGCCCCAGCTTTGAGGAGGCGGCGTACGGCATGCAGTTGCAGGGCGATCCGGCCCAGCGACTGGCCCTGCCCGCCCAGCCCGACTACGAGGCCTTGGACCTGCGCCTGAACCGGGGGGAGGTGTTGAGCCGTGACACCCTGCGGGTGGAGGTGATCCTGCGCAACAACACCCGCCTGGGTTGGGACAGCGTGCAGGTGGCGCTACAGGTGCGCAACCTGAACGCCGCTGCCCCGCCCGAAACCCTGCTCTATCTGCAGGAGGCGCCCTTTGCCGGCACCCTCACCCTGGCGGTGGACTGGACCCCAGGCTCTGGCCCGGGGATCTACGAACTCGAACTGCTGGCGGACCCTGCCGACCAGGTAGCCGAGACCGACGAGGACAACAACGCCCTGCGGCGCCAGGTGGAGGTGCAGTCCCCGGTGGTCCCCCGGCTGCTCCACCCCCTCTCTGGGGCGATGCTGGCCCCCGGGGACCTGAGCCTGGAGGCCCTGCTGCCCCTGGAGGGCGGACCTTACGACTGCGAGTTCGCCCTGGCCGCGGACCCGGACTTTGCCGGGACGGCCGGCGGTGGGGTGGTGCAGGTGGCCCAGGGCAGAGCCGTGTACCAGCCAGAGGGGCTGGCGCCGGGCCAGGCGTACTTCTGGCGGGCCCGGGTGCGCTCGGGGTCGGGCCTGGGCCCCTGGAGCGAAACCCGCTCCTTCTGGGCAGAGGCGGGCGGGGCCGCGCCGGGATGGCGGCAGCGGGGGGCGCAGTTCCTGGCAGGAGAGGCGCTCGACCTGGAACTCGCCGCAGAGGGGATGACCCTGTCCTCGGCCACCCGCCCCCTGCATCCGGCGGCCCAGACCCGCGAGGCCGGCGCGGAGGTGGCGGGCCTGGAGGGAGCCGGGATCGTGTGCAGCGACGGGACCTACCTGTACGCCAAGCGCTGGTTCAACGACAAATCCACCGAATACCCCGGCACGGATTTCTTCACCCGCATCGGCAGCGGCTACAACGGCACCGAGTTCGGCCGGGTCTACGGGGTGCTGCCGGATTCCACCACCGGCGGCATCGCGGCCACCTACCACGGTGACGGCTTTATCTACAGCGAGATGGGCGACCCCTATTCCCTGGAGCGCCTCTCGACCACCACGGGAAAAAAGGACACCGTCGCCGTGCCCGAGGGCATGGTCGAGTGGCGCAGCGGGCAGATCTTCAGCGGCCATTTCCTGATCACCTCGGACGGCCGCTACATCTACAACGTGTCGATGAGTTCCGAGGCCGGGGCGCACAACGAGTGGCGGGTGCGGGTCTTTGACCCGGCCCGCAACTGGGCCCTGCTGCGGGACTTCACCTCGCCGCCCACGGAGACAGGCTTTACCTACACCTGGACCGACGGGGTGTTGGCCGACGGGGAGCGGCTCTACTTCATCGAGTACCGCGACGGCCGCCGCATCCGCATGGTGGACGGGAACGATGGCCGGCTGCTGGGGGAATGGCAGAGCGACCAGGACTCCACCCGCATCATCTCGGGCCAGTACGACTGGGTCAACAACAAGGTCTGGCTGGGCGACCTGGAGGGGCCGCGAATATTCAGATATGAGGGGCTGGGCCGGGTCAGCCGCGGCCAATTACTCTCCCCGGCCCTTGGGCCGGCAGCGGCCTGGAAAGGGGTATCGGTGCGGGGAGAGGGGGTAGAGGTGGAGGTGGAGGGACGCCCGCGCGAGGGGGCGGCGTGGCAGGCCGTGCCCGGGGTGCCGGCGGCGGCCGGCGGGCAGGATATCGACCTAGGCGGGGTAGAGGCATCCAGGTACCCGTACCTGCGGCTGCGGGCGCGCTTACAGGGAGCGGGGGCGCATCTGGGCGAATGGGCCGTGGATTTTGCGCCGCGGCCTTCTCTGGGCCTGGAACAGGCGCGGCTGGATTCGGCCAACCGGGTGATGGTGGTGGTGCGCAACCTGGGGGTGGTGGAAGTCGGGGCGCGGCTGCGCCTGGAGCAGGGAGAACGCCGGACCAAGGTGCGGGAACTGAGCCTGGCGCCCCTGCAGCGGGGCGAGGCCCGCAGGGTGCAACTCGACAGCCTGGCCGCCTTGCCGGAGGGGAGGCTCTTCGCCCGCCTGCTCCTGGCCCAGGCCGACGCCGACCCACAGGACGACCTGCTGGAGGTGGACCTCGGGGAGGGGGGGCAGGCCGGGCTGGCGTTCAGCGCCTGGCCGGGGGGCCGGCCGCTCCTGGACGGCGATCCGCTGCTGGCCGGGGAAGGGCTGCGGGTGCAGGCCGGGGGCGAGGGGCATCTGGCCCTGGCCGTGGACGGGGTGCCGGTGCAGCCGGATTCGGCGTGGGAGGGCGCCGCGCCGGGGGTTTTGTACCGGCCCGCCCTGCCGGAGGGGGAACACCGGGTGCAGGCCCGGCTCCTGCGCGGGGGGCGCGAGGCGGGTTTTGCCGAGTTGCGTTTCCGGGTCAGCGGGGAGTTGCTGATCGCCAACGCCCTGCCCTACCCGCACCCGGCCCGGGAGGGAACCGCCTTCACCTACGTGCTCTCGCACGAGGCCCGGGTGGCCGTCGAGATCTACGCCCTCAGCGGAAGGCGGGTGCTCCGGCTGGGGCCCCTGGCCCAGGGGGCGGGGTTCCAGCAGGTGGAGTGGGACGGCCGCGACGGGGAAGGGCGCCGGCTGGCCAATGGGACCTATCTGTACCGGATCAGCGCCGAGGGGCCGCAGGGCATGGCGGAATTCCGCGGCCCGCTGAGCGTCATGCGCTGAGACGCCGCGCTACTTCTGCTTGCGGAGGGCTTCGATCTTCTGGTCGCGCTCGGCGAAGATCTGATCGCGCACCCGCTTCATCTCCCCCTGGAATTGCTGCTGGTGTTCGGCAAAAGCCTGGGGTTCCAGTTCCCGGGAGAGCTTCTGGATCTTGGCCTTGAGGGCGATCTCCTGCTCGGCCCACTTGGCCTCGTACTGCTTCTTGAGCTGGTCGATGGCGGCGATCTGTTCGGGGGAGAGCTTGACGTAGTCCTTGTCCTGGCCCAGTTCGGCGTCGGCCTTTTCCAGGGCCAGTTCGAGGGCGGATTTCATGGGGCCTCCGGGGTCACAAAAAATCCCCGGCCTGCACAGGCCGGGGATGGGGGCGGCTAGGGGTGCGGGTTCAGCTCTTGGCGGAGTAGGGGCACTTGCCGCCTTCGGCCTTGGTGCAATCGACCCCGCCGGCGCTGGTGCTGGTGGTCTTGGCCGCGGCCTCGCCCTTGGGGCAGTCGGCGGTGCTGGCCTTGTCGCAGCCGGCCTTGTCCTTGGGGCAGGCAGTGGCGCTGGCGCTGGTGGCAGTGGCCTCGCCCTTGGTGGGGCAGGCGGCGGCGCTGGCCTTGTCGCAGCCGGATTTGTCCGTGGGGCAGGACTTGCCGTCGGCGCTGACCTTGGTGGTACCGGTGACGACCTGCTGGGTGGCGGCCGGCTGGGTATCGACGCTGGCCACGGCCCACTGCAGGGCGGCCACGGTGAGGATGGCGGCAAGGGCGAAGCTGATCTTCTTTCTCATAAGTAACACTCCTTTTGGGCAGAAGACGCGCCGCGAGGCGCTCGGGTTCCATCAGATGACGTTTTAATATACACGCGGACCTCAGCCGCCGCCAGAGGACCGGCCAAAGGCATCGACAAAGAGGAAGAAGTCGGCGAAATCAACCTGACCGCTCTGGTCCAGGTCAAAGCGGGTATCGGCTCTGCCGAAGGCATCGACAAAGAGGAAGAAGTCGGCGAAATCGACCTGGCCATTGCCGTCGAAGTCAGGGTCGGGAGACGCCGGTACCTGGGTGGTGTCGGGGGCGCTCGCCTCCAGCTCCCGGCTCAGGTCCCCTGGCTCCGCAGAGGCGTAGAGCACCTGTCCGCCCACCTCCAGGAAATGGCCGTCCTGCACGTTGAAGGCCCGGGGCTGCCCTCCGGAGAAGCGCACCAGGCCGAAGCGGGCGTCGCTGCGCAGGGCGCCGGCCGGGGTTGCCAGGGACACCGTATCCCCCCCGCTTACCCAGGCCCAGTCCTCCACCCCTTCCAGGGCCAGGCGCAGGGCCTGCCCGCCCGGCGGGCTGGAGAGTTCCGGCTCGGCCTGGCCGCCGACCCGCGGGTAGAGCAGGGCCAGGAACCGGGCCTCCTTCCCCTGCTGCTGCACCCGCAGGGCGGTGTGGGTCAATTCCTGCAGGTAAGCAAAGGAGTGCAGGGTGTCCACCTCGGAGAAGGTCTGCCCCGCCCGCTCGGGCAGATAGGCCAGCAGTTCGGCCCCTGAGCGAGTCCAGCGGGCCAGGTTGCCCTCGCGCTGGTATACCCCCCCACTGCTGCCCCCGCCGTTGCCGTGCAGGCGCCACTCGTAGGTGTGGGTCTGGTCGTCCTCGAGGTGGTCGGCGACAAGGAAGTACTGCTTGCCGGGGAACATCACCCGCCGCCGCACGGAGACACCCTGGTACGCGGCCCGCACCTCGGCGTAGTCCATCCACTCGCTGGCGAAGTGGTTCTCGATATAGGCGTCCATGCCCCCATCCACGGGCTGGCCCAGCAGGGTGAGCAGCGGCGGCCCCTGCCCGTCCACCAGCACCACGTTGTGGTTGCGGCCCTGGTTGACCTTGGCGTGGAAGTTGAAATCGATGTACCCCGCGTCCAGGGCCAGCATCTCCCCGCCGGCATAGAGCACGAAGCTGGTCTCGTCCGGGTGCTCGTGGCCCAGGCCCCGGGAGCGGGGGACGCCGTGCTCGCCGCGTAGCAGCAGGTAGGTGGCCCCCGTTGACCAGTCGCTGCGGAAAACCGCGTCCCCGGCCTCGGGCATGAAGACCGTGGGGCCCCAGGCAGGCTCGTGGGCGGCGACCTGATCGTCGTACAGGGCAATGGCGTCCATCTCCGAGAACTCGCGCACGTACCGCCCGGTCTGGTTGTTCTCCCAGTCCCAGCGGTACGCGCCCCCGTCCTCGCGCAGACCGGCCAGGTAGTGGCCGTAGAAATCGTCGAGGTGGCCATCGTCGATATTGGGCCGGCGGCCGCTGGGCAGGCGCAGGTTGAGGGACCACTGGTGGACCTGCTGCACCTTGGGCAGGGCAAAAAGATCCGTGCCGGCCAGGCGCTTGAGCGCCCACATGTAGGGCAGGTACACGTCCGCGGCGTAGCGCAGGTAGAAGGGCCCCTCGGCGTAGCCCCCATCCGTGCCCTCGATCTGGTAGTCGAGGGTGCGGGTGACCAGGTCATGGGCGCGCTCGGCCCACTGCGCTGGGGTGCTGCCCGAGAGTCCGGGGTGGTCGGCCAGGGCCAGGGCCGCCAGCCCCAGGCCGGCGTAGGCGCGCAGGTGCCAGTTGTCCAGGTGTACGGTGGATAGATCGCGTGGGTCAGGGGTCTGGTGCAGGCGGATGGAGAGGAAACCGAACTTGATGCGGATGCCGGCGTACAGGCGCTGGGCCTCCTCGGCCAGCAGGGTGCGGATCAGTTCCAACGCGGTGCTGTCGCTTTGCAGAAAGGGATGGAGCAGGTCGTACGCCTGGGCGTACTGGGCAGCGATCTCCCCCTCGTTGTGGGGCTGGCCCATGTCCCCGCCGCGCGGGGGGAATTTGGTGTCGGCCAAAAGCTCGGCGCCCCGGCGGGCGTAGGAGGTGTCGCCGGTGATGGCGTAGACAAAGGCCAGGCTCTTGGCGGTGCGCACCTTCTCCCGCTCCTCGGCGTAGGTGGCGACCGCCGCATCGGCGCGCTTGAGGGTGGTGGCCCACCAGGCGGCGTAGGGCTGCCGCTGGATGCGCTCTTTGAGCAGGGGGAGTTGGTCGGCGGTGAAGAGCAGGGAGGGGTGCTGTTCGGCGGGCAGTTCGAGGCCCTGGCCGGGCAGGGCCCAGAGCAGCAGGACCAGCAACCCAAGAAGACGCCGGGGACCGGGGGCCGTCGCCGCCACAGGGGTATTCGGCAAGCCCTCCCTCACCGCGGCGGCTGGGCCGTGCCCCAGCGGGCCAGGAACCTGGGATAGTCGATCACCTGGTTGGTGTGCACCGACTCGAGGATGGCCTTCTCCACCTGCAGCACGTGTCGGCCCTCCTCCACGGTCATGGGCGGCTCGGTATCGTTGCGGATGGCCTCGCACAGGGCCACCAGTTCGTCATAGTGGCCCATGTACCCGTGCGGGCCGCGCACGTCCTTGAAGTGTTCACCCTGGCCGGTGGGGCTGAAGTCCGGGCCGGAGAAGGTGGTGGAGAAAACCGGCGCGTCGAGGCTGGTGGAAAGATGGCACTCCTTGAAGCGCCGGGCCAGGAAGACCGAGCGGTCCCTGCCGAAGAGCTGGAAGGAGTACTTGCCCATCAGGGCGTTGTAGGCCTTGCCGTGCTGGATGTAGCAGGCCTGCGAACCGTCGGCGAATTTGAGGGTGGCCACGAAACTGTCGGCCGGCAGGTGGGCGTCGAGGCCGTAGTGCGGCCCCCCGGTGGCGTACACGCTTTGCAGCGGCGCCTGGTGGAAGAGGTGGACGATGAGGTCGAGGTTGTGGCAGGCCTGGGCCGAGACGGTGTCGGCGCACTGGCCGTAGGTGATCCAGGGTTCGGGGAGCAGTTCTTTGGCGCGCCGCACCATGGGGGCCAGGCGGTTGCACAGACCGATGAGGAACTTCACCCCGGCGCGCCGCACCTCGGCTTCGAGTTCGAGCGCCTCCTCGACCGTGACGGCAATGGGTTTCTCCATGAAGAGGTGTTTGCCGGCACGGGCGGCGGCGATGCCCAGGGCGGGGTGGTGGCGCTCGCCGGTCTGGATCAGCACCCCGTCGAGGGAGGGGTCGGCGAAGAGGCGGCCCGGATCAGCGGTGGCGTACTCGCCGCCGTAGCTTTCGAGGAATTTCTGGGCCTTGTCCTCGGCAGGGTCGGCGTAGGCGACGACCTCCATGCCGGGCACGTGTCTGGCGTTGAGCACGTGCAACCGGCCCATGCCGCCGCAGCCGATACAGCCGAATCTGAGGGTTTTCACGCGGGGGGTCTCCTATCGGGGTTGGGCAAGGCAGTAGCGGTAGATGGCTGCGCCCGGTTTGTTGGAGATCCGCACTTCCAGACCCTGGGCCATCAACACCTCGCCGCGCGCGCGTTGGGTTTTGTGGGTGTCCAGATCCTCCACCGCGTACTCGGCGCCCGGCTCCAGGCCCTGCAGCTTGAGGCGCATCGACTTTTCCTTGCTCTTGGTGCGGCGGAAGGCCTGGACGGCGCCCTGATTCTTGCCCGGCAGGTGGAACTGCCAGGCCATCCAGACTGCTTCATCGAGGCTGTAGGGTGTGAGCGGATAAAAATCACCCAGCAGGGAATCGGCGATGGCGCGCCACTGGGCCAGCAGGCGGGTGAAGCGCGGCCAGTCGATGCCCGGCCGGCGCACGTCCACGCCCAGGCCAAAGGCCGGGCAGAAATGGCTGCGCACGTTGTATTCGAGGTGGTCGTCGCGGTAGTAGACCCCCTGGCCGTAGTAGGGAATCCAGGAGGAGAGGCCGTAGGTGTGGCCCTGGTTGCCGGGGGCGTAGGCCGGGTCGCCCTGGAAGGATTGATAGTCGCTGCGCAAGAGGGGCACGGCCCGGCGCAGGGTCTCCAGATCGTTGCGCCGGCCGCCGCTGGCGCACGAGTCGATGAGCAGGCCAGGGTGGCGCTGCCGCAGGGCGTCCCAGTAGGCCAGGTACCCTTCGACGTGGCGGATCTCGGCGATCCCCTGGCGTTCGGGCGGGTCGGCGGCGCGCCAGAAGGAGAGGGGATCGATGTTGAAGTCCTGGCGGTAGAGGTCGATGCCCTGCGAGGTGATCAGGCCGCTGACATGGTCGGTGAGCCAGGCCCGCGCCTCTGGGTCGCCCAGGTTGAGCAGGCGCTGTTCCCCCGGCGTACCCAGCAGCCACTCGGGGTGGTGCTGATCGAGCCAGCTGCCCGGTGCCACCCGCTCGGGCTCGAACCAGACGATGACTTTCAACCCTTTGGCATGGGCGTGGTCGGTGACCCCGCGCAGGCCGCGCGGGAAGCGCTCCGGGTCCGGCTCCCAGGTGCCGGTGTTGGGCCAGTTGTCGCCGCAGGGGTACCAGCCGGCGTCCATCCACCAGTAGTCGAGGGGCACCCCGTTGTTGAGCAGGGTGTCGATGAAGAACTTTTCGTCCGTTTCGTTGCACTTGAGACCGGGGAAAAAACCGCCGCTGCAGGAGGCCAGCAGGGGCAGGGGCAGCTGGCCTTGGGCATCGCGGGGCAGGTTGTGGGCCAGCATCCAGCATCGCCATAGATTTTGGCTGCGGATCTGGTCCCCCTCCCAGAACTGCAAAACCACCAGCGGGGTGCGCACCTCCTCGCCGGGTTCGAGCCGGAAGCAGGTCAACTCCTGGCCGGCACGCAGCTGCAGCCGCTCCCCCTCGTCGCGCCGCAGGTGCAGGGCCCACTGGCCGGGCCAGCCGAGGGCGGCGATCAGGCCACGGTGGTTCCACTCCAGATTGAAGTACGGGAAGGCCTGGTTGCAGGGCCGGCCGCCGGCAGGGGCAAAGGCGCGTTCGGCGCCGGGGGGTAGTTCGAGGTCGTGAGGCTGGTAGCTGTCGGGGGTGCAGGCGTCTCCACTCCAGTGGTGGAGGACGAACTCCTCCCCCGCCTGCCGCCGCAGGAAGATGTCGAGGGCCTGCAGGCTGTGCACCAGAGGGGATGGCCGGTCGCCGGTATTGCGCAGGTGCAGGGTCCACTCGACCGTGGGGTACTCGCCGTATTCGATGGCCTCGCAGTGGACCTCCAGGTCGGCGGCCGCGTGGGTCCAGCTGAGGTGATGCGCGCGGCGGTGCTGCTCCAGGTCAGTGACTGCGGCGGCAAAGAGCCAGTCGGCGGTGCCCAGCCCGGGGTCCTGTCCGTCGAGGCTGAAGGAAAAGAAGGGGACGCCCCGCTCCAGGTGCCGGGCCGCCCACTGCCGCTGCCGGGCCCGCTCGGCCGTGGTCGCCTGGTCCATGGGTCACCGTCTTTCAGGGTTTGAGGTCCGGGGCCGGCAACAGGTCGATCCCCGAATGATCTGGCCGCACCCGCAGGCGGATACACCAGACGCCGTTGCTATTGGCGTCCTGGCTGCGGTGCCCGCCCGTGCTCAGGTAGGTGACAAAGAGGGAGCCGTCGGGCAGCTCCATGGCCTTGCCGTACCCGTAGGTGTGGTCCACCAGGAACCCGTGGTCCGGGGCCGGGGCGATCCAGGTGTGGCCCCCGTCGCAGCTGAAGATGGCGCGCAGGCCCCCGTGGCCGGGGGCGTAGGAGCCGTGCAGGCAGAGCAGGGTGCCGTCGCGCAGGGTATAGAGGCTGGGAGCGAAGAGCCTCATGCCGAAGGAGACCGGCGGGGTCCAGGTGCGGCCGCAATCCTCGGACCAACTGATATCCCCCTCGGGCCGGGCCATGAGCACCAGCTGGCCGTCCGAAAGCTGGGCCACGCTGGGTTCCCACAGGTGATGGTCGGCGCGGAGGATGCCCTGGCACTCCCAGCTCTGGCCCTGGTCCTGGGAGCGGAAGACGCCGACCTGGTCCGGTCCGTCCTCGTGGGGTGTGCCGTTGGCCGCCAGGTACACCGCCCCGTCCCGTCCCAGGAGCAGGGGGCCGTCGGCCTCCTCGGCCAGAAAGGGCGAGGGCAGGCGCCGTGGCTCCTCCCAGGTCTCCCCACCGTCGAAGGAGCGGGTGAAGACCAGGCGCGCCCCGGCCTGGGGGGTATGGCGGGGATCGCCCGAGACCGCCAGGGTGAAGAAGCCGCACAGGAGCGGGCCGCCGGGCAGGTCGAGGAAGAAGGGGTGGCGGTCGTCGGCCGGGGTGTCGATGAGGGTGCGGGGCCGGCTCCAGGTGCGGCCCTGGTCCCAGGAGCGGAGGAACATGCAGCGGCCGCCGGTGGGCGCCTCCACCAGGGGCATGCCCAGGCGCATCCACTCCTCGCGCTCGCCGGGGGGCTGGCGCAGGGGGGTGGGCAGGGAGGCGTGCCAGTACCCGGCGTTGAAGCCCACCAGCCAGGAGCCGTCGCGCAGGCACACCGGGGATTCCCAGCCCACGAAGCCGGCATACCCGGGAAAGGGCGCCGGCTGGTTGACGCCCGGCCCGACCAGGACGCTGCGGCACCGGGCAGGATCAACCGCCGATTCGCCGCCTTTGACTGCCTTCACCGAGACCTTCATCTTACCCTCCACCGAAGGAAGTTACCCAAGCCCTCTGCCGCTGTCCATCGCGGCCCACGCTTCCAGCCAAGGGAAGGAGTGTTCCAGATGAGAAACGAGACGCGCGCTTTGCGCATGGCCGGCAAAAAGGTGCTGGTCACCGGCTCCGGCACTGGCCTGGGCCGGGAGATCAGCCTGGAGTTCGGACGTGAAGGGGCGGAGGTGGTGCTGCACTACTCGCACAGCCGCGACGGGGCGGCTTCGGCGGTGGAGGAACTGAAAGGACACGGGGTAAAGGCTGCGGCCTTCCAGGCCGACTTCGCCCAGGTGGAGGAGGTGCAGCGCCTGGGACGAGAGGCCCTGGAGTTTTTGGGCGGGATGGACGTGCTGGTCAACAACGCCGGCATCACCATGAACCGGCCCTTTGAAAAAGTGGAGCCGGCGCAGTTCGACCAGCTCTACCACGTCAATGTGCGCGCCCCCTTCTTCCTGACCCAGGCCCTGCTGCCGGCCCTGGTCGAGGCGCAGGGGGCGGTGATCAACCTTTCTTCGGTGCACGCGTACGAGGGCTACCCCGAGCATTCGGTGTACGCCGGCACCAAAGGCGCGCTGGTGGCCTACACCCGCGAGCTGGCCATCGAGCTGGCCCTGCAGGGGGTGCGGGTCAACGCCATCGCCCCGGGCAGCGTGGTGGTGGAGAACCACTACAAGGCCATGCCCGATCTAGATCTGGAGGCCGGCGGCCGGGCCATCCCCTGCGGCTTTGTCGGCGAACCCCCCGACATCGCCAAGGTGGCGGTGTTCCTGGCCTCAGCCGACGCCCGCTACATCGTCGGCCAGACCCTGATCGTCGACGGGGGCACCACCTCGTGGATGCCCTTCAGCGACGCCTTCCGCCAGCCCATGGGGGCCCAGTTCGGCCGGGGGTACGTGCCGGGGCTCTGATACCAACGCCAGATGCGCTGGGCGCCGTTCACGGCCTCGTCCTCACCCCTCGTTGAGCGCCACCTCCACCGGCACCCGATGCCAACCGGTCCGCCCGTCGTACAGATCCACGCCCTTGTCTTCCTGGGGCTGGGTGCTGCCCTCGCTGTCCGTGGCCCGGGCAAGGATCTCGTGGCGGCCGGTGGAGGGCAGATGCCAATCATACCCCCAGGTCACCCAGATATTGGGCAGGGATTGGGTGGTGATGTGGGCATCCTCCCAGGTCGCCCCCCCGTCCGTGCTCACCTCGACCCGGGTCACCTGCCGCTCGCCGGCCATGGCGATGCCGTGGATGACAAAGGAGTCACCCGCCTTTCCCCTGAGGATCTGATAGGTCCTCGCCACCCCGCCGTTGGCCGGGTCCTGCACGTCGTCCCACAGGGAGAGGGGGGCATCGATGCGCGAATTGACGGTGGCACGGGCTTCGTCTGACCATTTGTAGGGCTTGTTCTCGGGTTTGCTCTCCCAGTAGCCCTTGTACTCGCTGTCGATCAGCTCGATGCGGGTGATCCACTTGGGCATCTTCTGACCATAATGCCCCGGATTGATCAGGCGCACTGGGTAGCCGTGTTTGGAGGGCAGCACCTCGCCGTTCATCTCCCAGACCAGCAGCACATTGTCGCGGCGCGCCCGCTCCAGAGGAATGGCGGTGGTGTACCCGTCGATGCTGTAGAACTTCACCCTGAGCGCTTCGGACCGCACCCCCGCCTGATCCAGCAGGTTGGCAAAGGGGGTGCCACCCCACTCGGCATTGCCCACCAGGGGGCCGCCGATCCAGTTGCCGATACACTGGAGGGTGAGGGTTTGCCGCGTGAAAGGCATGGCGGTGAGTTCCGGGTAGCTCAAGCCCTTCAGGGGCCGGTCCACCAGCCCGTCCACCTGCAAGCGCCAGTCGGCGCCCTTGACCCTGGGGTCATAGTCCTTGCCGTTGACCGATTGCAGGTAGAAGCGCTCGTTGGGGGTGATCGGCGGCAAGGGCAACTGCGCCGGGGGGGTGTCCGGTGGCGCCTCCATGTCGGGGGCGGTGGGCATGGCGGTGATCTGTACCTCGTTGCGGTCGCACCCCAGGGCGGGGACGATGGCGGAGATGGCCACCATGCTGCCGGCCCGCAGGAAACGGCGTCGCTTCATCTTTCCCCTCCTCGTTCAGCGGCGATAGGCCAGGCCCAGTCCCCACGAGCGGCCGGCGCCGGTATTGTCACCGGCGAAGACCTCCTCAACGAGGAGGTCGGCCCACAGGGATCCGGCCAGGTTCAGGGCCAGGTTCATTCCGGCTTTGGCAAAATCTCCTTCTGAGACGCGAAACGCCCCCACCTCCCCGCTGCTTTCCCGGCTGCCGCTGCGGGTCTCCCTCCCCTCTACATAGACCTTGGCGAATACCCGTCCCCGCGAGCCCCCGGCCTCAACCCCGTAGGCGAGCTGGTCGGAGAACATCCCGCCGCGCCGGCGATACCCCGCCTCGGCGCCCAGATAGAGCGGCAGCGGGAAGAGCGAGCGGCCCAGCAGCAGCCGGGCCTCCAGGTCCACCTCACCGGTGCCCAGCGGCGGATCGTAGGTGGAATGGTACCCGGTGGGCAGTTTTAGGCTCAACATCGGCGAGACCACTACCGGCCGTTCCACCACCTGGTACTTGAGGCCCAGTTCCAGGTCGCCGATGCCGGCGGTTTCCCGGCGCAACAGGTCGCTTTGGGCCTGTAGTTGCCCGCCGCTGATCTGGGTCAATAGGGTCAGGCGCTCCCGCAGCCCGTATTCGAGGTAAAAGAAACCCTGGGCGGACTCGAAGCGATCGTGGTCCATACCCAGGACCCGGCGCTTGCCCATCTCGTCGAACACCTCGTCGGCGCGGTAGAGAATCGCCGAACCCTTGGCGTAGTAATGCCCCTTTGCCTGGCTCCAGGCCCCGGCCCACACCCGTCCAGCCACCAGCAGGACCAGCAATACCCTTATCATTCCTTCACCCCCTCCAGATGCGCATAGAAAGCCAACAGCTTCTGCTCCTCCTGCGCCCAGTTGTAGCGCGCTTCCACGGCCACCCGTCCGCGCCTCCCCTTGGCGTTTGCCTCTTCGGGATGGTCCAGCAGGTAGGCGATGGCCCGGGCATGGGCGGCCGGGTCTGCCGGCTCCACCAGAATCCCCCAGTCGGCACCGGCGTGGAAACCCTGGATCGAGGGCAGGGCGCTGGCCACCACCGGCAGGCCGCAGGCCAGGTACTCGAACAATTTGGTGGGCACAAAGGGGGTCAGGTTTTTCGGGGATACCTGGCCGGGAATCAGGCCGATGCGGCTGGTGCGGATGAGTTGTCCCAGCACGTGATAGGGCACCTCACTGGTGCGGCACTCGACCCGACTCTCCAGGCCATAGGCCCGCAGCCGCTCCCGGAATATCTGCTCAGTCGCGGTGGAGTGGAAAGATCCCAGCGCCAACAATCGCACCCCTGGGTGGGTCTGACCGAGCAGGTGCATGATCTCCGGCAGGAGCAAGGCGCCCCGGTCTTCGGAGAGGGAGCCGACGTGGATCAACTCGGCGCCCCGGCGCGCTTGACCATTGGCGGGGGGGAACCACTCCAGGCGCGGGAAGTTCCGCACCGCGACGAAGGGCCGGCTCTTGAATCGATGCCCCTGCTCCTCCACTACCCCCACCACTCCGCTCAACCAGCGGGCGCAAAAACGCTCTACCCGGTCCACCAGCACCGACAAGGGCCGGCGCATCCACCCGGGTACCCAGGCCCTGATCAGCGCCACCTGGGGGAAGTGCTCGTGCACGTCGTAACAGACCTGTTTGCCCAGCAGGCGCAACAGCAGCCCCACGGGCAGGAGTTCGGGATCGTGGAAATGATAGATCTGCGCCCCCGTCCCCCAGCCCACGCGCAGCATCCGCCCCAGGTTGCACAGCCGGCCCCACGCCGAGCGGGGTTGGGGCACGGTGCGGATCTCCACCCCCTCGCGCCAACCCGCCAGATCAGTGGGGCCGGGGCCCACTACCACCACCCGGTGGCCGGCCTGCACCAGGCTGAGGGCCTGCTTGAAGAAGATGCGCTGGTCCAGGGGGTGGTGGACGTTGGTCAGCAGACAGACACTAGCGCCCAAACAAGACTCTCCGGCTGTCAGGGCCGCAGTTGAAGAGCAGGTCCAAGGCGGTCATGTTGGGTTCGAACCCCGGCCAGCATTGCGTATAGGTTGGGTGGGCAAAAGCGCTGAAACGGCACTCGATACCCGCCCGCGCAAACGCTTCCTCTTCCAGGTACTCGCGCGAGGCGCCGCTGCCGGCCAGGTACACCCCGCAGTCACAGGCCAGGGCCATGTCCACCAGCCGGCCGGTGCGCTCCGGGCGCAGTTCCAGTTGCGAACTGCGGCGGCATTCCAGGTCGATTTCCAATTGCTGCATCATATAGCGGCATAACTCGACGTTGAGATCGAGTAGGCGGGACCATTCCCGCTGGTAGAGTGCCTCCAGGAAGGGGGCGTGCTGGGCGAAGAAGGGGGCGCGGCGGTAGTTGCACTGCAGGGCTTTCCAGTGTTTGCGCCGCCAGGTGCTGGCAGGGTCGGTTTCCACCTCGGCGATGTGCTGCAGCCCCCGGCCCCGGCTCAGCACCGGGACACTGAGCCACTGCCAGCCCCCAGGGGTGCGGATGCGGTTGCGGTTGATCAGGCCGTGGCTGGTATACTGGACATCGTCGGCGATCACCCAGACATGGGCCTGGCCCAGCTTGTAGAAAAAGCCGGCCCAGGGCAGATAGTTGGGCTGGTGGGCGGCCAGCACCCGCCTCACCGCAGCACCCAGCGCAACACGTCGAAGGCCTCGGCGAATTCCACCGAGATCTGCCCTCCCCGGCTGCGCGCCCAGCCCCAGAGGAAGTCCTCCTGGGCATAAGGTCGGTGCTGCTGGGAGCGATAACATTTGAGGGCCGCGATCTTGGTCTGGACATGGCTCCGATCCAGCACCACGAAATGGCGATAGTCGAAGCTCAGGTTGTTCCAGGGCAGTTCGTAACCCAGCACGGTGACCATCTTGAAGGCCCGCAGCCCCTCCATGTAGATGGTCTGGTGGTCCTGGTGCAGGTCCTTGCTGCTGGGCAGAAACACCGTGCCCGGGTCGATCTCCTTCTTCAACCGCACCAATTCCTCCAGGATCTCCTGGCGCACGTGGGGCAGGTGGCGCACCGCGTACTGGTAGACCACCAGGTTGGCCGGCGGGATGCCCAGGGCAGCGGTGCCGGCCTTCACCTCCTGTTCCAGGATATCGGGGGGAAACTCCGGCGGCACCGACTCCCGGGCCGTGGAAAAAGCCGCGTAATACACCTCGCGGCCCTCGGCGACGAAGCGGCTGATGGTGCCGCCGCAGCCGAACTCGCCGTCGTCGGTGTGGGGCGCCAGCACCAGGACCCTGCCGTTTTTCATACCATGTCAAAGAGGCGCCAGACAGCCCTGGCAACCTCGTCGGAGTACTGGGAGGCCGGCCCCTTGAGCCGGCCTTCGTTGATCGCCCGGGGCACGTTCAGCAGCACGCCGCTGAACAAACACAGGGCCATCTCCGGCGTCATTCCCGCCGCCTTTTCCTTCCTGAACAACTGCATCAGCAGACGCCCCTGGCTGGTCGACACCCCGTCAGCGGCAAAGTTGTGGGGGGTCAGCAAGACATAGGTAAAGGCATCGGGGTACCGGTCAAAGTACTCGAAGGAGAGCCGCACCCATTCACGCAGTTTGTCGCGCAGGGGCAGGGGACCGGCCGCCAACTCCTCCTTGGCCGCCGCCATCTGGGCCACGACATGCTCGTAGACCTGCTGGCAGAGGTCCTCCTTACTGGAGAAATGGCGGTAGAGCGCCGCTTCGGTGACCCCGGCCTCGGTGGTGATCTGCCGCACCGTTGCCGCCTTCACCCCTTTGTGGGCCACCACTTGGATGGTGGCCGCGATGATCTCGTCCCGCCGGCTTGGTCTCAGTGCCCACCTCCCATTGGTCGGATAAGTAAACGATAACTTACATTGCAGAAAAAACAAAATTTATCTGCGCACACCCTGAACCAGGACTGCCTGCAGGGCGGCGCAGACCTCGTCTAGGTCTTCATCCTCCAGCCCCACGAACAGGGGCAGGGTGAGGATTCTGGGCAGGAGTTCCTCGGCTACCGGGAACTGCGATGGCGGGAAGTGATGGACGTACAAAGGGTGGTGGTGGCAGGGCGGCCAGTACGCGCTGCCGGTCTCCACCCCGAATTCCTCCTGTAGGCTTTGCGCCACCTGCAGTCGGTCCACTCCGGCGGGCAGCAGTACCGGGAACTTGTAGTAGCTGTGGACCTGCTCCGGCAAGGGAGGGAAGAGCCCCAGGCCCGGCATCTCGGCCAGTTGCTCCAGATACCGGGCAGCCAGGCGGTTGCGCTCGCCGACGAACTCCCCCAGGCGCGCCAGTTGTTTCACCCCGAGGGCGGCGCTCAGTTCGGGAAGGCGGTAGTTGTTGCCCAGCCGCACCAACTCCCCGCTCTGGCCGTCGAGGCCGTGGCAGCGGTAGCTGCGGGCGAAGTCGGCCAGTTCCGGGTCATCTGTGGTCAGCATCCCCCCTTCCCCGCAGGTGATCACCTTGGTCGGGAAGAAGGAGAAGCTGGCCGCATCTCCCAGGCTGCCGGCTGGCCGGCCGCGCCACGATGCCCCGTGGGCATGGGCGGCATCCTCCAGCAGGAAGAGGCCGTGTTCCCGGCATAGCTGCTGGATAGCCTCGATCTCGGGCGGGATAATCCCGGCCAGGTGGACCAGGATCACCCCACGGGTCCTGGGTGTCAGTCGCGCCCGGATCTGGTCGTAAGAACTGGAAAGGCAGACCGGAGAGATGTCGGCCAGCACCGGGATGCCCCCGGCCAGCAGCACCGCATTGGCCGAGGCCACAAAGGTGTTGGTGGGCACGATCACTTCCTTCCCCTCCACCTGCCAAAAGCGCAGGGCGATCTCCAGGGGCGCGGTGCCCGAACTCAGCCCAACCGCATGCTCCACCCCTGCCGCAGCGGCGAACCCTTGCTCAAAACGGTCGAGGTGAGGGCCGCGGGTGAGCCGGCCACTGCGCAGAATGGCGCCGAATTCCTCCAGCAACGCGGCCACGTCTTCCTCGGGGAAATGCGGTTTGGCTCTGGGGAGGCGCCGCGCTTTCATCGGCTTTTCACCCATTCCGCCAGGCAGGACAGCCCTTCCCTCACGGGTCGGGGGGCAAAGCCAAAGCGCTGTCTGGCCCGGCTGATGTCCAGATAAAAGCTATTCCCCGGTGGGCCGCAGTGTATCGGGACTTCGGCCCGTTGCTGTCGGCAGATCAGGTAGGCCAGCTCGCCCAAGGGCAGGGCCTTGCCCGAGCCGATATTGTAGGTGTCGTTCCCGGCCCGGCCTTCGGCAGCGGCCACCACGGCGGTGGCGGCGTCTTCGACAAAAAGCAGGTCCACGGATCGGTTCAGCGGGATTTCTATTGGCCGGCCATCGAGTGCGGCCTTGGTGAACTCATAGACCGCCCCCTGCGCCTTTCCTGGGCCATAGACCCCTGCCAGGCGCAGAATGGGAACTTCCAGGCGTGCTCGGGAGTGGTGGCAATGTGTTTCGGCCAGCACCTTTTGTTCTCCGTAGGCTTGAAGCGGCTCCAGGGGGTGCTCCTCGTCCACCGGCAGATAACACGGCGCCAGATAATTGTACACACTCATCGAGGAAACAAAAACCACCCGCCCTACCCCGGCCTGCAGCACGGACTGAGTGCCCTGGACCAGCGCCGGCCCGGTTTCATGGAGGGGCGGGATGGCCAGATGACAGATCGCCTCGATCTGATTCCTGGCGCACAGGGCGGCCAGCAATTCCTGGTCGAGGACATCCCCCTTTTCAAGCTTCAGGGCAGGATGCTCCTTGAGGAGGTCCAGATTCTCGCACCGCCGGTGCCAGAGGGCCAATACCTGGTGGCCCTGCTCCAGCAAGAGCCGGCACACCCAACTCCCGATGAAACCGTTGGCCCCCGTCACCAGCACCCGCATCGCATCCTCCTGAAAATGGTGTTGCCGGCATGCTTTTTCAGACCCACTTCAACAGGAACTGTTCCAGGGCGTCGGCAAAGGGGCCGGTGAGGTTGTGCTCGTGGGTCTCGGCGCGGAAATCCACCCGGTCCTCGGCCCCGTAGAGGCGGTAGATCTGGCGGGTGAAGGTCTCGATGCGGCCAAAGGCGCTGACCGGCCACCACTGGTCGGGCAGGTTGGCCCGCACCAGCAGGGGCCGGGGGGCGATGGCGGCGTGCAGGTGCTCCACGTCGCAGACCTTGAGGATGCCAAAGGGGAAGGGCGAGGAGTCCCCGTTGGCGAAGTAGGAGGCCATCTCGAACATGTGCACCGCAAAGGTGGAGGCCGAGCACAGGGGTGCGGCGGCGCAGAAACCCTCGTCGAGGGGGGCCGACATCCAGGTGTCCTGGCCGCCCTGGCACAGCCCGGCCACCGCCACCCGGGCCGGGTCCACGTCGGGGCGGGCCCGCAGGTACTCGCCGCAGCGGCGGGTCTCGGCCGAGCGCAGAGCCAGCTGGCTGATGCCCAGCACCTGGCCCATGCCCATCACCGCGGTCATGGCGGTGGTGGTCTTGTGGTCCTGGGTGGTGGTCTCGCCGAAGGGGGCGTGGTCCGGGATGAGGACGACAAAGCCGTGGTGGACCATGCGCAGGGCAAAGTGCTGGTAGGCCGGCTTCCACTTGTCCTCGGGCCAGCCGGGGTTCCACACCAGGGCCGGCCTGGGTTTGTCGGCCGGGGTCTTGGGGCTGAAGACAAAGGCGGGGATGGCGTACTCCTCGTCCACATAGACATCCACCCGCTCGCACCAGGCGTGTTCCCCCACCTGCAGGCGGGAACGCACCAGGCTCTCGCCCAGGGGCGGGAAGGCGGGCAGGCCGACGATCCCTGGCAAATCGGCGCGGATCCGGGCGCGGAACGCCTCCCACTCGGCGCGGGTGGCGAATTGGCGGGGGAGGGCCAGAGACTGCCGCATCACCTGCTTTTGCAGCCAGCGCACGGCGTTGGTCTTGAGGCCGATGGGCTCGGCCCCAAAAGCCTGTTCGAGGAGCAGCAGCTCGTCCGACATGGATTTTCTCCGGGGAGTGGGGGTGGCGGTGGATGGCGGCGGCGGCCTTGTATAAATTATCAAAACACCCGCGCCGGCTCCAATCCTCTCTTCCGCCAGCCGCCATGAGCCGCCAGCAACCTGCCCCATCGCAGACCCACCAGCACCGAGAGCTCAAGTTGGAGGTTTTTGAGCAGGTGCGCGCCGAGATCCGCAAGATGCACAGCGCCCTGGACCTGGGGCCGCTCCTGTGGGTGCTCTGCAATGGTCTGAACCGCCTGGGCCTGCGCTTCGATTTCTTCGGCATCAACCTCATCGACGCACAGGCGATGCCCCCGGCGGCGACGGTGCATTTCCGCACCCCGGCGGGCGGCTGGGGCCAGCACCGTTACCCCAGCATCGAGGGGTTGCCGCTTCTGGCCATCTGGAAGCAGCAGAAACTGGTGTACCGGCGCGATCTCCAGGCCGACGATCCCTACGGGGAACTCGCCCGCTTCACCACCCGCCGCCGCTCGGTAGTGGACATCCCCTTTTCCCACGGCACCCTGGCCCTCAGCAGCGCCGCTCCCGACGCCTTTGCCCCCGGCGACCTCGAACTGTTGCAGGAGATGGCCGCTCTCTGCTCCGAAGGGTTCAGCAGGCTGGACGAACTACAGGCCCTGGAGCGCCGGGCTCAGGAGGCCGAGGTGCTCTCGGCGGCCATCGCGGTGGTGGCCGGGGCTAGCGGCCTGGAGGAGGTGTTCCAGGTGGTGGTGCGGGAGGCGGAGCGCCTGACCTACGCCGAATGGGTCACCCTCTTTCTCTGGGACGAGCTGGAGCAGGCGCTGGTGCCCCGCGCCTTTGTCGGCCACCGCGACGAGGTGTACCTGCGCATCCGGCTGCAGTCGGGCGAGGACATCTCCGGCCAGGTGCTGCGCTCGGGCGAGGCGGTGCTCTGCGACGACCACAGCCCGGCCCACCAGACCCTGCGGCCGGAAAACCGCGCCCTGATGGCCACCTCCATGCGGGCCAGCGGCGGCACCGGGGCCGTGGTCCCCCTCAGGCTGGGGGGGCGAGTGCTGGGCACCTTGTCGGTGTACAGCACCCGACACCGCTGCACCCAGCGCGACCTGATCCTGCTCGAAAGGCTGGCGGCCCAGGCGGCCCTGGCCATCGACCGGGCCAGGCACGACCGCGAACTCTCCCTCAACCTGGCCCTGCAGCGGGTGCGCAACGAAACCCTGCGCATGGACCAAGTGGCGGACTGGAACCGGGTGAGCATCGCCTTTCAGGAGGAACTGCGCGGACTGGTGGACTACTGCCGGTGCAGCATCCAGTTGATCGACCTGGTCAGGGGGCAGTTCGTCTGCTACGGGTCCATGCACCTGGACCCCGAGGGCAAGCCCTCCACGCCCTCGCTCGAACTGCGCGCCGGCCTACGCTGGGTGGTGGAGAACGGGGCACCGCTCTACCGGCGCACCCGGGCAGAGATCGAGTCGTGGGGGGAGGTGGAGATCGGCCCGCAGATCAACAGCGTGGTGGACGTGCCCTTCCTGGGCGGCACCCTGGCCATGAACAGCACCCGCGACAACGGGTTCACCCAGCAGGATATCCAGACGCTGGAGCACTTCGCTCATGCCATGTCCGAAGCCTACCAGAGGCTGGAGGAACTGCAGCGCCAGGAGGCGGTGCGGCAGGTGCGCGACGCCATCTGGGAAATGCGGCGGCCGGCCGACCTGGAACAGGTGCTGACCGTCATCCGCGACCAGTTGATCGCCAACCAGTTTTCCTTCGACGACCTGGGAGTGGGGGTGGTGGAAGAGCAGAGCGCCGGTCTCCTGGTCCGCCACTACAACTACCAGCGCAGCGAAGACGGCGGCAGATGGGTGATCTGGACCGATGACCCCGCCCTCGACAGCCACCCCATCTACCGCTTCTGGCGGGAGGGCAAGGTGATGTACCGCCGCGACCTGCAGGCCGAGGATCCCTTCCAGGAGGCCGCCACCTTTCCCTCCTACATCCGCAGCGTGCTCGACGTGCCCTTCTCGCACGGCACCCTGGCCATCACCAGCAAGATCCCCGTCGCTTTTTCCGCCGCCGACATCGCGCTGCTCGAAGAGTTGGCCGTGGTTTTGTCCGAAGGCTTCAAGAGGATCGACGACCTGCAACGACTGGAACAGCGGGCGCAGGAGGCCGAAGCCCTGGCCTCGGCCATCAACGCGGTCTACAGCTATGCGGACCTGGAGCACCGCCTCCAGGAGATCGTGCGCCAGGTCCGGGAACTGATCGGCGCCCAGCGCTGCATGCTCCTGCTCTACGACGAGGCGTCGGGGGTGCTGGTGCCCCGCGCCCAGGAGGGGTACGGGGAGATGGTGCTGCAGATGAGGATCGCCCCGGGGGAGGGGCTCACCGGCTATGTGTACACCACTGGGAAGGCGTACTTCAACCAGAGTCTGCCCAACCCGCAGCTCAAGCCGCTCATCCTCCAGAACCAGGCATTGCTGCAACAGGCGATCACCGGCAGCGCCCTGGGGCCGAGCGCCGGCATCCCGCTGAAGCTGGGCGGCCAGACCATCGGCGCGGTGGTCGCCGGGCGGGTGGGGCGGGTGCTGGGCGAACGCGACCTGCTGCTGCTGGAGCGGATGGCGGCCCAGGCGAGCCTGGCCATCGAGCGGTCCCGCCACAATCAGGAACTGGCCCTCAACCTGGCCCTGCAGCGGGTGCGCAACGAAATCCTGGAGATGCAGGAGGAGAGGGACTGGCAGAAGGTGCTTTTCAGCCTGCATCGCGAGCTGGGCAACCTGGTGGAATTCTGGTTCTGCAGCTTCCAGTTCATCGACCAGCAGACCGACGGGTACACCTATTACACCACCGACCACTCCCAGGAAACCGGGTACCTTCAGAGCCACAAACAACTGCCCCTGACCCCCAGCCTGAGGCAGGTTCTGGCTACCGGGCGCCCCCTCTACCGCCGCACCCGGAAGGAGGTGGAGCGCTTCGACGACGAGGTGGGCCCCGAGGTGGAATGCATCATCGACGCGCCTTTCATGGGGGGGACGGTGGCCATCAACAGCACCCGGGAAAATGCCTTCAGCGATCGGGACATTGCGGTGCTGGAGCGTTTCGCCCAGGTGATCTCCGAAGGGTACCGGCGGCTGCAGGACCTGCAGGACCTAGCCCAGACCCGCAAGCGGCTGCAGCAGGCGCAGAAGCTGGAGGCCGTGGGCCAGTTGACCGCCGGCATCGCCCACAACTTCAACAACCTGCTGCAGGCCAACCTGGGCAACATCAACCTGGCCATGCTCAACAGCTCCGCCGAGGTGCAGGGCTTTTTGCAGGACGCCGACGCGGCGGCGATGCGCGGGGCCGAACTGGTCCGCCAGCTCATGCTCTTTGCCCGGGCGGAGGTGAAGGAGACCCCCTTCAGGACCGTGGACCTGGGCGCGGTCATCGCCGATACAGTGTCCCTGTGCCGCAAGACCATCGATCGCCGCATCGAGCTGGAGGTGGACCTGCCCGCCGAACTGCCCCTGGTCCAGGCCGACCCCGGGCAGTTGGAGCAGGTGCTGCTCAACCTGTACCTGAACGCCCGCGACGCCCTCGAAGCCGTCCCGCGCCCCACCCCCCGGATCAGCACCGCCGCCAGGGCGGTCTTCCAGGTAGGGCCGGGACAGGACCAGGGGCGCAACTACGTGTGCGTGGAAGTGAGCGACAACGGGACGGGCATGGACGCCCAGACCAGGGAGCGGATCTTCGAGCCCTTCTTCACCACCAAGGAGGTGGGCAAGGGCACCGGCCTGGGCCTGGCCACCGCCTATGGCATCCTCCAGCGGCACCGGGGCTGGATCGAGTGCCAGAGCGAGCCGGGGGCGGGCACCACCTTTTCCCTTTTCCTGCCCGCCGGGGAAGGCCCCGAAGGCCAGGACGGGGCGGTGCGTACCGGCAAAGCCCTGTTGCCCACCGGGAGCGAGACCCTGCTGGTCGTCGATGACGAGGAGTTGGTGCGCCGCAGCACCAGCCGGCTCTTCACCGACCTGGGGTACCAGGTGCTGGAGGCGGCGGACGGCCGGGGCTGCCTGGAGCTTTTTGCCCAGCGGGACGGCCAGGTCGATCTGGTGGTGCTGGACCTGTCCATGCCCGGCCTGTCGGGGCGGGAGGTGCTCAGGCGATTGAAGGCGCAACGGCCCCAGCTCAAGGTGATCGTCTTCTCCGGCTACGCCGCCAAGCCGGCCGAACTGGCCGGCTTGGCGGCGCAGATCGTCGAGAAACCCTTCTCGCTGCGGCTGCTGGCCGAGGTGGTGCGCCGGACCCTCGACGAGGGCTAGCCCACCTGGTCGAGGGCCTGCACCAGGCCGCGCATGTAGCCGATCTCAAAGGCGAAGCCACGGTGAGCCCACTCGTTGTCCTCCACGATCCAGGGGGTGTGGTCGGCACGTATCGGTCCGTCGAAGCCCACCTCGCGGTACGCCCTGGCCGCCGCCACCATGTCCCAATCCCCCTCGTCCATGAACACCTCGTAGAAGGGCTCGGGCAACTGGCCCTGTACAGCGCGGAAGTGGGCGAAGAAGAGTTTGCCCTGCCGGCCAAAGTGGTAGATGGCCTGGATGGGATCCGCGCCCTCCATCTCGGCCACCGTGCCCTGGCACAGGTCCAGGCCGTTAGAGGGGCTGGGTACCAGGTCGATCACCCGCTGCAAGGCCTGGGTGCTGTGCAGGATGCGGGCCACTCCCATGAAGGAGGGGATGGGCGCGTCGTCGGGGTGGGCGGCCAGCTTGACCTGGCTGGACTCGGCGGTGGGCAGCACCCGCTCCAGGAAATAGGCCAGGTTGTCCCACACCTCCTCGCCGTGCAATTCGCGGTCGGGCACGCGGATGGCCCCCCCGCCCCGGGGCCGGCGCCAGTCGAGCGCTGCGGCCGGATTGCGCAGGGCCTCCCCGATCTCGAAGCGCCGCAGGCGCGCCCCGCCCCGGCCCCGCACCTGGTCGGTGCTGATTCCGCCCAAGAGCATCCAGTTGTAGCCCAGGATGGGGATGCCGGCTTTGCCGATGGCCTCGAGGGTGGCGCAGTAGTTGTCGGCCTGGCGGTCGCGGCCGGGCAGTCCGAACATGATCTGGTCGTAAAAGTGGGAGGGGACGTTCTCGACGGCGCAGACCTCCAGGTCGTACTGGGCGAAGAGTTCCTGGATGCGGACCAACTCGGCGTACTCGACCCGCCCGGTGGGCGAGTCGGGCCCGCCGATGACGGCGTGGCGCACCCCCACCTGGCTGGCGAACTGCGCCGCTTGGGGAACAGGGGCGACTTCGAGGGCGATCTTCATGGACCTTTCCTCTCTCAGGTGAGGTTGGGGCCAGCAGTTGGTGGACCACCTGAAGCGGAACTCGCTTTTTTCAGATGCTGTGGCGCATGTGCTCGGCAAAGCGGCGGATGGCCGGGGCCAGCGCTACCCCCAGAGGTATCAGCTCCTCCAGGGTCAGCGACAGCTCGGCCAGCAGCCCGGGGGGCAGGAAACGCCCGGCTGCCTCCAGGGGTGGCAGAGCCTCGGCTGAGGGCTCGGCGGGGGGGGGGCTCTGCACCCCCCCCATCAGGGCGACGGTGGGAAAGGCCGCCTGCCGCGGATAGGGATAGAGGCCGCCGGCGATGAAGTCGGCCAGGCCGATCAGGGCGCTGAAACTGTCGGCCGCCCCGGCCCGGTGGTGGTTCTCGACCACCCGCTCCACCTCCGTTCCCAGCCGCCAGTTGACCGCCAGGATGGCCCCCAGGGCGGCGTGGTTGGCCCCGCCGGCCACGGCCTCCTCGGCCGCCAGCATCGGCACCTGCCACTGCTGGGCGGTCAGGTGTTCGAGGATGGCGGGAAAGAGGCCGGGAAAGGCCTGGATCAGGGCGGCCTTGCCGATGTCGTGCATCATGCCCCCGATATAAGGGTCTTGGTCGCCGGTCAGGGGCAGACGCTTCCAGATGGCGAACCTCCCGAGGGCCGCGATAGTCTCGGCAGAGAGGGCCAGTTCCTCAAGCTCGCGCTGCTGGGCCGGGGTCTGCCCCGCCGGGTCGAGGGGCAGGGCCAGCAGGCGGGCGGTGCCTGCCACGGCCACGCTGTGGACCCAGAAGGTATCGAACAGGAATTTGTTCTCCTTGTCCCCCCCGAACACCCGCTTCACTGCCCCGGCGACGACCAATTCCTTGACCGCGGCCTTGCCCAAGAGCAGCACGGCCTTGTCGGCCTCGCTGACCCTGCCCCGGAAACCGTACACCGGCGAACTGGCTCGGCGGATGACCTGGGCCCGGCAGAGGGGGTCGGTTTCGATGGCCTGGACCCATTTGCCGATCTCGCTGTCCCGGTCGCGGTCCAGCTCGACGATGCGGTTGTAGACTTGGGGCAGCACCGGCAGATCGACCATGTGCTGAATGTCGCGTTCGAGGCGGTTGCGGATCTCCCTGGGCGGCAGGCTGGAGATGGGGGCGCTGTCGATGCTCTTGGCGAAGACGAACTCGTTGAGGAGTTGCTCCATCTCCTCGGCGCGGAAACGCTGACGCTCGATCAGGTGGATGCCCAGCCGCCCCAGGCCCTCCCGCTCCCGCTGGCTCAGCTCGCCCAGGGTGTCGCACACCACCATGACCTGCATGGCGCCGCCGCTGTTGATGGAGGCCAGGCGGGCCAGGGTGAGCCCGCCCCCCGACAGGCGAGTGGAGAGGAGCAGCAGTCGGACCCGCTGGCGCAGGGAGCGCAGGCACCGGGTGAGGGCGCCGCTGCTGGTGAGGAGCCCGTATCCCACCTTGAGGTCGGGGAAACGTGCCTGTAGCCGCTGGAAGCTGGTGGCTGCGTGGACGAGGAACTGGGCGGCAACGGCCCGTTCGGGCAGGAGGAACTGGGCGGGGTCGGCGGTCTCCTCGCCCAAAAGGATCAGAGGATGCTCCTCCTGCCGGTCCAGGGGGTCGAGGTTTTTGAGCAGTTGGTCGAGCTGGCGGCGCAGGTCCCGGGAGGTGAGTTCGCGGATCTTGGCCGTCAACTGCTGGGCATTGAAGGGTTTGACCAGGTAGCCGTTGGCGCCCGACCTGGCGGCGTTGACCACATCGTCTTTGGTGTTGCGGGCGGTGAAGATGAGCACCGGCAGGTTTTCGCAGCCGGGCAGCCGGCGCACCCTTTCCAGCAGTTCCAGGCCGCTCATGACCGGCATGTTCCAGTCGGTAAGCAGTAGATCGAACTGGTGTTGGCCCAGCGCCGCCCAAGCCTGGCCGCCGTCCTCGGCCTCCACCACGTCGCGGTAGCCCAGTTGCCTGAGCACCGCGCAGATGAAACTCCTGATCCCCGGGGTATCCTCGGCCAGCAGGATTTTCATGGTTTCCTCGCGCTGGTCCCGCCCCGGGGCGTCCGGCGCCGGCGACGGGTGCAGCAAACTCCAAATTTACAAAAATAATCTCAGATTTCAATCATCGCCCGGCAAGACCTGCCGGCACCGGCGCACCGGGTAGTTGTAGAGGCGCGGCGCTTCAGGTCAGTGCCGAACTGGGCCGCCGGCCCTGGAGAAAGTCGAGGGCGGCCTGGGCGGCCTTGGTCTGCAGCATCACCACTGCCCGCTCCGAGACCGAGGCAGCGTGGCTACTGAGCACCACATTGGGCAGGCTGCGCAGGGGGCTGTCGGTGGGCAGGGGCTCCACCTCGAAGACATCGAGGCCGGCCCCGGAGAGGTGGCCGGCGCGCAGGGCCTCGACCAGGTCCGTCTCCGCGACCACCGGGCCGCGCGAGGTGTTGACCAGGATGGCGCCCTTCTTCATGCGGGCCAGGGTCTGGGCCCGGATCAGGTGCCGGGTCTCGGGGGTGAGGGGGCAGTGGAGGGAGAGGACGTCGGCCCGGGCCAGCAGGGTGTCGAAGTCCACCCGCTCGGCCCCGCACTGGGCAAAGACCGCCTCGGGCAGCAGGGGATCGAAGGCGATGGGCTTGAAGCCGAAGACCTTGGCCTTCTCCACCACCCGGCGGGCGATGCGGCCCAGGCTCACCACCCCCAGGGTCAGGTCGGTGAAGGCCGGGATGGGGCGGAAGGGGCCGATGCCCCAGCCCCCCTGGCGCAGCTGGGCGTGGTCCTGGGGGAGGCGCCGGGCCAGGGAGAGGATCAAGGCCAGGGCGTGATTGGAGACCTCCTCGACGCAGTAGTCGGGCACGTTGCAGGCGATCACCCCGCGCGCCTTGGCGGCCTGGAGGTCGAAGTTGTCCACCCCCACCCCGTAGCGCACGATGCAGCGCACCTCGGGCAGGGCGTCCAGCGCCCGGGCGCCCACCTTGGCCCACTGCACCAGGAGCACCTGGGCGTCCCGGCAGGTGCGGATGACGTCATCTTCGGTCTTGCAGATGGGCCTGATCTCTTCGAGGTCGATGCCGGCCGGGGCCAGCACCTGGCGCTCGGGGTCGAGGTTGGGAAAACCGTGGTCCGTGACGATGACCTTGCTCATCTGCGATCCTTTTCTCTATGGCGTTACTGAAGGACTCCCAGTCTATTGGTGACCAGGGCGGCGGGCAGGGACCATAAGTTCATGGATTGGAAGCAGTCGGTCCAGCCCTTGGCCCGGTCAGGTTCGTCGGTGTCGCGGTAGATGACGCCGCAGGCCGACGCAGAGAAACCCGAGGCGGCAAAGGCGTGCCATTCGCCACCGGGCAGGTCGAGGGGGAAAAGGGAGGGTATGGCTCAGTCCTCGTGGCAGGCGGCAAAGAGGGCCTGGAGATTCTCGATGGGCACCTCGGGGGTGAGCACATTAGCCGGGCCCACCAGGAAACCGCCGCCAAAGTGCCGGCCCAGGGTGTCGATGGTGCGCCGCACCGCGTCCCTGATCTGTGGCGGAGTGGAGAGGTGGAGCCGCTGCAGGTCCACCGCCCCGCTGAAGGCGACCCGCCCGCCAAAGCGCCGGGCCACCTCCTCCAGGTCCATGGCCCCCGGCTGCACCGGGTCGAGCACGTCGATGCCCAGGTCGATCAGCTCGTCGACGATGTCGGTGACCTGGCCGCAGCTGTGGAAGATCACCTCCATCCGGTGACGGTGGGCCTCGGCAAAGAAGGCCCGGTAGTAGTCGCGGAAGAACTCGGCCCACATGGCCGGCGAGATCAGCAGCCCGGTCTGCGAGCCCCAGTCCTCGCTCATGAAGAGGGCATCAACGCCCAGCTCGCCCCAGCGGCGGATCAGCTTGAGCGCGTAGCCGGCCAGGGCGTCGAGCAGGCGGCGCAGGGGTTTTTCGTTGAGGTAGAAGTCGGCGAAGAGGTCTTCCATGTTGCGCAGGCAGTGCAGCCGCTCGAAGAGGATCAGGTGGATGGCGCCGATGCAGTAGCGGTCGGCCTGGTGCATCGAGAAAAGCGGCATGATGGAATCGAGCCGGCCAGGGGCCAGGGGGTCGGGCAGGTGTTCGAGGTACTCGTCGAGCTGATCCCAGCTCTTGAGCGGGTGGTCCAGAGGCGTGGCGCCCACTCCTCCGTAGGCGTGGCCCCAGCGGGTGCCCCACTCGTCCACCCACTCGCCCTGGCGGGTCAGGGCCTCCACCGCGTTGACGCGGGGCTGGCGCTGCGGGTCCTGGTACCCGATGGAAAAGTCGTAGGGGATGAGGGCCACCACGTCGTCGGGGTACTGGCAGAAGAGGTCGGCCAGGGCCTGGTCGTGGCGCAGGGCCACGTCGAGGGAGAGGCGCTTGAGCCGCACCGGACAGCGGCCCGTGCCCTGGCGCTTGAGGGCCTGGCCGACCCAGGTCTTGCTGGGCGGGGCGGCGCGCTGGGCCGCATTGACCTGCGCCTCGAAGCGGGCCAGGCGGGCCTCCATCTCGGAGACGGGCAGTTGGAGGAAGTCGGTGGCGGCAGAGGTCACAGCAGCTTCTCCTTGAGTTCCATGTAATAGAGGAAGTTCTCGTAGGGGATGTCCGGGGGGAAGGTGTGGTCGAGATGGGGGATGAAACCCCCGCTTTCGAGCATGGGCGGGATCTTGGCGTACACCTCGGCCTCGACCTCCTTTTTGCCCTTGGTCAGCTCCCGCTTGTCGATGCCCCCGCAGAAGACCAGGTCCTTGCCGTACTCTTTGCGCAGGGGCCGGGGGTCCATGTCCGAGGCCTGCTCCAGGGGCCAGTGGCAGGTGACGCCGGCCTCGATGAAGAGGGGGATGAGCACCCGGGTGTCCCCGTCCGAATCGAGCCAGATGTGGTCGATGCCGCTGTGGTTGAAGGCCCCGATGATCCGCTGGTACCGGGGCAGCAGGAACTTGCGGAACAACTCGGGGGAGATGAGCGGACCGCCCTTGCCGGCAAAGTCCTCGAAGAAGTTGAAGTAGTCGAAGCGGATCTCCTTCCTCGCCCTTTCGGTGAGGGCCAGGGTGAAATCCACGGTGAAGTCGAGCATCTCCTCGACGAAGGCCGGGTCGTCGAAGAACAGATACGAGAGTTCCTCGGTGCCCACCCAGCGCCGCAGTTGGGCATAGAGGCCGATGGTGCCGTTGCCCAAAAGGCACAGGGGATAGTCGCGCTGCTGCCAGCGCCTGACCATCTCGTCCCACCACAGGGGATAGCGGGCCGGCGAGGCGGGATCGAAGCGTTTCTTCATCTGCTGAAAACTCTGCCGGTCGGTTACTGGGTAGGAGAGATACTGGTCCATGGAGGAGCGGGTGCCCCGGGCGGCCCCCTCCTTGAGGGCGCGGCTGACGATGCCGTCGGCGTGGCGGTAGACGATATAGCGCTCGTCCTCTTCCAGGGTCTCCACCTCGTAGGGGGGCAGCGGGGTGGTGTTGAGAGTGGCAAAAGCGCGCCGGGGGATGTGGAAGTACGGCTCGCCCTCGAACCAGGTGTGGTACAGGGTGTCCTGGGGCATACCTTCCGTGTACCAGCGCTCCACGGTCTGGCCCCACAGGCCGAGTTCGTAGTTGGGGACGTGGTCGGGCTGCTCAAAGCGCATCACGCGCAGGAAACGCTCGCGGCCGTTCATGGGGAGTCCTTTCTGTCAGCCCGCGTGGGCCACCTGGTACATGGCCAGGAGGTTTTCGAGTTTGCAGCTGTTGTCCGCCTCGGTGGTTTCGTTCTCCACCGCCGGCCCAAAGCCCACGCTGCGGGTCATATCCAGAAAGGCGCCCACCGCCTTCCCGGCGATGCGGTGGAGGTGGGCCAGGGTGTCCGCATCGCCGGCCAGGGGCGGCAGGCATTCGCCGGCAAAGTGGGCAAAGGCCGCGTCGTTGCGCAAGAGGTCGTAGAGGGGGACCCGGTCGGTCTCCTCGCCGGCCAGGGTCTGTTCCACGCGCTCGCGCGTGCTCATCGCCGCGGGCATGGCGCTGCCTCGCTGGCGATCAGGGCACAAGTGGCCGGCAGGTGGTTGGGGAAGCAGAGGGAAATTGCGGCGGGGAGGAAGAGCGGGGGGTGCCCGGGATTCAGCGCCGGCCCAGCAGCCTCTTGGGCAGGATCACCCAGTGGGCGCCCAGGTACACGTAGCGCCGGCCCAGGGCCACTCGGATGCCCCCGCCCTTCCCTCGGGCCTCGTTGAAAAGCAGGCCCACGGTGCCGTAGACGGTGCGGGGTTTGAGGCCGCGGAATCCCAGGCCCAGGGCCAGCTTGCCCGGCTTGCCGCCGAAGAAGGAGGTCTCTACAGGGAGAAAGCTCAGGTCGGCGCCCAGGGAAAGCAGGGCCTTGGTGTCGCCGCCGCAGCGGAAGGAGGAGACCAGGTACCCGGTCTGGGTGTCGTAGCAGAGCGGTGCGCCGTAGGCGTTGGAGGTGCGCACGAAGCGGGCGTCGGCTTCGTCGCGCTGCTGCAAGAGGGCAAGGTCCAGGGCCTGCACTGCCAGTACCAGTCGCTGGCGGGCGAGGATCAGGTGAATGCCGGCGGGCACGTCGATGCCCAGACCTCTTTCCTCCAGGTTGACGAACCCCAGCCCGATGGCCGCATAGACCCGGGGCGGCGGCTGCGTCACCTGGGCAGCGAGGGTTCCAGCCGACAGCAGGAGCAAGAGCAGGGCAGCGGCGCGCATAGGGCATCCTGGAAAAGGGAACCACCAGAATAAACCCTCTTCTCGGCGCCAAAACAAGCCCCAGACCCGCGGGACAGCTTGCCAACTCCTTATCCCTCCGGCCCTGCCGGCCTCTCACCACAGGCGCAGGGCGCGCAGTTGCGAGGTCTTCTTGCGTTGGTGGGCCTCCATCCGCCGGAGCACGTCGTCGAGCAGCCGCACCGCCTCGGTCACGTAGGGCCCCTTGTTGAGCATCACGCACTCGGCCCGCTCGGCCATGGCCGCGTCGGTGATCTCGGCCCGCGAGGGAATGCCCTTCTGCGAGAGGTTTTCCAGAACCTGGGTGGCCCAGATCACCGGCACCTGGGCCGCCTCGCACACCCACAGGATCTCCTCCTGGATCTCGGCCAGGCGCGGGAAACTGATCTCCACCGCCAGGTCGCCCCGGGCGATCATCACCCCGAAGGGTTGCCGGCCCGCGGCCCGGGCGATCAACTCGGGCAGATTGTGCAGGGCGTGCAGGGTCTCGATCTTGGCGACGATCCCCAGAGACCCGGCCCGGTCCCCGGCCCGCTGCTGCAATTCGCCGATGAGCAGGTCCAGGTCCGCAGGGCGCTGCACGAAGGAATACCCCACCAGGTCGGCGTGGGTGGCGACGAAATCCAGGTCGAGCAGATCCTTGCTGGTCAGGGGCTGGAGGGGCAGCGCGGTATCGGGGAAATTGAGGCCCTTGCCCGGCCGCAGCTTCTCGCCCTTGGGCCGGGCCACTGCCACCCGCAATACCGCCCCCTGCGGCCCTAGTTCCTCCACCCGGCAGCCCAGCCGCCCCTCGTCGATCCACACCGCCGAGCCTACCTGAAGATGGTCGAGGACCACCGGATGGGTGCAACCTGCCTGGAAGGAGAACCGGTCGCTGGAGGAGGGCTGGCCCCGCACCAGCAGCAGACGGTCGCCCCGAAAGAGCCGCTCCTGCCCAAGGGGGGTGGTCACCTGCTCGGTGCGGATCCTGGGGCCGGCCAGATCCATCAGCACCCGGCAGGGCCGGCCCAGGTCGCGCTCGGCCTGGCGCAGGCGGGCGATCATGGCGGCCCAGACCTGGGGATCGTCGTGGGCGCAGTTGAGGCGGGCGCAGTTCATGCCCGCCTCCAGCAGGCCGCGCAGCAACTCCGGGTCAGAGGACGCCTCGGTGGACAGGGTCACCATGATGCGCACCGCGCGTCCGGCCGGTGCCTGGCCCAGCAGCAGGCGGGCGTTGTGGCGCAGGCAGCGCTCGCCGCGGAAGAAATCCCTGCGCAGGGGGCGGGGGGGTAGGTCGGCCTCGGGCGCGCCGCAAAGGGCGCCCAGGGTGGCGATCACCGCGTCGAGGTTGGGCAGCACCCGCCCCTCGCTGCGGCCCAGGGAGGAGAGGCCCCAGGCCATCAGGGCCTGCTGCAGCGGGCGGATGTCGCGCTTGCGCAGGGCCAGGTAGTGGGCCAGGTTCAGGGCGCTGGCGCGGAAAGAGCGCCGCCGGATCAGGGGCTGCCAGCGCGCCAGAGTGGCCTGGCCCTCGGCCAGCACCGCCTGGCGCAGCCCTTGCAACTCGGCCAGCAGGGGGCGAGGGTCGGCACGCAGGGCATCAGGGGAGGCCATGGCCGCGCTGCTCCAGTGGGTTTCAGTAGTTGCCCTCGCGCCGCCACAGGTCGAGGATCAGCTCGTAGCGACGCAGGGCCATGCCAGTGTACACGCAATTGCTGGTGGAAAAGATGTACCCGCCCCCAGGCATGCCGCTTTGCAGGGCGTAGCGCGCCGATACCAGGCACTCCTCGTCCGTCCCCGAATCGAGCAGGCCGCAGTTGACATTGCCGATCAGGCAGACCCGGCTGCCCACCTGTTTCTTCACCACTGCCAGATCCACCTCGCCTTGCGGGTCCAGGGAGTGGAGGGCGTGGGGCTCCCCTTCCAGCAACTGGTCCAAGATGGGCATGATGTTGCCGTCGGTGTGCTTGATCACGTAGTGGCCCTGCTGACGGTAGCCGCGGATCAGCCGGGCCAGGTACGGGGTGACGAACTCGGCGAACCAATCGGGCCGCAGGAAGGGGCCGGTGTTGAAGCAGTAGTCGGCGCACAGGGCAAAGCCATCGAGGCCGCCGTGGGCCTTGAGCCGTGCCCCCCGTTCCAGGGCCTGGTCCACCTGGCGTTCGGCCTCGCCCTTGACCTGCTGGGGTTCCTCCACCAGCCGGGCACACCAGGATTCCATCGCGGTGCCCGATGGGATGCTGTAGGTGGCGTCGCCGTGCAGCATCAGGAAGTATTCCTGGCCGCTCAACTGGCGCACCTGGTCGATCAGGCGCAGCACCTCCTCCTCGCGGCCGGGGTTGGGGTGGAGGAAGATGGCGTCGTGTTCATAGCGGCGGGCCGTGGCGACGAAGAGTTCGGCCATGTCGCGCCGGTGCAGTTGGCGCTCCCCCTCCTCCATCTGGTCCCACTGGTGGTAGCTGCGGTGGGAGGGGTGGACCTTGCCGAAGGCCTCCATAGTCAAGAAGAAAACCAGCTCAAAATGGGGCACCCGCATGCCGGGCAGGGGGGGCCGGCGCTCCAGGGCGTGGATGAAGCGCTGGCGGGGGGTGAGGGCCGCATTAGTCATAGCGCCCATGCCTTTCGAGGGCCGCCAGGGCAGCGCGGTAGTTGGCCAGGGGCACGTCCGAGGGCACCGAATGGTCCGAATGGAAGAGGTAACCCCCCCCCGGTTTGGCCGCCTCCACCTTGAGGCGCACCTCCTCGGCGGCCTCTTCGGGGCCGGCGGCGAGCTGGCGCACGTCGATGTTGCCGAAGAGGGCCAGGCGGCCCCCGTAGCGCGGCTTGAGCTGGCGCACGTCGAGGTTGGCCTTGGCTTCGAGGGGGTGGAGGGCCGAGAAGCCGGCGTCGAGAAAGTGGGGGATGAGGGGGCCCACGTCGCCGTCGGAGTGGAGGATGGTCCTGATCCCGTCTTTGGCGAAGTGGGCGCACATCCGGCGGTGGCAGGGCTGCACCAACTCGCAGTAGAGCTGGGGCGAGATGAGCGGGGCGCTGCGGTATCCCAGGTCGTCGGCCAGAAAGGCCCCGTCGAATTCGATGCCCAGGGCCTTGAGCCCGTCGTACAGGCCCAGGATCAGCCGGGTGTGGGCCGCGAACATCTCCCCGATCAGCTCGGGGTCGTCCAGCATCCACATCAGCAGATTCTCCATGCCGATCTTCTGCCAGGTGGGATGGAAACAGGCGTGTACGGAGTAGCAGATGAAGCGCCCCTTGGCCCTTTCGGCGCGGTAGAGGTCGAGGATGCCGGCGGGGATGCGGCTGGGGTGGTATTCGGTTCGTTCCTTGAGGCGCTGCCAGTCCTCGCGGCCCTTGATGGAGAAGTCGAGCCACTGGGGGGTCCAGTCGTCGCCCTCGGCCAGGTCGCGGCGGGTGGCCCCGTTGGCGTCCACGTAGAGGCGGTAGCGGGGGTTGTCCTCCAAGCGGCGCAGGGGCAGTTGCAGGGTGTAGTCGCCGCCGAGGCGGGCGATCTCGCAACCGAAGTGCTCGGCTGGGTCCACCCCGGCGGGCAGGCCCTCGCCCCGCCAGCGCTGGAGGGTGCTCAGCCAGTAGGCGTCCTGGAAGGGGACCCGGTCGGGCACCTGGCCGTCGAGCACGGCCCGCACCCGTTCTCTGGAGGTCATGACGGCTCTGGGCATGGGGCACACTCCGGGGTGGAAGGTGGATCAATGTAACAAGCAAGGGTTATGCCATCAGCTTGGGTGTCGGACCGGGAACACCCTTCCGGTCCTCCAAGGCCACGTACTTCCCTCTATCGGATAAGTCTCAATTGCCCGAAAACCTGCGACAGGAATAGCCCAGTGAGACCAATGGTGCGCCCTTGCGCCGAGAGGGGATAATGGTGAAAATTCTCCCGGTCATTGGACGCCAGATCCCACCTTTACCTGAGGAGCAGTTCCATGTCGAACACCCTTTCCTACCGCATCGGCTCGCTGAAGAAACTCCACCTGCCTTTTGCCCAGGTGGCGGAGATGGGCATCGAGGGCCTCGAACTGGTGTGGGAGCCGGACACCACCGCGGCCCTGGTCAAGGCGGCGCTGGGCTCCTGCAATCTTTCCGTCACTTCCATCCATGTGCCCTGTCCCCTGGAAGACGAGAACCTGCCCAAGACTATCGGGGCCCAGGCCGCCCAGGCTGCTGAGCTAGGGGCGCGTTATATGTTTGTCAGCGCCCACGCCGGCGAGAAGATGCCCAAGAGCGAGGCGTACGACCGGCTGCGCCGGGTGGGTGACGCGGTGGCCGTCCACCAGGTCTTTCTGGCCATGGAGACCCACCCGGACCTGTGCCAGAACGGCGACCAGATGGCCGAGACCATGAAGGGGGTCAACCACCCCTGGGTGGGGGTCAACTACGACACGGCCAACATCTATTACTACAACGAGAAGGTGGACACCATCGCCGAGCTGAATAAGGCGATATCCCATGTGCGGGGCGTCCACCTGAAGGATACCTTCGGCGGGTACCGCGACGGCAAGTTCCCGGTCTTCGGCGAGGGGATCGTGGACTTTGCGGCGGTGGGCAAGGTGCTGCGCGAGGGGGGATATACGGGGGCGTGCGCGATGGAGTTGGAGGGCGGCACCTTTGACCCCAGCAAGCCCGAGGAACTGGCCCAGAAGGTGGCCCGCTGCGTGGCCCATCTGAAGAAGGTGGGATTCGGGGGCTAGGGCCTGTCTGAAAAGTCGCTTTTAGGCCCAAGCCCGAGCGAAAGCGGTGCGGGCAAGGCGCCCGAAGCAGGCGTATTGAACCTCAAATACGCCGAATGAGGGCAACGCAGAACGCGCCGCTTGCAGCCGGGCGACGCCAGAATGGAGTTTGCAGACAGGCCCTAGGGCAGGTAGGCGGCGAAGAAGCGCTCCAGGCCGGCGCGGTACTGGGCCTCCGAGACCACGAAGCCGTTGCCGTGGCCCCCGGAGATCTCCAGGAACTCCTTTGGGGGATTGGCCGCGGCGTACAGTTCCTGGCCCTGCGCCAAGGGGATGAGGCCATCCTCGCGGCTGTGGACCACCAGCACCGGGCAATGGATGCCGGACAACTGGCCCAGGGTGTCGTAGGTGTAGCGGGCCAGCCAGCGCACCGGGAAGAAGGGGTAGCGCCGGCTGCCCAGTTCGGGCAGGGAGGTGAAGGTGGATTCGAGCAACAGGGCCCCGGGCGGGTGTTGCCGGGCCAGCCGTGCGGCGATGGGCCCGCCCAGGGAACGGCCGCAGAGCACCAGGCGGGCCGGGTCCACCCCTTCCTCCTGCACCAGGAAATCCCACGCCGCCTCCGCGTCCAGGTAGGTGCCTTCCTCGCTGGGTTCTCCCTCGCTCTGCCCATATCCCCTGTAGTCGAAGACCAGCACCTCGAAGCCCAGGCCGGCAAAGACCCGGATGGGGTCGAGCAGGTGCGAGATGTTGCCGTAGTTGCCGTGGCAGAAAAGCACTGTGCCCCGCGGAGCGGGTGTTTTGACCAGCCAGGCCGAGAGCCGCAGACCGTCTGAGGTGGTGAGGGAAACCTCGCGGTAGGGCAGGCCCAGGCTGGCGGGGGTGTCGAGCTGGATGGCGGTGGGGGCGTAGACCAGGCGGCCCTGAAAGAGGTAGAGCAGGGCGCCCAGCCCGAGGTAGGCGGCCAGTGCCACCAGAGCGAGGGCAGGCAGGAGGGATTTGAGTTCCAGGCCGGCCATGAGGGGGAGGGGGTCAGGGGTGTGGCCCAAAGATAGGGGCTGTACCTGTCGCTGCCTATGGCGCGGTTTCCCCTCCGCCAGGTCACTTTGCTACATTTCAACAGCAGAGCCTCTGGCCTCTTTCCTCCATCCAGAAGGGCCTGCGCCATGACCTTCCGCCAACGTATGCTGGCCACTATTGCCGGCCAGCCCGCCGACCAGATTCCCTGGGCCCCGCGCATGGACCTGTGGTGCATCGCGCTGCGGGCGCGCGGGGAGTTGCCGGCCCGTTTCCATAACCTGAACACCGCCCAGATCGCCCGCGAGTTGGGCGTGGCCTGCCACGCGGTGCGCGCCGACTCCACCCTCAGGCGATCACCCGAGGACCTGGCCCTGCGGGGCCTGGGGCTGGACAACCACCCCGACTACCCCTACCGGGTGGAGTTGCGCGGCCTGAAGATGGAGTTCCGCCGCGACCCCGAAAACCTGTGGACCACCATCCACACCCCGGCCGGTACCGTGCCCATCCACCTGTACCAGTCGGCGCAGATGGCCCGGGACGGGATCTCCCTGCCCTTCGTCAAATCCTACCCCGTCCGCTCGGCCGCGGATCTGGAGGCCGTGGGCCAGATCTTCGAGCATCTGGAGGTGGTGCCCACCCCCCAGGCGTACGCCGCCTTCCACGAACGGGTGGGCGAGCAGGGGCTGGCCGTGGCCAGCGGTCCGGGGGTGGCCTCCCCGGTCCACCTGATGTTGCACGACCTGATGCCCATGGACCGGTTCTTCTACCTCTACCACGACGACCGCAAGGCAGTGGAGCGGCTGGCTGCGCAGATGACCCCCTTCTTCGAGGCCGCACTGGAAGCATTGGCCGCCTGCGGGGCCGAGGTGGTTTTCTGGGGAGCCAACTACGACCAGGACCTGACCTGGCCGGCCTTCTTCGACGCCGAGATCGCCCCCTGGTTGCAGAAGGTGGCGGAAAGGCTGCATCGGGAAGGCAAGTACCTGCTCACCCACACCGACGGGGAGAACGAGGCCCTGCTGCCCCTATACCCGGCCTGCAACTTCGACGTGGCCGAGTCGGTGTGCCCGGCGCCGATGACCCGCTGCACCCTGGCCCAGGTGCGGGCCGGCATGGGACCAAGGACTACCGTGTGGGGCGGCATTCCCTCGGTGGTGCTGCTGGAGGAGTCGATGGGGGAGGCGCAGTTCGAGGCGTACCTCGACCAGGTCTTCGGGGAACTGGGCACGGGTGAGCGGCTGATCCTGGGGGTCTCGGACAACGTGCCGCCGGCGGCCAGCCTGGGCCGGCTGGAGCGGATCCGGGAGCGGGTGGAGGGGTTTGGGCCGGTAGTGCCGCAGAAGAAATAGACGACCTGAGTTCGGGGGCTTTTCCCTCAGTTGACCATCTGCATCAGCCGCTGGGTCATCGAGCCTTCCTGGGTGAGGGCGTAGATGATGATGTTCACCGCCATCGTGCTGTGGAACACCGTCTACCTCGAACGCGCCACCCAAGCCCTGGAACACCCCTAACTCCCCACCACCGGCAACTCCTCCCAGCGGGTCGTATAGCGCGGCGATCTCCTTCCCTGCCGCATCCGCCAGGTCTGGTCCGTCCCCTCCCGGGCATGGCGCAGGGCGCCCCGGCCCCACTCCCGGTTGACCCGGTCCACCGCCCCCATCACCGCCTGTTTGCGCCCGTCGTAGTATCCGCGCTCGAACAAGCTGGTCTGCTGCTGGCCGCAGGGGGCCAACTCGGTGAGTACCACCCCGCAGCGGCGGTACAGGTAATCGGGCTTCCAGATCCGCGCCAGGGCTTCGCCGGCCCACTGGATCAGTTCGCCGGTGTGGGCGGTGGGCCAGGGCAGGAGGCGGAAGATGGCGTTGCGGTACTTGGGCTCCTCGTGCTGGCTGGTCTCCAGGGAGACCTGCAGGGCGCCGGCCACCAGGTGCTGCCGGCGCAGTTCCCGGGCAGCCGAGGCCACATAGCTGGCCAGGGGCTCGTACAGGTCCTCCAGGTCCACGATCCTCCTCCCGAACTGCCTGGCCCGGCAGATGGCTTTCTTGGCCGGGGGTACCTCCTCCAGGCGGAAACAGGGCACCCCGCGCAACTCCAGCACCGTGCGCAATCCCATCACCGTCAGCCGGCGCCGCGCCCACTGTTCGTCGGCCTGGCTCAGGTGAAAGGCGGTGGTGATGTTGTGGGTCTGCAGGAGCTTGCGGTACTGCGGGCCGATGCCCCAGACATCTTCCACGGCTACCCCTCTCAACACCCCCTCCCGGTCCGGGTGGTTGACCAGGTCGCAGACCCCTTCCCCTTTCTTGGCCACCTTGTTGGCCAGCTTGGCCAGGGTCTTGGTGTTTCCCAGGCCGATGGACACCGGCAGGCCGGTCCAGCGGGTCACGGTGGCGCGGATCTGGCCGGCCAGGGCCGGCAGGGTGCGCGGGGCGTCCTCCAGAGCGAGAAACGCCTCGTCGATGGAGTAGACCTCTACCTGGTCGCTGAACTCCCGCAGGGTCTCCACTACCCGCCGCGACAGGTCTCCGTAGAGGGTGTAGTTGGAGGAGCAGGCGATGCCGCCTTGTTGCTCGAAGGCGCTGCGGATCTGGAAGTAGGGGGCGCCCATGGGCACCCCGAGGGCCTTGGCCTCGCGGGAGCGGGCCACCACGCAGCCGTCGTTGTTGCCCAGCACCACCACTGGCCGGCCCCGCAGCGCTGGCTGAAAAAGCTGCTCACAGGAGGCGTAGAAGTTGTTGCAGTCGATCAGGGCAAAGCTGCGCACGCTCATTTCACCCGGTGGATGACATAGGTGACTACCCCCCACACCTCGAAGTCCATGCCCTCGGTGATCTCGGTGCGGGTCCCGGCCCCGTCCTCGGCCACCAGGAACGCCTTGCCCTGGTGAAGGCGCAGGCGCTTGACGGTGAAGGCCCCGTCCAGCACCGCCACCACCACCGACTTGTCCTTGGGGGTCTCGGCCCGGTCCACCACCAGGGTGTCGCCCGAGTGGATGCCGGCCCCCCGCATGGACTCGCCCTGGACCTGGACGAAGAAGGTGGCGGCCGCATGGCGGATGACCAGCTCGTTGAGGTCGAGGCGGTCTTCGAGGTAGTCCTCGGCCGGCGAGGGGAAGCCGGCGGGCAGGCCGGCCTCGAAGAAAGGCAGGGGCTGCGCCGGCGCCGCCTGGTAGGGGGCGATAAAAAGGCCCTGAGGAGTGTCCATCAGGGCTTGGATATTGAGCGGTGGCGTCATGTGGGATATAGATTTGACCTGCACAAATGTATAGGCAATTACTCCTTACTTGTCAATGAAAAGCGTTTGCGGGGCAATGAAGGGAACGGCAACGCGGAGCGTTGATATGCCAAGCAGATGACCTACTATATGACCATTACCGAAAGGAGGCGGGATGAAAACCAGCAATGTCGCCGAATTCAAGTAGCACCTCGGTTCCAGCCTCATAGACAGCACAGGCTCTCCCCCGCACGACCTCATCCATCACTCCCTGGCACAGAAACGCTCCCCAGATCGCGGTTGTCAAGGTCGATAGTCGCTATAACACGTTGTCAATATCGCGCAAGACAGGCCAAGCGCCGTTCGTCGTGTTTGAAAGCACGGTGACTTGCAGACCAGAGGCTCGCTTCACGCTTGATCGGAAGGATACCCCGGCATCGCCACCGGTCATATAGACCTCCGGTTGCCCATCCGGCCCCAAATCAATCCATAACCCATGGCCGTAATATGTGCCTTCACTTTCCGTCTCGGCTTTCACATAGGGTGAGGCATAGATCTCCACTAAGTCTGGCGGCACGATGTCGTTGGCCCAAAAGGCCTTCCATAATACGGCCAAGTCGTCCGCTGTAGTATAGGCCCCACCATCTGAGGCGCCAATGATTGGGAGATTGTAGATGTTCGTCCGCCAACCGCCCGCGTCTTCAATGTAACCGAGTGCCGTCTGCTCGGGGAGTTGATTGAAGGCAAAATACCCGGAACGCTTCATGCCGATGGCCTGAAAGATGGCCTGCTCGACATAGTGTTGATACGGTACGCCGGTCACTTCTTCAATCACCGCCCCGAGGAGGATGTAGCTGCCATTCGAGTACGAGAAACGAGTTCCCGGCGGGAACTTCATGGGCTCATCTGGAAAGACGGTCAAGTAGTCTCTGGGTCCCTTCAATTCGTACCAGGGGCGGTTGACGAAGAAATGGTCAAAGTCTACGACTTTCTCTTCATCAAAATAGTCCGGTATTCCAGAGGTGTGGGTGAGCAAGTGGCGGATCGTGATCTCGGGCGAATACTGTGGGAAGTCGAGGGCAAGACAGTCTTGCAGTTTTGTTGCGAAGCTCAATTTCTGAGCTGCGATGAGCTTGCCGATGGCCAGGGCGGTGAAGAACTTCGTTCCAGAGGCGATACCGAAGCGGGTGTCGAGTGAGTTGGTGATCTTGTTGCTCCGGTCGGCGTAGCCCGCGGCGCGCTCATACAGGGTCTGGCCGTGGTGACGAATAGACACTACACCAGAAAAGGCATGGGTCTCAATTGACGCATCCAGCGCTCTGACAAGTTGCCGGTGGTCTGTCATTCGTTCTCCCTGGCGATGTTCGGCCTAATCGGTGTCCTCCGACGATTCTGTGCAAGCACGACCCCGGATCAGGTGCACCTGGTTGCCGACCTCAATCTCGCCGCCGCTAACCACAAAACAGTTGAGAGCAAGCTTGCCGTCGAAGCGCCGGTAGATGCCGCGCATGATTTCCTTGTCCTGCACCAAGGTGTCAGGGTCGTACGAAGTCATGATACAGCGTGCGCGAAGATCCTGAATCCCGATTACCACCTTGCCGATTCGCAGGCAGGCGCCTGGCCACGAGCGTTCAGACAAACCCTCGACACCGGCGATGACGATGTTGGGTCGCAAGCGACGCCCATCGTGGCCGAAGGCCGCGATCGCACCGTCTGTGGCCACAAGCAAGGGCAAAACGTCAAAGCGCTCGACTCCCTCGTCCCAGACCAGTTTCGCGCCTGGTCCTGCTATGTCCGTGACCTTAGCCGTGCTTTCCAGATGGTCCCACGGCAGACCGTCCACCAACACATTGCCGTGCTCTCCCATGGAACCCCTGTGGCCCAGAAAGCGCGGATGCGTGCGTGACGTTATCACCCGCCCGCGGGCATCTTCGACATGCACGACTCGGTCGCCTTCAACGCCAAGCGGTCCAATCATGGCCCGTTGAAGCTGCTCTCCCGCCATCGTCTTGACCGGATATCGCCAGATTTCCGCTACGTTCATTTTCTTTTTTCTCCTTCGCCTGTATACCAACACATCACGAGGCGGCTTTTAGTGATGCCTCACGTTAAACATCACCGGGCGCGCCAGCGCTCCGGTGCGTCGTCTTGTTGGGCAGCTTGCATGTTTCTATATATTCAATTTCCCTAGACCTCACCTGCCGGCGCTCACGATGCCTCCAGCGCCGGTCGGGTGCAGGCCGTGTCAAATGAACTCGACGATTGCCCGATTGATCCCTTCTTCGTCGCGCACGTCGGCTACGTCGGAAAACCACCGCTCAAGGTCCAGAGGCTCCGCGCCCTCGCGCGCCAGGACCCCGACAGCCACCTTGGACGCGCGACGGTCGTCGGGTCCGTAGAAGGCCACCGTCGCGATGGGGTAGCCCTGGGATCCCCGATTCGATCGTTTCGTCAGCGGCCACAGTGCCTTGTGATGCATTGATCTGATCCGTTTCGTTCTTGAGTGTCCCGCTATCTTGTTATTGGGCGACTTTCCAGATATCATATTTTTTGTACAAATTGATAATCATTGCCCTGAATATCTGTAATATCGAATTTTTTTTCGCCATTATATTCCGATATTTTCCCAACAAGTGCTTTGGCATTTTTGAAGTATAAATAAGTTTCTTCGATATCTTGTACTGAGAATACCAATTTATTCTGCCATCTCTCATCCCTTCTCCCTGTCATTTCATGAATTGCAATCTCTAGGTTACCACAGCTATAAACAAACCAGTTCTCATTCATATCCTCATATACTAGTTGAAATCTAAATACTGTCAGCGCGCGTTTGCGAAAGAACTGGTGCGAAATCAGACCGCCGACCCGAAAGCCCAGCTTGCCTTTTAGAATCGACGCCGACCCCTTGATGGCAACGCCGCGCAGGTGCGTCTCGACCTCTGCATCGGCGCCGACACCTCCTAACGCGAGACGTTCGACCACTAAGTTGGCCATTCGAGAATGATCTCGGCGCCGCCCGTGTCGATGAAGAAGATCAGTGGCCCATGCCCATTGACCGACACCTCGAGCACAGGCTAGGGATCGGTCGCCAGAAAGGCAATCCGTGTCTCCTCCGGCCCTTCGACGACATAGGAGTCACCGTCGGCAAGCAGCTCCGCGCGGTCGGCCAGAGCCTTCAGCTCTCGAAACGGTCCGATGGCAATGGGTCCCGCGGCTCTCCGGAAGTGTGTCGACGCCGCGCCGAAGTTATCTTCGCGATAGTGAGTCATAGCGATGCGGTAGTCGAGGTCGGCGGTCATCGGCCAGAACCGCCGATAGGAAGGCCGATTGCGCAACGCTTCCTCAAACAGCCGGCGGGCTTCGCCGCACAGGTTTTCTAGCAAGGCGATAGCCCCGAGGCGCTCCAAGGCTTCGGCATTCGAGGGCTCAGTTGCGGCAACCGCAAGACAGGCCGCCTTCGCTGCGTCGAATCTCCCTTCGCGATAGTACCTATTTGCGGCTATCAGCGTATCCACCTGTCCCGTCGACTTCCTCTTGTCGCGATTGGTGGAGTATCAACCCCATGTTCTGGAAATCAAGCGTCAATGCGTGTCTGCGAAAGAACTGGTGCGAAATCAGGCCGCCCACATGCACCCCGAGCTTGCCTTCCAGAACGGATGCCGACCCTTCCATCGCGATACCGCGCACGTTGGTCACCACCGCAGCGTCCGCACCCGTTCCCAACGCCAGGCGATCGACCACGAACTCGACCTCCTTGACTGGACCTGCTCCCCCGATGCCCGTTCTTGCCTGGTTCCAGTCGATGCGGCTGCCAACTCTCCCATCACGCCCAGGATCATGATGAGCTCGAACAGTCCCCTCGCTGCTACCCCTCCGTCGGGAGCCTCCGTAGCTGCCTAACGTTCCGTATTAGCCGCTCGCGTAGCGAGTCGGCTGGACGCGGGTGTTAGGTCGCTTTAATTCTTTGTACATATTTGTTTCGCTCGTTGTCAGGAAAGTACTTAAGGGCATTCCTGACAGATTCGAGAGAAAAATCTTCAAGATGCGTCTCTACAAACTCTTGAACACCATCCTTGTCTGTCTTGGATAGGTCGCGCAAAATCCATCCTACTGCCGTCTTGGCAAACCTTTCATCGCGTTGGATCAACAAGTGACAGGATTCGTAAATCAAGGGATGGTAACGGTTATCGGCAGAAACTGGCACAAAGGCAACTACTGACGAACGTGCTTGCCAGAGGTTATCAGCCTGAGTCCATCCCGTTATTGCTTGGGCACATGGCAAACCATGGTTGGCAATTGTGGGTCCTAATACCCGCACGCAAAACCAGTCGCAAGTGTTCCAATCAAAAATCAGGCCTTTCGAGTAAATATGCCCGTATTTCGCCAATAGTGTCTGCCACTCGAACTGGTCATACAAGTATTCCTGTAGAAAGAGAATGCCTGCCAGTTTATCTTCGGCAACGGTTGAATCGAAAAGTCGTAACGCGATACACAGTTGATCTTGTTTATTCCAGGTTGCGATGCCGAACTCTTTACGCCATTGTGCCAGTCGTTCCCGAATTTCGGGTATCCCTATTCCCCTGAATTCTATGACATTGCGGAGATACTTCTCCCACCAAGCCTTTGTTTTCGGCGACGATCCTTGGTCAAGTGAATTCTGCAACAGTCGGATAAGATCTTCATCGGTGCGCATTCTACGACTCGGCTCTTTGATAAAACGATGTCAGATGCAGCATTCGCATATCACTTGTGTCCAGTAGCGATCCGAATTCACCTGCTTCTGGGGCATTCCCGAATTTGGCGGAGGCAGCCAGTGCCGAAGCCATATCTTCCCATATCACCTGATCTATCCAGACACCTTCAGATCTTCGCGGCGCGGCCTAAGGGCAGCGGTAACGGAGCCGCCGCCAAAAAATTATGGCTTAAAAACCCGCCTTGTCGGCGGCCCCCGCTCACCGCTTGGTTCGCCGCGATGTTCCAATTCACCTCACTAGTAGTGTCTTTGTTGACACGCTCAAGGCTTTGACCCTGTCCCTCGACAGAGGAGCCGGATGGAGGCGACTCTCGCCCCACAACTCCATGGTGCTCGTGCGTGAAGCATGTCCGGGCCGCTCGGTTTGACCGATCGGCATAATGCTCATCGCCAGATCGGGATCGTGCAGCGGTACCCATTGTGTGTAGGACTGCGACGTCTGACACCCGATCGTGCCGCCGTCGACACGGGGCAATGCGGGAAACGGCAGCGCTTCCGCGCTGTCGAGCGTCGGCAAACCATCCAGGCTCTCGTAATACTCCATCCGCCGCAGCCGCACAGCTTCCTGCGCGCCAGCATTCCATGTAGCCGGGTCGCGGCCGTACTTTTCCCACGCCGCTTGCCAAGCGGCGGACAGCGACTGATCGATGAAGTCCTGCTCCAAACGGGACAACTCGGCTCGCGGGTTCTGGTCCAGGCGCGCGGTGGCGGTCTTCAGGAAGTAGGCCAACCCGCCCTCGCCGCCGCCGTAGATCTGCGCCAGATCGGTGTTGACGAAGCGAAAGAAGGTGTTCAACTCCACGGCCAGTTCGGCGCCCGGTTCGGTAAGTGATGTCGAGGCGCCGGCACGATACCACGGTTCCAGGTGCGCCAGCGCCTGGCGAGCGCCCTCGGACATCTCGCGCCGCAACTCGTCGCGCAAATGCAGGCCCAGCCGCACGATGTCCCGGCGAGCCGGGTTGACCGCGTCGAAGTGGATTGCCAACACCTCTTCCGGCGTGAAGGACTCCTGCTGTTCGAGACGCTCGCGCAAGCGCCAGGAACGCTGCGTGTCGCCCCCCGCACCGGTCGTCGCGCCTAGCGGCAGCGGATACCACGACTCGATCGGCCGATGGTTACCGCTGTAGAGATAACCAGCGGCGGGATTGACCACACCGGGCACCAGGTCGAAAGGCAGTATCGCCTGCCAGTCCTGATCCGATCGATGCCCGGAGCTCGCCGCGCGCCCCTGGCTGGGATCGTGCCGCGAACGGACCGGCAGGGCGCCCACAACGCGGTATCCGATCTCGCCCGCGCGATCGCCAAAAACCATGTTCGCGCTGGGAAACCGCCACCCGGCCAGAGCCGCGTCGAACTCGGCGACGTTGCCGGCGCGCATCATGGCCACCGCGGCCTGGATCGTCTCGCAGTCGCTCTCGCAGATCGGAATCCGTTTCAGGGCGACCTCCGGTTCACCCGGCTGGGCGAAACAGAAAGCCGTGGTGACTGGTCCGAGATGCGTTTCGCGCACGGTCAGCTCGATCGGTTCGCGCCCCTTCACGCGGATGGTTTCGCGGTGCACTATCATCGTTCGCCACTGACCGTCGAAGCGATACTGATCGGGGCGAGACGGGTCGGTGTCGAGCTGGAACAGATCGGCCTGATCGGCGCCCAGGGCCGTTGCACCCCAGGCCACGCGGTCCGTGAATCCGATCAAGATGACGGGGCTGCCCGCCACTCCGACGCCTCGCGCGTTGAAGGTCGCGCCTTGAAGGTGGAACTGATACAAGAGCGAAGGGTTGCGCACCGGTGTTTGCGGGTCGCTGACCAGCACGGCGGAACCAGTTGTGGTGCGACGACTGCCCACGACCCAGGCGTGGCTGAACTTCGGGCCTTCGCCGGCGGCGGCACCCACGCCTCCCAGTCCATGCTCGCGGGCATAGCCGAACACGCGCTCAATCCACTCCGCAGACACGTCGCTACGTTTGACGACCGCCGGGCCATCGTCCGGCGGAAGCGGTGCCAGATCGCCGGCGCCACCGGGTGGTGACGGACGACTGGCGTCGCCCCGTGCGGGCGATTGGCCGCGTTCGCCCCGCACCGGCGCCGGCCCGGCGGCCCGGTTGCGCCCTGCGATCAGGTCCCGCGTGCCGTCGGTGGCGAAGTACTGGGCCAAGTGCCACCAGGACATCAGGCAATCGGCAGGCGTCCACGGTTCGGGTTCCAGTCCCAGTCGCGCGAACAACGGGTGCAGATCATCGCGGTGATCGCGGAAATAGGCATTCACGCCGTCACAGTAAGCTTGAAGCAAGTCTCGCGTCTGGGCATCCAATGCAGCCGCTGTGCGCTGTGCCGCGCGATGAAACCCGAACGTGCGCATCTTGCGATCGCGATCGACGGAGGTATCATCGCCGGCAAGTTGCCTTTCCTCGCCGACCACTTCGGCCAGCCGGCCTTGAATGATCCGCAGCGAGTAGGTCATTTGAAACGCACGATCCTCGGCCGTGGCATATCCTAGGCCATAAAACGCCCCCGCGTCCGTTTCCGAGAAGACGTGGGGAATTCCCCACTGGTCGCGTTGCACCTGGACTTCCTGGGCCCGCGATTCCGCGAAGAATACCAAGATAAAACAACAGCATAGTGCGTGTTTCACCGCATTGGTCCTTTCCGGGCTCTCATAGGTTTCCAGGCAGCATGCGCTGACACGGCTAACGGTAAGGAAAGGCTGCCGGGCCGCCTGCAAGATCCCTATGCCGCGCGAAACCACAGCAGCGGCCCGGTCAGCTTCATCCGCTGGTTCGCCGGTCGCCTCGCGTTTTGGCTCAGCGTCGTACCGAAACCCCGTTGGGAGCAAACACAACAACCACTCCATCGCGTGCGCGCACTGCCGGGAGGATCTCCTCAACACGCATGTGGTCACCAAGGTTTCGACCGTTCACCACCACATCCATTGCTGCCGACACCAACGGCTCGACCTCATTGATCGCCCAGCAAATCGAGTCCCAGATCAGCCGGACGGGGTTGCCGAATGCGCCGCCTCCGATCAGCGTCAGCACCACCTTAGGCCGCCCGAGCGCCACAGCGGCCAGGAGCGTTCCTAGGTATGCGGCACGGAGAAGAGCGGTGCAGATCGGTCGGTAGTTCGAGTCGCCAGCGCTCGCACCGCTGTACCCGCCGCCCGCAAGAGTCGAGGTGAACACCTGGCCGATCCGGCGGGTGCCTGGCACGCCACCATCCCAGTTGTAGCCCAAGATCACGGGGATTTCATCATGCACGCCGACGCGGATGTCCTCGAAGTGATTTTCCAACTCGGCGAGAAAAGCCGACCGCTCGGTGATCCCAGAGGAGGTGAGGTAGCCGCTCCGCACCTCAGCGATGCCCGGCGAACAAACCGACTCCAGCAAGTTGAGTTGTGGACCGTCGTTCGTCTGGACGAAGCGATGGCCGCCATCACCCGGGGCGGCGTAATGCCGCAGCAGGGTACCCGGAAAGGCTGAAATAGAAGCTCGTGGCCCTTGTGTCGGATCGCTGAAGTAACTCGCGACAGGTGTAATGTACGGGCCGGGCGACTCCAGACAGTTGAATTGTGACGCGACTTGGAAGAGTGTCCCCGGCCCGGCGGACGCCTGGAGACTGCCGATGTCCGTGGCGGGGGATGCACCGTCGAGCACCCACAGGCGCACCCGGCCGCCCGCGCCGCCTGCCCGGGCCGCGGCGGCCCGCCTTCGGAGGGCGCCAATCGAGGGTGTTTCAAAGCGGCCTGCGGGAATGCAGAAGTCGGTGCCGCGCAACGTGCCAGTTCCCGCCGCGTCGAAATGAAACGAGGTCTCAGGGTGGGCTCGCACCACGGCCTCGATTCGGGCCACCTGGCGGCGATCGCCAGCCTCGGCTGAGGACGTGACGGCCGCGACGTGGGCCGATAGTTGCTGCAGAAATTGCTTTTCGAGGCTCGGGTCACGGGCCTGCTCTAGGAAAAAGTCGATCACTGGATCGTTCCTGGCATTAACGCCCACCATCGGCCCAGGACCGAACAAACCGCTCCTGATTGCCTTCAAATGGGTGATGGTTTTGGGGCAGGTCCGCGCGGAGACTGAGCAGTGCGTCAATCGCTTGTTGTGCCGTGTGACCCTTCCGGATCAGATGGCAGGCGACGACCGTGCCCGTTCGTCCGTGGCCACCCCAGCAATGCAGATACGTCGGCGTCCGCTCTCGCAGACCTATCTCGATCGTCTCGAGGGCTTTCTCCAAGGCCGCCGCAGGAGGGGCGCTGGCGTCCGGCATTGGCAGGCTCAGGCACTCGACGACAACCTTGCGGTCGCCAGCCAACTCCTGGAGACGCGGCACATATGGCTCAAAAGGACGACCGCCACGGCCTCTTTCGGTTGCCTCTATCAGGCTCAGCACCCGACGAATACCGCAATCGAGCAGGCCGCGCAGCTTGGTATCACGGACGGCGAGATCCTGGTCGCCGGGGTAACAGCCGGCGCATAGTAGCCCCTCGTGGACCCAGAAGCTTTGTTGAAAAGGCTTGGTCGCCATGTCGACAGCTACCCCTTCGGAAAACCTGAGGCGAACGCTGCGGCTCAGGCGCGGGGCGGGGAGTCTAAGGGCATGGTTGAGCGACTCGATGGCGTTGGTGGTGTAGATCACCTTGCGGATTTCCGGCGGATAGGCAAAAAAGGTGGTCCACTGGTCCCACTGCCTCCGTCACAGCCGGCTGATCGAGGCGGACTTGGCATCCCAGGTGCTGGCAAAGGCGTCGAGATGCACCTGGGCCTCCTCGGTGGTGGTGGCCTGGTAGATCTTCTTCAGGTCGCCGGCCACCTGCTTGCGGTCCTTGTAGGTGACAAAGCGCAACGCCTGGCGAACCAGATGGACGATACACAGCTAGACGCCAGCGTTCCTGTGCGTCGCCTTGTTGGGCAGCTTGCATGTTTCTATTTCTTTAATTTCCCTAGCTTCTTTGAGAACTTCTTCTGTGACATGCCAAAAAATGGAGACTCAGGACCGGAAAACCCATATCGAGCATAGAACCCAGCAGTTGTTTTATCGGTAAACAAATGCAAATAGGTTTTATTCGGGCAATTTGCATTGATCCAATCAAATAGCTTATCCATGATTTTCGATCCAATGCCTTGTCTTTGATGTTTTTTTTTGATGATTATGTCTTGGAAGTATACGGATCTAACACCGTCACCAACCAGTCTTCCCATTCCAACAGCTTCGCCATTATTATTTCTTGCCACCACGCAATACAATGAGTTTTTAAGAGCCTGATCAAGAACCTTTAGGTTTGTATACTTATCCCAGCCAACATCGGTGATCAGGCCGATAAACTCTTCGGTTGTTGGTCTGTCTTCAATGATATTCATTTTATCTCCATGTGCTTCATTTGTATTTGCTGTCCAACAGTTTGCGTTACCTGCGTGTGGGAGGGCGTGGACAATGTTTGGGAGCCGGAAAAGCTCGAAGCCAGAAAAATGCTCGTAAATCGCGCAGACTCCCACACGTCAGGTGCACGCTTTGTTTGCCGTCTTTTCATTGAGGTTATGTTGTTGTCTTTCGGCGAGTCGCGTAAAACTCGACTTTCTCATCGTTATTGAGCGCCTTATATAGATGTCCAAGCTCTTCAAAGACATAGATATCTGGCTCTCCTGCTTCGTCACATTCTCTTTCGAGGCGCAATTGAATCTCAATTGCTTCGTTGAGTTGACCCAACGCGCGCAATGTCCAAGCGATCATCCAATGTGCGATTCGGACTGCCTGCGGATTTCCGCCCCGCTCATGCGCGGCGAGTGCAAGTTTGAATTCTGAGAGTGCGTTTTCATAACGTCCGAGAAGATGAAGTGCGTATCCAGTATTGTTGTGGAGAGAGCCTGCCCACTTCTTCGCGTCCTGCTGTGAGGAGGATTGCATGAGTGCTATAGCCTTAAGATTCCACCCAACTTGATCTTCAGGCGCAGTGTCTACGAAGGGCATCATGTGAAGAGAGTCAATAGCGAGACTGTCAAGTTTTTCATTTTGTGCGAGTTCGAAAGCCCGAATGAAAGCGGAGCGAGCGAGTTCTCTAACTTCGGCTGTCTGTGATTCTGGAGGGTGGGTGGCAGAGGAGTAGGTTCGCCCCAACTCAAGATAGTATCGAACCTTCGTTTCAACGCTGGCGGTTTGAATCTGTGGCTCAATGTCGGAAAGGATTTGCTGGGCTTGGGGGAAGTTGCGACGGATTCCATATGTTCGCGCAATTTGGGTTTGAAGCAATAGTGTGTCATCGGCAGACGCAGTGGAAAGCGCAGCACGAAAGCGTTCTTCGCTTAACTCGGGGTTGTTGAAATCCCAAAGTGCAGCAACATCAATAGTCATGAATCATCTCCCCAATGACCGTTCGGGAAATTAAGCATAGAAGCATAAGTCAGGTTAGATTTCCATATGACTCATCCTCTGGTGGGGATCATTTTGTGCGGCCTGCGCACCAGGACTTGACTTTAGCCGAACCAGTTCAACAGCAAATTCGAATGCTCTCCACCAGCGCGTCTATCGCATCGACTCCTCTGCCCGAAGGGCCCGCCTGACGCTCCGGTTCAGCGGCGTGCCGCGCCTCGGACCGTCCGTCCGCTGCAACCGGTTGTTGGGCGGCGCAGTCGGACGCCCACGCCTTCTACTCAATCCACTTGTCGCGATTGGTGGAGAATCAACCTCATATTCTGGAAATCAAGCGTCAATGCGTGTCTGCGAAAGAACTGGTGCGAAATCAGGCCGCCCACATGCACCCCGAGCTTGCCTTCCAGAACGGATGCCGACCCTTCCATCGCGATACCGCGCACGTTGGTCACCACCGCAGCGTCCGCACCCGTTCCCAACGCCAGGCGATCGACCACGAACTCGACCTCCTTGACTGGACCTGCTCCCCCGATGCCCGTTCTTGCCTGGTTCCAATCGATACGGATGCCGGCCTGAGCCAACGCGGCCTCAGTCGCCATGAATCCTGCATCCGCCAAACCGGTGTCCACCCAGAACAGCACGGGTTCCTGATCGTTGAGGGTGCCCCACGCCATGATGCAGTGCATCTCGATCAGCCAGAACGGGACGACGGTTGCTCCAGGCGATTCCGCCAGCGCTTGCGCGTTTGCCCGCTCGGGCCGCCGCAGGACCAGCGCACCATTGATATAGTCGATCGTACTCAGGAAGTGCATGAGCACGCGCGTGCCAACGGCGCCGTGGATCTCCCTTCCGTCGAATGTCCGCGACATCGCCTTCATGTCGAGTGTGTGAATCGGGACGTCTTTCATGGTGATGTCGCCGAGCCTCAATGTGCCGATCTTGCCCAGCCCCGTCTCGGCAATCCTCTGTCCGGCGTAATCGCCCCGAAAGGAGCCGCCGCGTTCCGCGCCCATCCGACCCGCGACCTCCTGGTCGAGGATTAGTTCCGCACCACCGGTGTCGATGAAGAAGGTGAGCGGTCCGTGCCCGTTGACGAACACCTCAATGACCGGGAGCGGGTCGGTCACGACAAACGGGATCGTGGTCTCGTCGGGACCCTCGGCGGCGTTGGCGGCGTCGCTGGCGGATTCAAAGAGCGCCGTCTGTCTTGCCAGCGCCCTGAGTTCGCGAAACGGACCGATCGGGAATAGGCCTGCGGCGCGGCGAAACCATCGTGCCGCCGCGGCAAATTGGTCTCGGCGATAGTAGGTCAAGGCCAAGCGATACTTGAGTTGCGCGTCGAAGGGCCAAAATCGAAGGTACCACGGCCGATGTCGCAGTGCCTGCTCGAAGAGATGCTCGGCTTGAATGCACTGGTTCTTCCAAAGCGCGATCTCCCCCAGTCGCTCCAAGGCCGCCGCGTTTGTGGGGTCGTTCGCGGCGACACTTTGGTAGCCCGCCTTGGCCTCATTGAACCTGCCTCGAAGATAGAGATCGCGAAATCTCTTCAGTTCATCCTGGTGCATCGTTCCCTCTTGTCCGCGGGCCGCTCCAACCGACAGCGGTAGCCGCCCAACGACCAAACTCAGCGACGGCCTCGGGGGCGGCGGTGGAGCGCACGGTGCGCTCCACAATTTCCCGCGACGCTCGAACGGACGGCGCAGAGGCCGTTCGCTGCAGCGCCCTGGTTAGGCGTTCTGTGCAATGCGCTTGAAACGGATAAGCAGCAACCAAACGAAGAGTGCGGCGAAGAAAAGCGACGTGATCAGCCATGCTCCGCGAATAAGTGAAGCCATTTCCGTCACCGCGACCGGCAGAGCGGATAGAGGAACGAGCGGGACGATGATGAGTATCGCAACAAGCCGAGCCCAAGCCTGCCGGAACAGAACTCCAAGAGCACAGGCGAACAGACATGCTGAGCGGCGTCGGCTTGAATGAAATGTTAGCCGGACTCGCGCCGCTCCTACACCCCCAACTGCCCCTTCAGACGGTCCGTGGTCAGATGCTTCGCGACATCGAACGGCTCGCATTTTCCGCTGGCGGAGGTGAACTCAATCGGCCCCACATCCCGCGCGACCTTCAAAGCAGCCTTGTTCAACGCAGCACTCCGCTTCCCGATCCCTATCAGCGCCGCTCCCATCGAAAGGCGCACATTCTCCAATTCCCCATTGATCGTGTTCGCAATGCCCTCGACCTGGGCAAGGAAAAATTCCTCACTCGGCGCCTTTTTCCCGGAGAGCTTCGACGCCTCACAGAGCAACCCGTAACCGCAGTCGCGCCTGACCGGGTCGTCGCTCTGCACCCATTTCTCGGCGAGTTCAACCATGAACGAAGTCTTCGCGAGTGTAGAGTCGCAGGAGGCAAACACATGCGCCAGCATGCCGCCGGCCAGTTCCTCGACCTGCCTCTCGGCCTGGTCACGGGTAATCTGCGCGGGATCGTCGATCAGAAGTGCGATGACTCTGGCATCGTAGACGTCAGTCTTCCAGAGCGCCTGCGCGAGATTCCGGTTGCGACCCATCTTCTTCGCCAGCTTGCGCAGGCGCGTGAGCCCGATTCCATAACCCCTCAACCCGGCGGTGCGCGGGCCCAGCTTTTCCCAGTTCTTCATGCCACGCTCGTCGCGCTCAGCGTCGAGCAGGGCGAGGACTTCGGATACGGTCATCGGGGGTCTCCTGATTCTCTGCTTCTGGAAGTACGGAATAGCGCTAAGCTCCCAAACTGTCCGGCTAACGACTGCGTTAACGCGCGGGGGCGTTGGAGTATGATCTCAAAATCCGCGTGATCGCCCGCTCGCGTTCAACGCTTTGTTCGGCGCTTGCCTTCTGACGATAGCGCCATGGTATTACTTCGAGTGAGCGACTTTATGTACTCAGTCCTTCGGAAGCGTAACGCGGACCAGTCTTCGTCAATCGCAACTTGACGAACCGGCTCGAAGCCTGCATCGCCGAGAACCGTCCAGCCTGTGTCTCGATTGAAATCGCACTTGTACTTCTTCGACGAACCTTTCGGATACGCAATCCAAACAATCGAATCGCCCTCCGTCGCATTTGCGGCTGTTGACGAGACAAGATCGCATTCGGACTGGGTCGCTGCAAAACCAATAGCAAATGGTGCTTTCAATTTCGGAGTGGCTTTACGTAGCACCTTCACTCCTTCGAGTTGAGTCAGTTCAGCCTCGAAGGATTCGGGCGAGTTGAGGACGAGTATCGTATCGCTACCACCCAGATTGAGCTTCTTGAATAGCGGTGTCATTTCACTTCTCCGATCTCAAGCCGAACGTTTCGGTTCAGCCGGGGGCCAAGCAGCGGACCGTCCGTTGCAACTGGATGTTAGGCCGCGATTGATCGATTCTTTGTCCACGTTGGTTTGATCTACTCGACCTTTGTGGCGATCCACCAGGTAGTGCCTCCAGCATCCTTGACCCCACCTCGCTTGTCTTCATCCTGCTTCTTGACCGGCTCCTGGACCGAGACCGCTCCTGCGGCAAGCGCGCTTCGATACGTAGCGTCCACGTCCGGGACGTAGATGTGCACATACGCGGAGATCGGCAGCCAACCGGGTGGTGCCGGATCGGCCAGCATGATGATGGTGTCGTCGATGCGAACCTCCGCGTGCATCAGCTTCCCGGCATCATCAGGAAACCGCCGCAATTCGACGGCACCAAAAACTCGCTTCAGGAAGTCAATGGTTGCAGCCGCACCATTCACGATGAGATACGGTGCGACGGTGCTGTAGTTGACTGGCTTGTATGGCACCTTCATCGATTCTCCTCTTGCAGCTGTGCGGCCCTAACTACGAATAACCCCGCCACACTCCACAGAGCAACCACGGCGGGAACGGTGCCGAATATAGGGAGCATGCGCCGGGATTCAATGAGCCGGACGGTATAGTTCTGCATTCGGCGGCATCATGGCTGAGAAGCCTCACGCCTCGTCTTTCGGATCGGATTCGAAACGAAGCACGTGCCCATCCGGATCCGCGACCTTCATCTGGCAGGCCCACGGAAAGTTCTCCGGCGGCTGGAGAATCGTAGCCCCGCTCTGGCGGTACTCGGCGTGCAGGGCCTCGACATCTTCGACGCCGAGCCAGACCCACGTGCCAGGCTACCCCTGATCACCCTCAGGCAAGTAGATGCTGGCCCCGTCTCGGGTCACGCACGTGAAGTCGTGGCCACCCCATTGGGCATTGGTGAAGTCGAGGACGTCGACGTAGTAACGCAGAGTTCGTGCGAGGTTGGCGACGTTGAGGATTGGATTGGCGTGCTCGAAACGTGTTCGCCCCGCCTTTGTTTCCGGCATGGATTCCTCATGTCGGTGTCCGTCTAACGACTCCGCTCAGCAGCCGGGGCCGCCCGGGGAGCTACGAATCCCCGAAAGCGAGCATGCGGCCCCGGTCTGCTGCAGCGGATGGTTCGGCCGGGCCTCGCCGCTCTCACGGCCGCAGGAGGTGCAAAGGGCTAGAGTCCGCCGCCGATCAACTCCAGCGCCATCGTTCGGCATTCGCTCGTTCCATGGATCAAAAGAGTCGCGTCCCCTTGTTACTTTCGCTTCCCGCCCACGGCTTTGCTCTCCCCAGGCGGCGGAAAGTCCTTGGCGGCATCGTCCAGAACGAGGACCCAATCGAGCACTTCTCCCGTGTCGGGCGGGGCGAACTCGCGCTCGCCGCGGTTGGGAAACTCCCCGATGGCAGTCGCCTGGCCCGTACGCGGGTTGAACCACCAGGCCTTCACCTTCGCGCCGGCGATTTTGTCCATCCGCACCTTGAAGGCTCGGCCGCACGGCACATAGACCATCGCATAACTGCCAGTCGAGTCGCGAGTGGCCGCAAAGCGGTAGCGCCCGGCGCCCGGAATCGAAGTCGATACGCGATCCGTGACCACGATCGCATCGTCCGGCACGCGGGCGAGAAACGGGCGCGATTCGATGAGCCGCCGGCCGTAAAGCATCTGAGCGGCCCCAGGTTCGTGGATTGCTTCGGTCCAGGGGAGGAGCGGGTCGTTGATCGGTTCCCGCCCTGGTTGCCACATCTGCCAGACCGAATGATGGCCGTAGGTATGGCCGCAGGCCCCGGAGAACAGGTCCCAGTAGAGCGGCCTGCGGATGTCGGCGGCAGTCGAGTGGCCCAGCGCTTTGGCGTTGAACGCCAGGGGGTGGCCTTCGTAAAGCGGCTCGCCGTCGATCACCGGCTTGGTGGGCCGACGGTCGTAATCGGCCCCGGTCTGCGAGTAGCGGCCCGTGTACTCCGCGCCGTGGCCGTTCTGCCGCATGTTGAAGTCAAGCCAGTCGGAGTCGTGAAACCATTTGGAAGAGCCCTCGCCCCCGTTGGGGTGGAACGTGATCAGGTGCGCTCCGCCGTCGCCTTTGCGCAAGCCCCGCGCCATTGCGACGATGACTTCCCTCTGTTCGTCGCTGTCCACGGACCGGTCACCGCCAAGGATCCAGACCAGCCCCTTGTGCTTGTAGCGCTTCCCCAGCCATTCGCCGTAGACCGCGGCATTCTCCTTCGTGAAGAGCGGCTTGCCGTCCTTGATTTCGTCGTGCCAGTACCGGCCCCAGGTGGGGAGGAAGCCGATGTACAAGCCGAGCGCGTTGGCCTTGTCGATGACGTAGTCCACCTGGTCCCAGTAATCGTTGTCGGGCCCGTCTTTCACCGCCGGCCGCGCCGGATCGAGGTCTGTCAAGGGCACATGGCCGCAGGCATTGGGAACGGAATGGCCGTCTAACTCAGCGATAGCGACGGCCTGAATCACCGAGTATCCTTGTTTGGCGCGCGTCTCCAGGTAGCGGCTGGCTTCCTCACGGCTGAGGCGGTGAAACAATTCCCAGGCGGTGTCGCCCAGCCAAAAGAACGGCTTGCCATCCTCGGTTACCAAGAAGCGCTTGCTCTCACTGACTCTCAACTTCGGCAGTTGTTGGTCCTGGCCGAATTCGGAAAGGTCCTGAACAAATGTGACCTTGTTGCCGTCCGGGTCAGTCACTTCCATCATCCTGATAACCTCCGGGTACTCGACAACCTCTCCATATGAAACATTGGCCGACGCGCAGGCACGGCGCTGAGCGTCGATATCGTTGACGCCAATGACGACTGTTGTGCTACCTGCGCGCTCCGGGTCAGTGGCAACCTGAAGCCAAGCGCTATCCGCGAGCTGCCACTCGGCGACACCTTCTACCGGCACGACATCCGCATCTCGCAAGTTTTCGTCGCTGATAAGTTATGGACTATGTCTATTGAGGATTAAAACCCAATCACCATCGCCTGGACTGGTGAATATGTCAGCAAGTTCGGCAGGCTGATATTCTCCTGTCATAGGGTAGAACCACTTTGCCGTAACAGGCGTGGCCAACTGCTCCAAATCAACCCGGAACGACCGCGGTGTAGGTATGTACACGATCGCCAAAGATCCGTCAGGTGTCGCCGCGGCACTAATATTATGAACCTGCTCCAGGCTGAGCCAGCCACTGGGAACAAGACGGTGCGCGTAATCAGGGACGAGCTTCCGCTGGCGTCCTTTACTTGCCATACGATGACAGGCGGTGCGCCACTCTCCTGAGCGTAGAGAAGAATCAAAACGGTTTTTGGGCTGTTGCATCAGCAGGAAAGCCCCGCAGAAACCGAACCACTCACCCGCGACGGCGCCACCCACTTGCCTGACGAGCAGACTCCGCTGCACCATCGTACCAGGCGATTCGACTGGCGAACTCCGCCCAACTCCCAAGTTCAGTCGCGCCGGCCACTACCGTCCATCACCACGCTTCACTGAAATGCCGCTCCAGAGTTTGCCCCAGTCGATTTCATTTCCCAGATATCCAGAGAGGTGCATACCGCGCACCCGCCTTCACTTAACAGGTCAAGCCCGTTGCTATCGGGGATTTTCTCCCTGACCACGGCGGTACAGCTTTGCCCGTTTACAAAACTCTCGACAATACACTTGTCGAGAAAAATGTGGAAAACGACCGGCTGGTTCTTATCCAAAAAAGTCGGTCCCCGACCGATCCCTTTGTAGGTCACACCCGCATCGCCCCAAAGCGCGGGCATCACATTCCCAGCGATACCGTACTCCCGGGTTTGGGTATCGAAGAAAATGCGCATTTCACTGCGGGGCTCTGCGGAGAGGAACACCTTCAGTCCAAGGATGTGCGCATCTCTGGGTTCAAATTCAGCGCGGATTTCCAGCATATTCCCGCGGTGCTTTACGTAGCCCCCTTTTCCAGGCTCCACCGCAATTCCAGACTGGCTGCTCTTCTTCCCGCGCAGCTTTTTCAGTTCTGGCACTGGTTCCTGGTGCAGATGGTTCCCCTCTAAACGGAGAACGCGCGGCAGCGCGTGCGTTCCATACCAGGGAATGCCTTCGCGTTCGCCGCGTGCCATCGGGGCCAAAGCAAGGATCACGCGCCTCGGTGTATCACCTGGCCCGTTGCTGTCTGTGATCATGGGGTTGAAGCAGTGAAAGGAATTGCTATAGTCGAGGACTTTCCCTTCTGGGTGATCGGGGATGAAGCGCCACTTCTGGCGATCCAGATGTCCCACCCAATAGCGGACAGGAAGTCCGCCCAGCATCAGAACATCGCGGTCGCCAAAGGGGAGCAGATAGGGAAACTCCATGAAACCGTTTTGGGCCAGACCGTGCGCTGAATCGGGTGCTTTCGCTTGGGTAAAGATCTCCCCGCGTTCCTCCCAATTTAACAGTTCTTTGGATGTAAGAAGATCGAGCGCATCCCCCTGATCTCCTGCCCTTTTTCCGCCGTATTGCCGGGCGGTGATCAGATAGTAGGTATCGCCCTCTTTCCACACGTGCCCGTCGTGGTGGCGCGCGACAACGCATTCTTTCTTGGTAAAAGAGAGCATCTCATCCACGCACTGCGCCCAAATACCCTGTTCGGCGTAACCATCGCGGCCGACTTCGCCGTGAGCGGTATAGAGTGCGTGGACAATGCCATTTTCATCCGTAACATGATTGTTCAGCCAAATGCCCAGATTGTCCAGGCGGCAGTCTGCCCAGGGAGCCACGGGCCACTGCTGCCAGTACACGAGGTCTTCACTGACATAATGATCGAGGCTGTTGTAGCGCAGCAGATCGTTGATATTCCGGTAGGTGAAAACGTGATAGCGACCGTTGTGGAAGTACGCGCCAGCCGGGTCGAAGATCCAGCCGAGCGAGGCGGTGAGATGGTAGGCAGGATAGAACGGGTCCTGTGCTGTAAAGGTGCGGATCTCCTTGTCCAATCGGGAACAACTCTCTACATCCTTTTGCACAGAGGCATCGAAGAAGCGATTGTAGGCGTCCAGCGCCTGCGTGTACCCATCGGATTCGAGCGGTGGCGGGAGTTCTTGCAACGCGCACAAGGCGGCAATCCGTTCATCCGCCAATGCAGCGTGCCAAAACGCAACCCGTTCCATCCGACCCTTTAAGGGTGCAATGGCGTTGCCTTTCCAAAAAGATGCCCCGATCTGAAGCGGCGCTGTGCAATAGGGTTTGAGCGTGCCCGCGACCCTGACCTTGTAGCGCAGGACTCCGTTGAGGAAAAACTCAAGCTGTCCGCTTTGAAAACGGAGGATCAGATCGAGCCACGAGCCATAAGTCACCTTTGCCAGCGGGATTTCCCGTCGGACAACGCCGGAAGGGATGGTCTCTCCCAGGTATGCCAGCGCAATGCCTTCTCTGCCCTGGCCAGCGACGCTGAGCCCCAGCGTGTCAGAAAAGAAGAGGTTGCCCCGCTGGAAATTCCAGGTGGAGACTTCAAGCCAGGGGCGGGGTGCTTCGATGAGGAGTCGCGCATAGAGCGTAAATGCGCTGTCCGGTCGATAAACCTCTGCCTGTTTGGCATCGATTCTGAAGAAGGCGGCTTCATTGAACAAGGCCGCTTTCGCACATCCGCCCCGTCTCTCCGACGCTGCCGCTGCCGCTCCGTTCAGGTTGACAATTTCACAGGCAGGCTGCGAAGATGTCAGGGCAATGGGATGTTGCCCTTCAACGGTACCCTCTCCGAGATGCCATGCCGCTGCGGCATCACTAAACTGTGGTTTTGCACCACTGCGGTGCTTCACCGATTGGCTCCTCTGTTCTTCTGCTCATACTCCCAGAATTTCTTTGTTTTTCATGGCTTAACGCTCGGGTTCAACCGCACGCGAAGCGTGTCTGCTGCAACCAGCTGTTATGCGTCGCTTAGCAAACAGATACTCCAACTGCCACATTGCCTATACGTGTTGATCTACCAGAATCGTATTGCCATCTGGATCAACAATCATAAAGCTAGCCGGGCCTGTAGAACTCATGTCTACTTCTGAGATCATGCTTACGCCACGAGCTTTGAGCTGGCGCTGCAACTCTCGAACGTCCATGAATTCTTTGAGAGGCTGAGCATCGCTACTCCAACCGGGGTTGAAGGTGAGAATGTTCTTATCAAACATGCCTTGAAACAACCCGATGGCGTGTTCGCCGTTCTTCATAATCAGCCAGTTCTGCCCTTGATCTCCCGCGAAGACTGTAAAACCCAGCTTTTCGTAAAAGAGCTTCGACGCCTCGATATTTTTTACAGCCAAGCTAACAGAGAAAGCTCCCAGTTCCATAATTGCCTCCTACATTGTGTTCTTGACATACGGTGGGTTTCGGAATCTCGCGTGGAGCGGAGCGGAACGCGTGTCGCCTGCAAGCCGTGTTTGGCAGTGCTCTGCGATCCGCAAGCCAATGCGCGCCCCTGTCGGTCAGGTGGCCTGTTGGCGCTGGATGGTTTCGATCAATTCTTTTGCACCGATGGGCCGATAACTGAGCAAGTGGCCATCATAGAAGATCCCCATTACCCCATACGGACATGGGGCTTGCTGGGCTTGCTTGGCCGTCTCCACGCGAACAATCGTCACCGGCACATTGAGCTGATCCGCTACCTCTCGCACGCTCCGCTCGGTGAAAAAGATGTAGGGACACTGGTCGCTGGTCAGCATCGTCAGCCCTTTGGGCAGGGTCGCGGCCTGTTGCCAACCCTGCGTGAGTCTGGGTAGGGGCACAGTCGGGTCTAATCGTTTCACGAGTAACTCGAAGGCGGGCGGTGCGGCGTCGACTTGCTCAAAGCCATTCTTTATAAAAATTTTCTTGTTGGGCAGCCAGTGCTCGAAGGAGGTCATGACGGCCACTCCGGCCAGGCCACTTTGCTGGGCGTCCTTCAGACATGCTTTCAAGAGCCGCGAGCCGTAGCCCTTGCCTTTGTTCTTCCCCAGCACCCAGAAACAGTGAATGAAGAGATAGTCCTGGGCCGCGACGCCGCGCCAAGCATATTCACCAGGGATGTATTCGATGAAGCCCGCCGTGCGTTCGTTGGCCCGTAATAGCTTATACCGCATCCCCTCGGCGAACCGGGCCTGAAGCCAAGCGCTTTTGTTGTCATAGGCCTCGGCATACTTCGCGGATCGGCCACAAAAGTGGCTGAACTGATCGAAGTTCTGGGCGTCAAGCGTGACAATCTCAACTCGGTCTATAGTGCGATTGTCCTTCTGTTTGGAACTGGCGGTTTTTGCCATAAGCCACCTTTGAGTATCCAAGAACAGCCCAACGCTCGGGCTCACCAGCTGTGAGCGTAGCGAACAGTCCGGTGCAGCCCGTTGTTATCTGTCTTCTTGCCCTGCTACCTGCGGCATCCTTTTTGGCCGAAGTCCTTCCTGGTACCCTCAACCTCCCTCTGCCGACCCCGGCTATACCGGGAGTTGAGCCTTCTCATACAGAAACTCCGGCGCAAAGTCTGCGCCGTTCGGCCAGCAGAGCGTACGAAAGTCCGGATGCACTGTGAACTGCTTAAAGACAGCCAGATCCTTCAGAGGCTCGAACAACTCCCCATATAACTCCTCAGCCAGATCAATATCGCCTTCGACTCCATCGGTGAAGCGAAGGTGGACCGTGTAGTCACCGACATATTCTGCATACTCAACGCTTGGTATCATCCCGCTACTCCAGAGGTGTGATCGCGTGGGGTGCTTTCCCTGCCTGTACGCGCTGCCAGTTTTCCAACAACTCATCTTGGTGTAGGTCGAGCCACTCCAGTACGTGCCGCAACGCCCGCTTTGGAAAGTCGCCGTGTACGACGCCACTTTGAATGTCAACAGTGATCTGATACTCGCCGTATACGGCGTGGAAATGGGGTGGTGGATGCTCCCTTGCGAACATGCCGATCACAATGCCAAGAAATCGCGACGGCGACAAGAATGGGTTGTACAAGCACTCGCATCGCAGCCGCTACGGACGCCCAACTTGTTATTGAGCCGCCTACAGCCGCGGGTAATCCACTACACCCCGCCGACAAACATGGTTAATCCCGTACACGCTGCCTGTATTTGTGGAGACCCCATTCGACGCGGCGAGGTCATGGCTCTGGCGCACTTATTGCATTTGTACTGCTGAGCATTGTACGCTCCGCGCCCCAATTCACTGGCTTTCAAAGAGATCCGTGCTCTCTCGGCAAACGCAGTGTGCCTATTTCTTTACACCCGTGTATCCCATACGTTCCACAACTGCCCCTAGACCATATCAAGTACAAATGCCCTCCCCTGCGCCATCCACGGTCATAAGACCCGCTAAGAAACTGCTCGACCAGGTGCGCGAGGTAATCCAGCGCAAACATTACTCGCACAAAACCGAGAAAGCCTACGTCGCCTGGATAAGGCGCTTTATCCTGTTCCACGGCAAGAGACACCCCAGAGAGATGGGAAAAGCCGAGATCGAAGCCTATCTCACCTACCTGGCCCAGGACCGCAAAGTAGCTGCAGCAACCCAAAATCAGGCGTTCAATGCAATCCTATTTCTTTGATGAAGGATCGGGTGACCATGCTGCCTGAGCTTCTCAAGAGAAGTTTGCAGAAGCAGTTGCTGCGTGCCCACCTGGTACATGAAAAGGATCTGGCCAGGAGATACGGCCGAGTGGCATTGCCCTATGCGCTGGCTCGCAAGTACCCCGGCGCTGACCGGGAATTCGGTAAAACAGGCCTGCATCCTGCTCCCTGCACACGAAAACGGATCGGCCTTCTACAACCCGCTTTCCGCTATAAGATACCTCGCTACCTTGCCCTTTCCAAAGTGAATCTCGTCTGTTATTCCCTCTTCACTTCCCCTGTCTCCACTCTTTCCCCCCTCCCCCGCACCTCCCAGTACAGCAGCGTCAACCCCAGCGTCTCCAGCGGCGCGGCGAGATCCTGCGCTGTATGATCATGATGGTGCGGGCCTTCCCTCAACCTGGCACCGGCGCCTCCCGGCGGATCAGGCCGCGCTCCTTCAATTCGTCCCAGTAGGCTGCCGGGATCTTCTCGGTAAGCAGGTTGAAATTCTCGTCCACCCGCGAGGGCTGGCGGGTGCCGGGGATGATGCAGGTGACGGCCGGATGGGCCAGGGCGAACTGCGAGGCGGCGGCCTTGATGTTCACCTGGTGTCGGGCCGAGACTTCCTCCAACTGCCGCGCCTTCTCGATGACCTGGGGCGGGGCGTCGGCGTAGTTGTACTTGCCGCCGGCCTGGGCGCCCTTGGCCAGGATGCCGCTGTTATATGTGCCCCCGGCCATGATGCCGATCCTCTTCTCGATGCACAGGGGCAAGAGTTCGTCCATGGCCTCCTGCTCGAGCAGGCTGTAGCGGCCGGCCAGCAGAAAGCAGTCGAAGCGCCCGGCGCGGGCAAAGCGGGCCAGCATCTCCCACTGGTTCATGCCGGCGCTCACCCCGCGGATCACCCCCTCGCTGCGCAGCTTGTCGATGGCCGGGTACGCCCCTTTGATCGCCTCCTCGTAGTGGTCGTCCGGGTCGTGGATGTGGAGGATGTCGATGCGGTCCACCCCCAGGCGCTGCAGGCTGCTCTCGAAGGAGCGCATCACCCCGTCGTAGCTGAAATCGAAGACCGGCGTGAAGGGTGGCGGGTTCTCGAAGATCTCCTGGCCCCGCTCCTTGCCCTCGGTGGGCACCAGGACGCGGCCCACCTTGGTGGCCAGCACATAGGAATCGCGCGGGACCCCCTTCAGACCCCGGCCCAGGCGCAGCTCGCTCTTGCCCGAGCCGTAGAGCGGCGCCGTGTCGAAGAGGTTGAGACCCAGGTCGAGAGCGCGTCGCACCACCGCGGTGGCCTGCTCCTCGGGAATATCGCCGTACAGGCCGCCCAGCGCCGCGCAGCCCAGGCCCAGGCGGGTCACCTGCAGGCCGGTGGTGCCCAGTTCTCTTTTTTCCAGTGGGTTCATGCGTCCCTCCGATGTGAGTGTAGGGCGGCGGCAAGGCGCCCACCGCCGGTGGTCGTCAATAGTCCCAGGTCCAGCTCAGACCCACCGAAGGCAGCAGGCGGAACCAGTACTCGGGGGTTTTGGTCTGGCGCAGCTCGCCGCTGGGCAGGCGCAAGAGCCCGTACTCGTAGGCCCGCACGTTGCCGTGGTCGTACAGGTTGGTCAGTTCCATATAGGCCGAGACCTGTCCCCGGGCGATGGTGAAACTGCGGGTGAGGCGCAGGTCGAGCCGGTGGAAGGCCGGATAGTTGCGGCCGTAGGGCTTGCCGGCCTCCTGGTATACGTAGACCCGACCGTTGGGCAGGGTACCCAGATGCACCGTGTTTTCGGTGTACGGCCAGCCGCTGCGCCACTGCCAGGCCAGGTTGAGGTGCCACTTGGGCGTGGGGCGATAGTTGGCATCCAGGTATACGGTATGCCGCTGGTCGTACCGGCCCGGCAACCCCTGGTCGAGCCGGGTCTGGCCCTCAGCCCAGCGCACCACCGCCACCTGCTCGCGGCTCCAGGCCAGCCCGTAACTGGCCCACCAGGTGAAGCGCCCCCCCACGTCCTGCTTGAGGTAGACCTCCAGCCCCCTGGCGGTGGCCCCCGCCAGATCGAGGGTTACCCGATCATCCTGCAATTCGGGAAAGATCTCGATGCCGTCCAGCCAGTTGCGATACACCGGGCGCAGGTGGGCGGCCTTTTTGTAGTACCCCTCCACCCGCAACTGTGGGCCGGCAGCCCAGCGGTGCTCCAGCCCGGCCACCCAGTGGGTGGATTCCTCGGCCGGGAAAAAGGCCTGCTCCCCCTCTTCCACCCGCAACTCGCCGATGCCCTGGGACTGGTAGAACCGCCCCCAGCCGGCCCGCAGCGAGGTCTGCTTGCCCAGGGCCCACACCAGGTTGAACCGCGGACTGAACTGGCCTGCCCCGGCATAGGTGGCCCGGTCGTAGCGCCACCCGGCCTCGGCCTTGAGCGGGGCAGCCAGCGACAGCCGGGCGGAAAGATAGGCCCCCACCCGCTTGCCCTCGGGCGAGCGCTGCACCAGGGTGGTGTCGCTCCAGTGGCCCAGGCTGTCGCCCGGGCCCAGGACCTGGTACCGTTCCTTCTGGCTGAGGTAGTCGTATTGGGCCTCGACTCGGCGCAGGTCCGCCCCCCATTTGAGGAAGAGATCCTCCCCCACCTCCCAGCTCCAGTCCTGCTTGAGTTGCCAGAACCCGGAGTTGCGTTCGTCGCTGACGCGGAAGTCGACCCGGTCGCGGTTGCCTGCAAGGGCCAAACCCTGGCGCTGGTGGTCGCCCTGGCCGTAGGCCAGCAGGGTCTGGGCCAGCAGGTGGGGCCCCAGCACCGACTGCAGGGTCAGCCAGCTGTAGGTGTTCTGGTAGTGGGTATTGGAGACGTCGTCGTCGTCCTCGACGAAGTCCATCCGGTCCTTTGCCCCCAGGAAGTGGGCGAAGAGAGCCTGGCCTTCGCTGAGGCGGTACTCGACCTTGGCCAGGGCATCGTAGTAGGTGGGCCGCGGCGCGTTGTCCTCGTCCATCAGGTCCAGGACCAGGTCCAGGTACCCGCGCCGCACCGAAACCATCCAGTTGCCCCGGGCAAAATCCCCCCGCGCAAAGGCCCGGGTATTCATCAAGCCGATGCCGGCGCCCACCTGCCGCTGCCCGGGCGAGGGCCGGACGGATTTGATGCCGAACACCCCGCTGCGCCGGTCGCCATACTCGGCGGGAAAACCACCGGTGAGCAACTCCACCCCCTCGATCAGGGACACGTCCACGATGCTCAGAGCCCCGCCGTTGATGTCCTTCAGGTGGAAAGGATCGTTCAGCTCCAGCCCGTCGAGCAGCACCAGCACCTGGTCGTGTTCGCCGCCGCGCACCGTGAACTTGGCCGAGAAATCGTCGCCGGCCACCCCGGGCAACCGGACCACGGCCCGGTAGAGATCCTCGCCGAACTGGGGGATGCTCTGGAGTTCCGCCCGGGTGAGGGCCTGGCTGGCGGAGGGCTCCCGCCCCATGACCGCAAAGCGGCCCGGGGTGACGTTGATCTCGCTGAGGGCGATGGGTTTCTCGGTCAACTCCACCACCACCTCGGCCAGGCCCTGGGCGCCGAGGACCACCCCTTCCAGACGGAAGGGCAGATAGCCGATATGGGTGGCCTGCACCGTGTGGGGGCCGGGTCCCAGGCCCCGCAACACAAAGTGGCCCTGGGCGTCGCTGAGGGCCCCGATCCCGGCGCCGGCGACCCAGACGCTGGCCCCCGCCAGCGGGGCGCCGCTCCCCGCCTCGACCACCGCACCCCGAATCTGCCCAGAGAGGGATGCTGCCAGGCCCGGCAGGGCCAGCAACCAGACCAGCGCCAGGGCTGCCAGTGGCTTCACCCTTTTCTCCATAGAGTACCTTCTCATTTTTGTTGCCCTGGGCACAGCAAGGCCGCAGCCAGCCCTTTGCTTGACCGGCTTTCTGCCAGTGGTTAGATTAACGGCGCCCCGGCGGCAATGCGACCGCAAAGTGCTATTGTCAATATCCTAAAGCGCCATCCCCTCTGCCTCCCCCCTTACGTACGGCCATGAGAGTATTGGTCACCGGCGCCCACGGCCTCCTGGGGCGCAGCCTGCTGGAGCCGGACTTCGACGCCGAGATGATCGGCTGTGGCCGCGGGCAGACCCCCGTGGGCAAACGGACCTATCACCCGGCCGAACTGACCGACCCCCAGGCGGTTTTCTCCCTGGTGGAGCAGGTGAGGCCCGACTGGGTCATCCATACCGCGGCCCTCACCGATGTGGACCGCTGCGAGACCGACCGGGCCTTTGCCCGCCGGATCAACCTCGAAATCGTCGAACACCTGGCCTCGGCCTGCCTGCAACTGGGCACGGGCCTGGCGCACCTGTCCACCGATTACGTCTTCGACGGCCAGAGCGGGCCCTACGGCGAAGAGGACCCCACCAACCCCCTCTCCTATTATGGCTCCCTCAAGTTGCAGAGCGAGAGGGTGGTCCTGCAAGAGGGCCTCAAGGGGCTGGTGCTGCGCACCCTGTGGCTCTACGGGTACCTCCCCGGGACCCGGCGCAACCTGGTGACCTGGCCCCTGGAGGCGCTGTCCAGAGGAGAATCCCTGAGGATGGTGGACGACCAGTGGGGCAACCCCACCTATGTCCACGACCTGTCCCGGACCCTGGTCGAGCTGTGCCGGCGCCAGGTGCAGGGCCTCTTCCACCTGGGCGGGGCCACCTACCTGACCCGCTACCAACTGACCCAGGAGCTGGCCCGCCACTTTGGCCTGGACCCCGGACTGGTGCAGCCCATTCCCACTGCCGACGCCGGCCAGAAAGCCCCCCGGCCCCTGCGCTCGGGGCTGCGCAGCCAGGCCCTCGAAGCCCTGCTGGGCCGCGCCCCTCTGGGCCTGGCCCAGGGCCTGGAGCAGTTGGCCGGCCAGGAGGATTTCCGGCGCGATTTCCCCAACCTTTTCTAGACACTGTGCGGGCCATGACCGAAACGCCGCTGCGGGTCTCGCTGATCACCCCCACCTACAACGAACGCGAGAATATCGCCCTGCTGGCCCAGGAGATCTTCGCGACCCTGAAGCAGGCCCCCGACATCGACCTGGAGCTGATCGTGGTGGACGACAACTCCCCCGACGGCACCGGCCCGGCTGCCGAGGCCCTGGCCTCCCAGTACCCGGTCAAGGTGGTACACCGGCCCGGCAAGCTGGGCCTGGGCTCGGCGGTGATGGCCGGCTTCGCCCGCTCCGACCGGCCCCTGCTGGGGGTGATCGACGCGGACCTGAGCCACGACCCGGCCATCCTCCCCCAACTGATCCGCGGTCTGCGCGAGCACGACTTGAGCTTCGGCAGCCGCTTCGGCGAGACCAGCCTCGTCGAGGACTGGGCCTGGCACCGCAAGCTCATTTCCATGTTGGGGGTAGGGTCCGCCCGGCTCCTGACCGGGGCCGAGGACCCGCTTTCGGGGTACTTCTTCGTGCGCCGCGAGGTGATCGCGGACCTGGAGCTTACCTCCTCGGGGTACAAGATCTTCCTCGAAATCCTGGTCAAGGGGCACTGGCGCCGGCAGATGTCCGTGCCCTTTGTCTTCCGCAACCGGCAGTTCAGCAGCAGTAAGCTCAACCTGCGCGAGCACCTGCTCTTCGCCAAGCAGTTGCTCTACTTCACCTGCTACCGCCTCTTCCGGCGGGGCCGGCCCGCTGCCCGGGCCGGGGGCGGGACCTGATGGATCTGAGCGTGGTGCTGGTTAGCTACAACACCCGCGACCTGCTGGAGCAAGCCCTGCGCACCGCCCTGGAGGCGGCGGCCGGCCTGCAGGTGGAGGTGTTCGTGGTGGACAACGCCTCGCGCGATGGCAGCGCCGAGATGGTGGCCGCCAAGTTCCCCCAGGTCAAACTGATCCGCAGCTCCCGCAACCTCGGCTTCGCCGGGGGCAACAACCTGGCGCTCCGGCAGGTGCAGGGCCGCCACGTGCTGCTGCTCAACACCGATACCGTGGTGCGCCGCGACACCCTGAGCCACCTGGTCGGCTTCCTCGACGCCCACCCCGAGGCCGGGGCCGTGGGCTGCAAGATCCTCAACCCGGACGGCACCCTGCAACTGGCCTGCCGCCGCGGCTTCCCCACCCCGATGGCCGCCTTCTGCAAGGTCTCCGGGCTCAGCCGCCTCTTTCCGCGCAGCCGGCGTCTGGCCGCCTACAACCTCACCTACCTGGACCCCGAGCAGACCAACGAGGTGGACGCCCTCTCCGGCTCCTGCATGATGGTGCGCAAGGCGGCCATGGACCAGGTGGGCCTGCTCGACGAGGACTATTTCATGTACGGGGAGGACCTGGACTGGTGCTACCGCCTGCGCCAGGCCGGCTGGAGGATCTACTACGATCCGGGCACCGCCATCGTCCACTTCAAGGGCGAGAGCGGCCGGGCCGAGCAGATGAAGGTGCTCTACCGCTTCTACGAGGCCATGTCCATCTTCGTGCGCAAACACATGCAGCGGCGCTACCGCTTCTTTCCGCTCTGGCTGCTGCACGTGGGCATCGTCCTCTACGGCCTGGGCTCCCTGGGCCTGCGCCTGGGCCGGCGCCTGGCCCTGCCCGCCTTCGACGGGCTGCTGGTGCTGACCGGGCTCAAGCTGGGCATCGCCCTGCGCTACCACTCCGGCCTGACCCCGGTCATCCACAGCATCGAGCGCCTGGGCAACCAACTGGGCATCGGGGTCCATCCCACCCGCTGGCTCACCCCCCCGCCCTACACCGACCTGCAGTGGTTCGTGGTCTACGCCGGCTCGACGGCCACCTGGCTGCTGGCCTTCTATCTGCTGGGCCTGTACGACCGCCACCGCCTCTCCGCGGCCCGGGCGGCCTGGGCGGTAAGCGCCGGTTTCGCCGGGGTGGTGATGGTGGTTTTCTTTTTCAAGGCGTACAACTTCTCGCGGCTGGCCGCCGGGGCGGCCTGGTTCTTCAACATCGCCCTGGT
>Ga0194132_10000510_pt1 | contig 79424 bp, 64 predicted proteins | sample TA2KigOf80mmetaG_FD_148612 | JGI IMG/M metagenome (GOLD analysis project Ga0194132, IMG submission 148612) | Freshwater microbial communities from Lake Tanganyika, Tanzania - TA2015054 Kigoma Offshore 80m | ecosystem: Environmental > Aquatic > Freshwater > Lake | place: Tanzania: Lake... | reverse complement strand
TCAGCACCCGCGGGAAATAGCCCGGACCCATGCGCCGCGCGGTTCCCATCGGAAAGTCGAGCGCCATGTAGAACCCGATGGCCCCGATGGCGAGCAGCAACAGGCCCGCCAGAAAATCCTTGTTGTTGCTCAGTTCAACCTTCATGCAACCCCCTCCTCACGGACCAGGGCCAGCGCGCGAGCGCGCGGATGATGATCCAGTTCACGAGCACTCCTCTTCTAGTTGTAATCAGGATTACCGCGGCCCCGCGGTTCGTCCCCCTCGCTCGCATTCCACAGGCGCTGGGGCCATGGTGCCGGTATCGGGTGGTTTTCTCCTCGGGGTTGGGCTCGCGCTCCGGGCAACGGGCCGGAGTCCACCATGTAAACCGCAGGCATGATAGCTGAGTTTCCCGTGTATGGCGAGCAGTGCAAGCCGGATGACCGCCAGTGCCCTCAGCGCGGCCCGAAGCCGGGCTCGTAGCGCGGGCCGCTCATCGTGCCGTCCACCGCCATGCCGACGATCCCCTGCGATAAATCCTTGATCGCAATAAAGACGACGTCCTCCTCGGGCGTGGCGACCAGGGTGTGCGGGGCGTTGGCCGGGATGTAGATGAGCGTCCCGGCGGGTGCGAGCACGGGCTTGCCGTTCACGGCTCCCCTCAGGGTCCCCTTCACGACGAAGTTGAACTGCTCGTTCCTGTGGGTATGCATGCGCGAGCCGGTCCCCCGCGGCTTGTGGATGAGCCCCACCAGCATGCGCTCGCCCTCGACCACTCCGCCGTGCGAGGTCGAGTACCCGGTCCCGGCCGGCACTTTCTCGAGCGCCGCCATGACAAATTGGTAATGCCCGGCGCCTGCCTTGACCGCCCCCTTGGTCCGGGACCGGCGCGCGGCCCTCTTCGCCGTGCGCCGTTTTGGTGCGGCGCGGGACCGTGCCGCCCGCCTGTTGCGAGTGGGCATCGGGAACTCCTTACAGGTAATCGACGATCTTCCAGTCGCCGGGCTTCACGTTGACCACGTTCCTGGACACCCCCCTCCGGCGATCCGCGTAGACCTTGCCTTCCTTCATCACGAGCGCGATGTTCTTCTTCTGCTGCAGGCAGGCGATGTTCTTCAGGGGGTCGCCGTCCACCGCGATCACGTCGGCGAGCTTGCCCTTTTCCAGCGTGCCGAGGTCGGCATCGAGCTTGAGCGCCTGCGCCGCGTTGCGCGTCGCGGTCAGGATCGCCTCCATCGGCTTCATCCCGAGCTCGACGTAGATCGCGAGCTCGCCGGCGTTCGAGCCCATGTCGGGCTCGAATCCCATGTCCGTGCCCATGGCGATCCTCACCCCGGCCTTGTGCATTTTCCGGAAGGTCTCGAAGCAGAAGGGCTGCAGGTGCTTCATCTTGCGCAGCACGAAGTCCGCCGTGCCGTGCGCGCGCCGCAGCTCGATCGCGTGATCGGTGCGGTGCAGGAGCGTCGGGGTCACCGGAACCCCGGCCTCGGCGATGAGCTCGATCGTCTCCTCGTCGTGGAACACCATGTGCTCGATCGTGTCGGCGCCCGCCTTGAGCGCCATGCGCTGCGCCTGCGTGGTGAAGCAATGCACCGCCGCCAGCTTGTGGAACGCGTGCGCCTCGTCCACGATCGCGTCGAGCTCCTCCTGCGTCATGTTGCGGATGTCGGGCTCTTCCTTGTCGGTGCCACCGCCGCCGGACGCGCAGGTCTTGATCACGTCGCATCCCGCGAGCAGGTTCGTGCGCGCGAGCTTCCTCAGCTCCCACGGCCCGTCCGCGGTGTTGAATCCGAAACGGTGCATCGCGCGCGGCTGGATGAGATCGAGGTGCGAGCCGGTAATCGTCGTGAAACCCGCCACCAGCATGCGCGGGCCTTCGACGATCCCCGCGTTGATCGCGTCACGCACCGCGCACAGCTCGTTGGTGAGCAGCCCGCGCGTCGAATTCATTCCGAGGTCGCGCAGGGTGGTGAAACCCATGTCGAAGCAGTTCTGCGCGTGGAACAGCGAGTACATCTGCTGCAGGTGCGGCATGATCTCGAACTGCGCGACCCGGTGATTGTGGAAGGTCATGCAGTTGAACATCATGGTGTGGATGTGGAGATCCATCATGCCGGGCATCAGCGTGTATTTCGAGCAGTCGATGACCTCGGCGCCCTTCGGGATCTTGATGGCGGTCTTCGTGCCGACCTGCTTGATGCGCCGTCCCTCGAGCACGATCACGGGGTCGGCCGCCGGCTTTCTGCCGGTGCCGTCGATCAGCGTGCCGCCGGTGACGTAACACACCGCGCCCTTCGGTTCGGGCGGTTTGAACTGGGACATGTTCTCGGAGCCTTCCTGGGTTGCACCGCGCTGCCTGTAGTTGTTGGGACGTGCAGCTTGGACGAACGCTAACGAATGCGGGCGGACAGTGTCAAGCTCGGCGGCACCGGCTCACCGGAAATTTCCGGCGACCCGGGCGAAGCGCGCGTAGGCTTCCGCGTCGAACGTCCCGCTCCGCGCGCTGCCTCCCGCGTCGAGCTCGAGCGCCGCGAGCGTGCGCTCCAGCTCCGCCCGCTCGAGGTTGCGCGTAATGAATACGAGCCGCGAGCGCCGCTCCGCGTCCGGCCATTGCTCTAGCGTGACCGGCTCGTGCAGCAGCGTCTGGACCGCGTGCACCGCGACCGGCCGGCCTTCGACGTTGAGCAGGCCCTTCACGCGCAGCAGGTTCGCGCCGCGCAGCCCCGCGATCAGGTTGAGCCAGGTGACGAGACCCGCTGCGGTCACCGGCTTGTCGTGAAAAACGCAGTACGCGCGGATCTCGTGATCGTGCGGATGCGCCGCGTCGTGCGCCCCGTCGCCGTGCGCGCATTCCGCGTGCGAGTACGCCTGCGCCGCGAGCCACCGCTCGACCTCGTGCGCGCGGGCGCCCGGATCGCTCAATGCGGCGCCGAACAGCGCCTCTGGCGCGATCGCTCCGTGCAAAACCTCGTGCGTTTCCGCGCCCGGATTGATGCGCGCGAGCCGGGCCGCGAGCGCTTCGCACGCATCCGGAGCCGCAAGGTCGCTCTTGGTGATGAGCAGGCGGTCGGCGAGCGCGGCCTGTTTCACCGCCTCGACATGATCGTCGAGCTGCCCGCCGCCGTTCACCGCGTCCACCAGCGTCACCACGCCGTCGAGCCGATAGAGGCGCGCGAGCACGTCGTCCGTCACGACACTCTGCACGATCGGCACCGGGTCCGCGATCCCCGTGGTCTCGATCAGCACGCGGTCGAAGGAGGGCAGGGTGCCATCGCTTCGCTTCGCGTGGAGGTCGCCCAGGGTTTCGACGAGATCCCCGCGCACGGTGCAGCAGATGCATCCGTTCTCCAGCAGCACCATGTTCTCGCCCGGAGTCGCCACCAGCAGGTGGTCGAGCGCGATTTCCCCGAGCTCGTTGATGATGACCGCGGCCCGCGACAACGCGGGCTCGCGCAGCAGCCGGTTGAGCAGCGTCGTCTTGCCGCTGCCCAGGAAACCGGTGATGACCGTGACCGGCGGCCGCTCGGCCGCCACCTCGAGCATCCCCGCGCCGCGCGTGACCAAATCGTCGCTGGCGTCCGGCGAACTGCGCCCGAGGCTCACGCGGCGAGCGCCTTCTTCTCCAGCTCCGCTTTATACTGGCCGAGGCAGGCGAGGTGGTTCATGTGCGCGCGGTGCAGCAGCGCGGCTTGCGCACTGGCGGCGTTCGCCGCCGAGCCCTTCCACGCCTTGAGCGCGGGCTGTTGCAGCGCGCGCCCGTACGAGAAGGACAGGGGCCACGCGAGCTCGCCCGCGTACTTGCGGTTCATCGCATTCAAGTGCTCCGTCGCGAGCTCGTCGCTCTGGCCGCCCGACAGGAACACGATGCCCGGCACTGCTGCCGGCACTGTGCGCCTGAGCACCCGCACGGTACGCTCGGCGACTTCCTCCACGCCGGCCTGTTTCGGGCAGTTCTTGCCCGAGACCACCATCGAGGGTTTGAGCAGCGAGTGCTCGAGCGTGACGCGGTTCAGATAGAGCGCCTCGTAGACCGCGTTGTACGTCCCTTCGGTCACCTGCTCGCAGCGCTCGATCGTGTGGTCGCCGTCCATCAGCACCTCCGGCTCGACGATGGGCACGAGCCCCGCGGCCTGGCAGATCGCCGCGTAGCGGGCGAGCGCGTGCGCGTTCGCCGCGATGCAGGTCGAGCTCGGCGCGTCGGGGCCGATCGTGATCACCGCGCGCCATTTTGCAAACTTCGCACCCATCTTTACGTATTCGGCGCAGCGCTTGGCGAGGTTGTCGAGGCCCTCGGTTACCTTCTCGCCCGTGCACAGCGCCAGGTCCTTGGCGCCGGTATCGACCTTGATTCCGGGCAGGATGCCGCGCTTCGCCAGCAGCTCGCCGAACGGCGTGCCGTCGGCCGACTTCTGCCGCAGCGTCTCGTCGTAGAGGATGACGCCGCCAATGTGCTGCGACAGTCCCTTCGTCGTGAACAGCATGTCGCGGTAGGCGCGACGGCTCTCCTCGGTGCTCTCGACCTGGATGGCGGAGAATCGCTTCGCGATGGTGCCGGTGCTCTCGTCGGCGGCGAGTATGCCCTTGCCGGACGCGACGATGGCTCTGGCGGTAGCTTCCATGGGATGGGTGGACACGGGTCCTCCTTGCATGCGGTAAGCGGTAAGACGTGAGCGGTCAGCGGTAGCCAGCAAGCGCTATTTTACTACGCCGCGCTTTTTTCGTTCACCGCTTACAGCTCACCGCTCACGGCATTTACGCATGCCGATGCTCCCCTACCTTGACAATCTTCATCGTGTTGGTGCCGCCGGCCTTGCCGAAGGGCTCGCCGATGGTGAGGATGATGTAATCGCCGCGCTGCACGACGCCACGGTCGAGCAGTTCGTCCTCCGCCATGTTCAGCGCCTTCTCGGGGTTGCGCACGCCCCTGAACTTGACCGGATAGACGCCGCGGAACAGTGTCACGCGGCGCCGCGTTTCCACCACCGAGCTCATGGCGTAGATCGGCACGTTGGTTTGCATGCGCGACATCAGGAGCACCGTTTTCCCGCTCTGTGTCATCGCCGCCACCGCCTTGATGTTGAGCGTGTTCGCAGTGAACACGGTCGCGCGCGCGACGGCCTCCTCCAGCTCCGAGGGAGGGCCCCCGCGGCGGCGCTCCACCGACACCGTGTCCCCCTTCTCCGCTTCGACGCACACGCGGGCCATTGCCGTCACCACCTCCACCGGATACTCCCCGGTCGCCGTTTCCGCGGAGAGCATCACGGCGTCGGTGCCATCGAGCACGGCGTTCGCCACGTCCGAGACTTCCGCGCGCGTCGGGATCGGGCTGCTCACCATGGACTCCATCATCTGGGTGGCCGTGATGGCGAGCTTGTTCCTCTCCCGTGCCAGGCGGATCATGCGCTTTTGCAGCGCGGGCACCACCGCGTCGCCGACTTCGACCGCGAGGTCGCCGCGCGCCACCATGATGCAGTCGGAGGCCTCGAGGATCTCCTCGAGCGCGCTGATCGCCTCGGCGCGCTCGATCTTGGCCACGATGAGGCTCGCCCCTCCCGCCTTGTACAGGAGGTCGCGCGCCCGCCGTATGTCGGCGCCCGACCTCGGAAACGACACCCCGAGGAAGTCCGCCTTGAGCTCGGCGGCGACGCGGATGTCCTGCATGTCTTTCTCCGTCAGCGCCGGCGCGGTGAGGCCTCCGCCCTTGCGGTTGATTCCCTTGTTGTTCGAGAGCGCGCCGCCGACCTCCACCACGCAGGTGATCCGCGGCCCCCGGACCGAGGAGACGCCGAGCACGATGCGCCCGTCGTCGAGCAACAGCGTGTCACCCGGGCGCACGTCGTTCGGGAGATTCCGGTAGTCGAGCCCCACGGTGTGTGCGTCGCCGAGTTCGCACTCCGCATCGAGCACGAATTTCTGCCCCGGGCTGAGCGTGATCTTGCCGTCGCGGAACCTGCCGATGCGGATCTTCGGGCCCTGCAGGTCCACCAGTACGCCCACCGCGCGCCCCGCCTTGCGTGCGAGCGAGCGCACCAGCGCCACGCGCCTGCGGTGCTCGGCGAGCGTGCCGTGGGAAAAGTTCATCCGCACGACGTCGAGCCCGGCGTCGATCATGGCCGCGAGCGTCTTGCGGTCATTGGAGGCCGGGCCGAGCGTGGCGACGATCTTGGTGCGGCGGGGCATGCGAAAGGCAGGACCGGGGTATCAGGATTGAGGATTGAGGATTGAGGATTGAAAGCAGTGTAGATTCGTAGCAGGACAAACTCAATCCTCAGTCCTCAGTCTTCAATCCTGTTGTCGGGCTCGCTGCTCGAGGATCTCGATCGCTGGAAGCTTTCGGCCTTCGAGAAACTCGAGGAACGCGCCCCCGCCGGTGGAAATATAGGAGACCTTGTTGGTGATCCGGAACTTCGCGATCGCGGCCAGCGTATCGCCGCCGCCGGCAATGGAAAACGCCTTCGAGTCCGCGATCGCCTGGGCTATGGTCTTCGTGCCGGCAGCAAACTGGTCGAACTCGAACACGCCGACCGGACCGTTCCAGACAATGGTTCCGGCGCGGCCGATCAGCACAGCCAGTGTCGCCGCCGTTTTCGGGCCGATGTCGAGAATCATGTCATCGGGCTTGACTTCCGTGGCGGCAACGCGGTTCGCGCGCGCGAGCGGGGAGAGATCATTGGCAACAACCACATCCACGGGCAGCGGGACCTCCGCGGCGCGTCCCTTCATGGAGTTGATAATGGCGCGCGCCTCTCCCGCGAGCTCGCGCTCGGCGAGAGATTTCCCGATGGGGAACCCGGCGGCGAGCAGAAAGGTATTGGCAATGCCCCCGCCCACGATGAGTTGGTCCACCTTCGCGGCGAGCGACTTCAGGATCGTGAGCTTGGTGGAGACCTTGGCGCCGGCGACGATCGCGATCAGCGGGCGCGCGGGGTGGTCGAGCGCCTTTCCCAGCGCCTCGAGCTCGGCAGCCATCAGCGGGCCGGCACAGGCCACGGGCGCGAACCGCGCTAATCCGTGGGTCGTCGCCTCCGCGCGATGCGCCGTGCCGAACGCGTCGTTCACATACACATCGCACAGGGCTGCCATCTTGCGGGCAAGCGCCTCGTCGTTCTTCTTCTCGCCCGGGTTGACGCGGCAGTTCTCCAGCATCACCACTTCGCCCGATTTCACCGTGAACCCGCCGTCCACCCAGTTCTGCACCAGCCGCACCGGGCACCCGAGCATTTCGCCGACGCGCTTCGCCACCGGTGCAAGGGAGTCCTCGGGCGCGAGCTTGCCTTCCGTGGGGCGTCCCAGGTGCGAGGTCACCATCACCGCAGCGCCGGCCTTCAGCGCGTGCTCGATGCCGGGGAGCGACGCGCGGATGCGCGTGTCTTCCGTGATGTTGCCGGCGTCGTCCTGGGGAACGTTGAGATCGGCGCGAATGAACACGCGCTTGCCCGCGAGCGGCAGGTCGGTCAGGCGCAGAAACGTCATTTCTTCGCGATGACCCGGACCATCTCCAGCACCTTGCACGAATAGCCCCATTCGTTGTCGTACCAGGCAACCACCTTGACAAAGGTGGGATCGAGCGCAAGGCCGGCTTCCGCGTCGAATACCGACGTGCAGCTCTCGTCGCGGAAATCGGTCGAAACGACCTTCTCCTCGGTGTAGCCGAGTATGCCTTTCAGGACGCCGGTGGACTGCGCTTTCATCTCGGCGCAGATCTCCGGGTAGGTAGCCGGCTTGCCGAGCTCGACCGTCAGATCGACGACGGAAACATTCGACGTCGGGACGCGGAACGCCATCCCCGTCAGCTTCTTGTTCAATTCCGGAATCACAACGCCCACCGCTTTCGCCGCGCCGGTGGACGACGGGATGATGTTCTCGAGTATGCCGCGCCCGCCGCGCCAGTCCTTGCTGGAGGGCCCGTCGACGGTTTTCTGCGACGCGGTCACGGCGTGCACCGTCGTCATCAGGCCGCGCTTGATGCCCCACTTGTCGTTCAGCACTTTCGCCACCGGGGCGAGGCAGTTGGTGGTGCAGGACGCGTTGGAGATGATCGCCTGCCCGGTATACGTCTTGTCGTTCACGCCGAAGACGAACATCGGGGTGTCGTCCTTCGAAGGCGCCGACATGATGACCTTCTTCGCGCCCGCGGCGATGTGCTTCTGGCACGACGCCTTGTCGAGGAAGAGGCCGGTGGACTCCACCACCACGTCCGCGCCCACTTCGTTCCATTTGAGCTCGGCCGGGTCCTTCACCTGGGTCAGGCGGATTCTGCGGCCGTTGACCAGCATGGTGTTGCCATCAACGCCGATGTCGCCCCCGAAGCGTCCGTGAACGGAATCGTGCCGCAGCATGTACGCAAGGTAATCCGGCTCGAGCAGGTCGTTGATGCCGACGATCTCGATGTCCGGAAAGTGCTGTGCCGCCGCGCGAAATACCATGCGCCCGATGCGCCCAAATCCGTTGATGCCGACCTTGATAGTCATGCGGTTCTCCAGAGCATCTGATCAGGAACAAACCCTCATAGTACTGATTTGACGGCGGCCGCGACCTTCTCGGGCGTGAAACCGAAATACTTGAAGAGCTCCCCGCCGGGCGCCGATTCACCGAAGCGGTCGATTCCCACGACCGCGCCTTCCAGCCCCACGTACTTGCGCCAGAAATCCGGCACGCCGGCCTCCACCGCCACCCGCGGCACGCCCGCGGGCAGCACGCTCGCGCGGTAGGCCTCGTCCTGGCGGTCGAAGACGCTGGTCGATGCCATCGATACGACGCGCACGCCGATACCTTCCGCGGCAAGCCGCTTGTGCGCTTCGAGCGCGATGCCCACTTCCGAGCCGGTGGCGATCACGACAGCGCGCGGCTTGCCGCCCGCGGCCTCCGCCAAAACGTAGCCGCCGCGCGCGACCGCGGCAATCTGCTGCGGCTCGCGCCTGGCGAACGGCACGTTCTGGCGCGTGAGGAGCAGGCTCGAGGGGCCGTCCCTGCGCTCGATGGCGGAAATCCAGGCCACCGCCGCTTCCAGCGTATCGCACGGCCGCCACACGTCCATGTTCGGTATCAGCCGCAGGCTGGCGGCGTGCTCGACCGCCTGGTGCGTCGGGCCGTCCTCGCCCAGCCCGATCGAGTCGTGGGTGTAGACGAGGATCGAGCGCAGCTTCATCAGCGCCGCCATGCGCAGCGCGTTGCGCGCGTAATCCGAGAACGTTAGAAACGTCGCGCAGTACGGTATGAGCCCTCCGTGCAGCGCGAGCCCGCTGCTGATTGCCGTCATCCCGAACTCGCGCACGCCGAAGAAGATGTAATTGCCCCCGCCCGTGGCGCCGACGGGCTTCGAGCCCGACCACAGCGTGAGATTGGAGCCGGCGAGATCGGCCGAGCCGCCCACGAGCTCGGGCAGCACCGGGGCAAGCGCCTCGATCGCATTCTGCGACGCCTTGCGCGTCGCCACCGTTTCCGCCTTCTCGTTCACCTTCGCCAGCACGGACTCGCAATGCGCGTTCCAGCCCTGCGGGAGCTCGCCCGCCATGCGGCGGCGAAACTCCGCCGCTTCCCCCGGATGCTGCTTTTCGTAGGCCCCTAACAGCCGCTTCCAGCGGCGCTCTGCCGCTGCGCCGCGGCGGCGCGCGTCCCAGCCTTCGTACACGTGCTGCGGAATCTCGAACGGCGGGTGGCGCCACCCGATCGCCTCGCGCGTGGCCGCGACCTCCTTCTCGCCGAGCGGGGCGCCGTGCGCCGCCCCGGTGTTCGCCTTTGTCGGCGCGCCCTTGGCGATCACCGTCTTCGCGCAGATCAGCGTCGGGCGCGATTTTTCGCGCTTGGCTTTCTTCAGCGCGCGGTCCACCGCCGCCGGATCGTGCCCGTCGACGTTGGGAATCACGCGCCAGCCGTAGCCCTCGAAGCGGCGCTTCACGTCATCCGTGTACCACTGCCGGATCTGGCCTTTCTCGGAGTCGATCGAGATGCCGTTGTCGTCATAGATCGCGATCAGTCTGGACAGCCCCAGCGTGCCGGCGAGCGAGCAGGCCTCGTGCGAGACGCCCTCCATCATGCAGCCGTCGCCGAGAAACACGTAAGTACGGTGATTCACGATCTCGAAGCCCTCGCGATTGAACTCGGCGGCGAGGATGCGCTCCGCGAGCGCCATGCCCACGGCGTTGGCGAGTCCCTGTCCGAGCGGCCCGGTGGTGGTCTCCACCCCGGGCGCGATGCCGTACTCCGGGTGCCCGGGCGTCTTCGAGTGCAGCTGCCGGAAACGCTTCAGTTCGTCCATCGGCAGGTCGTAGCCGGTGAGGTGCAACAGCGCGTAGAGCAGCATCGAGCCGTGGCCGTTCGAGAGCACGAAGCGGTCGCGGTCGGGCCACGCCGGGTTGCCGGGGTTGTGCCGCAGGTGATGGTTCCAGAGCACCTCGGCGATCTCGGCCATGCCCATCGGCATGCCGGGATGGCCGGAGTTGGCCTGCTGGACGGCATCCATTGCCAGCGCGCGAATCGCGTTGGCAAGCTCGACACGAGCATTCATCGAGTGTTCCTTGCTGGGAAATGATGCGAAGGCGGCGCCAATTATCTTCGAATCCGCCGCCGTTGGCTACGCGTGTGCCGCGTCTATTCGTCGTTCTTGCGCCCGAGGCGGATGCCGAGCTGCTTCAGCTTGCGGTAGAGGTGCGTGCGTTCCAGCCCGACGCTGTCCGCCACCCGGCTGATGTTGCCGCCCTCGCGCGCGATGTGATACTCGAAGTACGCGCGCTCGAAGGCGTCACGCGCATCGCGCAGCGGCAGGTCGAGCGCGAGGTCCTGCGCAATGCGCGGTCCCGGCGGCGGCAGCGCGACGTTCACGTCCTCCAGCGAGATCTGCTCGGCGGGGCCAGTGAGCACGAGGGTGCGTACCACGCTCTCGAGCTGCGTAAGGTTTCCGGGCCAGTCGTAGTTGCGCAACGCGTTGAGCGCAGCCGTGGAGAACTGCTTCGGCGGCGTCTCCTTCGCCTCCACCATCCGCGAGAGCACCAGATTGGCAAGGTCCGGGACGTCCTCCCGGTGTTCGCGCAGGCTGGGCACGCGGATGACGGTGCCCGCGAGCGTGCCGTAGAGGCGACCGTCGAATGCGCCCTGCGCCGCGAGTTCGGCCAGGGGGCGCGAGGCGCCACACACCAGCCGCACGTTATAGCGCTCGAGCTTCGCGGCGAGCAGCAGCAGGCCCTTCTGCTCGACCTTGGAGAGCTCCGCAACTTCATGCAGGAACAGCGTGCCCTCGCGCGCCTGGTTGAGCAGTTCGAGCGGGGCTTCGGCGAGCGATCCGTTGGTGTCCGGCGCCACCCACGGCGCGTTGCGCGGGTGCAGGAACTGCGCCGCAAGCTCGATGCCGCACCCGGGCTCCCCGGTAAGCAGCAACGGCGTGCGCAGGTTGCCGACCCGCTCCAGGCGCTGTCTCAGTTCCGCGATCAGCGGCCCGCGGCCCAGGCTCGCCAGCGAGAGCGCCGGCTGCGCCTGCTCGCCGCCGTGCTTGAGCGCGCGCCCGACCGTCGCGAGCAGCTTTTGCAGCGCGATCGGCTTTTCCAGGAAGTCGTAGGCGCCGATGCGGGTGGCTTCCACGGCCGTGTCGATGGTGGCGTGCCCCGACATCATCACCACCGGCATCGTAAGCAGCCCCGCGGCCGCCCACTCCTTGAGCAGCGTGATGCCGTCGGTGTCGGGCATCCAGATGTCGAGCAGCACGAGGTCCGGACGCGCCTTGCCGCGCACCGCGCGCGCCTCGCCCGCGTTTTCCGCGAGCCGCACCTGGTAGCCTTCGTCGCCCAGGATTTCGGACAGCAGCTCGCGAATGCCGATTTCGTCGTCTACGACCAGGATCTGCTGCATAAGCTCGGAGAGCAGTTAGTTTACACCTAAGCCCGCGCGGTCGACCTGCGCGCCAGGTCCCGGGCCACCGCCACGGGCAAGCGTATCGTCGCGCGCGCCCCGCGCGGCACCGCGTTCGCGATCGCGGCCGTTCCACCGTGCTCCTCCACGATCTTCTTCACGATGACCAGCCCGAGCCCTGTGCCCTTGGGCTTGGTGGTGACGTACGGTTCGAACACGCGCTGCACCAGATGCTCGGGTAGGCCGCAGCCGTTGTCCGTTACGGTGAGCTGCACAGCGCCGTCGACCACGCCGCTCGCGATCACCACCCGGGGCTCCGCGGTATCGGCCAGCGCATCCTGCGCGTTCTGCAGCAGGTTGTGGATCACCTGCGCGAGTTGCGCCGCGTCACCCACCACCGGCGGCAGTTCGGGCGCGAGCTCGAGCCGCACGCTCGCTCCCAGCGATGCCTCGTAGAGCGTCAGCACCTCGCGCGTGACTGCGTTCAAGTCGAGCTCGCGCATCGAGGCCTCGGGCGTGCGCGCGTACTGGCTGAACGCGTCGACCATGCCCTTCAGGGCGGAGACCTGGTTGACGATCGTCTGCGTCGAGCGCGCGAGCATGTCGGCGTCCCCCTCCGCGAGCTTGCCGGCGAGCTTCACCTGCAGGCGCTCGGCGGAGAGCTGTATGGGCGTGAGCGGGTTGCGGATCTCGTGTGCGAGCCGGCGCGCCACCTCCCCCCAGGCCGCGGCGCGCTGCGCTTCCGCGAGGTGGGTGATGTCGTCGAACACGACCACGCAGCCGCCTTCTGCCTCGTGCGGCAGCCGCGTGCCGCGCAGCAGCAAGAGCTGCGTGCCCCCGCCGTGCCGCCGCTCCACCTGCTGCTCCCACTCGTCCGATTCGGCCGCGCTGAAGGCGGCCGCAATCTTCCCGGCGAATTCCGCCAGCCCGGGGGAGCGCTCCGCCCAGCGCCCCGGTTCCTCGCCCAGCACCGGGGAGAGGTCTGCGCCGAGGATGCTCCCCGCGCTCGGATTCGACGCGCGAAGGCGCATCGCATCGTCGAAAGCGAGCACGCCCGCCGAGAGATTGGCGAGTATGCTCTCGAGATAGGCCTTGGCCTGCGTCAGGGCCGCCTGATGGTGCTCCGCCTGCGCGCGGGCCTCGGCAAGCTGCAACGTCATGCGGTTGAACGATTCCGTGAGCGCTCCGAGCTCGTCGCGCGAGGGCACCGCGGCGCGCTGGCTGAAGTCGCCCTGCGCGACGGCGCGCGTGCCTTCGGCCAGCGCATTGAGCGGCGCCGAAAGCCGGTCCGAGAGCACGAACGCGAGCGCGAGCGCAGAGAGCAGGGCAAGGAGCAGCGTCAGCGTGAGCGTGACGCCGTAGAGTCGCTTCAGGCCGCGCCGGGAAAGCGCGAGCTCCTGGTACTCGCGGTAACCCGATCGCACCGCCTCGGCGTCGCGGGCGAGCTCCTTGGGCACCGGATGCACCAATTGCAGCATGCGCAGGTCGTCCTCCAGCCCCAGCGCGTGCACCGGTACCAGAACGCGCAGATACAGGCCGGCATCGGGAAGCGCTTCGATCGCGCTGTAGCTGCGCTGCATGCGGATTTGCCGCAGCGCGGCCGTGCCCGGCAGCGTGGGCATCAGCCCCACCGCCTCGCTGCCGGAAAAAACGAGCACCCGCCCGCGCTCGCTGAAGAGTGTTACCTCCTGGACCCCGGTCTGCTCGCGCAGCGCGTTCAGCGCCGCGAGGTGCTGCGCCGGCGGCCGCGTCGAGAGCGCGAGCGCCATCGTGTCGGCCTTGGCGGTAAGGTCCCTCAGCATGTTGTCGAGCAGGCCGCGCCCGAGATTGAGCCCGCCCTCGAGCGCCTTGTCCACGCGCACGTCGAACCACGACTCGATCGAGCGCGCGATGAACTGGACCGACATGCCGTAGATCAGCGTGCCCGGCAGCACCGCCATCAGCGCGAACAGCAGCACCAGCCGCAGCGTCAGCTTGGAGCCGAATACCCCGATCTTGAGCTTGCCTCTCAGCGTGACGAGCTGATAGAGGATCAGCGCGGTGAGCATGACCCCGACCGCCCCGTTGAGCCAGAGCAGCAGCGGATAGTATTGGGCGAAGCGCGCCGGCGTCGCGCTCGCCGTGCCGAGCAGGAACAGCGCGATCGCGCTGAGCCCCACGCAGAGGATCAGCCCGTAGCGCATCGCGCTGCTCGAGAGCGCGGGTCTCGTTTCCGCCGCGGCGCCCGGTTTCATGGCGACACCGTCCAGCGATGCCACTCGGAGCTGACGCTCCATTCGCGCGAGCCCACCGCGCTCACCTGGAAGGGCCGCGGCAGCTGCGAGCTGTCCAGCCGCATCCTCACGGCCGCGGTGTAGCTGACGTCCTTGCGCACCACGCCCGGCTCCGCGATCTCGCGCACCCGTACGCGGCTCAGGAACGCGAGCGCCTCGGCGAGCGTGCCGAAATTCTGATAGAGCGTTCCGATCGCGACACGGTACTGGCGCGTAAGCGCGTTGTACGCAAGGCGGTAGTGCTGCTGCGTGTTCGCGACTCTCTCGTTGAACCAGTACCACCGCGGGCGGATCAGCTCGAACTCGAGCAGGAAATGAAGCGGAACCCCCTTGTTGAGGGCGTCCTCCAGCGTGTGCGTGAGGCTGATGTCGAACTCGGCCTCGAGGAAGTAGCGGTCCTCGGCGGCAACCAGCGCGGCCTTCCTGACCTCGATGCCGTCGGCATGGGCTGGAACCGGGGCCGCCAGAAACATCCAGAGCGCCGCGAGCGCGGGAAACCAGCTACGCCTTCTGCAGCAGCGCGTAGTAGAAGCCGTCATGCCGGTGGTCCGGAAGCAGTTGGCCCGCGGGAAGTTGTGGATCGTTATCGACCGCGGGGAGCGTCACGCGCGTCGCGTCCCTTCGGCGCTCCACAAAACGCGCGACCTGCTCGCCGTTTTCCTCGTGGAACACCGAGCAGGTTGCGTACAGCAATTTACCACCTCTTGGGAGCAACTGCCACAGCGCATCGAGCATGCGGCTCTGCAATTGCGCGAACTGCGCGATGTCCGATTCGCGGCGCAACCACTTGATGTCGGGATGGCGCCGCACGACGCCCGAGGCGCTGCAGGGGACGTCCGCGAGGATCCGCTCGAACGGGGTCCCGTCCCACCAGGAAGCGGGGTCGCATGCGTCCCCGCGTGCCACCCGCGCCGCGAGACCGAGGCGGGCGAGGTTCTCGCGTACCCGCTTGAGCCGCGCCGCATCCTGGTCGAGCGCCGTGAGCTCGGCATCGGCGAGCTCGAGCAGGTGGGCGGTCTTGCCCCCCGGCGCGGCGCATGCGTCGAGCACGCGCATGCCGTCCGCGATGTCGAGCAGCGGCGCGGCAAGCTGCGCCGCCGCGTCCTGCACCGACGCAAGCCCGTCGGCAAACCCCGGTATGCGTTCGGTCGGGAGCGGCGTGACGAGCCGGACGGCGACCGGCCCGACTTCCTCCGCCGCGATGCGGTGCTGCGCGAGCAGCGCAAGGTAAGCCTCCGTGCTCGTGCGGCGGCGGTTCACGCGCAGGGTGAGCGGGGGATGCAGGTTGCCGGCCTCGAGGATCGCGGCGTACTGCAGCGGATACTGCGCGCGCAGCCGGTCGATCCACCATTGCGGGTGCGAATAGCGCGCGCGATCCTCGCGCTGCGCCGGGGACGAGAGCGCCGCGCCGCGCCGCAGGAAGTTGCGGAGCACCGCATTGGCCAGTCCTTTTGCCGCCGGGACACCGAGCGCGCCGCACGCGCGCACCGCGTGGTCCACGATCGCGTGCGGCGCGGCGCGCGTGTAGGCAAGCTGGTAGAGCGCCACCAGCAGCAAGACGCGCAGCCCGGCATCGCGCAGCGGTTTGTCGAGCAGAGCTTCGAGCAGAGCTTCGAGCCGCCCGAGAAAACGCAGTGTCCCGTATGCGAGGTCCTGGATCGCCGCGCGCTCGCGCGCGGCGAGATCGGTGTTGCGGCGCGATACCATCCCCAGCTCCGCATCCAGGCTGCGACCGGAAAGCACGCGCCCGACCACCGTGGCCGCGAGGCGCTGGATCTCATCCATCGCGCGCCCCGAGCCGCATCCCCGGCGCGAGCCGGAATCCGGAGAGAAACGCGCGCGCCGCGAAGCGCTTGCTTCCCGCGCGCTGCAGCTCCGTCACGCGCAGGGCATCAGTGCCGCAGGCCACGACGATCCCCTCGGGGCCGGCTTCGCACACCGTGCCCGGAGCGGCGCTGACGCCGCGCTCGACCTGGGCGCGCCAGATCTTGAGCGCGGTGCTGTCGAGCCGCGTCTGCGCCCCGGGTACCGGATCGAAAGCACGGATGCTGCGCTCGATCTCGGTTGCCGTGCCGCACCAGTCGATCTCGGTTTCCTGCTTTTCGATGCGTGCCGCGTAGGTGGCCAGGGCTTCGTCCTGCGGGCGCGGGGCTCGCGGAGCGGCGAGCGCCTCGAGGATCCGTCTCGCACCCACCGCGGCAAGGCGGTCGTGCAACGTGCCGGCGGTGTCCGTGCGCGCGATCGCGGTCGCCTCCTGCGACAGGATCGGCCCGGTGTCGAGGCCCTCGTCCATGCGCATGATGGTGATGCCGGTCGTCTCGTCGCCGGCGAGTATGGCGCGCTGTATCGGCGCGGCGCCGCGCCACCGCGGCAGCAGCGAAGCGTGCACGTTGAGACAACCGATCGGCGGGAGCGCAAGCAGGGCGGGCGGCACCATCAACCCGTACGCGGCGACCACGATCGCATCGGGCCGGGCCGCCGCGATTGCTTCCTGCACGGCGGCGTCTTTGAGCGTCGCCGGCTGCAACAGCGCAAGCCCGTGGCGCCGGGCAAGCGACTTCACTGCGGATGGCTGCGTCTTCAGCCCGCGGCCGGCGGGCCGGTCGGGCCGGGTCAGCACGAGTGCGACTTCGTGCCTTGCGCGCAGCAGGGCATCCAACGACACTGCTGCGAACTCGGGCGTTCCGGCGAATACGATTCTCATCGAATCAGGGCGCGAGTCGGCTCAGGCGGCCAGCACAACGCTTATGAATTTATCGGGAAACCGCCGGCCTGTCCGGCTCGCGGACTCTGCCCGTGCCGGCCACGGCGCGCAAGCGGGTACGCCCGCCTCAGAGCACGACCCGGCGGCCCTCGGGGCCGGGGGTCTGCCGTTCTTGCTTCTTGATCCGGGCGAGGATGCGCTGTTGCTTGAGCCTCGAGAGGTATTCGACGAACACCTTGCCCTCGAGATGATCCATCTCGTGCTGTATGCACACGGCGAGCAGCCCCTCCGCTTCGAGCGTGTAGGGCTCGCCGTCCGCGCCGAGAGCACGCACCGTGATTTTCCCCGCACGCTGCACTTTCTCGAACACGCCGGGCACCGACAGGCAGCCCTCCTCCCACTCGGCCTCGCCGCTGATCGCGACCCGCTCGGGGTTGACGAAGACCCTCAGTTGGTCGCGCGTTTCCGAGACATCGATCACGATAACGCGCTGATGGACGTCGACCTGTGTGGCGGCGAGGCCTATCCCCGGCGCGGCGTACATGGTCTCAGCCATGTCCTTGATTAGTTTGCGAATCCTGTCATCGACCCGATCCACTCTCTCCGCCACTTTATGGAGCCGCGGATCCGGATAGCGCAAAATGTGCAATAAAGCCATAGAAAAGCTTGCTAATTTAACCAGCTATATGCAGAATTTAAACCAATATCTACGGGCGCGGCGCCGGCGTGGTGTCGCGCCCTAAACCGCTGAGGGCGTGCTATGCACAAAGCAATTATATCCCTGATTTTGTTACTGACTCCGGTCGGATCGCTGCTCGCCGCGCAGGCCGCCGCCTTGAAGGAGGGGGCTCCCGACCGCTACATCGTGGTCGAAGGCGACACGTTGTGGAGCATTTCGGGCCGGTATCTGAAGGATCCGTGGCGCTGGCCCGAGTTGTGGAAAATGAACCAGGATCAGATCAAGAACCCGCACCGGATCTACCCCGGCGACGTGCTGGTGCTGGACCGGGCGGCGGAGGAAATGCGGCTGCGGGTACTCCAGCTCGATACCGTGAGCCTGGCGCCGAAGGTCCGCGTCGAGTCGATCCCCGCCCGCGAAATCCCGAGCATCCCGCCGTCGGTAATCGAGCCTTTCCTGTCGCGGCCTCTCGTGGTGGGCCAGACCGAGCTCGACGGCGCACCCGCGATCCGTGCCACCGAGGAGAATCGCGTGGCGATCGGGGCGGGAAACATCGCCTACGTAGGGGGGCTCACAAAGGACCAGGGTGAGGTGTGGCAGGTCTTCCGCCGCGGCGACGCGCTGATCGACCCCGACACGAAGGAAGCGCTCGGCTACGAGGGCGTCTATCTCGGCGAGGCGCGCGTGCTCACGTTCGGCGACCCCAGCACCATAGAAATCACGAGGTCCACGCGCGAGATCTACGTGGGCGATCGCCTGCTTCCCGCTCGCAAGGAGCAGCCGGTGTTCGCCTACGTGCCGCACGCGCCGAAGAAGCCGCTGCGCGGCCATATCGTGTCGGCCTATGGCAATCTGGGCGAGACCGGTCCGAACGCGGTCGTCGCGCTGTCCAAGGGCAGCCGCGACGGCCTGGAGGTCGGGCACGTGCTCGCCATCTACCGCAGCCAGGGCCGCGCGCGCTACGACCTGCGCACCGGGGCGCTCTACGGCCGGCAGGGTCTGAGCGGGGACGATTCACGCCGGCCCTACCATGGGACCGATATCGTCCCGCGCGATGCGCCCCTGTACTCACGCGCACCCGTGATCAACGAGGCAGACCTCGCCCGGCTGCCCGACGAGCGTTACGGCCTGGTCATGATCTTCCGTACGTTCGACCGCGCGGCATTCGCGCTCGTCATGCAGGCTTCGCGCCCGGTGGCGATGTTCGATATCGTAACCAACCCCTGACGGCGGACGACGCCTTTCGCCGCGCACGGCGCGCCGGCGATCCGCGCCGCGGCGCGCGCGGCGCCGCTCTCCCGCGCCATGCCGCTCGATGAACGCCTCGCCGCGTGGCTGCGCCTGAGCCTCACACCAGGGCTCGGCGGCCACGCGCTGCGCAAGCTGCTCGGCGCCTTCGGTGAGCCGCAGCAGGTGCTGCAGGCGAGCCAATCCGCTCTCGCCCGCCACGTTCCCGGCGCCCTCGCGTCGGCCATCAAGCTCAGCACGGCCGAGGAAGCGCTGGCGCTCGTCGGCACCTGGCTCGAAGATCCCGGCAACCGCATCCTGACCCTGGGCGACGCGGATTACCCTGCGCAGCTGCTCGAAATTCCCGACCCGCCGGCCCTCCTCTACGTGAAGGGGCGCTTGGATCTGCTCGCCCGCCCCGCGCTCGCCATCGTCGGCAGCCGCAACGCCACGGCGCAAGGCGCGGCAAACGCAGAGGCCTTTGCCACGGCCCTGAGCGATGCGGGGCTCACCATCGTCAGCGGGCTCGCGCTCGGGATCGACGCCGCCGCGCACCGTGGCGGCCTCGCCGGGCGCGCGAGCAGCATCGCGGTGCTCGGCACCGGCGCGGACATTGTCTACCCGGGGCGCAACCGCGCGCTCGCACACGAGCTCGCCGCGCGTGGCGTCCTTGTCTCCGAGTTTGCGCTCGGCACCGCCGCGGTCGCCGGAAATTTCCCGCGCCGACATCGCCTGATCAGCGGGCTCGCGCTCGGCTGCCTGGTGGTGGAGGCGGCGGCCGCGAGCGGATCGCTGATCACCGCGCGACTCGCGCTCGAACAGGGTCGCGAGGTGTTCGCGATCCCCGGCTCCATACACTCCGCGCTCGCGAAGGGCTGCCACGCGCTCATCAAACAGGGCGCAAAACTCGTCGAGAGCGCCGAAGACATCCTCGCGGAGCTGCGCCTGCCGCCACCGCCTCCCGCAGCAGAGTCGGCGCCGGAGGACGTCGTGGAAGGAAACGCGCAGCGGCTGCTCGATGCCATGGGAGACGAGACGTGTGACGTCGACACTCTCGCCGCGCGCAGCCGGCTCGCAGCAGCCGAGGTGTCCGCGCTGCTCACGCAACTCGAGCTCGCCGGCGTCGTCGCCATGTTGCCCGGCGGGCTCGCGCAGCGCGTGCGCCGCGCGTAATCGCTCGCTGCGATCGCGCATTCAGCAATCCCTGTCAACTCCGGAACGCATCCGTGGTCGAATGAACAGGATCGAAGATTCCCGCCGCGCTTGCGCGGGCTATCGTTTGTTCTTATCATCTTGCGCTATTTTCACGGAGCCGCCGGTTTCCTTCACGCATGGCTAAACAACTGATCATAGCGGAGAAGCCCTCGGTGACCGCCGACATCGCGCGCGCGCTCGGCGCGTTCAAGCGGCACGCCGACTACTATGAAAGCGACCGCTACGTGCTCTCTTCGGCGGTCGGCCACCTGCTCGAGCTCGCGGCGCCCGAAGAGCACGAAGTCAAGCGCGGCAAATGGAAGCTCGAGAACCTGCCGGTGATCCCGCCGCACTTCGATCTGAAGCCGATCGAGAGAAACGAGCCGCGCCTGAAGCTCCTGCAGCGTCTGATCAAGCGCAAGGACGTGTCGGGCCTCATCAACGCATGCGACGCCGGCCGCGAGGGCGAGCTCATCTTCCGCTACATCGTGCGCCACGCGAAGAGCGCCAAGCCGATCCGCCGCCTGTGGTTGCAGTCCATGACTCCAGCCGCGATCCGCGAGGGCTTCGCGAAGCTGCGCGAGGACCGCGAACTGCTGCCGCTCGCCGACGCCGCGGTGTGCCGGTCGGAAGCCGATTGGCTGGTGGGCATCAATGCAACGCGCTCGATGACCGCATTCAATTCACAGGAAGGCGGTTTTCACAAGACGCCCGCCGGACGCGTGCAGACCCCGACGCTCGCGATCCTCGTCGAGCGCGAGGCGCAGATCCGGCGCTTCGTGCACAAGGAGTACTGGGAAGTGCAGGCATCGTTCGCGGTGGCTGCCGGCGAGTACGCGGCACGCTGGTTCGACGAGCGTTTCGACAAGAGTGCGCGCGAGGAGGACAGCGATCTCCGGCCGGAGCGCATCTGGGAAGAGCAGCAGGCGGTCGCGATACGCGAGCGCTGTCTCGGAAAGCCCGCAGAGGTAAGCGAGGAGAGCAAGCCTTCCACCCAGCTCTCCGAGCTGCTCTTCGATTTGACCAGCCTCCAGCGCGCGGCGAACTCGCGCTTCGGGTTCTCGGCGAAGATGACGCTATCGCTTGCCCAGGCGCTCTACGAAAAACACAAGGTCCTCACCTATCCTCGCACCGACGCCCGCTTTCTTCCGGAAGACTATCCCGTCACCGCTCGAGAGGCCCTGGAGATGCTGCGCGGGGGGGGGCGCGCCAAGGCGGCGGGCCCGGGCGGGACCTATGCGTCGTTCGCCGCGCGTGTGCTCAAGCAAGGCTGGGTAAAACCGAACAAGCGCATCTTCAACAACCAGAAGCTTCAGGGCAAAGACCACTTCGCGATCATTCCGACCGCCCTTGCGCCCAAACACCTGAACGAGGCGGAAGCAAAGCTCTACGACCTGGTGGTGCGGCGGTTTCTCTCGGTGTTCTATCCCGCCGCCGAATTTCTCGTCACCACGCGTATCACGCGCGTCGCGGGCGAAGCGTTCAGGAGCGAGGGCCGGGTGATCGTCGAGCCGGGCTGGCTCGAGGTCTACGGCAAGCAGGCCGACGAGGACGGCGCGCAGAGCCTGGTGGCGGTGCGGCCGGGCGAGCGCGCAGCGACGCAGTCGGTCGACGTGCTCGCCAACCAGACCAAGCCTCCGGCGCGGTTCACCGAGGCCACGCTGCTCACCGCGATGGAGGGCGCCGGCAAGCTGGTCGAGGACGAAGAGCTGCGCGAGGCCATGAAGGAGCGCGGGCTCGGCACGCCGGCCACGCGCGCGGTCATCATCGAGAAATTGCTCGACGAGGAATACCTCGTGCGCAACGGCCGCGAGCTGCAGCCCACGCCGAAGGCGTTTTCGCTCATCAATCTGTTGAGCGGCCTCGACATCCCCGAGCTCTCCTCGCCGGAGCTCACGGGCCACTGGGAGTACAAGCTCAACCAGATCGAGCACGGGGAGCTGAAGCGCGCCGAGTTCATGCGCGAGATCAAGCAGATGACCCAGCGCATGGTCGCGCAGGTCAAGAAGCACCGCAATACTCCCGTGCCGGGCGACTACGCGACCCTCAAGACGCCGTGCCCCAAGTGCGGCGGCGTCGTGAAGGAGAGCTACAAGAAGTTCGAGTGCGGGCGCTGTGACTTCGCGTTGTGGCGCATCCTCTCGGGGCGCCAGTTCGAGCCCGCCGAAATCGAGGAACTCGTCACGAAGCGGGCGGTAGGCCCGCTGCAGGGCTTCCGCAGCCGCCTGGGCAAGCCGTTCGCGGCGATCATCCGGCTCACTCCGGAATTCAAGACCGAGTTCGACTTCGGGCCGAGCCGCGCGAGCGGCGAAGCCGTCGACTTCTCGGGGCAGAAGCCGCTGGGGGCCTGCCCCAAATGCGGCGCCCGCGTGTTCGACGCGGGAATGGCCTACGCGTGCGAAAAGGCGGTGGGCGCCGAGCGGCGCTGCGACTTCCGCTCGGGCAAGATCATCCTGCAGCGCGCGATCGAGCCCGAGCAGATGGCAAAGCTGCTCGCCGAGGGCAAGACCGAACTGCTGCATCGCTTCATCTCGAGAAAGGGGCGCCCGTTCTCCGCGTACCTGGTGCGCGGAGCCGACGGCAGGGTCGGTTTCGAGTTCGCGCCCCGCGAAGCAAAGTCGCCCAAGGGCACCGCAAAGGCACGCAAGCGCGCCGCCTCGTGAGCGCTAGACGTCGAGGTTGCGCACGCCGAGCGCGTTCGCCTCGATGAAATTGCGCCGCGGCTCGACCTGGTCGCCCATCAGGGTCGAGAAGATCTCCTCGGCCATGATCGCGTCCTCGACCTGGGTCTTGAGCAGGCGCCTCGTCTTCGGGTCCATCGTGGTTTCCCACAGCTGCTCGGGGTTCATCTCGCCAAGGCCCTTGTAGCGCTGCGCGCTCACCCCGCGCTGCACCTCGCCGAGCAGCCAGTCGATGGCCTCGCGGAACTCCTTGACCGGGTGCTGGTGCTCGCCGCGCTTCACGTACGCCCCTTCGCCGAGCAGGCCTTGCAGCACCTGTGCCGTGCGCTTGATCTGCGCGTAGTCGCCGCTCTGCACGAAATCCGGGTCGATATAGCAGTGGTGCACCACACCATGCTGGGTGCGGCTGATCATGAGCACGTGGCGCTCGTTCTTCTCGTCAAACTTCGCCTCGACCCGCATCTCCTGCTTGGCGAGCACCGCAGCGAGCGCCTTCGCGCTCTTCTGCGCCGCCTTCTCGTCGGCCAGGTCGAGCGCTACCGGCTGGCGCAGCAGCGCGTGCAGCGCGTCCTCGTCGACCAGCCTGCTCACCCGCTCGATCACGGCCTCGGCGAGCAGATATTCCTTCGCCACCTGCTCCAGCGCCTCCTTGCTCAGGACCTGGCCTTTGGTGGAGGTGTGCAGCTCCGCCTCCGAGAGCGCGAGCCTCAGCATGAACTGCTTCAGCTCGTGCTCGTCCTTCAGGTAGCGCTCGGTCTTGCCGTGTTTCACCTTGTAGAGCGGCGGCTGCGCGATGTAGATATGCCCGCGCTCGATGAGTTCGGGCATCTGCCGGTAGAAGAAGGTCAGCAGCAGCGTGCGGATGTGGGAGCCGTCCACGTCGGCATCGGTCATGATGATGATGCGGTGGTAGCGCAGCTTCTCCGGCGCGTACTCCTCCTTGCCGATGCCCGTCCCGAGCACGCTGATCAGCGTAATGATCTCCGTGGAAGAGAGCAGCTTGTCCAGCCGCGCCTTCTCCACGTTGAGGATCTTGCCCTTCAGCGGCAGAATCGCCTGGAACTTCCGGTCGCGGCCCTGCTTCGCGGAGCCCCCTGCCGAGTCACCCTCGACGATGTAGAGCTCGCAGAGGGCCGGGTCGCGCTCCTGGCAATCCGCGAGCTTCCCCGAAAGGCCGAAGGAATCGAGCACCCCCTTGCGGCGCGTGAGCTCGCGGGCCTTGCGCGCCGCCTCCCGCGCCCGCGCCGCCTCGATGATCTTGCTGCAGATCACGCGCGCGTCGTTCGGCTTTTCCAGCAGAAGCTCCGTGAGCTTCTGCCCGACGATCTCTTCCACCACCGGGCGCACTTCCGAGGAGACGAGCTTGTCCTTCGTCTGCGACGAGAACTTGGGCTCCGGCACCTTCACCGAGAGCACCGCGGTGAGCCCCTCCTTCATGTCGTCGCCGGTGGTGTCCACCTTGGCCTTCTCCGCAAGCTTGCTGTTGTCGATGTACTGCTTGAGCGTCCGCGTCATCGCGGCGCGCAGGCCCGTGAGATGGGTGCCGCCGTCGCGCTGCGGGATGTTGTTCGTGAAGCACTGCACCGATTCCTGGTAGGAATCGTTCCATTGCATCGCGACCTCGACCACGACGCCGTCTTTCTCGCCCAGCACGTAGAAGATGTTCGAATGCAGGACATTCTTGGTGCGGTTGATGTACTCGACGAAGCCCTTGACCCCGCCGGTGAAGGAAAATTTCTCCTCTTTGCCGCTGCGCTGGTCGACGAGCATGATCTTCACGCCGCTGTTGAGGAACGCGAGCTCGCGCAACCGCCTCGCGAGTATCTCGTAGTGAAACTCCACGTTGCCGAACACCTCCTTGCTCGGCAGGAAATGGACCTCGGTGCCGCGCCGCTCCGTCTTGCCCGCCGCCTTGAGCGGGGCGACGGCCTCGCCCATGCGGAACTCCATCTGGTAGAGCTTGCCCTCGCGCCGGATCGCGAGCCGCAGCCATTCCGAGAGAGCGTTCACCACCGACACGCCCACGCCGTGCAGCCCGCCGGCGATCTTGTAGGAATTGTTGTCGAACTTGCCGCCCGCGTGGAGCTCGGTCATCACGACTTCCGCCGTGGAACGCCTCTCCTCGTCTTCCGGGTGGATTTCGGTGGGGATGCCGCGGCCGTTGTCGACCACGCTGATCGAGTTATCGGTGTGGATCGTGACGGTAACCTCGTTGCAATAACCGGCCAGCGCCTCGTCGACCGCGTTGTCCACCACCTCGAATACCATGTGGTGCAGGCCGGTGCCATCACCCGTATCCCCGATGTACATCCCGGGGCGCTTGCGCACCGCTTCCAGGCCCTTCAGGACCTTGATACTGCTCGCATCGTAGTCGTCCGCGGTGCGCTGTTGCTCTTTCTCTCTTGGCTGCAAGCTCTATCCCCTGCTTTCAGATGCGCATCGGCATCACGACATACCGGAATTCCTGCTGTTCGGGCACGGTCATCAGCATGCTGCTGTTCTGGTCACCAAATGAACATTCGACCGTCTCGGCGTGCACGTTGTTCAGCACGTCGAGCAGATAGGTGATGTTGAAGCCGATGACCATGGGTTCGGCCTCGTAAGGGACCTCGATCTCCTCCTGCGCTTCTTCCTGCTCATTATTGGTGCACGAGATCCGCAGGCTCTTGGCGGAAAGCGCCCAGCTCACACCGCGGAACTTCTCGTTGGCGAGGATGGCGGCGCGCTGCAGCGAGTGCAGGAGCGTGAGGCGGTTCACCGTGAAGCGCTTCTGGTAGTTCGTCGGGACCACGCGGGTGTAATCTGGAAACTTTCCGTCGATGATCTTCGTCGTGAGCACCACGTTGCCGAAAGCGAACCGGACCTGCCCCGCGTAGATGTCGATCTTCACCGGGTCGTCGCTTTCGCCCAGGAGCTTGCCCAGCTCCAGCACGGCCTTGCGCGGAAGGATCACCTCGCGCTTCTCGTGCTTGTCTCCCAGCGGCCGCGCGGCGTAGCTCAGGCGATGCCCGTCGGTCGCGACGACCCTCAGGCGTCCGTCGTCGAGCACCAGGAGCAGCCCGTTCAAGTAATAGCGGATGTCCTGCTGGGCCATCGCGTACTGGACCAGCAGCAGCAGCTCGCGCAGCGCCTTCTGCGGTATGACCAGGGAGGCGAGCGCCGCGCCGGGCTCCGCGAGCGTCGGAAAATCGGCCGCTGGCAGCGTCTGCAGGTTAAAGCGGCTCTTGCCGGCGCGAACCTGCAGGCGGTTGTTCTGGACATCCAGCGCCGCCGAGACGGCTTCCGGAAGTGCGCGCAGTATGTCCTGGAGCTTGCGTGCCGAAACGGTCAGCCCGACGTCCTCGCCGGAGGCGGTCCCGGGCTCCGTGCGAGTAGCCACCTGGATCTCGAGGTCGGTTGCTAGCAGGTGCAGACATCCCTGCTTTCTCTCGATCAGAACGTTCGAGAGTATGGGCAACGTGTGCCGTTTCTCGACGATTCCGGTTACCGCTTGCAGTGGTCGGAGCAATGCGTCGCGTTCGAGCTCAACGAGTTTCATAAGTTGTTTTCTTAGAACATAGTAGGGCTAATAAGGTCGCTCGGGCTCTGTGGATAACGTCATTTCCGATGCGGGATCAATGGTCCCTAGACCGTAGACACGGTGGAAAAAGCGGCAGAGGGCGTGTGGGGAATTTGTGGATAAAAACCGCGCGGTTTCGCCGGCGGCCGGTTGTCCACAAGTTGCGATACATCCATCAACTGCGCAGCACCTTGAGTAGCGAGTTGAAATCGCGCGTGATTTCGCTGTTGGTCGACTTCAGCAGGGCGATTTTCCTGCAGGCATGAAGCACAGTGGTGTGATCGCGCCCGCCGAACGCTTCGCCGATGTCCGGCAAGCTCAGTTGCGTCAGCTCCTTGGCGAGAGCCATTGCGACCTGGCGCGGCCGCGCGACGTTGCGGGCGCGCTTCTTGGAATACATCTCGGAGACCTTGATCTTGTAGTAGTCGGCAACGGTCCTCTGGATGTTCTCGATGGAGATCTGGCGGTGCTGGATGGCGAGCAGATCGCGCAGGGCTTCCCGGCACAGTTCGACGGAGAGGTCGCGGCCCGCGAATCGTGCGAAAGCGAGCACTCGCTTCAGTCCACCTTCCAGTTCGCGCACATTCGACTGGATGTGTTTTGCGAGAAAGAAGGCCACGGCCTCGTCGAGCTTGACGCCGTCGGCCGCTGCTTTCTTGAGCAGAATCGCCACCCGCATCTCCAGTTCGGGAGGCTCCACCGCCACCGTAAGCCCCCAGCCGAACCGCGAGATCAGGCGGTTCTCGATCCCCGAGATTTCCTTCGGATAGGTGTCGCAGGTGATCACGACCTGCTTGTGGGATTCGATCAGCGCGTTGAACGCGTAGAAAAACTCCTCCTGTGTGCGGCTCTTGCCGCTGAAGAACTGGATGTCGTCGATCAGCAGCAAATCGAGCGAATGGTAGTAGCGCTTGAAGTCATCGAAAGCCTTGTGCTGATAGGCACGCACGACGTCGGAGACGTACTGCTCGGCGTGGATGTAGCGGATCTTGGTCTCGGGTGCGCGGTTGCGAAGATGGTTGCCGATCGCGTGGATCAGGTGCGTCTTGCCCAGCCCGACGCCCCCATAGACGAATAGCGGGTTATACGCCGTACCGGGTCGCTCGGCGACCTGGGTGGCCGCGGCGCGGGCGAGCTCGTTGGCCTTGCCGGTGACGAAGGTCTCAAAGGTAAAGCCCGGGTTCAGTCTGGATATCTCGCGGCTGCTGGGTTTGGCGCCGCCGCTCTCCGCGGCCGCCCGGGGCGGAGGCCCGACCGCACCGGTGTCTTTCTCGCCCAATACCACGTGCACCCGCACTCGCTGCTGCAGGTGCTCCTGGGCCAATGCCTCGATGCGCGGCAGGAACTTTTCGCGGATCCACTGTTGGACGAACCGGTTCGGTGCAACCAGCGTCACGGTGTCGCCGTCGACGCGCAGCTTGAGGGGCTTGATCCAGGTCTTGAACTGCTGAGGCGGAAGTTCCTTCTCGAACTGGGTCAGACAATGGCGCCAGAAGCTGGTCATCGGTGTGGCGGTGGGGGTTGGATACGGAAGCTGGGAGAGGTGCATTTTCGAAGTGAGATTTTAGCCTTTTTGGGGCGGGTTATCCACAGACAAAGCAGCTGCGGACGGGGCGGCGAGCGGGAAGGCGCAGTTTGACAGAAGGCGGCCTGAAAGGTTGTAATAAAGAGTTTTTCACGAACCATTCCAGGCTGAAATCTGAAATGAAACGAACGTACCAGCCGTCAGTGAAGCGCCGCAAGCGCACCCACGGCTTTCGAGTGCGCAAGCGCACCCGTGGCGGGCGCGCCGTTCTGCGCGCGCGGCGGGCCAAGGGCCGCAGGCGCCTGAGCGCCTGAGCGCGCCATCCCGCCGGTTGACTCTGCCGCGCGCGGCGCGGCTACGGCACCGTGATCAATTTTCTGGGGCGCTTGCGGCGGGCGCCGTCGGGATCCGCCGCCACTTTGCGTTGTATGCTCGGAGCAACGGTCTCGGCCAGGCCCGAATCGGAATCATCGCCGGCAGAAGGGCGGTGCGCAACGCGGTGGACCGCAACCGGGCGCGACGCTGGGTGCGGGAGGCGTTTCGGCTCAACCGGCACCGTTTTGGCGGTGTGGATGTGGTCGTACAGGTGCGGCGCTGCCCGCCACGGGATGGCGCCGCCGCGGCGCGCACCGAGCTCGCGAAGCTGTTCGGCGAGCTCGACGCGCGCCTGCGCGAACGCGGCATCTAGGCTAAATGGCTGCTCGAACAACGTCTGAGTATGGACCCGCAACGGCTCATTCTTTTCTTCGTTTTCTCCTTCTCGGTATTTCTGCTGCTGGATGCGTGGCAGCGGGATCAGCAGCCCAAACCGTCCGCGGCGAGCGGGCCCGAGAAGGCCGCCAAGGCGGAGCAGGCCGGGCCCGCCGCATCGGGCGCGCCACTGGTGCCCGGAGAGAAGCTGCGCGCCACCCAGGCGGCCGTGCCTCAGGAAGGGCGGCGTGCGGTCGAGCCGGGGGGCGCGATCCGGGTCGAGACGGACGTGCTCATTGCCGAGCTCAATACCCACGGAGGCGATTTGCGGCGCCTGCAGCTCAAGAAGCACCGTGATCTCGTCGACAAGAAAAAGGACTTCGTGCTGCTGGAGACCACGCCCGAGCGCACCTACCTTGCGCAGTCCGGGCTGATCGGCGGCGAACTCGCGAACCACCAGACGTTGTTTACGGCCACGGCGGAGACTTATCGCCTTGCCGACGGCGACGCGCAGACAGAAGTGCGGTTGCGTGCTCCAGCGAGCGGCGGCGTCGAAGTCATGAAGGTCTACCGGTTCCACCGCGGGAGCTATCTCATCGATGTGGGTTTCGAGCTTGAAAACAAGAGCGCAAGCGCGATTCAGCCCTACGCCTATTTCCAGATTGTGCGCGACAGCAAGCCGCCGGTAGGGGATTCGGCGATGCTGCCGACGTTCACCGGCGTGGCGGTGTATACGGACAAGGAAAAATTCCAGAAGGTCGCCTTTTCCGACATCGAAAAAGGCAAAGCGCCCTATCCGAAGAACAGCGAAGACGGCTGGATCGCCATGCTGCAGCATTATTTCCTGAGTGCGTGGCTGCCACCGAACGGGAAGGCGCGCGAGTTCTATACCCGGCGGCTGCAGGGCGATCTCTATGCCGCAGGGGTCATCGTGCCGGTAGGCAGCGTAGCCGCGGGCGCCAGCGCGTCGTTTTCCGTGCCGCTGTACGCGGGGCCGCAAGAGCAGGAGAAGCTCGCGAAGATCGCGCCGGGACTCGATCTGACCATCGACTACGGCTGGCTGACGGTGATCGCAGCGCCGCTGTTCTGGGTGCTCGCCTGGCTGAACCAGTGGGTGGGCAACTGGGGTGTCGCGATCATCCTGCTCACCGTCATCATCAAGCTGTTGTTCTATCCGCTCTCGGCGACGAGCTATCGCTCGATGGCGAAGATGCGGGTGCTCGCCCCGAAGATGCAAAAGCTCAAGGACCAGTACGGCAACGATCGTCAGAGGATGCAGCAGGCGATGATGGAGCTCTACAAGAGCGAAAAGGTCAACCCGTTGGGCGGCTGCATGCCGATAGTGATACAAATACCTGTTTTTATTGCACTTTATTGGGTGCTGCTGGCCAGCGTCGAATTGCGACATGCGCCATTCATGCTGTGGATTGACGATCTCTCCACGCCCGATCCATGGTTCATACTGCCGATCCTCATGGGCTTGACGATGATCGTGCAGACCTGGCTCAATCCTGTGCCGCCCGATCCGGTGCAGGCCAAAGTCATGAAGATCATGCCGATCGTCTTCAGCATCTTTTTCTTTTTCTTCCCCGCGGGGCTGGTGCTGTACTGGCTGGTCAACAACGTGCTTTCGATCGCGCAGCAGTGGCAGATCACGTACGCGATGGAGCACGCCGCCACGCAGGCGCGCAAGAGCTAGCGGCGCGGCGGCAACGAATGCCGCGCGGGTGTTCGCGGGGCGTGCGGCGGCGATGACCAAGAACGACACCATCGCAGCAATTGCGAGCGCTGTCGGGCGCAGCGGCATCGGCATCGTCCGCATCTCCGGATCGGACCTCGGATCTCTCATCGTGCAGCTGCTGGGGCGCCGCCTCGCGCCGCGCCGCGCCGTTCTTGCCAATTTTCTCGACGCGCGGGGCGAGGCGATCGATCAGGGCATCGCGCTGCACTTTCCCGCACCGCATTCGTACACGGGAGAGGACGTGCTCGAGCTGCAGGGACACGGCGGCCCGGTCGTGCTGCAGCTCCTGTTGAGACGCTGCCTCGAGCTCGGTGCGCGGCTGGCCGAGCCGGGCGAGTTCACCAAGCGCGCCTTCCTCAACGACAAGCTCGATCTGGCGCAGGCCGAGAGCGTGGCGGACCTGATCGACGCCACCACGGCCCAAGCTGCGCGCTGCGCGCTGCGCTCGCTACAGGGTTCGTTTTCCGAGCGCGTGGGCGAACTGAGCCGCGCGCTGGTCGAGCTGCGCACGCTGGTGGAAGCGACGCTCGATTTTCCAGAAGAGGAGATCGACTTCCTCAAGCGGGCGGACGCAGAAGGCCGGCTCGCACGCGTGCGCACCAGGCTCGATGCCGTGCTGGAGGCCTCGCAGCAGGGAAGCCTGCTCCGCGAGGGCATGCACGTCGTGCTCGCGGGGCAACCCAATGTCGGCAAATCGAGCTTGCTCAACCGCATGGCGGGCGAGGAGCTTGCGATCGTCACCGATATACCCGGCACCACCCGCGACGCGATCCGCCAGAGCATCGACGTCAATGGCGTGCCGGCGCACATCATCGATACGGCGGGGCTTCGCGACTCGCACGACCCGGTCGAGAAACTTGGCATTGCACGGACCTGGGCCGCGATCGAAAAGGCCGACGTCATGCTGCTCGTGGTGGACTGCACCGAAGGCGAGACCGCGAAGGACCGCGCGATACTCGCGCAGCTGCCGGGCGCGCTGCCTTGCATACGGGTCATGAACAAGATCGATCTCATCGGGCGGGCGCCTGGGGTCGAGCGTGCGAGCGGAGCCACTGCAGCGTGGGTTTCGGCCAAGACCGGGGCGGGGGTGGACCTGTTGCGCCAGGCGCTGCTCGACACGGTGGGGTGGCACGGCGGCGGCGAAGGATTGTTCATGGCGCGGGAGCGCCACCTGCAGGCTTTGCACCGGGCGCGGAGGCATCTGGAGCAAGCAGTCCAGGTCGGCCCCCAACTAGAACTGTTTGCTGAAGAATTACGCCTCGCCCAAGAGGCGCTGGGGGCAATCACCGGCGAATACCATGCGGACGATTTACTGGGCGAGATCTTCTCTCGGTTTTGCGTAGGCAAATGAGGGCCGTGTTTCACGTGGAACCAGGGTAATGTTGCGCCGCACCATTAGCACGACTGGTTTACCAGGCAACTACCGACCAGCCATGTTTCACGTGAAACGACTACTTTTTGCACCGTCCGCGATACTTTTGAAGCGGATTTTCCGCTATCATGGAGCCTACGGTGGCGGAGAAGTCATGCAACTCATTGAAAAATATGATGTTATTGTCGTAGGCGGAGGTCACGCGGGCACGGAAGCGGCACTCGCGGCGGCGCGCATGGGCTGTGCGACCCTGCTGCTGACCCATAGCGTCGAAACGCTGGGCCAAATGTCATGCAACCCTTCCATCGGCGGCATCGGCAAGGGGCACCTGGTCAAGGAGATCGACGCACTGGGTGGCGCGATGGCCTCGGCGACGGACGAAGCCGGCATCCAGTTCCGGATCCTGAATGCGCGCAAAGGACCCGCGGTGCGCGCGACGCGCGCGCAGGCCGATCGCCTGCTCTATAAACAAGCCATCCGCGGCCGGCTGGAGAATCATTCGAACTTGCGCGTCTTCCAGCAGGCGGTCGACGATCTGTTGCTCGAGGGCGACCGCGTTACCGGCGTGATCACGCAGACGGGCGTGCGCTTCGATGCGCGCGCCGTCGTGCTCACGGCCGGCACCTTTCTCGCCGGCCTGATCCACGTCGGACTGCAGAACTACCCGGCGGGGCGCGCCGGCGACCCGCCGGCGCTCACGCTCGCGCGCAGGCTGCGCGATCTCGCGCTGCCGGTGGGGCGGCTCAAGACCGGCACGCCGCCGCGCATTGACGGGCGCAGCATCGATTTTTCCGCGATGGAAGAGCAACCGGGCGACGCGCCTACGCCGGTGTTCTCGTTCCTCGGCCGCAGCGAGCAGCATCCCCGGCAGCTGCCGTGCTGGATCACGCACACCAACGCGCGCACGCACGAGATCATACGCAGCGGGCTCGGCCGTTCGCCGCTCTACACCGGGGTAATCGAGGGGATCGGTCCGCGCTACTGTCCGTCGATCGAGGACAAGGTGACGCGCTTCGCGGAAAAGAGCTCGCACCAGATTTTCCTGGAGCCCGAGGGCCTGACGGTTACCGAGTACTATCCGAACGGCATCTCGACCAGCCTGCCGTTCGATGTACAGTGCGCGCTCGTGCGCTCGATCCGCGGACTGGAGCGCGCGCATATCACGCGGCCCGGATATGCCATCGAGTACGACTATTTCGATCCGCGCGGTCTGAAAAGCTCGCTCGAAACCAAGGCCATCGCGGGCCTGTTCTTCGCGGGCCAGATCAACGGGACGACCGGCTACGAAGAGGCGGCGGCGCAGGGCATACTCGCCGGCATCAACGCCGCGCTGTTCGTCCGCGAGCGCGCGCCATGGTGCCCGCGGCGCGACCGGGCGTACCTCGGCGTATTGGTGGACGATCTGATCACGCGCGGAGTATCCGAGCCTTATCGGATGTTCACCAGCCGGGCTGAATACCGCCTGAGCCTGCGCGAGGACAACGCCGATTTGCGGCTGACCGAGGCCGGGCGCGAGCTCGGCGTGGTGGATGACGTTCGCTGGGAGCGGTTCTGCCGCAAGCGCGAGGCCATCGCGCGCGAGCAAGAGCGGCTCAAGTCGACGTGGATCCATCCGCGCGCGCTGGCGCCGGGCGCTGCCGAGCGGGTGCTCGGCCAGCCGCTCGCGCGCGAGCACACGCTCGACGAGTTGCTGCGGCGGCCCGACGTGGGCTACGTGGAACTCATGACACTGCCGGGAGCGGGTCCGGGCGTTACGGACGCGCAGGCTGCGGAACAAGTCGAGATCCAGGCCAAGTATCAGGGCTACATCGACCGCCAGCGCGAAGAGATCGCGCGGCACGAACATCACGAGAGCACGCCCTTGCCGGGCGACATCGACTACGCCAAGGTGCGCGGACTCTCGGTGGAAGTGCAGCAAAAACTGAACCGCCACCGTCCGGAGACGCTGGGGCAGGCGGCGCGCATCTCGGGCGTGACGCCGGCCGCGATCTCGGTGTTGCTCGTGCACGTGAAAAGGGGTTTTGCCGCGGCGCGCTCCGGCAACGCCGGAGCGGGCGGGGCCGACCGCGCGGCTGGCGGCCTGGCATGAGCCTCGCGGAGGAGCTCGCGCAAGGGGTCGCTCAATCCGGACTCACGCTGCCAAGCCCGACGCAGGCGCGCCTGCTCGATTACCTCGCGCTGCTGCAGAAATGGAACAAGGTCTACAACCTGACCGGCGTGCGCGACGCGCCGAGGATGGTGACGCACCATCTGCTGGATGCCCTGGCGCTCGCGCCGCACGTGTCGGCCGCGACGATACTGGATGTAGGCAGCGGGGCCGGCGTGCCCGGCATTCCGCTCGCGCTTGCGCTGCCGGCTGCGCAGGTCACGCTGCTCGACTCGAGCGAGAAGAAGGCGGCGTTCTTGAGGCAGGCGGCGATCGAGCTGGGGATCGCAAACGCGGAGGTGGTCTGCGAGCGGGCCGAGAGCTGGCGGCCCGCACGCCGCTTCGAACTGGTCATCTCGCGCGCGTTCTCGGAGCTCCCGCGATACGTCGCGAGCGCCGGCCATCTGGTCGCGGCGGGCGGTGAACTCGCGGCGATGAAAGGGCGCTTTCCCGAGGCGGAGCTCAAGCAGATTCCGCGAACATTCCGTGTGAAGCGCGTTGTCGCGCTCGCGGTGCCGGGACTGCGCGCGGAGCGCCACCTGGTGGTGCTGGAGCCCGCCCGGGATTGAGCCATGACCCGCATCCTCGCCATCACCAACCAGAAGGGCGGTGTGGGCAAGACGACCACGGGAGTCAATCTCGCGGCGAGCCTTGCTGCTGCGCGCCGGCGCGTGCTGCTCGTGGACCTCGATCCGCAAGGCAACGCCACGATGGGCAGCGGTGTGGACAAGCGCGTGCTCGCCGATACCGTCTACCACGCGCTGCTGGGCACCCGGCGCATCGGCGAAGTGCGCCGGCGCTCGGAGAACGGCGAGTACGATCTGGTTCCCGCGAACCGCGAGCTTGCGGGGGCGGAGGTCGAGATGGTCGGGCTCGAGCGGCGGGAGGCGCGCCTGAAAGAGGCGCTGGGCGAGATCGCCGCCGACTACGATTTTGTACTCATTGATTGCCCGCCCGCGCTGAACCTGCTCACGGTGAACGGCTTGACTGCCGCGCAAGCGGTCATGATCCCGATGCAGTGCGAGTACTATGCGCTCGAGGGGCTGAGCGATCTCGTGCAGACGATCAAGAAAGTGCGCACGCACCTCAATCCGGCGCTCGAGATCGAGGGCTTGCTGCGCACCATGTACGATGCGCGCAACACGCTGGCGCAGCAAGTGTCGGCGCAACTGCTCGAGCATTTCGGCGACAAGGTCTACCGGACCGTGATCCCGCGCAACATCCGGCTCGCCGAAGCGCCGAGCCACGGCGTGCCGGCGATCAAGTTCGACAAGAACTCGAAGGGCGCGCAGGCTTACCTCGCGCTCGCAGGGGAGATGCTCAGTCGCGCTGCTGCAGGGTGAGGAGAAGCTTATGGCCAAGGTGAAAGGACTGGGACGCGGACTCGACGCGCTGCTCGGCACCGACGAGGCGGCGCTGGCGAGGGATACGCTCACTACGCTTCCGGTCGACGCATTGCAACCCGGGCGCTACCAGCCGCGCACGCGTATGGACCAGGCCGCGCTCGCCGAGCTCGCCGACTCGGTCAAGGCGCAGGGCGTGATGCAGCCGATCCTCGTGCGACCCGGCGGCGACGGGCGCTACGAGATCGTGGCGGGGGAGCGACGCTGGCGGGCGGCGCGCCTCGCGGGGCTTGCCAGCGTGCCTGCGCTGGTACGCGAGGTGCCGGACCGCAACGCGCTCGCGATCGCGCTGATCGAGAACATCCAGCGCGAGGACCTGAACCCGCTCGAGGAAGCCGCCGGGGTCAAGCGTTTGATCGAGGAATTCGGCATGACGCACGCCGAGGCCGCCGAGGCGCTGGGCCGCTCGCGCGCGAGCATCACGAACGCGCTGCGCCTGCTCGAGCTTGCGCCTCCGGTGCAGGAGCTGCTGCGCGACGGCAAGATCGACATGGGACACGCGCGGGCGCTGCTGGCTCTCCCGATGCTGCGGCAGATCGAACTCGCGCGCGAGGCCGCCGCCAAGCAGCTCTCGGTGCGGCAGGTGGAGGGCCGTGTCGCGAGGGCGGTGGCGCGGCCGGGGGCGCGGCACCGCGCCGCGCCAGACCGCGACGTCGCGCGGCTCGAGGAAGAAACCTCGCAGCGGCTCGGCACGACCGTCAAGATCAGGCCGGGATCCAGGCAGGGCGGCGGCAAACTCATCATCGGCTATCGCACGCTCGATGAACTCGAGAGGCTGCTTGCGAGGCTCTGAAACACGGGCGGCGCGGCGCGTTGTCGTTGACAGCAGCGTGCGCGAAGATGATAAAATCCAGCTCTTTTTGGGCTCGCTGCCGTCCGCCGCCGCCCGCATCGCCGATCGACGAAGCGGCCGCTGGATGAAAACGATCAACCGGATCATCGGCGCGCAAATCGCGGTGACACTGGCGGCGGGCTCTTTGGCGTTTCTGCTGAGCGAAAACGTCCATGCCGCGTACTCGGCGCTGATCGGCGGCGGTATCGGGTTCTCCACTGCGTGGATCTACGCGCGCAAGGCGTTCGCGGCGCGGAGCGAGGAGCCGAAGGAACTGGTGAAGGCGCAGTATCGCGCCGAGGTGCTCAAGCTCGCTTTCACCGTCATATTGTTTGCGGCAGCTTTCGGTCTGTACCGGGAGGTTGCCACGTTGCCGTTGCTGTTGACTTATATCGCGACGCTCGCCGTCTATTGGGTGGCACTGCTTTTCGTCTAAGAAAAATCCCGCTCCTACGCCATGGCCGCCGCCGACACACCGATCACCGCCAACGAATATATCTCGCATCACCTCGTGAACCTGCAGGTAGGAAGCGGGTTCTGGACACTGCACCTCGATACCCTAATCGTTTCGGGCCTGGTGGGGTGCGCCGTCTTCGGTCTGATGTACCACGTCGGGCGGCGCGCGACCGCGGGCGTGCCCGGCAAGCTTCAGGCCTTTATCGAGATCGTGGTGGGCATGGTCGACCGGCAGGTGAAGGACACCTTCCACGCCAAGAGCGAGCTGGTGACCCCGCTCGCGATCACGGTTTTCATCTGGATCTTCTGCATGAACGCGCTCGATCTGATCCCGGTCGATTTCATCCCCAAGCTGCTCGAGCTCTTCGGGGTCAAGTATTTCAAGGCCGTGCCGACCACCGATCCGAACGCGACCTTCGCGATGTCGCTCTCCGTGTTTGCGCTCATCATCGCCTTCAACCTCAAGTTCAAGGGAGCCGGCGGCTTCCTCCACGAACTGTTCACGGCGCCCTTTCATGCCGAGAACAAGCTGCTGCAAATCGCGCTTGCTCCGGTGAACTGCGTGCTGCGGGTGATCGAGGAGATCGCCAGGCCGGTGTCGCTGGCGCTGCGGCTGTTCGGCAACCTGTTCGCGGGCGAGGTGGTGTTCATCCTGATCGTGCTCCTGGCGGGCGCCTGGAGCGGGCCCACGCTGGGCAGCGCCGCCTCTTTCCTCGGCCACGTCGTGCTGTCCCTCGCCTGGGCGATCTTCCACATCCTGATCATCACGCTGCAGGCGTTTGTGTTCATGATGCTGACCATCATTTACCTCACGCTGGCCAGCGAATCGCACTGATTTCGACGTAGATGCAATCAATCAAGGAGAACGTTAATGGAAACTCTCGCAGTATTCTTCGGCCAGACGCAGATTGCCGTGGCGTTTCTTATTGGCATGGGCGCCCTCGGCACCGCCCTCGGCTTCGGCATCCTCGGCGGCCGCTTCCTGGAGAGCGTCGCGCGCCAGCCCGAGCTGCTGAACACGCAGCGGGTGAACATGTTCATCGTCGCAGGGCTATTGGACGCATTCACCGCCATCGCGACCGCAATCGCCATATTGCTGCTCTACGCGAACCCGCTCGTTTCCCAGATCAGGGGCGGGTAGGCGGTTGGCGGGGGCCCGCGCCGGAGCGGGCGGACGCAGGCACTGTGTCGGAAGGCGGGATATCGGTATGAACATCAATGCGACCTTGCTGGGGCAGGTCATCTGGTTTGCGTTCTTCGTCTGGTTCGTGGCGAAGATCGTCTGGCCGTTTTTCCAGCGCGTCATCGCGGAGCGGCAGAAGGACATTGCCGACGGGCTCGCCGCGGCGGAGCGCGGCCGGCTCGAGCTCGACAGCGCCACCCGGCGCGCCGAAGAGAGTATCCAGGAGGCGCGCGAGCGCGCCGCCGAAATCATTGCCCAGGCGGAGCGCCGCTCGGCGCAGATGATCGAGGAAGCGCGGGCTCAGGCCAAGGAAGAAGGCAACCGCGAGAAAACGGCCGCGCAGGCGGAGATCGATCAGCAGGTGTCTCGCGCCAAGGAGATGCTCCGGGAGCAGATCTCGGCGCTGGTCGTCGCCGGCGCGGAAAGAATTCTGCGGCGCGAGGTCGATGCGAAGGCGCACGCCGGCCTGCTGGCGCAGCTTACGCAGGAGATGCGGTAACCCGATGGCCGAGAACGTCACGGTAGCGCGGCCCTATGCCGAAGCGGTCTTCAGGCTCGCCGACGCGGGCGGGACGCTCGCGGGGTGGTCGCGGATGCTCGACGCCATGGCAGACGTTGCGGCACATGACGAGGTGCGCGCGGCGATCGGCAACCCCAATCTTGCCGTCGCGCAACTCTACGAGCTGTTTGCCTCTCTGTGCGGCGGCGCTCTCAGCGCCGAGGCGCAGAACCTCCTGCGCGTGCTGATCGAGAACCGGCGGCTCGCCCTGCTGCCGGAAATTCGCGACATCTACCTGCAACTCAAGAACGAGCGGGAGGGCGTGGTGGAGGCGATGATCACCAGCGCGTTCGCGCTCGACCCGTCACAGGTGGGTTCGCTGGTAGCCGACCTGGAGCGGCGCTTCAAGCGCAAGATCAACCCCCGGGTCGAGGTGGACAAGGAGCTCATCGGCGGCGTGCGCGTGCAGGTGGGCGACGAGGTGATCGACGGCTCGGTGCGCGGCAAGCTCGCCGCGATGGCCGCTGAATTAATGACCTAGGCAATCGAGGAAACCTGATATGCAACAGCTCAAACCTTCCGAGATCAGCGAGCTCATCCGCGGCAAGATCGAGAGCCTGGCGCTCGCGGCGGACATCCGCACCCAGGGCACGGTGGTGACGGTGACCGACGGCATCTGCCGCATCCACGGACTCTCCGACGTCATGCAGGGCGAAATGCTGGAATTCCCGAAGAACACGTTCGGGCTGGCGCTCAACCTCGAGCGCGACTCGGTGGGCTCCGTGATCCTGGGCGATTACGAGCACATCTCCGAGGGGGACGCGGTCAAGTGCACCGGTCGGATCCTCGAAGTGCCCGTCGGCCCCGAGCTGCTCGGGCGCGTCGTGAACGCTCTCGGGCAGCCGATCGACGGCAAGGGGCCGATCAAGGCCAAGATGACGGACGTCATCGAGAAGGTGGCCCCGGGGGTGATCTGGCGCAAGTCCGTGGGCGAGCCGGTGCAGACGGGCCTCAAGGCGATCGATTCGATGGTGCCGATCGGCCGCGGCCAGCGGGAGCTCATCATCGGCGACCGGCAGACCGGCAAGACCGCGGTGGCGGTCGACACCATCATCAACCAGAAGGGCAAGGATCTCATCTGCGTCTACGTTGCCGTCGGACAGAAGGCTTCGACCATCGCCACCGTCGTGCGCAAGCTCGAGGAGCACGGCGCGATGGAGTACAGCATCGTGATCGCGGCTTCCGCCTCCGAGTCGGCGGCGATGCAGTACATCGCGCCGTACTCGGGCTGCACCATGGGTGAATACTTCCGCGACCGGGGCCAGGACGCGCTCATCATCTACGACGACCTGACCAAGCAGGCGTGGGCGTACCGGCAGATCTCGCTGCTGTTGCGCCGGCCCCCCGGCCGCGAGGCGTATCCCGGCGACGTGTTCTACCTGCACTCGCGCCTGCTGGAGCGCGCCGCCCGTGTGAGCGCGGAATACGTGGAGCGCTTCACCAGCGGCGAAGTCAAGGGCAGGACCGGCTCGCTCACGGCGCTGCCCATCATCGAGACCCAGGCCGGCGACGTGACCGCGTTCGTGCCCACGAACGTGATATCGATCACCGACGGCCAGATCTTCCTGGAGACCGACCTCTTCAACGCGGGCATCCGCCCCGCAATCAACGCCGGCGTCTCGGTGTCGCGGGTCGGCGGCGCCGCGCAGACCCGGATCATGAAGCGCCGCGACACCGGCGGCGGCGTGCGCCTCGCGCTCGCGCAGTACCGCGAGCTCGCAGCGTTTGCCCAGTTCGCTTCCGACCTCGACGAAACCACGCGCAAGCAGCTCGAGCGCGGCCGCATGGTGACCGAGCTCATGAAGCAGATGCAGTACGCGCCGCTGCAGGTGTGGGAGATGGCACTGACGCTGTTTGCCGTGAACAACGGCTACTTTGACGACGTCGAGGTGAAGAAGGCGCTCGCTGCCGAGCGCTCGATGCGCGACTACATCAAGGCCAAGTACGGAGAGCTCGTCGGTCGGATGCAGGACAAGAAGGACCTCACCAAGGAGGACGAGGGGCAGCTGGGGGAAGCGCTCAAGGACTGGAAGAAGAACAGCAGTTATTGACCGACGCGAAAGGCGCGCGGCAATAACTCCGCGCGATCGAGCGGACGCAATGCGCGCAGTTCATCGCGCGGGATGAGTGGAAGCGCTGGAGATAGAAACGATGGCGGGAACGAAAGAAATCAGGATGAAGATCCGGAGTGTGCAGAACACCCGGAAGATCACGAAGGCGATGGAGATGGTGGCCGCCTCGAAGATGCGGCGCGCGCAGGAGCGCATGCGCGCGGCGCGTCCGTACGCGGAAAAGATCCGCAACGTCGCGGCGCACATCAGCCACGCCAATCCGGAATACCGCCACCCTTTCCTGGTGATGCGCGACACTGTCAAGCGCATGGGCATCATCGTCATCAGCACGGACAAGGGGCTGTGCGGCGGCCTCAACACCAACGTGCTGCGGCTTGCGCTCAACTCGATCCGGGAGTGGGAAGGCCGGGGCGAGAAGCTCGAGGTGTGCTGCATCGGGAACAAGGCGCTCGGCTTCATGCAGCGGCTCGGCGCCAACATCATCTCGCAGGTGACCCAGCTTGGCGACCGGCCGCAGATGGAAAAGCTGATCGGCGCGATCAAGATCATGCTCGACGGCTACAGCGAGGACCGTTTCGACCGGCTGACGCTGTTCTACACCCGCTTCATCAACACCATGAGGCAGGAGCCGGTGTGCGAGCAGCTGCTGCCTCTCGCCGGCGAGCGGCTCGGCGCGCCGGAAGGCAGCTGGGACTACATCTACGAGCCGGAGGCGCAGGCGGTTCTCGATCACGTGCTCACCCGCTACATCGAGACGATCATCTTCCAGGCGGTCGCCGAGAACATGGCCTCCGAGCAATCGGCGCGCATGGTGGCGATGAAGGCGGCTTCGGACAATGCCGGGAGCGTGATCGACGAGCTCACGCTCATCTACAACAAGAACCGGCAGGCGGCGATCACCAAGGAAATCGCCGAGATCGTCGGCGGAGCTGCCGCAGTGTAAGGAAAAACGGAAACCGCAAAGGCGCAAAGACGCAAAGTAAACCACGTAAAGGATTATCAAATATCTTCGCGGATACTTTGCGCCTTCGCGTCTTTGCGGTTAAGAGTCTGATTTGACGACTGGGAAACGAACATGAATCAAGCACAAGGAACGATCGTCCAGTGCATCGGCGCCGTGATCGACATCGAATTTCCGCGGGAAGAGATGCCGCGCATCTTCGATGCGCTCGTCCTCGAGGCGTCCAAAGACAAGCTGGTCGAGCAGGGGCTCACCTTCGAGGTGGAACAGCAGCTCGGAGACGGGGTGGTGCGCTGCATCGCGCTCGGCCCCTCCGACGGTCTGCGCCGCGGGATGAAGGTGAAGAACACCGGCGCGCCGATCAGCATACCGGTCGGCCACGGCACGCTCGGGCGCATCCTCGACGTGCTCGGGCGTCCGATCGACGAGGCCGGGCCCATCGAGGCCAAGGAGCGGCGCGCCATCCACCAGTCGGCGCCCAAGTTCGACGAGCTCTCGCCCTCCGTCGAGCTCCTCGAGACGGGAATCAAGGTGATCGATCTCATCTGCCCGTTCGCCAAGGGCGGCAAGATCGGGCTGTTCGGCGGTGCGGGAGTGGGCAAGACGGTGAACATGATGGAGCTCATCAACAACATCGCCAAGCAGCACGCCGGCCTTTCGGTATTCGCCGGGGTGGGCGAGCGCACGCGCGAGGGCAACGACTTCTACCATGAAATGAAGGAGTCGAATGTGCTCGACAAGGTGGCGATGGTGTTCGGGCAGATGAACGAACCGCCGGGGAACCGCCTGCGGGTGGGGCTGACCGGGCTGACCATGGCGGAAGCCTTCCGCGACGAAGGGCGCGACATCCTGCTCTTCATCGACAACATCTATCGCTACACGCTCGCAGGCGTCGAGGTGTCGGCGCTGCTGGGGCGCATGCCATCGGCGGTGGGCTATCAGCCGACGCTGGCCGATGAGATGGGCCGGCTGCAGGAGCGCATCGTTTCCACCAAGGTCGGCTCGATCACCTCCGTGCAGGCGATCTACGTTCCGGCGGACGATCTGACCGATCCGTCGCCGGCGACCACGTTCGCCCACCTGGATGCGACGGTCGTGCTCTCTCGCGATATCGCCTCGCTCGGGATCTATCCGGCCGTGGACCCGCTCGACTCGACTTCGCGCCAGGTGGACCCGAACGTGATCGGGGAGGAGCACTACAACACGACGCGCGCGGTGCAGGCGACGCTGCAGCGTTATAAAGAGTTGCGCGACATCATCGCCATATTGGGGATGGACGAGCTTTCGCCCGAAGACAAGCTCGCCGTGGCGCGCGCCCGCAAAATCCAGCGTTTCCTGTCCCAGCCGTTCCACGTGGCGGAGGTATTCACCGGCTCGCCGGGCAAATACGTGCCGCTCAAGGACACGATCAAGGGCTTCAAGATGATCGTCAACGGCGAATGCGATCAGCTTCCGGAGCAGGCTTTCTACATGGTCGGCCCGATCGAGGAAGCGGTCGAGAAGGCAAAATCACTTCAGTGAACGGTGAATAGAGAACGGTGAACGGTGTGGAAGCGACGGCCCGTCCGTTTACTGTTCACGGTTTACCGTTCACGGAGCTTTGAATGGCGAACACGATACACATCGACGTAGTGAGCGCCGAGGAGAGCATCTACTCGGGGGAGGCGGAGTTCGTGGTCCTGCCGGGAGAGGCGGGCGAGCTCGGCATCTATCCGCGCCACACGCCGCTCATCACGCGGATCAAGCCCGGCGCGGTGCGGATCAAGCCCGCGGGCGGCGGCGCGGAAGAGCTGATCTTCGTTGCGGGTGGCGTCCTCGAGGTGCAGCCCACGATGATCACCGTGCTCGCCGATACCGCGATACGCGGACACGATCTGGACGAGGCGAAGGCATTGGACGCGCAGAAGCGCGCCGAGCAGGCGCGCTCCAAGGCGCGCGACAAGCAGGAGGTCGCGGCGGTCGAAGCGGAGCTCGCGACGCTTGCGGCGCAGCTCGCCGCGATCCGGAAGCTGCGGCAGAAGAAGTGATAAATCCGGACGCCTGACGGCGCCGGTTTATCTCCGCGAGTTCGAACGGACGCGTGCGCCGTTCAACCCGCAGGGGTAAAGCGAAGGAAATCAATCCACCCGAAAATCAATCCGGTCACAATCCCGCCGCGCCAAGCTGAAGCGCCGGGAGCGGGGGCGGGACAGCTGCCGCAATACGCGGTCTTATGTTCATGCTGCCTTCCCCGCCCTGTGCACACGACCACGATCCGCGTGGGTCATGAGCGGGATCCGCAGTGAATTACTGGGCAATCTATTGCAACCGCGGGACGGTGGCACGCGCTGTCCTACGCCGCGGGTTTTTCGAGGCGGTTCTCAGGCGATGTCGGGCACCGGGTGATAGGTCAGTGGCAAGTTGGCATGCCGGGGCCAACTCGCGGCAGGAAGCGGCGGACTGCGCTCGGTGGCGAGCGGCGCCCACAATCCGAGGTGTTCGAGGATGCGCCGGATGACGCCCGGATCCTCGATGAACGCAATGACCCGCATTGGTCCGTTACACTTGGGACATTCCAAAGGAGACAGCATGGACGAGGCGGAATTGCAGGAGATCGAACGCCGACTGAAGGACGGCGAATGCGATGCAGATGCGCAGACGATGCGCGCCTTGCGCCGGCTGATTGACGAGGTGAGGCGGTTACGCGCGGAGACAGCGCTTCCACAGTCGGCACGTGTGCATTGATCGTGTGCGGGCCTGGCGAAAGCTCGCCTTGTTTTTCGTTAGAGCGCCTGATACGACAGGAGAGACAATCTTGAAGACTGCGCGGAACGTGTGACCTGCAATGCTTTGCGCCGCTGATTTTTCTGGATGGAGCTGTTGCTGGCGTTCCCCATCAGGATGTCGGTCGTTCAGCTTGCCGGCGTTGCACGGGCGGAGTCCGCTGTCGCGCCATACCACGCTTTGGCGGCGCCGAGCCACAATGATGTGTTCCGCGTCGCAATCGGTTCTGGCTGAGTCGGTGGAAGAAGACCGACGTGGACGGCGTTGATACATGAAGCAATGTGCTAGGTGGTCTTCACAACGCGGAAGCAGGGCTATCCGCTCGAAAGACTGCGGACGAGGCACAGCCAAGGTGTGCTGAAGAATTCGACGCGGCAGGAACGCCTGGCTGCGTGCATTCCTGTTTTCCAGTAGCGCCGGGTAAGAAAATGCTGAGCTCAGCGGGGAAGTCGCGCGAAGCTATACCGAAGGCAAGTTGGCCTGTGCGTCACCTCTCAGCAGCCTCTCACAATGGGCGCCCCTTGGGATGCTCGCTACATTGTGAAACGTGCTGAGGGCGGGTCGGATGTCTTAGGGGGCTGGGCGCGGGCGACCGCGCCCACCTACCCGACCACTACGATCAACACTGACGTCACCGCTTCCCTACGAAGTATTCTCCGTCGTCCCGTCGACGAAAATGATATGGCCCCGCTCGACGAAAGGCGCGCCATCGGACCTCGTCGGGCCGGAGCGAGTCAGGCAGCGACACCGTCGATCACCAACGGGCCCGTCTGTCCTGCCAATGCCGCCGCCTGGCTAAATCCGCCAGCAGCGCCTTCCACCACCAAAGGCATTGTCCGTGTCGCCCGGTTTGATGCCGAGCAGGTGCTTGGCTTCCCACTACATCCAGCCCACGGCAACGACAATCATCTGACCGGCGATGCCGATGCCGTCGATGTAGACCGCCCGGATGTCGATTTCGTCGGATCACCGCTCCACTATCGCTCCATGTGAGCGACAGGACACTCTCGGTGTTCACATTAGCGCTTCTTCGCTGTGTACGCTTCCAGAGGGCCGGGGTCAATAGCTCTGATGACGTCCGGCTTCACAGGGATCCTCTTGAGCGCAAAGAAGAAACTCGCCAAGTCGCTCATGTGCGTCGCCATGCCGGACGTCGCCTTGGTGCTCGATGTTCCCAGGGCGCCGACGTACCCTGTAACCTGCTCCTTGATGCTCGGGACTTCAATACGGTTGTAGATCTGCTTCGCGAGCTCCTCATTAACGCCGAACACCTGGCCGAGCGACGCTATCCCCTCCTTGGGGTTTTCCATCAGGTACGCATGGGATAGCTCCATCGCCTTGATGAACAACTGCACGGTGTCGCGGTTGCTGTTGAGCCAAGCGGTCCGCACGACCCAAACGAGGGGCATTGGCAGCCGCTGATCCGACAGCGCCCACACCATCGAGCCGCCCTCCGCTTGCATTCTCGCCACCCAGGGATCCCAGGCCCATCCACCGTCGATATTCCCCTTGAGGAAAGCGGGAACGATAACGCTCGCCTGCATGTCGAGAATCTTGAGGTCAGTCTCCTTGAGCTTGGCGGCTTCGAGCGAACGGAGCAGGGCATAGTGCGCAGAAGTCCCAAACTGCACGCCGATGCGTTTGCCTCTCTGCTCCGCGAGCGTCTTGATGCCGGCGCGCTTCGTTGACACTAGCGCGACAGACTGGGACGCATCAGCTTCGACGAAGAACACACGATAATCGATTCCCTGAGCCAAGCCGAAGATGGCCGGGGCCGTCGTCATGAATGCCATGTCGATCGTCCCGGTCTCCAACGCCGATAGCATCGGGGGCCCCGCGATGAACTGGACGTACTCGGCGGTCAAGCCCACTTTCTTGAACATGCCGTGGTCCCGCGCCACGAAAAAGCGCGGCGACGTGCCAGGCTGAAAGCCGATCCGAACTTTGTTGTCCGCGGCGGGGGCTATGGGTGATACGGATGTCAGCACCAGCGCGGATAGTATGACGACCATTGCTCGCCTCATCATGTCTTTCTCCTTCTGCGCCGGGTTAAACCGGCGACGTATGGTCCAACGAAAGAGTTATACGGTGAAGGCTCAGCGACCCACACGATATCGTGCTCGGATTCCAGTTAAGTCTGACGCCGAGCGGTTTGGGCGGAACTCGTCCAAGGTAGAGCAAGTTTACACTGAAACTGCAGCCCAAAAAAGACCCAACTGCTGGAGTTCGGCCGTTTTGTGATCCAACGATTGCAGGCAAGCCGCCTTGGGAAAGCCCGACACGTTCAACTTCCTTGGCTTCATGCATATTCGCGCGACCAAGCGAAGCAATGGATGCTTAACGGTGCTGCGGCAGACGATGCGCAAGCGCTTGCAGGCGAAGCTCAGAGCGGTGAAAGCCGAACTGCGGCGACGCCTGCATCAGCCCACACCCGCAGTGGGACAGTGGTAGGGCACGGTTGTGCGTGGACACATCGGCTACTACAGTGTGCCTCATGAACAGCCCAACGTTGCATTTGTTTCGCTTCTGCGTCGGGCGGTAGTGGTATCGTGCGCTGTGTCGGCGCAGCCACAACGCGTGCCCGCGCTGGGAACGCATGCGCCGCCTGCTCAAGCGCTGGCCCCCTCCTGCGCGCGCGTGTCATCCTTATCTTCGCCTTGGCGCATCACCGTGAGGCAACAGCCGGACGCGCGAATGCCGCTCGTCCGGATCTGTGGAGGGTGCATGGTAATCATCATTCCTACTCCTACTTCGACGCTCCGAAGTTCATTTGCCCCGCCAGTGCACGACGCGTCGCTCGATCGCGACGATGAGAGCCTCCAGCACCATGCCGATGACTCCGATCGTTATCACGCCAACGTAGACATCGGTGACCCGGAAGAAGGTCGAAGCATCCATGATCATGTACCCAAGACCGCTCTGAGCGGCGACCAACTCAGCGGCCACAACAAGGGCCCAACTCAGCGCGCAACCCACCCGGATGCCGGTGAAGATCTGCGGCAGCGCCGCTGGGAATATGACGTGCAAGAACATTTGTCGCTGGCCGGCGCCTAGGCTCGAGGCTGCCCGTAGGAGTTGAAGTTGCACACTCTTTACGCCGACTGCGGTGTTGAGGGTAATGTAAAGGAACGATGCGAGAAAAATCAGCGAAATCTTCGAAAACTCACCGATGCCGAACCAGAGGATCACAAGTGGAACAAAGGCGATGGCTGGGATGGGGCGGAGGAAGGCGAGCCACGGGGAAACGGCAGCGGCCACGGCGGACACGTAGCCGATCATGAGTCCTAGCGAAACACCCGCAACGACGGCAAGCGCGAAACCCAGGAGTGTCCGGTACAGACTGACGCCGACGTGTACGTAGAACGGCGTCCCGCCGTAGCCCTTCTGGAGGAGCTGCCAGAACTGGATGACGATCTCGATCGGAGAGGCAAGAAAGCGCGTCGAGACCAGCCCGCTCTTCGTCACCGCCGTCCAGAGCACCAGGCCAAGGATCACAGACGCCGCTCCAATCAGCAGAGTCCGCGACCGGTCGGACCCACCGACGCGAACGTTATTCGTCTTCCATCTCATGCTTCGCGATCTCTTCACGAATTAGGTGGTGAATGACCTTTTCCAGCTCCACGAAGCGCGGAGCCGTGCGGATGTTGAAATCCCCCCGCGGATACGGCAACTCCACCCTTAAAGTACACTTGAGATGGCCAGGTCGGAACGTCATGACCGCGACGTCCGTCGAGAGGTAGATAGCCTCCTCAATGGAGTGGGTGATGAAAAGGATCGTTTTTCCCGTGCGCTCCCAGATGCGCAGCAGCTCCTCTTGCATGATCTCTCGGGTTTGGGCGTCCAAGCTGGCGAACGGCTCATCCATCAGCAGAATCTCGGGGTCATTCGCCAGTGCCCGAGCAATTGCCACCCGCTGCTTCATGCCGCCGGAGAGCTCATAGGGGTAACGATGACTGAACTTTCGTAGCCCGACGAGCGCCAAGTACTCATCAGCCTTTGCCGCCCGCTCGCGCTCCGGGATGCCACGCATTCGCAGCCCGAACTCGATGTTTTTCTTGACTGTCAGCCAGTCAAAGAGTGCATAGCCCTGAAAAACAACGCCCCGTTCGGGGCCGGCACCGGTCACGCGTCGGCCATCAATCAAGACCTCACCGTTGGTCGGCGTGACGAACCCTGCGATGATGTTCAGGAGTGTCGTCTTACCGCATCCCGACGGTCCCACGATGGTGAGGAAGCGTCCATGCTCGACGCTCAACGAGATGTCGTCGAGCGTTGCCACCGTGCCTCCAGCTGCGTCGATGTAATGATGCGAAAGTCTTTGCGTCTCGATTCTCGCCATTGGAATGCAGTAGGTCAGGCGATGCGGCTCATCACTTCCTCGGCGAAGAGTCGGAAGATCTCCTCGCGTTCGGGGAAGCCATCCCCTGGGACCTGCGGCGTAATGACAATGTGGCCGATACCCTGCACGCGCGCAATCGCGCGCACTGTTTCGGCAACCTCATCCGGCGTGCCGGCCAGAGCGAGAAGGTCGATGAACCGGTCAGGCGCGAGGGTCCGGTGCTTCGCCGCCGCCGTGGCGTGCTCGAAAAAATTGTACTCCTCCCGAATCTTCCGGACGACGGCCAGATCCTCCTCGCCGAGCGGGATCGGAAGCGGATGGCGCAAGGCGGCCGTCACCCGGCCGCGGACATGCTCTCGTGCTGCGCGGCGATCACGGGCGACACAGGTGTGCGCCCAGCAGATCACGTCAAGATCCTCTATGGACTTCTCCGCCGCGCGGGCACCTGCACGCACATATGCTAAGCCGGCCTCGAGAATAGGCGGTGCGATTCCGCAATGCATCAGTACACCATCGCCCAGGCGACCAGCGGCCTCGAGCATCTTGGGCCCCGAGGCGGCCACATAGATTGGGATGTCATGGGCGCGCTCGAGCCAGGCGATCTTGCCCTCGAGACCGCCCTCGAACGTGACAGACTCGTTAGCGAGAAGCCGGCGCGTTGTTCGTACAAACTCCTCCAGCCCGGCAATGCGGGCTGGCTTCACACCCAGGGTCCCTACAGAGCTGTCTCCGGTGCCGACGCCCAGCAGCACCCGCCCTTCCGCCAGCTCGTTGAGACTCACAATGGCGCTGGCCGTCACTGAAGGATGCCGGATGTATGGCACGGTGATGCCTGGACCGATCCGAATCCGTGATGTCGCGAGAACGCAAGCCGTCAGTGTGACATACAGCTCCCGGCAAACGAGCTGCGAGTCGACGATCCACGCTGTGTCATAGCCTAAAGCCTCGGCGAGCTGGACCTGACGCACGATTGTTGTGACCGGTTGATTTCCGAAGATCCCAACTCCGAATCGCATAGCATTACTCCTCGATAGGCGATGGCGTGAATCGTAAACACAGAGGTAACACGCCCGTGTTCCTCGATTTTGAGCCCTTCTTCCAATGACAGAGAAGCTTGGAGAGGGTCGGATTTCCAACCAGATGGCCGCAGTATACCCCCCGCAGTCTGGGTGTTCGTTCAGCGTGGCGTCATCGCCACCGTTTCCACCGAGACCAATAGGTCTGCGAGGGGCAGGCACGGCAGGGGCACGCCCGTTGAGGCTCCTGCTGGTTCGCTATAAAACGATGAGCGATAGCGCTGGTTACTCACGATGATCTCGGGATCCGCCTGGCCTTGGTAGAAGCTGTTCTGCTTGACCATGTCGTCCAACGTGAGTCCGAATGATGACAACACCGTGCGCGTCGACTCCATGACACGACGTGTTTGCTCCAGGAGATCGCCAGGCGCGACCGGCTGGCCATGGCTATCGAGGGCCACCTGCTGGCCGACGAAGACGAACTCGCCGCATTGCAGTCCGGCGGCAGAAGGCAGACCCGCAGGCCACTGCGAGACATCGTGGAGCTGGGCATAGGTGCGCGCCAGCCGATGGCCGTCGGCGCCGCGCATAGCCCACGCATCTACCCGTGTCATGTCCCCGTGCGGGAGGCGGGGCGTCGGCAACGCGCTCAGCGTGGGCCCCGGCGCTGTGAAGTAGGTCGCCCGCTTAAGCGCCGCCGGCTCCCAAGTGGCACGCGTGCCGTCCCCCCGGTACCACGTGGCCAGCTTGACGATGTCATCAAGATCCACACCCAGAGCGGCGAGAATCTGCTCCACACGCTTCATGGCGACGGCGGTCTGTCCCACGAGATCCTGGGCATATTGGCGAGTGCCGTCTGCCGCCGAACTCCACTGCGCGGAGGTCCAGATGTGCTCACCACAGCGTATGCCGTGGCTGAACGGTGGTGGCAGCGGAGACAGAGCCCTGGGGTTGGCGGTCGTTCTCGCGAGCCGTTTCGCGTCCATACCGATCATTGCAATAGCCTCGATTTCCACCATCATCCCGGGTAACGCCAAACAGGGTAGGGGTACTAGAGTAATGACCGGCCCCCCGTTGTCCGGGACCCCACCGCGTGCCAGAATGTGCCGTCCAATGTCAGCGAGGAAGGCGGTTTCGTCCACGTGACCATCAGTGGCATAGAAAGCCACCAGCTTGACGACATTGGCCAGCCCCGCCCCGAATTCCCGCAGGACTGTGTCGATGTGCCGGATGACCACAGCAGTCTGGGTAGCAAGATCAGAGGCGTGCAAAGGCTCGCCAGCGGGTGACTTGTCAACCTGGCCCCCAACAAACACCATGTCGCCGGCACGCACGCCGTGCTTAAAAGCCAAATGCTGATACCAATCCCAATGGCCAGGTGGCCACGCGTAGCTGCGCACGGGCATCGTCACTTCCTCAGGTTGGTTGTTCTCTTCCGATGTGGGAGAACACCATCGTCATCCGTCCCCCCAGCAGCATGGATACGTCCGGGATGGCCCTTTGGCCGGGTTGTGAGGTGAAGCGATAAGAAAATCAATCCGCCTGCGATTTCGCGGCGCCGAGCCCGTGCGCCGGGAGCCGGTGTGACAGCGCTCGCCGAGTGCGCATAATAGGCCTTATGTTCATGCTGGTTTTCTCCTCCCCGGGAGAAAACCGCGATCCAGGCGGGTCGTGAGCGGGATCAGCGGTCAATTACCGCGCAATCTATTCCAACCGCGAGGGTAAGGCAAGCGCTTCCCCGTACCTCGGCTCATTCGAGGCGTCGCTTCGGTACGGCAGCTCAGGCGATGTCGGGCACCGGGTGATAGGTCAGTGGCAAGTTGGCATGCCGGGGCCAACTCGCGGCAGGAAGCGGCGGACTGCCCTTTTTTGTCGATGGAACACTACGATCTCCTGGTGGTCGGCGGCGGCATCAACGGCGCCGGGATCGCGCGCGACGCCGCAGGCCGCGGGCTGAAGGTCCTGCTCGTCGAGCGCGACGATCTCGGCTCGTCCACCAGCTCCGCCAGCAGCAAGCTGATCCACGGCGGGCTGCGCTACCTGGAGCACTACGAGTTCCGGCTCGTCGCCGAGGCTCTCGCAGAGCGCGAGATCCTGCTGCATTCGGCACCGCACATCGTGCGGCCGATGCGCTTCGTCATGCCGCACGTGCCGCAGTTGCGGCCGGCCTGGATGATCCGCGCCGGCCTGCTCCTCTACGACTACCTTGCGCGGCGGAACACCCTGCCCGGCTCGCGCGCGGTGGACCTGCGCACGAGCCCATATGGCGCCGGCCTCAAGCCGGAGTTCGGCCGCGGCTTCGTCTACGCCGACTGCTGGGTGGACGACGCGCGCCTGGTCGTGCTTACTGCGCGCGCGGCCGCCGGGCTGGGCGCAACGGTGCTCCCGCGCACGATCTGTACTGCGGCGCGGCGAGCCAACGGAACATGGAGCGCCACCTTGCGCGCGGCGGATGGTTCACACCGGGAAGTCGCGGCCCGGGCGATCGCCAACGTCACCGGGCCGTGGGTCAGGCAGTTTCTCGCCGAAGCGCTCGCAGAGCAGACGAGCTTCGGCCTGAAACTCGTAAAGGGAAGCCACATCGTGGTGCCGCGGCTGTACGATGGCGACCACGCCTACATCCTGCAGAACGACGACCGGCGCGTGGTGTTCGTCTACACGTACGAGCACCGGTACACGCTCATCGGGACCACCGACGTCGAGCTTGCGGGAGAGCCCGCTCCGTGCGCCGCGAGCCCCGAGGAAGTGCATTATTTGTGCCGCGCCGCCAACCGGTATTTTACGCGCCAGATCAAAGAGACCGACGTCGCCTGGAGCTTCTGCGGCATCCGGCCCCTGTACGATGACGGTTCGGCCGACCCCTCCGCCATCACGCGCGACTACATGCTGCGGGTGGACGGCTCGCCCGGGCAGGCGCCGGTGTTGTCGGTGTTCGGCGGCAAGATCACGACCTATCGGCGCCTGGCCGAGGAGGCACTCGCCAAGCTGGCGCCCTGGCTTCCGGCGGCCCGGGGGGCATGGACGTCCTCGGTCACGCTGCCCGGGGGCGATCTCGCCGAAGGGGGGCTCGCCACCTGGGAGGCGCAGTTGCGCGAGCGCTATCCCGGGCTGCCGGGGCAGCTGCTCTCCGCGCTGGCGCGGCGCCATGGCGCGTTCGCCATTGAAGTGCTCGGTTCGGCACAAGGCGTGGATGCGCTGGGCGAGGATTTCGGAGCAGGCCTTTACGCCCGGGAAGTCGACTACATGGTCGAACGCGAATGGGCGCGTACCGCGGAGGACGTGCTGTGGCGGCGCACCAAGGCCGGACTGCACATGAGGCCGGAACAGCGCGAGGCGGTGGCACGCTACCTCGCGCAGCGCGCCCGGCAGGGCGCTATGCGATAATTTTTGCGTGGCAACACGCCTCGATGTGGTGATACTCGCCGCTGGCCAGGGCAAGCGCATGCGCTCGCGCCTGCCCAAGGTGCTGCACCCGCTTGCCGGCCGGCCACTGATCGCGCATGTGGTCGCGACCGCACGCGCGCTCAAGCCGCGGCGGATCTGCGTCGTCTATGGCCATGGCGGCGAGCAGGTGCCCCGCGCGATCGAAGCGCCAGACCTCGTGTTCGTGCGACAACGGCCGCAGCGCGGCACCGGGCATGCGCTGCAGCAGGCGCTGCCGCATCTCGACGGCTCCGGTCTCACGCTGGTGCTCTACGGGGACGTGCCGCTCGTCGCGCCGGAAACGCTCGCGGCCATGACCGGGAGCGGACGCGACCGGCTTACCATCCTCACCGCCGAGCTCGATGATCCCGCCGGATACGGGCGCATCGTGCGCAACCGGCGCGGCGCCGTATCCGCCATTGTCGAGGAAAAGGACGCGCGCCCGGCGCAGCGCCGCATTCGCGAGGTGAACACCGGCATCATGGCCCTGCCGACCGCACGCCTGAAGCGATGGCTCGCGCGCCTCACGGATCGCAACGCGCAGCGCGAGTACTATCTCACCGACGTGGTGCCGCTTGCGCTCGGCGAGCGGGTGGACGTGCACGCCGTCACGGCCGGCGCGAACTGGGAGGCGCTCGGGGTCAACAGCCGCGCGCAACTCGCCGAGCTGGAGCGCCTCTACCAGTGGCGCTACGCGACGCGGCTGCTCGAGCAGGGAGTGACGCTTGCCGACCCGAAGCGGCTCGACGTGCGCGGCGACCTGCGCTGCGGCGCGGAGGTGAGCATCGATGTGAATTGCGTGTTCGAAGGGGACGTGCGCCTGGCGAGCAACGTGCAGATCGGCGCGAACTGCGTGCTGAAGAACGCCGAGGTGGGTGCGGGCACCCGCATCGAGCCGTTCACGTTGATCGAGGACGCACGGATCGGCGCCCACGGCCGTGTCGGGCCTTATGCGCGCATCCGTCCGGGGACGCGCCTGGCGGAAGAAGTGCATATCGGCAACTTCGTGGAGGTGAAGGCAGCCGAGATCGGGGCGCGCTCCAAGGCGAACCACCTCGCCTACATCGGCGACGCGACCGTGGGGCGCGACGTCAACGTCGGTGCCGGCACGATCACCTGCAATTACGACGGCGCGAACAAGCACCGGACGGTGATCGAGGACGGCGTGCATATCGGCTCCGACGTGCAGCTCGTGGCGCCGGTAACCGTGGCAAAAGGAGCGACGGTGGGCGCCGGCACCACCGTGTGGAAGGACACCCCTCGCGGTGGCCTGGTCATCAATGCCAAGACCCAGGAGCACCGGCCGGGGTGGAAACGCCCCCGGAAGAAAGGGCGTGATTCGTGATTCGGCGACAGCCCCCCGCTGAGAGGACGTTATGACCAGCGGCACGACACACGACTCACCCCTCACGACTCCCTGAATTTATGTGCGGCATCGTCGGCGCAGCCTCCAGGAATAACGTCGCAGACCTTCTGATCGAAGGCATCAAGAAGCTGGAATACCGTGGCTACGATTCCGCCGGGATGGCGTTCATCAAGGACGGGCGGCTGGAACGGCTGCGCTCGACCGGGCGCGTGACGCACCTGGAAGAGCTTGCTCGTGGCAGAGGCGTGCAGGCCGGCACCGGGCTCTCGCACACGCGCTGGGCGACGCACGGGGCGCCGACTGAAAGCAACGCGCACCCCCATTTTTCCGACGGTAGCGGCGTCGAGATCGCCATCGTGCACAACGGTATCGTCGAGAACCACGAGCCGATCCGCGCGCGCATGAAGGGGCTCGGATACGCGTTCTCCTCCGAAACCGACACCGAGGTGATGGTGCATCACGTCCATTCGCTGGCCGCGAAAGGGCTCACCCTGTGGGAGGCCGTCCGGACCGCGAGCCGCGAGTGGGAAGGCGCATTTGCCGTGGGATTCGTGTCGAATCGCGAGCCGGACGTCGTGGTCGGGGCGCGCAAGGGCTCGCCGCTGCTCGTGGGCATCGGCAACGGAGAGAACTTCCTCGCCTCGGATGCGAGCGCGCTGCTCTCGAGAACGCGCGACATCCTCTACCTCGAGGACGGAGATGTCGCGGAAATACGGCCGTCCGGGGTCACGATCTGCGACGGCGAAGGGCACATCGCGCGGCGCCCGGTAACGCGCAGCCGCTTGAGCGCGGGTGCGGTCGAGCGCGGCCCCTACGCGCACTACATGCAGAAGGAAATCTTCGAGCAGCCCGGCGCGGTTGCCAACACGCTCGAGATGGTGGCCAACGCGCAGGCGCTCCAGCCCAACCTTTTTGGAGTCGAGGCGGGCGAGGTGCTTGCGCGCACGCGGCAGGTCCTGCTGCTCGCGTGCGGCACGAGTTACCATGCCGGCCTGGTGGCGCGCTACTGGCTGGAGTCGATCGCGGGGGTGCCGGCGACGGCCGAGATCGCGAGCGAGTACCGTTATCGCGATCCGGTAGCCGCGCCGGGCACCCTGGTGGTGACGATCTCGCAGTCGGGCGAGACCGCCGACACCATCGCGGCGCTCAAGCACGCGCAGGCGCGGGGTCTCGACGACGCGCTCACGGTCTGCAACGCGCCCGAGTCGGCGTTGATGCGCCAGTCGAGGCTGCGTTTTCTGACGCGCGCCGGGCCGGAGATCGGGGTCGCGTCCACGAAGGCGTTCACGACCCAGCTTGCCGCGCTGTTCGTCCTGACTCTGGTGCTGGCCAAGGTGAAACAGCGGCTTACCGGCCCCGACGAAAGCCGGCTCATCGCGCAGCTGCGCCACTTGCCCGGGGCGATGGAGGCGGTGCTCGCGGTCGAGCCGCAGGTGCTCGAGTGGGCGCGCCGGTTCGAGCCGAAACAGCATGCGCTGTTCCTGGGTCGCGGTGCGCATTTTCCGATTGCGATGGAGGGCGCGCTCAAGCTCAAGGAGATTTCCTACGTACACGCGGAAGCCTACGCCGCCGGAGAGCTCAAGCACGGCCCGCTCGCCCTTGTGGACGCCGGCATGCCGGTGGTCACGGTCGCCCCCAACGACCAGCTTCTGGAGAAACTCAAGTCCAACCTGCAGGAAGTGCGCGCCCGTGGCGGCGAACTCTACGTGTTCGCCGACCGCGACGCGCAGGTGGCGGAGAGCGAGGGCGTGCACGTCATCCGGCTCGTCGATCACGCGGGAAAGCTCTCGCCCATCCTGCACGTGATACCGCTGCAGCTGCTCGCGTATCACGTGGCGGTGCTGCGGGGCACCGACGTGGACAAGCCGCGTAATCTGGCCAAATCCGTGACCGTGGAATGACCGCGTCGCCGCTCCAGCGGAGTTCGTCCGCGCAGCGGCGGTTGGGGGTCGTTATCCGGTCCGGCGGGGCTTGCGCGGCGCGCGGGAGAACAGCCAGTCGTAGAGCCAGTTCGGCATCACGTGCAGCAGACGTGCGACGAGGGCCATCTGCCACGGGATCACCGCGATGGTCTTGCCGCGCGCGATGATGGAGACGATTTTTCGCGCGGCCTCATCCGCGCCCATCAGAAACGGCATGGGAAACGGGTTCTGCTCGGTCATCGGGGTGGCGACGTAGCCCGGACAGACGGTGACCACTGCCACCCCGCTCCCGCGCAGCTCGACGCGCAGGCTTTCGAGGTAGGAAATGACCGCGGCCTTCGACGTCGCGTAGGCCCCCGCCCCGGGCATGCCCCGGTAACCTGCAACGCTCGCGATGCCGACCAGCGTGCCGCGGCCACGCTCGCGCATGCAGCGCACGAACGGCTGGAACGTCCTCACCATGCCCAGAACGTTGATGTCCACGACTTCCACGAACGTCGCGATGTCCTCGGAAAATTCTGTCGCCGTGCCGATGCTGACACCCGCGTTCGCGATGACGATATCGGGGCAGCCGTGCCGCTCCAGGAAATCCCGTGCAGCAGCCGCGACCGCACGCGCCTCGCGTACGTCGGCAGGGTAGATCTCGCACTGTCCGGGGAGCTCCGCGGCGAGCTGTTGCAGCGCGGTCGCGCGTCGTGCGATGAGGCCGAGCACGGCGCCCTGCCGCGCATAACGGCGCGCGAGCGCGGCGCCGATGCCGCTTGAGGCGCCGGTGATGATCACGCGTTGCGCTGGCTCGGGGATGGCCGCCACGCAGATCCGCGCAGAAAAAGAGCGGCTTATCCGCCGCTGCGCTTTTGGCGCGCGATGCGCACGAGATCCTCGACCACCGGTATTACGTCACGCACCGTTTTCGTCATGCTGCTGGAGGTGAGGTAGCGCCCGTCCACGACCAGCGACGGGGTGCCCTCCACGGTGTAAGTGCGGACGAGCCGCTGGGCGCGCTCGACCCGGGCGTCCACCTCGGGCGAGTAATAGGCATCGAGCCATCTCTTGCGGTCGATGCCGTGTCGCACCGCCCACTCGACCATGACATCGGGCCTGCTCATGTGCAGCTTCTCGACGTGATAACTGTGGTAGACGCGCAGGTGCAGCCGCTCCACCTCGTTGAGTGCTTCGAGTACATAGTAGATGCGGGCGTGCGGGGCCCAGGTATCCCGCAAAATCACGGGGATCCGACGCAGAGCGACATCGGCGGGTTTGCGCCGGATCCAGTCCTCGAGGGCGGGTTGCAATTCATCGCAAAAGGGGCAGCCGTACCAGAAGAAATCGATCACCTCGATCTTGTCACCCGTTTCGACGGGTTGCGGCGCGATCAGGCGATATTCGATGTTCTGCCGCGCGCGCACCGTCTCCTGCGCAAGCGCCGGGCCCGCCGCACACGCGAGTGCAAGCAGCCACACCCGGCACCGCAGGGTCAAAAGGCGGTCGGCTGCGGCCCGCACGCTCACTTCGCGACGCGCGACTTGCGGGAGATCGCGATCACCTGGTCGAGCACCTGGTAATAGCGGTCGTAGTCGATGCTGTTGTCGGGCTTGAGCGTCATCGAGGGTGCGGTGAGGTACTTCCCGTCCACCGTCACGGCCGGCGTGCCGGGGATGTTGTAGTTGCGGGTCATCTCGATCGCCCGTTGCACGCGGCTCTGGATTCCGAAGGAATTGTACGCGTCCATGAACTTCTGCCGGTCCACGCCCCGCTTTGCGATCCAGTCGGCGAGGATCCGCGGGTCCTGCAGGCGGAGCTGTTGTTCGTGGATCGCCGCAAACACGTCCTGATGCAGTCGGTCGGTCAGGCCGAGCGCCTCGAGCGTGTAGAAGAGCCGGGTGTGGGGGATCCAGGATTCGGAGAGCACGGCGGGCACCCGCTTGAATTCGACGTCCGCCGGCTTGCGCTTGAGCCAGCGCTTGAGCGAGGGCTGCATGTTGTTGCAATGGGGGCAGCCGTACCAGAAAAACTCGAGCACCTCCACCCGCGCGCCGCTGTCGGCCGGTTGCGGCGGATCGATCACCCGGTAGTCCTTGCCCGCGACCTGGGCGGCGGCGTACGGAATCGCGGCCGCGGCGAGCAGCGTCGCGAGGATAAGGAAGCGACGAATCCGTTGCGTAGGGGCTCCGCTACTGTGGTCTATCGTTTCTCGCCGGCGTCACGCACCCGGATCAGCGATGTTTCCACGCCGTTCTGCTTCAGGGCTTCGCGCGTGCGGTTCAGTTCCTCGATGCTGGTGTAAGGACCGATCCGCACCCGGTGCCAGACGCCCTTTTCGGGCAGCGTCGTGGTCTGGATCGAGGCCTCGATACCGAGCAGCGCCAGCCGTGCCTTGAGATTGTCGGCGTCGGGCGGGTTCTGGAACGCGCCGGCCTGAAGGAAAAAGGCCTCCTTCGCGGCCGCGGTGGACGCTTTCTGCGCCTCCTTCATCTGCTGGTCGGTAGCGAGCTCCTCGGTACCCGGGAGAATCTTGTAAAAATCGAAGCGCGGCTTCACCTCGGCCTTGACCGTCTCGTCGGGCCGGGTGGCGGACGGCGCCCCGTTCTTCACGGTATCGCTTTTCGCGGGCGGCGCGGTGCGCGCCAGAAACGGGCTCGGCATCTTGTTGATGTACCACGCGACGCCGAGCGCGATCCCGAGCCCGAGCACGAGTCCGAGCAGCATCCCTGCCAGAAACGAGCCGCCGCCGCGGGACCCCGATCTGCGCTCGCTACGTTTGTAGTCCTTGCTCACGCGGATATCTTACATTTTTTCGGGAGCTGAAACACCCAGCAGCGCGAGACCGTTGCGCAGCACCTGCCGCGCCGCAACGGCAAGCGCAAGCCGCGCGCGCTTGAGGTTCTCGTCGTCGATCAATATGCGCGTCGCGTTGTAGTAGCTGTGAAACCCGGCCGCGAGCTCCCGCAGATAAAAGGCAACGAGATGCGGCGAGAACTCGCGCGCGGCATTTTCGACGGCTTCCGGGTACTCGGTCAGGCGCGCAAGCAGCGCCAGTTCATGGTCCAAATCCAGCCCGGCGAGATCGGTTTGCGCAAGACTCTCGGCATCACCCCCCCACTGCTCCAGCAAGCTGCAGACGCGCGCATGTGCGTATTGCACGTAATAGACGGGGTTTTCGTTGCTCTGTGACTTCGCCAGATCGAGGTCGAAATCGAGGTGCTGGTCGCTCTTGCGCAGGACGTAAAAAAAGCGCGCGGCATCGTTGCCGACCTCTTGCCGGAGCTCGCGGAGAGTGACGAACTCGCCGGCGCGGGTGGACATGGGGATCTTCTGGCCGTCGCGGTAGAGCGCGGCGAACTGTACCAGCGTCACGGTGAGCAGTTCCGGGTTGAAGCCGAGCGCGGCAAGAGCCCCCTTCACGCGGGCGATATAGCCGTGGTGGTCGGCGCCCCAAACGTCGATTACGAGGTCGAAGCCGCGCTCGAACTTGTTGAGGTGATAGGCGATGTCGGAAGCGAAGTACGTGTACTGTCCGTTCTCGCGCTGAATCACCCGGTCCTTCTCGTCGCCGAAGGCGGTGGAGCGAAACCACCTGGCGCCGTCGCGCACGTAGATGTGCCCGCGCTCTTCCAGGGTGCGTGCGGTGCGCTCGACCATCCCCGATTCGTGCAGCGAGCGCTCGGAAAACCAGTGATCGAAGATGACGCCGAACTCGCTGAGATCGGCCCGGCAGTCTTCGAGTTGCTCGTTCAGCGCGAAGCGCAGGAAGTAGTCGTAGTCCACGCCGAGCGTTTTCTTCGCCCACGCGATCAGCGCGTCGAGCCGCGCCTCCTCATCGCGCTCGCGCTGCTCGATCTCGCGCAACGCTTCCCGGGCGGGATGCCGGTAGCGCGCGCCATGGAGTGCGTGGATTGCGCGCGCCATGGCGCGCACGTAATCGCCCTGGTACGCGTTGGGGGGAAACGGCGCGTCTTCTCCCGTCCGCTCCAGATAACGCAGCCAGGTCGAGAGGGCGAGGATGTCCATCTGGCGCCCGGCGTCGTTCACGTAGTATTCGCGCGCGACCTCGAAACCGGCGGCCGCGAGCACATTGGCCAGGCTCGCGCCGTAAGCGGCGCCCCGGCCGTGGCCGACGTGCAGCGGCCCCGTCGGATTGGCCGATACGAATTCGACCTGCATTTTCTTGCCGGTTCCAAACGAGCCCGCGCCGTAGCGATCGCCCGCCTGCAGGATGCGGTGGACGGCGTCCTGCTTGAATGAGCGCTTCAGAAACAGGTTGATGAATCCGGCTCCCGCCACCTCGGCCTTTTCCAGACAGGGCGACGCGGGGATGTGGGCGACGAGTTGCGCGGCGATCTCGCGCGGGGCACGCTTGAGGGACTTCGCGAGCTGCAGCGCGAGATTGCAGGCGTAGTCACCATGCTCGGCGAGCTTCGGCCGCTCGAGTACGATGGCGACATCGGGGTGCCCCGGCGCCACCTTTTGCAGGGCGGCGCCGAGGATTTCGGCGAGATGCGCTCGCGCGTCGCCGGGGGGCGCCGGGATCATATCCGGTTCGTATTATCGAGACCAGGAGGCACTGCGGCAGGGGCTCTCAACGCGTAAACACGTATTCAGCAACTCCCTTGAACGTGCCGCTCTTGCGCTCCGCGGCCGCGACCTGCGCCGGGTCGTAGCGGAAGCCCATCGATTCGAGCTCGGCGACCATCTGCAGGTGATCGGGCAGATTCTGGTTGGTTTCGATCAGCAGTGAACGCACCTTTCCGTCCCGCAGTACGCGACGCGCGCCCGCGACCACCTTCGGCTCGAATCCGTCGACGTCGATCTTGATGTAATTCGGGAGCGGAACCACCCCAGAGGCTACCAGGTCGTCCAGCCGTGCGGCGACACAGCCTTGCGAGAACGCGGGGTTCATCGGTTCGTGCTTGAAGTCGACGCGCTCGCCCAGCGAGTGGCAGGACCCGCCCAGCTGGACGGCGGAGAGATGCAGCTCGCTGTAGCCTGCCTCATCCGACAGCGCGAGGCAATATGCCTTAACCCGCGCGCCGAGACCGTTGATGATGATGTTGTGGTTCAGCAGCGCGTAGTTCTGCGCCTCGGGCTCGAAGGCGAACACCATCGCGCCCCGCGTCTTAGCAGCCCAGACGGTGTACATTCCGACATTGGCGCCAATGTCCACGAGCACCTCGTTTTCCGCGAACTCCGCAATCCAGTTGATCGTGACCGGCTCCTTCTCGAACAGCGAATCGACGCGCCACTTGGTGAACAGCGTCGGTGTCACGTACACGATCGGGACGCCGTTGTGCACTAGTTCGCAGCGCGGGTCGAGCCTCTCGTATTCGTCCAGTGTCAGCATGCGGTGGCGCTGCCGCGCGCGGTCCGGTGACGGCGAGGTCGGAAAAAGAGCAAGTTTATCATGGCATTGGATCGTGTTGCCGGGTCCGTGGCGCAGTGGCTTCAGAACTCGAGCGGGTCCACGTCGAGCGACCAGCGCGCCCGTGTGGACGACGCTCGCGAGAGCGCGTCATGCCACGCGACTAGGAACTGTTGCAGCCGGGCACGCGCGTCCGACTGCACCAGCAGCTGCGCGCGCTCGCGGCCGGCGCGCCGCGGCATGGCGGCCGGCACGGCGTCGTACAGGGTGACGCGAGGCTGCAACTTCGCGCCGATGCGGCTTGCCTCCGCCAGAAACCCGAGCGCGGTTTCGAGCTTCGGCGCCTCGGCCTTGAGCAGCGCCTGGTACACGAACGGAGGAAACCCGGCCTGCCGCCGCTCGGCGAGGAGGCTTTCGGCGAAAGCGCGGTAATCTTGTTGCGCGAGTGCCTGATAGACAGGGTGCTGCGGAAACCTGGTCTGGATCAGGACGGTGCCCCGTGTGGCTCCGCGACCGGCTCGGCCGGCGACTTGCATGAGCAGCGCGAACAGGCGTTCGGAGGCGCGGAAGTCGCTGCTGTAGAGCACGCCGTCGGCGTTGATCACGCCCACCAGCCCGAGGTGCGGGAAATCGTGACCCTTGGCGAGAAGCTGGGTGCCGACCAGCATGTCGACTTCATGCTGGTGGATGCGCCGGCGCATTTCCGGCCAGGCATCCCGGCGCCTCACGCTGTCGCGGTCGATGCGCAGCACCCGTGCCGCGGGAAAACGCTCTTTCAGTGCCGCCTCCACCCGCTGCGTGCCCTGCCCCAGCGGCGCGAGCTGGGGGCTGCCGCACGTCGGGCAACTTGCGGGCACCGGCGCACGGTGCCCGCAGTGATGGCAGTGCAGCCGGCGGTCCTTGAGATGCAGCACGAGCTTCGCCGAGCAACGCTGGCAGCCCGACATCCATCCGCAGGCAGCGCAGATCAGCACTGGTGCGTAGCCGCGACGGTTGAGAAACAGCATGCTTTGCTCGCCCCGGGTGACGCTGCGCTCGAGGGCGGCAAGCAGGGCGGGAGTCAGCCCTTCCGTGAGCTTCTCGCTTTGGGTATCGATGCAAAGGATCTGCGGCAGGGCCGATCCCACGCGGCTCGTCAGCGTGAGCAACCGGTAGCGGCCGTTCGTCGCGTTGAAATACGACTCCAGCGCCGGGGTCGCCGAGCCGAGCACCACGGGGATATTGTTCTGCCGCGCGCGCACGACCGCCACATCGCGCGCGGAATAGCGGAACCCATCGGCTTGCTTGAAAGAAGCGTCGTGCTCCTCGTCCACGATGATGATGCCGAGTTCCGGGATCGGTGCGAAGACCGCGAGCCGGGTTCCCAGCACGATCCGGGCGCGGCCGGCCCGGGCCGCGTCCCAGTTCGCGAGGCGCTCGCCTTCGCCGAGCCCGCTGTGAAGGCTGACCACCTCGGTACCGGGGAAGCGCGTGCCCACCAGCGCTTCGAGCTGTGGCGTCAGCGAGATTTCAGGCACGAGCAGAAGCGCCTGCCGCCCCGCCGCCAGCGCTGCGGCCATCGCATGCAGATACACCTCGGTCTTGCCGCTGCCGGTGATGCCGAGCAGCAATACGGGCTGGAAGCGCCCGAGGGCGCCGAGCACCTCGGCCACCGCGTGCGCCTGTTCCCCGGTCAAGGGCGGACCAGAAACAGACATCGGCGCGCCGCGCACGGGCTTCTTGTCGGGCGGTTCCCGGCGCAGCCAGCCGCGCGCGAGGAACTGCGGGACCAGCCGGGAAGCTTGCGGCGAGGACGCCTTGATCGTGGCGTAGTCGAGGGGCGCGCGCCGCACGGCTTGCAGCAGGCGCCGCTGAGCGGTAGCGCGAGTAGGTAGCTGCTCGAATGCGTCCGCACCGGCCGCGGTCAGCGCAAGGCGTCCTTGGTCCTGTTGTGCTCGCCGGGCCTTGAGCCGCCGCAATGGCGCCGGCAGAGCGGCCATCACGACTGCGCCGAGCGCGTGGTGGTAGTAATCGGCCGCAAAGGCGAGGAGCCGAAGGTCTGCGGCGCGGAGCCCCGGCTCCTCGCGCAGGATGCGCACGGCGCTTTTCAGGCGCCCCGGGGCTATGGTGCTCGTGCCCGTCACTTCGACGATGACACCTACGGCCGTCTTGTTTCCGAACGGCACCACGACCCGGCGGCCGACGTCCGACTGCGATGCGGCTTCTGTGCGGTAATCGAAAAGGGTTGCTACCGGCACGTCGAGCGCGACGCGAAGGACGTTCATCCGGAATCCAGTTCTTTGTGAGCGGCAGGAGAGTTAGCGTGAAGCGCTCACGCGCATTCTGCGAGGAGCAGCCAACCGGTTTACGCGCTGGCGAAATTCGATGTTATCAACAGCGCCTTGTGGATAACCCTGTTAGTTAACGGGATCGCCCGCCTAGGGAACGGTAGCGCGGTCGTCCTCGGTTCCGGTAGATTGCGCGGCCTCACGGAGAATAATGCGTGTATATTCATATATATACCTGCTTGGTAGGCACGCCGGGAAAACCCAAGCAAAGTGCGATTCCCCGCAGTGCCTTGCTGTGCATAAGTCTTCGGCCGGCACTTCCCGCAAAACGAGGACTGGCGCGGGTTTCGGGGCAGCCGTCGCGCGAATTCAATGAAATTGCGGGCTGAGTCGGCGCACGATTTCCACGAGCGCTGCGACGCTCTCCACCGGCGTATGCTGGGACACGCCGTGCCCGAGATTGAAGACGTGGCCGTTGCCGCGGCCGTACGCGGCAAGCACGGCCGCCGCGCGGTCCCGGACCGCCTCCGGGCCCGCCAGCAATACTGCCGGATCGAGATTGCCTTGCAGCGCGACCCGCTTCCCGACGCGCGCGCGCGCCGCACCGAGATCGACCGTCCAGTCGAGCCCGACCGCATCGCAGCCGCTGGCCGCGATGTCCTCGATCCAGGCGCCTCCGCCTTTCGTGAAGAGGATGATCGGGATGCGCTCGCCTGCATGCTCGCGCGCGAGCCCTTCCACCACCCGCCGCATATAGGCGAGGGAGTATTCGCGGTATTCGCCCGGTCCGAGGGTGCCGCCCCAGGTGTCAAAGACCATGATGGCCTGGGCGCCCGACTCCACCTGCGCATTGAGATACGCGATGACCGCACGGCAGTTGATGTCGAGGATGTGATGCAACAGATCGGGCCGCCTGTAGAGCATCGTTTTCAGCGTGCGGAAATCGGCGCTGCCGCCACCTTCCACCATGTAGCAGGCGAGCGTGAACGGGCTGCCGGAAAACCCGATCACCGGTACCGAACCCGCCAGCGCCTTGCGCACCTGGCGCACGGTGTCGAGCACATAGCGCAACTGCCGGTCCGGCTCGGGCACGACGAGATCGCGGATCTGCACCTCCTCGCGCAACGGCCGCTCGAAGCGCGGGCCCCCGCCATCCGCGAAATGAAGGCCGAGCCCCATGGCGTCCGGTATGGTGAGGATGTCGGAGAAGACGATCGCCGCATCGAGCGCGAAGCGCGCAAGCGGCTGCAGCGTGACCTCGGTGGCGAGATCGGGATTGCGGCAGAGCTCGAGAAAGCTGCCCGCCTGCGCGCGCGTCTTGTTGTATTCGGGAAGGTAACGTCCCGCCTGGCGCATCAACCACACCGGCGTATAGGGCGTGGGCTGCCGCAGCAGCGCGCGGATCAGCGTGTCGTTCTTTAACATCAGGATCGAGGATTGAGGATCGAGGATTGAGTAACTTGCAGGATAACCTGCGCAATCCTCAATCCTCGTAGCTCAATCCTGGTTCAATCAGCGCGGCAGCTCCGAGGATCCCATCAGGAATTCGTCCACCGCGCGGGCGCACTGGCGGCCTTCGCGGATCGCCCACACGATGAGCGACTGCCCCTTGCGCATGTCACCGGCGGCGAATACTTTGGGCACGGACGTCGCGTAGCAGCCGGCGCCGTCGGTCGTCGCTCTTGCGTTGCCGCGCGGGTCGCGCTCCACGCCAAAGGCCTGGAGCACCTGCGGGACCGGCCCGAGAAAGCCGGCCGCGAGCAGCACGAGGTCGGCTGCGAGCGTGAACTCCGTCTCCGCGACTTCCTTCATCTTGCCGTCCCGCCACTCCACGCGCACGGCCTTGAGCGCCTTGACCTTGCCGTTCTCGCCGATGAATTCCTTGGTCGCGACCGACCAGTCGCGATCGCACCCTTCCTCGTGCGAGGAGGACGTGCGCAACCGCACGGGCCAGTACGGCCATACCGCGTTGTGCTCCGTGTCCGGCGGCATCGGGAGCAGCTCGCACTGGGTGATGGACTTGGCCGCCTGGCGGTTGGAGGTGCCCACGCAGTCGGAGCCGGTATCCCCGCCGCCTATGATCACCACGTGCTTGCCGGTGGCGCACAGGTCCCCGACGTCGCTGTCTCCCGCCACCCGCCGGTTCTGCAGCGACAGGAATTCCATCGCGAAGTGAATACCGTCGAGCCCGCGCCCGGGAATCGGAAGATCGCGCGGCTGCTCCGCGCCCCCCGCCAGCACGACCGCGTCATACGTGGCGAGCAAGCTTCCCGGCGAGACGGTCTCGCGCGCGAGATTGGGGACGCCCTTCCCGGGAGGCTCCCTGCCCACGAACACGCCGGCGCGGAATTCGACGCCCTCGGCCCGCATCTGCTCCATGCGGCGATCGATCTGCCATTTTTCCAGCTTGAAGTCGGGTATGCCGTAGCGGAGCTGCCCCCCGATGCGGTCGTTTTTCTCGAAGACCGTTACGGCGTGGCCGGCCCGGGCGAGTTGCTGCGCGCATGCGAGCCCCGCAGGGCCGGAGCCGACCACCGCCACCTTCTTCCCGGTCTTGTGAGCGGCCGCCTGTGGCTGGACCCAGCCTTCTTCCCAGGCCTTGTCGATGATCGCGTGCTCGATGGACTTGATGCCGACGGGATCGTCGTTGATACGCAGGGTGCACGCCTCTTCGCACGGCGCCGGGCACACGCGGCCGGTGAATTCCGGGAAGTTGTTGGTCGAATGCAAAGTTTCGATCGCCGCCATCCAGTCCTGCCGGTAAACGAGGTCGTTCCAGTCCGGAATGATGTTGTGGATCGGGCAGCCGCTCATGCAGAAGGGCACGCCACAGTCCATGCAGCGTGCGCTCTGCGTGCGCGCCTCCTCGTCCGAGAGGTGCACGATGAATTCCCGGTAATGGTGCCGGCGGCTCTCCGGCCCCTCGTGGGGCTCGTCCACGAGTCCGTGCTCAAGAAATCCGGTGATCTTGCCCATGCGGTCTAGGTCTGCAATTGGCGGGGGCGCCCGGAGCGGTCGCCCGCCTTCCCGGTAGGCGGCTACGCAGCGATGCGCCGGTGCTTGGCTGCCAGCTCGCCGAGCGCCCGCCGGTATTCATTTGGAAACACCTTGACAAACTTCGGCCGGACCTCGCTCCAGCGCTCGAGGATGCGCTTCGCCTGCGCGCTCCCCGTGTGGCGGGCGTGGCTTTCGACCAGCCCTTTCACGAGGGCCTCGTCGGCCGCGCCCTGGTGCCAGAGCGCGCGAGCAAGCCTTGCTTCCTGCTCGGATTCCGCAAGCAGCGGCTCCAGGGTCACCATGGAGGTGTTGCAGCGCTTCGCGAACTCGCCGTCGACGTCCAGCACGTACGCGATGCCCCCCGACATGCCGGCGGCAAAGTTGCGGCCGGTGATGCCGAGCACGACCACGGTGCCGCCCGTCATGTACTCGCAACCGTGGTCGCCGACGCCTTCGACGACGGCGCGCGCGCCCGAGTTCCGGACGGCGAAGCGCTCCCCGGCCACGCCGCGGAAGTAGGCCTCCCCGCAGATCGCCCCGTAGAGCACCACGTTCCCGGTGATGATGTTCTCCGTGGGCTCGCCGCGGAATTTGGGCGAGGGCTGCACGGAAATCCGCCCCCCGGAGAGGCCCTTGCCGCAATAGTCGTTGGTGTCGCCGATCAGATCGAGCCACACGCCCTGCGCGAGGAAGGCGCCGAAGCTCTGCCCGGCGGAGCCCGCGAGCCGGATGTGTATCGTCTCATCCGGCAGCCCGGCGTGGCCGTAGCGTTTGGCGATCTCGCCCGAGAGCATGGTCCCCACGGTGCGGTTGGTGTTGCGGATCGGGGTCTCGATGGTGACCCTATCGCCGCGCTCGAGTGCAGGCCGGGCAAGCTCGATCAGGCGCCGGTCGAGCGCGCGCTCGAGCGCGTGGTCCTGGGCCTCCCGATGATAGCGGGCCACATCGGGCGGCATGTGCGGCATGGCGAAGATCCTCGAGAAATCGAGCCCTCTCGCCTTCCAGTGTTCGATGCCCTTCCTGGTGTCGAGCAGATCGGCGCGGCCGATGAGGTCGTTGAAGTTGCGGATGCCGAGCCGCGCCATCAGCTCGCGCGCCTCCTCGGCCACGAAGAAGAAGTAGTTCACAACGTGCTCGGGCTTGCCTTCGAATTTCCGGCGCAGCACGGGATCCTGCGTCGCCACGCCCACCGGGCAGGTGTTGAGGTGGCACTTCCTCATCATGATGCAGCCTTCGACGACGAGCGGCGCCGTGGAGAAGCCGAATTCGTCGGCCCCGAGGATTGCCCCGATCACCACGTCGCGCCCGGTCTTCATCTGGCCGTCCACCTGCACCGAGATCCGCCCGCGCAGGCGGTTCAGGACCAGTGTCTGCTGGGTTTCCGCCAAGCCCAGCTCCCACGGCGTGCCGGCGTGCATGATCGACGACCAGGGCGAGGCGCCCGTGCCCCCGTCGTGACCCGCGATCGTAACGTGGTCGGACTTGGCCTTGGCAACGCCGGCCGCGATCGTGCCGACCCCGACCTCGGACACGAGCTTCACGCTCACCGCGGACTCGGGATTCGCGTTCTTGAGGTCGTGGATGAGCTGCGCGATATCCTCGATCGAGTAGATGTCATGGTGCGGCGGCGGCGATATGAGCTCGACGCCGGGCGTCGCGTAACGCAACTCGGCGATGTACTCGGAAACCTTGCGCCCGGGCAGCTGCCCGCCCTCGCCGGGCTTGGCGCCCTGCGCGATCTTGATCTGGAGCATGCGCGCGTTCGCGAGATACTCGGTGGTGACCCCGAAACGGCCGGAGGCGACCTGCTTGATCTTCGAATTGAGCGAGTCGCCGGCGACGAGCGGGATGTCCACCTCCACGCGATCGCTGCCGAGGCGCGACATCAGGCTCTCTCCGGGCTGGATCGGGGGATAGCGCTTGCGGTCCTCTCCGCCCTCGCCGGTGTTCGACTTGCCGCCGATCCGGTTCATCGCGATGGCGAGCACGGTGTGGGCCTCGGTGGAGATGGAGCCGAGCGACATCGCGCCGGTCGAGAAGCGCTTCACGATCTCGGTCGCGGGCTCGACCTCCTCGATCGGCACCGGGGAGCATCGGCCGAAACGGAACTCGAAAAGGCCGCGGAAGGTCATGTGGCGCTGCGACTGGTCGTTGATCAGCGCCGCGTATTCCGCGTAGGTCTGGAACGAGTTCTGCCGCGCCGCGTGCTGGAGCTTCGCGATCGCGTCGGGTGTCCACATGTGTTCCTCGCCGCGGACGCGCCACGCGTACTCGCCCCCCACATCCAGGGCGTTGCGCAAGACCGGGTCGTCCACTTCGAACGCGGCCCGGTGGGCGCGGATCGCCTCTTCGGCAATCTCGAACACGCCGATCCCTTCCACGTTCGTGGTCGTGCCGGTGAAGTACTTGTCTGCGAGCGAGCGGGCAAGGCCCACCGCCTCGAAGATCTGTGCGCCGGTGTAGGACATGTACGTCGAGATGCCCATCTTGGACATCACTTTCTTGAGCCCCTTGCCGATCGCCTTGATGTAGTTCTTCGAGGCCTTCTTGGCGTCGACGTCCGCGCCGAGCTGGCCGCTCTCCGCGAGATCGACCAGGGTCTCGAACGCGAGATACGGGTGCACTGCCTCGGCGCCGTAGCCGCCCAGCAGGGCGAAATGGTGCACCTCGCGCGCCGAACCGGTCTCAACCACCAGGCCCGTGGTGGTGCGCAAACCGCGGTTCACCAGGTGCTGGTGGATTGCCGAGAGCGCGAGCAGCGTGGGGATCGCGACCCGCTCGCGGTCCATCCTGCGGTCGGAAAGGATGAGGATCGTGTACCCGGAGCGCGCCGCATCCTCGGCTTGCGCGGCGAGGCTCGCCAGGCGCGCCTCGATCGCTTCCTTGCCCCACGTGACCGGATAGGTGGTGTCGAGCTCGAGCGAGCGGAACTTGCCGTCCGTGTATTTCTCGATGTGGCGGATCGTTTCCATCTGCTCGCAGTCGAGCACCGGCTGCGAGACCTCCAGCCGCAGCGGGGGGTTGATCTCGTCGATGCCGAGCAGGTTGGGCCTCGGGCCGATGAAGCTCACGAGCGAGGTCACCAGCTCCTCGCGGATCGGGTCGATCGCGGGGTTGGTGACCTGCGCGAAGAGCTGCTTGAAGTAGTGGTAGAGGGTCTTGTTCTTGCGCGAGAGCACGGCCGGTGAGGCATCGTTGCCCATCGAGCCGACCGGTTCTTCCCCGGCCTGCGCCATCGGCGCAAGCTGGAACTTGATGTCCTCCTGCGTGTAGGCGAAGGCCTGCTGCCGGTCGAGGAGCGTCTCCCGCGCGGGCTCGTGTTTTTCCTTCGGCGCGGGCAATTCATCCAGCTTCACGCGTATCCGCTCGATCCACTCGGCATAGGGCTTGGCGGAGGCGAGCGAGTCCTTGAGTTCCTTGTCGTCGATGATGCGGCCCTTCTCCAGGTCGACGAGGAACATCTTGCCCGGCTGCAGGCGCCATTTCTTGACTATTTTCTCCTCCGGCACCGGGAGGCAGCCGCACTCCGAGCCCATGATGACGAGGTCGTCGCTGGTCACGATATAGCGCGAGGGCCGCAGCCCGTTGCGGTCGAGGGTCGCCCCGATGCGCAGGCCGTCGGTGAAGGCGATCGAGGCCGGTCCGTCCCACGGCTCCATCATCGCCGCGTGGTATTCGTAGAACGCGCGGCGGCTCGGCTCCATCAACGCGTGGTTTTCCCAGGCCTCGGGGATCATCATCATCATGGCGTGGGCCACCGAGTAGCCGCCCATCACCAGCAGCTCCAGCGCGTTATCGAACGAGGCCGAGTCCGACTGTCCTTCGTAGATCAGGGGCCACACCTTCTCGAGATCGCGCCCGAGGATGGGGCTCGAGATCGCGCCCTGACGCGCCCGTATCCAGTTGCAGTTGCCGCGCAGGGTGTTGATCTCGCCGTTGTGGCAGATCATGCGGAACGGGTGCGCCAGGTCCCACGACGGGAAGGTGTTGGTGGAGAAGCGCTGGTGCACGAGGGCAAGCGCCGACTCGACGCGCGGGTCCTTCAGCTCGAGGTAGTATTCTCCGACCTGGCGCGCGAGCAGCATGCCCTTGTAGCAGATGGTGCGCGCCGACATCGACGGTACGTAGAACTCCCTGCCGTGCGCGAGCTTGAGCGCGCGGATCGCGTGGCCGGCACTCTTGCGTATGATGTAGAGCTTGCGCTCGAGCGCGTCGGTGACGGTCACGCCCTTGCCGCGCCCGACGAACACCTGGCGGATCACGGGCTCGATCCGTCGCGCCGGTTCGGCGAGATCCGTGTTGTCCACCGGCACGTCGCGCCAGCCGAGCACGACCTGGCCTTCGTCCTTGATCGCGCGCTCGAGCTCGTACTCGCAGGCGAGGCGCGACGCGGGCTCGCGCGGCAGGAACACCATGCCGATGCCGTACTGCCCCTGCGGGGGCAGCTTCAGGCCCTGCCGCGCCATTTCCTCGCGGAAGAACTTGTCGGGGATCTGGATCAGGCAGCCCGCTCCGTCCGAGAGCTTCGGGTCCCACCCGACCGCGCCGCGGTGCGTGAGGTTGCGAAGCACGGTGAGGCCTTGCTCGATGATCGAGTGCGACTTCCTTCCCTTGATGTGCGCGACGAATCCCACGCCGCACGCGTCGTGCTCGCGCGCCGGGTGGTAGAGCCCCTGTTCCGCTGGCATGCCGTGCCGCACCATGCTCTTGAGCCCAGAATCCTTTTATAAACAGCGTAGTATAGACAACATGTTGCGCCGCGACAACACTGTCGCGAAATCGGGCGCAACCGGGAAGTTTACCCGCACAAACAATTGTCTTCAACCGGAAATTCGGCCGTCGAGCCGGCCGCGCGGCTAGATTTCCTCGATCGCGAACAGCCGCCGATGCTCGAGCATCGCGTAGCGATCGGTCATGCCGGCGATGTAGTCGGCGATGGCGCGCGGAGCATTCTCTCTCGCGCGCGCCTGGAATTCCGGCGTGAGCAAACGGGTATCCGACACGAAGGCGTCGAACAGCTCGGTCACGATGCGCCGCGCCTTCGCGCTCATGCGCCGGACGCGGTAGTGCTGGTAGAGGTTGTGCCGCAGGAACTGCTTCAGCTCCTGGCTCTCATCGCGCACGCGTGCGCTGAAGGTGATGAGGGAAGGGGCGAGCCGGACCTCTTCGGGAGAGGCCGGAGCGTGCGCGCGGATGTTCGCGGCACTCGTGCGGATGAGGTCGGTGACCAGCGTGTCGATCATGCGCCGCACCGTTTCGTGAATCAGCTGCCGCCCCGCGACCTTTGGATGCTCGCGCCACACCGCCTTCATGTGCCGCGCGAGGATCCTGACCTCCGAAAGCTGCTCCAGCTGCAGCAAACCGGAGCGCAGGCCGTCGTCCACGTCGTGGTTGTTGTAGGCAATCTCGTCGGCGAGGTTGGCGATCTGCGCCTCGAGCAGCGGGCGCCGCCTCTTGATGAAGCGCCGCCCCACGTCGCCCAGCTCGCGGGCGTTCTTCAGGGAGCAGTGCTTCAGTATGCCCTCGCGCGTCTCGAAGGTGAGGTTGAGCCCGTCGAACGCCGCATAGCGCTGCTCGAGGACATCCACCACCCGCAGGCTCTGCAGGTTGTGCTCGAAGCCGCCATAGGGCTTCATGCACGCGTTGAGCGCTTCCTGCCCGGTGTGCCCGAAGGGCGTATGTCCAAGGTCGTGCGCGAGCGCGACGGCCTCGGTGAGGTCCTCATCGAGGCGCAAGCTGCGCGCAACGGAGCGCGCGATCTGCGCCACTTCCAGGCTGTGCGTGAGCCGAGTGCGGAAGAGATCGCCCTCGTGGTTTACGAATACCTGGGTCTTGTACTCGAGGCGCCGGAAGGCCGTGGAATGGATGATGCGGTCGCGATCGCGCTGATACTCGGTGCGCCCGCGCGCAGGCGGCTCGCGGTGGCGCCGGCCGCGCCCATGCTCCGGCCGTGCTGCGTACGCCGCGAGCTCAGGCATGCGTCCCGGCCGCGCCCAGGACCGCGACAAGCGCCTCCTCCGGCACTCCGTCGGATACGAGCGCCTCGCCGATGCGCCTGAGCAGTATGAATCGGATGCGCCCTCCCTGCACTTTCTTGTCGTGTCCCATCAGCTCGAGGTAGCGCTCGCGCCCGAGAGCGGGCGCGTGCCGCGGCAGCCCCGCCGCGCTGATCAGCGCCGTGATGCGTGCGAGGTCGGCGTCCGCAATCAAGCCGAGCCGTAGCGAGAGCCGCGCCGCCAATACCATGCCGGCGGCGACCGCTTCTCCGTGCAGCCACGTGCCGAAACCGACTCCCGCCTCGATCGCGTGGCCGAACGTGTGCCCGTAGTTGAGCAGCGCGCGCGGCCCGCTTTCGCGTTCGTCGAGCGCCACGATCTCCGCCTTGTTCGCGCAGGACCGTTCGATGGCGTAGGCGAGCGATTCGGGCTCCCGGCGGACGAGCCGCCCGATGTTCGCTTCCAGCCACGCGAAGAACTGCGGGTCGCGGATCAGCCCGTATTTGATCACTTCCGCGAGTCCCGCAGAGAGCTCCCGGTCGGGCAGGGTCGCCAGGGTGTCGGTGTCGGTGATGACCGCCAGGGGCTGGTGGAACGCGCCGACCATGTTCTTGCCGAGCGGGTGATTGATCGCGGTCTTGCCCCCCACCGCCGAGTCGACCTGAGCGAGGAGCGTCGTCGGAACCTGGATATAGGGGACACCGCGCTGATATACCGCCGCTGCAAACCCCGCGAGGTCTCCGATCACCCCGCCTCCGAGCGCGATCAGGGCGGTGTTGCGCTCGCAGCGGTGCTCGAGCAGCGCGTCAAGGATCACGTTGAGCGTTTCCCAATTCTTGTGAGCCTCGCCGTCGGGCAGGGTGATCGGCACGACGGCGACGCCGGCCGCCACCAGCGCGCGGCGCAGCGGCGCGAGGTAGAGCGGCGCGACGGTGGAGTTGGTGACGACGGCGACTTTTTTCTGGGGAAGCCGCTCCGCGATCAGCTCGGCACGGGCTATCAGGCCCGCACCGATGTGTATCGGGTAGCTCCGCGCGTCCAGGGCAACGGTCAATGTCTGCATAGCGAGCGGCCTGCGGGCATGCCGGTCAGCGGCTGCGCAACGGGGTGACCTCGTGCGCGCCTTCGCCGGACTTGAACTGCAGCAGCTTGTGCTCCAGCCGGTGTGCGAGGCTGGCCGGGCTCTGCCTGCCGGTGTCGACGATGATATCAGCGATCTCGCGGTAGAGCGGATCGCGCTCGGCGAGCAACTGCTCGAGCTTGGCCAGCGGATCGGGCGTCTTGAGCAGCGGACGGTTCCGGTCGTGCCGCGTTCGGCTCCACAGCTCGGCCGCGCCCGCGCGCAGGTAGACGACGATGCCGCGCGCGGCCAGCAATGCGCGGTTTGCCCCGGAGAGCACCGCCCCGCCCCCGGTGGCAAGCACGATGTTGCTCCGGAGCACCAGTTCGGACAGGATCTTGCTCTCCCGCGCCCGGAACCCGGCTTCTCCCTCGATCTCGAATATCACCGCGACCTTGACTCCCGTCGCACGCTCGATTTCGTGATCACAATCGTGGAAGGCCTTGCCGAGCCGCTTGGCGAGGAGCTTCCCGACGGAGGTTTTGCCGGCGCCCATCAGGCCCACGAGAAAGATGTTCTCGGGAATGTGCTCGCTCGCGTGCGGCGGCTGTTCGCGGTCCACCATGGCTCGATTCTAGCGGAACCGTGCGGCACCGCCCAAAGGATGCCGCGCGGCCCGTACAAGAAAAAGGCGGCCGCGCGGGCCGCCTTTTCCCGGATCCGCCGCTTACCGGCGCAGGGTCAGGGTGTCCTTGATGATCTTCGGTGTGATGAAGATCAGCAGCTCGCGCCGGTCGTCCACCCTGAGGTTCTGTTTGAACAGGAAGCCCACATAGGGCAAGTCGCCCAGCACCGGCACCTTGTTGGTGCTCGAGCGCTCCTCCTGGGTGAAGATGCCCCCGATCACGACCGTGCCGCCGTTCGCCACCAGTACTTCGGTGACGATCTGCTTGGTGTCGATCGACGGCCCCGCGAGCGTGTTCTGCCCGACGCTGTCCTTGTGCACGTTGAGGTTCATGATCACGTTGTCGTCCGGGGTGATCTGCGGCTTGACCTTCAGCGAGAGCGTCGCTTTCTTGAAGGAAACGCTGGTCGCGCCGCTCGAGGTCGCCTGCTGGTACGGAATTTCCGTGCCCTGCTCGATGCTGGCTTCGACCTGGTCCGCGGTGATCACGCGCGGGCTCGAGATGATCTTGCCCCGGCCGTCCGCCTGCAACGCCGAGAGCTCGAGGTTGAGGAAGCGCGTGCCCCGGTCGTTGAACAGAAGCAGCGAAAATACGCCGGGCGGCGCGCCGGCAATCCCCGGCGAGGGCAGATTGACGAGCAGCGAATCGGGCAGGAAGCTCGTCGGGGTGTCCGGCGTCTGGAGCGTCTGCACGCCGGCGCTCGACATGTTGCCGCCGATCATGACTCGCACGCCGTCGTTGCCGACGCTGCGGGCGATCCGGTCACCCGGAGTGCTGGCCGGGTTCCGGATCTGGGTAAGGTCGGTGTGGCCGAGCCGCACCCCGAGGTTGCGGCTGAACGTGTCCGCCGCCTCCACGATGCGCGACTCGATCATCACCTGGCGCACCGGCACGTCCACCTGCCGGATGAGCTTGCGCACCTCCTCAAGCCGCGTAGTGGTGTCCTGCACGAACACCGTGTTGGTGCGCGGGTCGATCACGGCGCTGCCGCGCTTGGAGAGGATGCGCTGCTTGTCGTCGGTGAGCAGCTTCTGGAACGCCGCCGCCTTCTGGTAGTTCAACTGGAAGCTCTCGGTGCGGGTGGGCTCCAGGTCCGCGATCTGCTGCTGGGCCTCGAGCGCGAGCTTCTCGCGCGTGGAAAGCTCATCGCGCGGCGCGATCCACACCACGTTGCCGGTCTTGCGCATATCCAGGCCCTTGCTCTGGAGGATGATGTCCAGGGCCTGGTCCCACGGCACGTCCTTCAGCCTCAGGGTCAGATTGCCGACGACCGTGTCGCTGGTGATGATGTTGAGCCCGGTGAAGTCGGCGATCACCTGCAGCACGGCGCGCACTTCAACGTTCTGGAAGTTGAGCGAGAGTTTCTCACCCGTGAAGCCCGGCCGCACGAGGCGGCTCAAGTCCTCCACGACCTGCTTCACCTCGATGATGAAGCGGGTGTCGGTCTGGTAGGCCGTGTGCTCCCAGTTCCCGCGCGGCTCGATCACCATGCGCGTGCTGCCCCCCTGCGTGAAGGCATCGATGGTCTGCACGGGCGTGCCGAAGTCGGTCACGTTCAAGCGCCGCTCGAGGTTCTTGGGCAGCGCGGTGTTGATGAAGTCGATGACGATGGTCCTGCCCTGCTGCTTGAGGTCGATGCCCACCGCGTTGTCGGAAAGATCCACGATGATGCGTCCCTCGCCGGCGCGTCCGCGGCGGAAATCAATGTCGCGCAGGCTGTGGCGCTGGTCGTTGGGGCGCACTTCGGCGAAGCGGGTCGTCATCCCCGCGGGGGTGCCCGCGACCGCGGGGTGCTGCAGAGTGATCAGCAGCGAACGCCCGTCGATCTGGGTGTCGTAGTTCATCGCCCGCGAGAGATTGAGCACGAGCCGCGTGCGGTCGCCCGCCTGGACGACGTTGACGCTCCTCAGATCGCCCTCGCCGACGTCCTGCGGAGCGCGGCCGAGCGCGCTGCCGGTGTTCGGGAAGTCGAACGCGATGCGCGGCGGGTTATTGATCGTGAACCCGGCGGGCGGGTTGGCCGGCGCCTGCTTCAGCGTGACCCGCACGACTACCTTGCCGCCCGTTTGGGGCGAGACGTTGATCGCCTCGATGCTGTTTGCCTGGGCATGGGCACTGATGCTCGCGGCGGCGAGCAGCCATGCCGCCAGCACGTTCAGCAGCGGCGATATCAGTTTGGGCTGGAGTTTCATCGTCTGGCCTCCTGTTCATCTTGTAGCTGCAGCGTGCGCTCTTCCTCTTTCCATTCGCCGACGCTGTCCTGGACCAACTCTTTTAGCTTGATCATGGATTCCGAAATGTCGATGATGCGTCCGAAGTTTTGCCCCAGGAAGTTGCCCGACCGCACACGAAACAGGTTGTTGTCCGGGGTCTTGACCAATGCGTAGACATCCTTCTTCTGCTGCAGGGTGCCCACCATCTTGAGATTCTCGAGCGGATAGGCTTCGAGCGGCTCCTTGCGCCGGGTCGGATCGGGTGGCTGTATGCCCCCGGCAATCTTGGTCGGCCGGGGCGGTTCGATCTTGCGGGGCCTGAACGGGTCGGTCAGGTCGAATGCCTCGTAGGAGAAGGGCTCATAGGGCCTGACCTCGGGCAGCGGCGGAATGCGCCCGCGCGGCAGGTTGTCCGAATCCTGGACGAACTGCCGCAGATCGGAGTGCGGCTCCCCGGAGCAGCCCGCGAGCACGAGGCACGACAGAGCGATGGCGACGGAGCGCGCTCTCATTTCTTCCCGCCCTTGGCCGCCGCCGCGGCCTTTCTTTGCTGGGCGAGCTCTTCCTCGTCAAGGTAGCGGAACGTTTTCGCCGTCGCTTCCAGCACCAGGGTTTCCTTGGTGCTCGAGAGATTGATGTCGTTCAGCGTGACGATGCGCGAGAGCTTGCCGATGTCGCTCGCGAAGGCGCCCAGATCGTGGTAATTACCGGTCACCTTGATCGAGATCGGCAGCTCCGCGTAGAAATCGCGCAAGGTTTCGGTGGGCGAGGGCTTGAAGAGCTCGAACTGCAGTCCGCGGCCCAGGCCCGCCTGGTTGACGTCGGTGAGCAGCGCATCCATCTCGGACCGGCCCGGGAGCTGCTTGAGCAAGGCACCGAACTGCTTTTCGATGTCGAGCAGCTGCTGGCGGTATGCCGGCAGGTCGATTGCGCGCTTCTTCTTGTCGAGGAACGCGGTGCGCAGTTGCTCTTCCTTCTGGCGTTCGGCCTCGATCTGCGCTAACTGGTGCTGCCAGTCGAACCAGTAGCTCAGGAACACGATGAGCAGCAGCGTGAGCGCGAGCAAGCCCAGCTTGGGCATCAGCGGCCAGGAACCGACCTTCTTCGGATCCAGCCGTCTCAGGTCATCGAGCGTCATGGCGCATCACCCTTTCGCAGCCGGCTTCATGACGGGTTTCCGCGGATCGGGCGCCGGCTTCGCCGCAGCGGCCTCGGTCTCGGCGCGCGTCACGTCGATATTCATCGTGAATTCGTTGATGCGCTGGCCGGCCTGCTGTGTCGCGCGGATCTCCACCAGCCCGGGATTCTTAAGGTACGCGGAAGCCTCGAGATTGCGCATGAGCGTGGACACCCGCGCCTGGGACTGCGTATAGCCGGTGATGGTCACCTTGTTCCCGGTCTGCTTGATGCCCTTGAGGTACATGCCGTCGGGCAGCTGCCGCACCAGCTGGTCGAGCAGGTGCACCACCTCGGCACGGTTCGCCTGGAGCGCCTCGACCACCTTCTTGCGGGCGAGCAGCGCTGCGATCTGCTCCCTCAACTTCTTGATCTCCTCGATCTGCTTATCGAGCTTGGTGATTTCTTGCTCCAGGAAGCCGTTTCGCGCCTGCTGGCTGGTATGGCTGTCGCTGAGATAGGTGTGGACCATGAACCAGATTGCGACGCCGATCGCCACAACGCCGCCGAGCAGGATGTAGAACTGCTGCTCCTGCTGTTTGCGCCGCATCTCGCGATGCGGCAACAGGTTGATCCTGATCATGAATCGAACCTCCGCATCGCCAGGCCGCACGCCACCATCAACGAGGGCGCGTCCTGCGTCAGGCTCTTCGGCCGTATCTTCGAGGACAGCGCCATGTTCGCGAACGGATTGGCGATAATCGTGTTGACCTGGACCCGCTTGGTCACGGCCTCGTCAGCACCGGGGATCGCCGCGCAACCGCCGGACAGCACGATGTGGTTGACCTGGTTGAACCGGGTCGAACTGAAGAAGAACTGCAGCGCCCGCGCCACCTCCAGGCCCATCGTGTCCATGAAAGGTAGCAGAACCTCGGTGTCGTAGTTCTCCGGCAGCCCTCCGGAGCGCTTTGCAGCTTCGGCCTCTTCAGGCGACAGGCCGAAACGGCTCTGTATCTCCTGCGTGAGCTGGTTGCCGCCGAATTGCTGTTCGCGCAGGTAGACCGACTGGTCGTTGCGCAGCACGTTGACCGACATCACGGTGGCCCCGACGTCCACGATCGCGATGTTCTGGTCCTGGCCGTTGTCCGGAAACTGCCTTTCGATCAGCTCGAGTGCGGTCTGGGTGGCATAGATGTCCACGTCCATGACCACCGCCTTGAGCCCCGCTGCCTCGGCGGCGGCGACGCGGTCCTCGATCTTTTCCTTGCGCGAGGCCGCGATCAGCACTTCGACATCCTCCGGACTGTTGGGCGCGGGCCCCAGCACCTGAAAATCGAGGTTGACCTCGTCGAGCGCGAACGGAATGTACTGGTTGGCCTCGGTCTCGACTTGAAGCTCGAGGTCTTCCTCGCGCTGACCCGCGGGCACCAGGATCTTCTTGCTGATGACGGCGGCGTTGGGCAGCGCGAGGGCAAGGTTCTTCACCCCGCTGCCGAGCCGCTTGTGGCAGCGCCTGAGCGCGTCGCTCACTGCGTCCAGGTTGTTGATGTTGCTCTCCACCACCGAGTCCTTGGGCAGTGGCTCGATGGCGTAGCGCTCGACGCGGTAGATGCCCTTGCCGCCCTGCGCGATCTCGACCATCTTGATCGCGGAGGAGCTGATGTCGGTACCAATCAGCGGCGGCGTTCGGGGCTTGCGACGTGATCCCCGAAATTAGTAGCACCTGAGATTAGAGTCCGATCTATTATGCAACGGGAGGTCGGACATGAAGAAGCGGTTTACGGAGGAGCAGATCATCGGTTTCCTGAAGGAGGCCGAGGCGG
>Ga0194132_10000509_pt1 | contig 79433 bp, 77 predicted proteins | sample TA2KigOf80mmetaG_FD_148612 | JGI IMG/M metagenome (GOLD analysis project Ga0194132, IMG submission 148612) | Freshwater microbial communities from Lake Tanganyika, Tanzania - TA2015054 Kigoma Offshore 80m | ecosystem: Environmental > Aquatic > Freshwater > Lake | place: Tanzania: Lake... | reverse complement strand
AATCCACGGAACAACAGGGCGCCGGTGCCGGCGGCCAGGGCGGCGCTCGCCCAGCGACGACGGCACCTGCACCGGGTCCTCAGGCCACGCCTGGCCCCGCGGCGCCGACGGCGCCTGCGCCTGGCTCGCAGGCCGATCTGGTCGCCAACGTCGGCGATCGGGTCTTCTTCGATTACGACAAGTTCGACCTGAAGCCGGAAGCGCGCCGGACGCTCGAGCGTCAGGCGGCGTGGCTGAAACGCTTCCCCAACGTCAACCTCACGGTCGAGGGGCATGCCGACGAGCGCGGCACGCGCGAGTACAACTTGGCGCTCGGTGAACGCCGTGCCAACTCGGTGCGGAACTTCCTCGTCTCGCAGGGCATCGAGGCCCGTCGCGTGCGCATGATCTCGTACGGCAAGGAGCGCCCGGTCGCGCTCGGCTCGAACGAGACGGCGTGGGCTCAGAACCGCCGCGGCGTATCGGTCGTCCAGTAGACGACCTCGCCCGACGACGCAGTTGCAAACGAGACGCCTGCCCACGGGAAACCGGGGCAGGCGTTTTGTTTTTTTGGCGCCGACCCCAGTTCGGCCATATTTTTCTGCTTCGCTCTCGATGACCCGTAGCAGGTGGACCGATGATCGTCCTCGCCCCCTTTAGAAGCGTGTTCCTCGTGCTGGTCGTGACCGCATTGGCCACCGTTGGCGGTCCAGCCGTCGCACAGTCGGCCGGTGAGATGCGCGCCATCGTCCAGCGCCTCAACCAGCTCGAAGGTCAATTGCGCGACGTCGAGCGCTCCGTCTATCGCGGAGAGACGCCGCCGAGCGGCGGTGCCCAGCGTCCGGCGGCGCCGCCGCCGCCATCGACCCGTGATGTCGACATCGGCGGGCCGGTAAGCCAGCGTCTGACCGCGCTCGATGACCGCATCAACGGCCTCGAGTCCGAAATGTCGAAATTGACGGGGCAGGTCGAAATCGCGCAGATCGAATTGCGCCAGATCCGAACCCGGCTCGACAAGCTCGTCGCCGACATCGATTTTCGCCTGACCGAGCTCGAGAAACGCTCGGGCGGAGCGCCGCAGAGCGCGGCCACGCCTCCGGGTCCCGCCCCGACAACGACGGCGGCGGCCCCCGCCAATCCGGCTACGGCTCCGCCGCCCGCGGCCAACGCCCCCCGGCCGAACAGTCCCGAGGCGATCGACGCCGCCCGTCGCGCCTCCACGGGAACCTTGCAGGTGCCCTCGGGAGCGGCGCGTCCCGCCGCGCCGCCGCCCCGCAGCGTGTTGCCTGCCGGCACGCCCGAACAGCAATACGAATTTGCCCGCGCCACGCTCGTGCGTCTCGACTATCCGGGCGCCCAGGTGGCCTTCAGCGAGTTTCTCCAAAAGCATCGCGAACACGACCTCGCGGCCAATGCGCACTATTGGCTCGGCGAGAGCTACTACGGTCAGCGCAACTTCGGTGAAGCCGCCACGGCCTTCGTCGAGGGCTACAAGCGCTTCCCCAAGGCCCAGAAGGCGCCGGACAGCCTCTTGAAGCTCGGCATGTCGCTCGCCAGCCTCGGCAACAACGCCGAAGCCTGTGCCTCGTGGGGCCAGTTGCTGTCGGGCTACCCGCAGGCCGAAGCGGCGACCCGCCGCCGGGCCGAGCAGGAACGCTCGCGGCTTGCCTGCCGCTAGGGGGACATCGGCCAAGCCGCGTCCAATCGGCGAGCGCGAATTCGCGCGCGCCATCGCGCGGTTCGCCCCGTTCGAATCATCGCCCCACCTCGCGGTCGCCGTCTCCGGCGGCGCGGATTCCCTCGCGCTCTGCCTGCTCGCGCATCGCTGGGCGCAGGCCCGCGGCGGACACGTCACGGCGCTGACCGTCGACCATGGACTCCGCCCCGAATCAAAAACCGAGGCGCGCGAGGTCGGGCTAAACCTGCGTCGTCTCGGGATCGATCAGGTGATTCTGCGGTGGCGCGGGCGCAAACCGACCACCGGGCTCGCTGCGGCGGCGCGCGAGGCACGCTACGCGCTACTCGATGGTTGGTGTCGCAAACACCATGTCCTGCACCTTCTGCTCGGGCACCATCGCCGCGATCAGGCCGAGACCGTCGTGATGCGCGCCGGGGCCGCGAGCGGTTTCGACGGCTTGGCGGGAATGGCCGCTCAGGTCGAAGCTTCATCGCATCGTCGGCTGCGTCCGCTGCTCGATGTTCCGCCGGAACGATTGCGCGCCACCTTACGACACCTTGGGATCGCCTGGGTCGAGGACCCGAGCAATCGTGATCCGCGCTACACGCGAGCGCGTCTTCGCCCTCGGTTAGGAGATCCGAGCGATTGGACGCGTGCCGCCCGCCGGATCGGCGCCATCCGAGCGCAGGACGAGCACGCGACCGCGAAACTGCTCGCCGCCGTGGCCGAGCCCCACCCGGCCGGGTTCTGCCGCCTCGATCGCCGGCGCCTCGTGATGGCGCCTCGGGCGTTGGTCCAGAGGGTCCTGGCCCGCGTTCTGCTTTCGATCGGCGGCGGGCGTTACCCGCCGCGGCGGAGCAGCCTCGAACGGTTGTCCGCCGAGGGTCTGTCGTGGCCCTCGCGCGGGCCGCTGACCTTGGCCGGATGTCGCCTGATCGTAGGGAAGCGCCACGTCCTGGTCGTACGTGAGGCGCGCGGGTTCAGGTCGCCGGTCTCGTTGGATGGCGACACTCCGGTCCAATGGGACGGTCGCTTCGAAGTGACGCGAGCTGGAGACGCCCATGGGCTAAGGGTCGCCGGCCTCGGCCGAGCGGTACCGCTCGCGGACGGGGGACTGCCTGGGCCCGTGGCTTTCGGCCTGCCGGCGCTGTTTCGTGGCCGGCGTCTCGTCGCCCCTTGGCAATGGTCCAGCGGGCGCATGGCGACCCCGAAAATTAGGGTAAATGCCCGCTTTGCCCCGGTTCGCGCCCTTCTCGAGGCTCCGTTTGCCGTTGCCTAATCGGCAATCATCACTATTTAATGCAAGACGCCGGATCGCCGGTAAAGCCGTATCGAGGAAGCCGTTTCTGTGAACAATTTAGGTCGCAATCTCGCCCTTTGGGCGATCATCGCCCTTCTCGTGGTCGCCCTATTCCAGTTGTTCCAGGGGCCCGGGAGCCGCGGGCCGGAACGCGACCTTGCCTTCTCGGAGTTCCTGCAGGAGGTCGAATCGGGTCAGGTTCGCGACGTCACCATCAAAGGCAACTCGATCAGCGGCGCCTACGCCGATGGCCGTGCGTTCCGAACCTACGCGCCCCAGGATCCGTTGCTCGTGCAGCGGCTGAACGAGCGCGGCGTGACCATCCGGGCCGCACCGGCCGAAGACAACGTGCCCTCGCTTTTCGGCATTCTGATTTCGTGGTTTCCGATGCTCCTGCTCATCGGCGTGTGGATATTTTTCATGCGCCAGATGCAGTCCGGTGGCGGCAAGGCCATGGGGTTCGGCAAGTCGCGGGCCCGGCTGCTCACGGAACGTCAGGGCCGCGTGACGTTCGAGGACGTGGCCGGGATCGACGAGGCCAAGGAAGAACTCGAAGAGATCGTCGAGTTCCTCAAAGACCCACAGAAATTCCAGCGCCTAGGCGGTCGCATTCCGAAGGGCGCGCTGCTTGTCGGACCGCCGGGCACCGGCAAGACGTTGCTGGCCCGCGCCATCGCCGGCGAGGCCAACGTGCCGTTCTTCACCATTTCGGGCTCGGACTTCGTCGAGATGTTCGTCGGCGTCGGGGCCTCGCGCGTGCGCGATATGTTCGAGCAGGCCAAGAAAAACGCGCCGTGCATCGTGTTCATCGACGAGATCGACGCCGTCGGGCGCCACCGCGGTGCTGGTCTCGGCGGTGGCAACGACGAGCGTGAGCAGACCCTGAACCAGCTCCTCGTCGAGATGGACGGCTTCGAGAGCAACGAAGGCGTGATCCTGATCGCGGCGACCAACCGCCCGGACGTGCTCGACCCGGCGTTGTTGCGTCCGGGCCGCTTCGACCGTCAGGTCGTCGTCCCGAACCCCGACATCCTGGGGCGCGAGAAAATCCTCAAGGTCCACATGCGCAAGGTGCCGATCGGCCCCGATGTCGTCGCCCGCACCATCGCGCGTGGCACGCCGGGATTCTCGGGCGCCGATCTGGCGAACCTCGTGAACGAAGCTGCGCTGCTGGCGGCGCGGCGCTCCAAGCGCGTCGTCACGATGGAGGAGTTCGAACTCGCCAAGGACAAGGTGATGATGGGCACCGAGCGGCGCTCGCTCGTGATGACCGAGGAAGAGAAGCGTTTGACCGCCTACCACGAGGCCGGCCACGCCCTCGTCACGCTGCGCGTGCCAGCCACCGACCCGATCCACAAGGCTACGATCATCCCGCGCGGTCGCGCACTCGGGCTCGTGCAGCGCCTGCCCGAGCAGGACCGCTATTCGCAGTCACGCGAGTATCTCGAATCGGCGTTGGCGATCGCCTTCGGCGGACGCGTCGCCGAGGAAACGGTCTTCGGCCACGGCAAGGTGACGACCGGGGCGTCCAGCGACATCAAGATGGCGACGGATCTCGCGCGCCGCATGGTCACGGAATGGGGCATGAGCGACAAGCTCGGGCCGCTCCGGTTCGACGACAACGAGCAGGAGGTCTTCCTCGGCCATTCGGTGACTCAGCGCAAGAACGTCTCCGATGCGACGGCCGAGGTGATCGACGCGGAGATTCGCCAGCTGATCGACGCGGCCAACGCCAAGGCGCGCCACATCCTGACGACCGAAATCGACAATCTCCACACGCTCGCCAAGGGGCTGCTCGAGTACGAAACGCTCAGCGGCGAAGAGATCAAGGCGCTGCTGCGCGGCGAGCGCATCGTGCGCGGCGAAGACGGTGAAGCGGGCGATGCGACGAAGCCGCCGGCGGCCTCGCCGTTCCCCTCGTCGGGCCCGCGCGACACACTACGCAAGAACCCGGGCGGGCTCGATCCTTCGCCGCAGCCGGGGTCGTGATCGCCAAAATCGAGGAACGCGTCTTCGACGAACACCCCGCCTTCGCGCGGGGTTTTTCGTCGCTGGTGTACGCCGCGCCGGCCGCATTGGCCATGGGCGGGTCGCAGCCACACTGGCCGCTGGCCGGCGGGCCGCTTTCCTTCACGCGGTGTCGACTGCTGGCGCGCGGATCACCGCGTCCGACAGTCGAAGTCAGTCTCGACGATCTCGAAAAATGGGCGGATCGGACCGGCACCCGTCCGGCGCTCGAGGCCTGGCGCTTGGCCGCGACCTCTCCGCGTCCGACCTGGGCCGGTCTCGACCTAGGCACGCCCCGGCTGATGGGCGTCGTCAACGTCACGCCCGATAGTTTCTACGATGGCGGTCGCCATGCCGCGTCGGCGACCGCGATCGCGCACGGCCGGCAACTCGCAGCCGAAGGGGCCGATCTCATCGACATCGGGGGCGAATCGACGCGCCCGGGCGCCGACGCGGTCTCTCCCGCCGAGGAGCTTGCCCGCGTCGAACCGGTGCTTTCCGCCCTGCGCGGTGTTGCGCTGTTGTCGATCGACACGCGAAAAGCCGCCGTCATGGATCGTGCGCTTACAGCGGGGGCCGCGATCGTCAACGACGTCTCGGCGCTCACCTTCGATCCCGCCAGCCTGGCGACGGCGGCGACGAGAGCGTGTCCGATCGTGCTCATGCACGCCCTGGGCGACCCCAAGACTATGCAGGACGCGCCGCGCTACGACGATGTCGTGCTCGACGTGTACGACTACTTGGCCGCGCGAATCGCGGCCTGTGAACGCCAGGGCATTCCGCGCGCGCGCCTGGTGATCGATCCCGGCATCGGTTTTGGCAAGACGCTCGAGCACACCCTCGACCTGTTGCGTCACATGACGCTCTTCCATGGGCTCGGCTGTGCCCTCCTGGTCGGGGTGTCGCGCAAGAGCCTGATCGGCCGGATCGCGGGGGCCGCGTCGCCCGAGGAACGCCTGCCCGGATCGCTCGCGCTCGCGCTATGGCTCGTGGGCCAGGGGATCCAGATCCTGCGCGTCCACGATGTCGCCGCCACGCGCCAGGCGCTTATCGTCTGGTCGCGCGTCAAAAGTGGTGCCTAGTCATCAAAATGGCGATTATCCATGATGCGCCATGCGCACGACGCTCACAATCGACGATGACTTGGCTGGGCTCCTCAAACGGCGGGCCCGCTTGCTTGGCCTTCCGTTCAAAGAGATCGTGAACGAGACGATCCGCGCGGGGCTCGATCAATCGACCCGAACCCGTCGCCCACCACCGCCCAAGACGAGGTCGCATTCGTTCGGCTTCAAGCCAGGGATTGACCTCGACAAACTCGGTCGGCTCTAAGCGACGATGCTCGACCGCCCAAAAGTGGCCAGGATGCGAGACAGACATCGTAATACTTTGTGTTGGCGGGGCGTGGCGAAGCTCGCTAAAACGATTCTCGCATCATGACCCGGAAGTACTTTGGCACCGACGGCGTTCGCGGCACCGCCAACCGCCATCCGATGACGGCCGATGTCGCGCTCCGCCTCGGTCAGGCCGCCGGGCGGCAGTTCTATCGTGGCGACCATCGCCACCGCGTCGTCATCGGCAAGGACACCCGGCTTTCCGGCTACATGATCGAGCCCGCCCTCACCGCCGGCTTCATTTCGATGGGCATGGACGTGATCCTCGTCGGGCCGATGCCGACCCCGGCCGTGGCCATGCTCACGCGCTCGATGCGGGCCGACCTCGGCGTCATGATCTCGGCCTCGCACAACCCCTACGAAGACAACGGCATCAAGCTGTTCGATCCGGATGGGCGCAAGCTCTCGGACGACGTCGAACGGGCGATCGAAGAGCGCATGGAGAACGGCGTCGACGGCGACCTGGTCGCCTCGGCCAAGCTCGGACGGGCCCAGCGCCTCGATGATCCGCAGGGTCGTTACATGGAGTTCGTCAAGGCGACGCTGCCCAACCGATCGCTCAACGGCCTGCGCGTCGTCATCGATTGCGCGCACGGGGCCGCCTACCGCGTGGCGCCGACCGTGCTCTGGGAGCTGGGGGCCGAAGTCATTCCGATCGGCGTCAACCCGGACGGCTTCAACATCAACCGCAACTGTGGATCGACCTCAACCCAGACGATGTGCGAGCAGGTCGTGGCGCATCACGCCCACATGGGAATTGCGCTCGACGGCGATGCGGATCGAGTCGTGATCGCCGACGAGAAGGGCCACCTGCTCGACGGCGACCAGCTCATGGGTCTCATTGCCGCCCGTTGGCAGCGTGAGGGACGTCTGACCGGGCGCGGCGTGGTCGCCACCGTGATGTCGAACCTGGGTCTCGAGCATTATCTCAGGGGGCTCGGTCTGGCGCTGCACCGGGTCGCCGTCGGGGATCGCTACGTCGTCGAGGGGATGCGCGAGTTCGGCTGCAACCTGGGCGGCGAGCAGTCGGGCCACATCGTGTTGTCGGATTTCACCACCACGGGCGACGGGCTGATCGCCGGTCTTCAGATTCTTGGGCTGGTGGCCGAGACCGGGCGATCGCTGAGCGAGATCGGACGCTGCTTCGATCCGGTGCCGCAAACCCTCAAGAACGTGCGCTACGCCAACGGCTCGCCGCTCGGGAATCCGGCCGTTCTGAAGGCGATCGGCGAGGCCGAGCGGCGCTTGGCCGACACCGGCCGGCTGTTGATCCGTCCCTCGGGCACCGAACCCGTCATCCGTGTCATGGCCGAAGGCACCGACCAGCGCCTCGTCAAGGACGCGGTCGACGGCGTCGTCGCCGCCCTCGAACGCGCCGCCGGCGCGGCATGAAGGGCCGCGTCCTGATCGTCGCCGGCTCGGACTCGGGCGGCGGCGCCGGGATCCAAGCCGACATCAAGAGCGTGACCGCGCTCGGCGGTTACGCTGCGACCGCCATCACGGCGCTCACCGCCCAGGACACCCGCGGCGTTCACGGCGTCCACGAGGTGCCCGTCGCCTTCGTCGTCCAGCAGATGGAGGTGGTGCTGGCGGACCTCGGGGCGGATGCGATCAAGACCGGCATGTTGCACGCCCCGGCGATCGTCGAGGCCGTGGCCGGGGTGCTGCGGCGTCGCGCCGCGCACGTTCCCCTCGTCGTCGACCCCGTGATGACCGCCAAGAGTGGCGATGCCCTACTGGTACCCGCGGCCGAGGACGCACTGCGCCGAACCTTGATTCCTCTCGCCACCCTCATCACGCCCAACACACCCGAGGCCGAGCGCCTGACCGGGCTGCGGATTGGCAACGACGCCGATGTCGCGGAAGCCGGTCGCCGATGCCTGGCGCTAGGAGCGCGTTATGCCCTGCTCAAGGGCGGGCACCTTTCGGGGCTCACCGTGCGCGACGTGCTGTTCGGTCCGAACGGTGTTCAGGCCTTCGAGTCTCCCAGGATCGACACGAAACACACCCACGGTACGGGATGTACGCTGGCCTCGGCGATCGCCACGGGCCTCGCCCAGGGGCTCGATGTCCCGGCCGCCGTCGCGCGGGCGCGACGCTACGTGCTGGAAGCGATTCGCCGCGCGCCCGGTTACGGCGCCGGCCATGGCCCATTGGACCACGGCCACACGGTCGGAGATTTCTGAGCGCTATTCCTTGGTCGGGTCGTGGGCAAAATTCTCGGCCGGGACGAACTTGAAGTCGTCGTCATCCGGGCCTTGCCAGTAGAGCTCCAGAGTCGCGGTGTTGCGTTTCTCGAAGTAGACCATCGAGAGTGGATACCAGCCCGCCTCGGTCACCTTGATTTCGAGATGCGGCGAGAACACGTCGGCCGTCACCCCGGGGTTCTCGTAAATCTTCTTGCCGGCCAGGAAGAAGCGTACGCCGTCGTTGTGCTGGATCGTGAACTTGTAGTCGCCGGGCTTGGGCAACTTGATGAACCCGTCGATCAGGGCTCCGATGAGGTCGGTGTTGTCGCTCGTGAGCACTTTGCCCGCCCCGACGTTGTAGTTGAGCATCGGCAATGGCGTCCCCACCCTCGGTTTGTTCGACTTCGCGATCTGTAGGACTTCGTCGACGTGGTTGAATTCCCAGGGCACGTACTTGACGCCGAGTCCCGGCTTCAGCGTTCCCTCACCGGGCTGGGGCTTGGCCAGCGCGAGCGTCTCGGCGCCGTTCGCCGGACCGATCGCCACCAACCCCAGCACCACCGCAAGCGCCCACTGCCACCGCCCCTTGGCTGACCGCATCCCACTCTCCCCGTATTGCCCTGCGGCTTGTCGCCGCATTTCCCTGCGGCCGCATGATTCCATGGTCGACAAGTCGGCGGCAACAACGCTGCGCGAGCATTGTCCACAACCCGCGTCAGCCGATTGACTCGTTCCGGTCGCGCCCCTATACCCGCGGCGGGCCACGTCCCCCCAACGGGGCGCAGCCATTCTGGAAGGAATGCGCATCATGCCGTCGAATACGCACCCGGCCATTCGGCCCGGTAACCCCAATTTTTCCTCAGGTCCCTGCGCCAAACGTCCCGGCTGGTCGTTGGCGGCGCTCAAGGACGCCTGTGTCGGCCGCTCGCATCGCTCCAAGGCCGGCAAGGCCAAGATCGTCGAGGCGGTCGAGCAGAGCCGGGCCATTCTGGGCATCCCCGCGGACTACAAGGTCGGCATCGTTCCGGCCTCGGACACCGGCGCTGTCGAAATGGCGCTGTGGTCGCTGCTCGGGGCCCGCGGGGTCGACGTGCTGGCGTGGGAGAGCTTCGGCGAAGGCTGGGTCACCGACCTGCAGAAGCAGCTGAAGCTCGAGGATCTGCGGGTCTTCGACGCCGACTACGGCCAGCTTCCCGACCTCCGAAAAGTCGATTTCGCGCGCGATGTGGTGTTCGTGTGGAACGGCACCACCTCGGGCGTCTGCGTCCCGAACGGCGATTGGATTCCGGCGGACCGCCACGGGCTCACCATTTGCGACGCGACCTCGGCCGTGTTCGCGATGGACCTGCCGTGGTCCAAGCTCGATGTCGTCACCTGGTCGTGGCAGAAGGTGCTGGGCGGCGAAGGCGCGCACGGCATGCTGGTGCTCTCCCCGCGCGCGGTCCAGCGCCTGGAGAGCTACGCCCCACCCTGGCCGATGCCGAAGATCTTCCGCATGACCAAGGGCGGCAAGTTCGACGACAGCATCTTCAAGGGCTCGACCATCAACACCCCCTCGCTGCTCTGCGTCGAGGACGCCCTCGACGGGCTCGGCTGGGCCAAGCGGCAGGGTGGCCTTCCGGCGCTGATGGCACGCTCGCGTGCCAACCTCGCGACGATCGAGACATGGGTCAAGGTGACGCCCTGGGCCGAGTTCCTGGCGGCGGATCCTGCGACGCGCTCCTGCACCTCGGTTTGCCTCAAGATCGTCGACCCGTGGTTCACGGCAAGATCGAACGAGGACCAGGCCAAGACGGTGGCGAAGATGGCGAGCCTCTTGGAGAGCGAGAAGGTGGCCTTCGACATCGAAGGCTACCGCGACGCGCCGCCGGGTCTGCGCATTTGGTGCGGCGCGACGATCGAACAAAGCGATGTCGCTGCCCTCACGCCCTGGCTCGACTGGGCCTTCGCTTCGGTCAAGACGTCAACCTGAGAGTATCGCCATGCCCAAGGTCCTGATTTCCGATCAACTGAGCCCGCGCGCGGCCGCCATCTTCCGTGAACGCGGCGTGCAGGTTGACGAACGCGTCGGCCTGAAGCCCGCAGAATTGATGGCCTGCATCGGCGAATACGACGGTTTGGCCATTCGCTCGGCGACCAAGGTGACGGCGGACGTGATGGCCGCCGCCAAGAAGCTCAAGGTCATCGGCCGCGCCGGAATCGGCGTCGACAACGTCGATCTCGCGGCGGCGACCGCCCGCGGCGTCGTTGTGATGAACACGCCCTATGGCAACTCGATCACCACCGCCGAGCACGCCGTGGCGATGATGATGGGTCTGGCGCGCGAACTGCCGGCCGCCAATACCTCGACCCATGCCGGCAAGTGGGAAAAGTCGCGTTTCATGGGGGTCGAACTCTACGGCAAGACCCTGGGTGTCATCGGTTGCGGCAACATCGGTTCGATCGTGGCCGACCGGGCCCTCGGGCTCAAGATGAAGGTCGTGGCGTTCGATCCGTATTTGTCGACGGAGCGGGCTCGCGCGATCGGGGTCGAGAAGGTCGAACTCGATGACCTCTTCCGCCGCGCCGATTTCATCACCTTGCACACCCCGCTCACCGAGGCGACGCGCTCGATCATCAGCAAGGACTCGATCGCCAAGATGAAGGACGGCGTGCGCATCATCAATTGCGCCCGAGGCGGGTTGATCAACGAAGACGACCTCAAAGTCGCCCTGCAGTCGGGCAAGGTGGGCGGTGCGGCGCTCGATGTCTTCGCCGAGGAACCGGCCAAGAAGAACGCCCTCTTCGGGTTGGATCAGGTGATCGCGACTCCCCACCTCGGTGCCTCGACGACCGAAGCCCAGGAGAACGTGGCGCTCCAGATCGCCGAGCAGATGTCCGACTTCCTGGTCGTCGGCGCGGTGACCAATGCGCTCAACATGCCCTCGATCAGCGCCGAAGATGCGCCCAAGCTCCGGCCCTACCTGAAGTTGGCCGAGCAGATCGGCAGCTTCATGGGGCAATTCGGCGCCGAGGCGAACATGCGCTCGGTCAAGATCGACTACGAGGGGGCGGTGGCCACGATCAACACCAAGCCGTTGTCGGCCGTCGTCCTCGAGGGGCTGATGCGGCCCGCGATGGATTCGGTCAACATGGTCAACGCACCGGTGATCGCGCGGGAACGCGGCATCGAGGTGATCGAGACCAAGAACGAGCGGAGCGTCGAGTACCAATCGCTGCTTCGGCTGACAGTCAAGACCGACGCCGGCGAGTCGGTGCTGTCCGGGACCTTGTTTGCCAACCGGGCCCCGAGAATCGTCCATATCAACGGCATCGATATCGAGGCCGAGCTCGGCAAGGAGATGTTGCTCGTCACCAACGACGACCTGCCCGGCTTCATCGGTCGCCTCGGGACCTTGCTCGGCGAGGCCCAGATCAACATCGCCACCTTCCACCTCGGTCGGAAGGCGGTGGGTGGCGAGGCGATCGCCCTCGTTTCGGTGGACGACGTGATCCCCGAGGCGGTGCTGGGCAAGATCCGCGCCTTGCCGCTGGTCAACGAAGCCAAAACCCTGCACTTCAGCTGATCGCCCGCGCATCCGGGCGGACAACCCCGGGCGCGCGAGGGTAGACTCGCGCCATGACGGCCCACGCCGAAAAGACCTTGCTGCCTGCCGGACTCGAAGACGCCCTGCCACCGCGGGCGGAACTCGAAGCCACCGTGATCGAACGGCTGATCGCCTCGTTCGGTAAGCACGGCTATCGGCGGGTCAAGCCGCCGCTCATCGAGTTCGAGGAAAGTTTGTTGAGCGGGCCCGGTCGGACGCTGGCCGAGCAGACCTTCCGCCTGATGGACCCGCAGTCTCACCGCATGCTGGGGGTGCGTCCCGACATCACGGTGCAGATCGCCCGCATCGCCTCCTCCCGGCTGCGATCCGAACCTCGGCCGTTGCGCCTGTCCTACGCCGGTCAGGTGCTGCGTGTTCGGGGCGGACAACTCCGCCCGGAACGGCAGTTCGCCCAGGCGGGCTTCGAGCTGATCGGGGCGACCGGCGTCACTGCGGATGCCGAAGTCCTGGTCGTGGCGGCCGAGGCGCTTGCCGGCGTGGCCGTCGAACACCTGAGCGTCGACATCACGATGCCCATGCTCGTCCCGCAATTGTGCCGCGACCTCGGGCTGCCCCAGGACGTCAACGCGACGGTGCGGACCGCCCTCGATCGCAAGGACGCCGGGGCGCTCGTCACGCTCGGCGAAGGACACCGTCGGCTGTTTCAAGGGCTGCTGGCAGCCGCGGGTCCGGCCGATGAGGCCCTTGCCACGCTACGCCGCTTGGCGTTGCCAGTCGGGGCCCGACCCATGGTCGAAGAACTGGCCGCTCTGCTCGCGGCCGTCCGTCAGGCGTTGCCCGATCTCGTGCTCACGGTCGATCCCGGCGAAAGCCGGGGCTTCGAGTATCACACCGGGGTATCGTTCACCGTATTTGCGCGCGGCGTGCGGGGCGAACTCGGGCGCGGCGGCCGCTACGAACTCGAATCGGGCGAAAGCGCGACGGGTTTCACCGTCTATCTCGATTCGTTGATGCGGGCGGTCACTCCACCGCCATCGGCGCCGCGGTTGTTCTTGCCCTTTGGCACCTCCGCCGCCGAGGCGCGGCGCTGGCGGCAAGAGGGCTGGCAGACCGTGGCGGCCCTACAATCCTCGCCCGACGCGGCTGCCGAAGCCCGCCGCCTCGGTTGCACCCACATCGTCAGTCTAGGAAAAGCTCAGGCGCTCGCCTGAGATCGCAAGGAACATCATGGCCAACGTCGCGGTGGTCGGCGCCCAGTGGGGCGACGAGGGAAAAGGCAAGATCGTCGATTGGCTGTCGCAGCGCGCCGACGTGGTCGTGCGTTTCCAGGGCGGTCACAACGCCGGCCACACCCTGGTGGTCAACGGTACGACGTACAAACTTTCCCTGTTGCCCTCGGGCGTCGTTCGCGGCGGCACGCGGTCGGTGATCGGCAACGGCGTGGTCGTCGATCCGTGGGCGCTGCTGCAGGAGATCGACACGATCCGCGGTCAGGGCGTCGACGTGTCGCCGAAGAACCTCGTGCTCGCCGAAAACTGCGTGCTCATCCTACCGCTTCACCGCGAACTCGATGCCTCGCGCGAGGGCTCGAACTCGGGGGTGCGCATCGGCACGACGAAGCGCGGCATCGGCCCTGCCTACGAAGACAAGGTCGGGCGGCGGGCCATCCGCGTCTGCGATCTCGCGGACCCCGAATCGCTCAAGGTCAAGGTCCGCGGGCTCCTGGCCCACCACAACGCTCTCCGCGCCGGGTTCGGCCAGGGCCCGATCGACGAGGCCGGTCTGTTGGCCGAACTGCTCGCCGTTGCACCCAAGATCCTGCCCTACGCAGGGCCGGTGTGGCGCGAACTCGATCGGGCCCGCGAAGAAGGCAAGCGCATCTTGTTCGAAGGCGCCCAGGGAACGTTGCTCGACGTCGACCACGGCACCTACCCGTTCGTGACCTCGTCGAACACCCTCGCGGGTCAGGTCGCGGTCGGCTCGGGGATCAGTCCGGCGGCGATCGGGTATGTGCTCGGGATCACCAAGGCCTACACGACGCGGGTCGGGGAAGGTCCGTTCCCGACCGAATTGACCAACGAGGTCGGCAAGCGACTGGGCGAACGCGGCCGGGAGTTCGGCACCGTGACCGGCCGGGCGCGGCGCTGCGGTTGGTTCGATGCCGTCTTGGTGCGACAGGCGATCGTCACCGGCGGCATCGACGGCATTGCGCTCACCAAGCTCGACGTACTCGACGGCCTCGAGGAGATCAAAGTCTGTGTCGGGTATCGCCTCGGTGGCCGCACGATCGACTATCTGCCCGCGGGCATGTCCGAACAGGCGCGCGTCGCACCGATCTACGAAACCATGGGAGGGTGGTCGGAATCGACCCGCGGGGCCCGCTCATGGGCCAATCTCAACGCTCCGGCGATCAAGTACATCCGTCGGATCGAAGAACTCATCCGGGCGCCGGTGGCGTTGCTCTCCACGAGCCCGGAGCGCGACGACACGATCCTCGTCCACAATCCCTTCCGGGACTGATCGCGCAATCGGACGTGAGGCCTCAGCGCGCGATCAGGCGCCGTTCGTTGGCGAGACTGCGCATCGCGCGCTGGAGTTTGTCGAACGCCCGGACCTCGATCTGGCGCACGCGTTCGCGGCTGACGTCGTAGCGCTGGGACAGATCCTCGAGGGTGGCCGGTTCTTCCTTGAGGCGGCGCTCGGTCAGGATGACCTGCTCGCGCTCACTCAGGCCCTTCATCGCCTCCTTCAGCAGCTCACGGCGATTGTCGAGTTCCTGATTCTCGGCGAGCGTGATTTCCTGGTTCGGGGTGTCGTCCTCGAGCCAATCCATCCATTCGCCGTCGCCGTCGACCCTCATTGGCGCGTTGAGCGAATGATCGGCACCGAGCAGCCGGCGATTCATCGACACCACGTCCTTTTCGGTGACGCTCAGCCGGTAGGCGATCTTCTTGACGTTCTCCGGGTGAAGATCGCCTTCCTCGACGGCGCGGATCTGCGACTTCATCTTGCGCAGGTTGAAGAACAACTTCTTCTGCGCGGCGGTCGTGCCCATTTTCACGAGCGACCACGAATGCAGGATGTATTCCTGGATCGCTGCCCGGATCCACCACATCGCATAGGTCGCCAAGCGGAACCCGCGGTCGGGATCGAAGCGTTTCACGGCCTGCATCATCCCGACGTTGCCCTCCGAGATCAGCTCGGACGCGGGCAAACCGTAGCCGCGATAGCCCATTGCGATCTTCGCGACCAGGCGCAGGTGGCTGGTCACCAGCTTGTGCGCGGCCTCGGTGTCGCCGTGTTCGCGCCAGCGCTTGGCGAGCATGAACTCCTCGCCCGGCTCCAGCATGGGAAAACGACGGATCGCCTGCAGGTAGCTCGATAGGCTGCCTTCGCTGGAAACCGCCGGTAGCGTCAACGCCCGTGATGCCATGGTAGGCCCCAAACCAATGCGCAGGGCCGAAGACCCTGCAACCCAGTGAGAGACTATTTGGAGATTGTGGCCCCTTAACGTCAAGTATATCTGACTGCAATAGTCGGATTATCCCTCAGGCCTCCAGGGCCTCTATTAACCGACTGATATTGCTAGGGATATCGGCCTCGAATCGCATCGGCTTGCCGCCAACCGGGTGGTTGAACCCGAGCAAATAGGCATGCAGGGCCTGCCCCGGAAGGCCCTCGAGGGCCTTCCGCGCTGCCTCCGGCAGGCGACGAAGGTGTCGTCGGCCGCCATAGACCGGGTCGCCGACCACGGGGTGCCCGAGGCTCGCCATGTGGACCCGGATTTGGTGGGTGCGCCCGGTTTCGAGGCGGCATTCGACCAGGGCTGCCAAGCCCCCGAGGCTCCGGACCACCCGGTATTCGCTGACGGCGTCCTTGCCGCGACCGGGGCGAACGATGGCCATGGCCTTGCGATTTCGCGGGTTGCGTCCGATTGCCCCGGTGATCCGACCCCGGGCCGGCGCGGGGATCCCGGCGACGATGGCCCAATAGGCCCGCTCGATGCGATGGGACGCGAATTGTTCGGCCAAGCCGGCATGCGCGCGATCGTTCTTGGCGATCACCAAGAGTCCGCTCGTATCCTTGTCGATGCGATGGACGATTCCAGGCCGGCGCACGCCGCCGATTCCCGACAGGCTGGCGCCACAGTGGTGGATCAGCGCGTTGACGAGCGTGCGATCGGGGTTGCCGGGCGCGGGGTGCACGACGAGCCCCGCTGGCTTGTCGAGAACCACGATGTCGTCGTCTTCGTAAACGATGCTCAACGGGATCGCGTCCGCCTTGGGTGATGCCGCCACTGGCTGCGGAATCCGCAGCGCCAGACGCTGACCCGGTTTGACCCTGTGGTTGGCGTCCCCTATCGTCGCGCCGTCGGCGGTGACCCGGCCCTCGGCGATCAACGCCTGAATCCGGCTGCGGGACAGATCGGCAAACACTTCGGCGAGCACGCGGTCGAGGCGCCATCCGCTGCGATCGGGCGCGACGGTCGTCTCCCGCGGTGGGGAACTATCTCGGTCAGGGTCCATCAGGGGCAATTCTATCCATGCGCGCGCTCAAGGCCCTGGTCGTCATCATGGGCGTCCTGATCGTCGTCGGTTTTTCGGTCATCGCCACCACGATCGTCAACCGCATGTCCGACTCCTTACGGGCCAAGACCTACACGACGACCATCCCGGGCGTGGCCGACGTGCTCGAGATGAGCGCCAGCGGCGATCGTGTCGTGCTCCGGAGCGCAACGCCCAACGGCGCCCGACTCACCGTCGTCGATACCGCGACCGGCCGCTTGGTCGGCACGATCGATCTGCCCCGTGCGCCATGATCGTCATCGCGACCGCACAGCTCAAGCGAATCGTCGACGAGGCCGAGCAGTCGTTTCCCAACGAAAGTTGCGGCCTGCTGGTTGGCGTCGAGGAGGCGGGGACGACGGGGCGCACCGTTCGCGTCCTCGACGTCCAAGCGAGTCCGAACCTGGCGCAAGAACCCGAGCGCCGCTTCGAGGTCGATCCGGCCCTGCGGCTGCGATTACAGCGCGAACTCCGCGGCAGCGGCACGCGGGTCGTCGGGCTCTACCATTCGCACCCGAACGGCAAAGCACAACCCTCCGCGCAGGACCTCGCCGCGGCTTGGGAACCCGACCTCGCCTGGTTAATCACGGCGGTGCGTGACCGCCAGGCGGTCCTCACCAGCGCCCACCTGCTCGCCGAAAACGACGGCCGCTTGCGCTTCGTCCCGGTGGCGCTCAGAACCGACGACTGGGAGCCCTACGTCGAACGCGTCGGCGATGGAGGACCGTAGTGGATTTTCGCAGCGACAATACGGCTGGCGCCTCGCCGGAGATTCTGGCCGCAATCACCGCGGCCGCCCTCGGTCGGACGGCCGCCTATGGCGCCGACGAGTTCTCCAGGCGCCTCAATGAGCGTTTCTCGGCCGCCTTCGAGCGCTCCGTCGAGGTCTTTCCCGTCGCGACCGGCACGGCTGCGAACGCATTGTCCTTGGCGGTCGTCGCCCCGGTGTACGGCGCGATCTACTGCCACCCCGAGGCCCATGTCGCCGCGGATGAATGCAACGCGCCGGAGTTTTTCACGGGCGGCGCCAAACTGGTAGGCGTCCCAGGTCCCGACGGCCGGATCGATGCCGTGGCCCTGGAATACGCCATTGCCAACGCCACTCCGCACGGCGCGCACAATGCCCAACCGGCCGCGCTCTCGATCAGTCAAACGACCGAGGCCGGCACCGTCTATCCGTTGTCGGCGATTGCCGAACTCGCAGGGATCGCCCGGCGGCACGGCCTCAAGGTGCACATGGACGGGGCGCGCTTGGCCAACGCCGTCGTGGCACTCGGGGCGTCGCTCGCCGACGTCACCTGGCGTGCCGGCGTCGACATCCTTTCTTTCGGCGCCACCAAGAACGGTGCAATCGCCGCCGAAGCCATCGTCGTCTTCGATCCGACGTTGGCGAAGACCCTGCCGTTCCTGCGCAAGCGCGCCGGCCAGTTGTTTTCCAAGATGCGCTTCATTTCGAGCCAGTTGCTGGCCTACCTCGAGGGCGATCTCTGGCGGCGCAACGCCGCACACGCGAACGCCATGGCCCGGCGGCTCGCCCAGGGACTCGAAGGCATCCCGGGCATCAGCCTCTCGGGCCCGATCGAGGCGAACGCCGTGTTTGCCAAGCTGCCGGCGTCCGTGGCCGCTGGGCTTGCCGCCGATGGAGCCGTGTTTGCCCCATGGGGTGATCCGGGGGCCGGCGTGGTGCGCCTGGTGACGGCGTTCGCCACGACCCCGGACGAGGTCGATCGCTTCATCGCCCGGGCCCGACACCACGCCGGCAAGGGCGCTCTTGGCCGAGCGCCATGACGATGCCGGCCTGGGATACGTCGAGGAGCAGAGCAAGACGCTCGCCGGGTCGCCGATGAGTGGTCCGTCTCGTGCGTCGGTTCCGCCGTTTGGCGCGCTCGATGCACGAACCTATTTCGGGCCGGACGGCGGATTGATCGAGTCGTCTCGGCGGGTCTAGGCTCTCGACATGATCCTCGCCCTGGTCGAGTTTCCGGCCCCCGGATACGGCTCCGCAGACGAAGCGCTGGCGCTGTTCGAACGGGTTGCGCCGCGGTTCCAGGCCATTCCTGGCCTGCGGCGGAAGTACTTCGTATCCGGGACGACCAGCGGCGGTGTCTACGAGTGGGAGACGCGGGCCGCGGCAGAAGCCTACTTCGACTTGGCGTGGCAGCGCCGCATGGCGGCGAAGTACGGCGCACCGCCGACCGTCCGGTATTTCGACGTCTCGTGCCTGGTCGACAACGAGCACGGAGTCGTTCAATTTCCCCCAATCCAAGAGTCCAGGAAGGAGTTGTCTTCGATGATTTTGTACGGGTCCAAACTCTCGCCCTGGGGCGCGCGCTGCTGGATGCAGGTCAAGGCGAAGAACCTGCCGGTCGAGCGACAGCCCGCCATCGGCGGAGGCTACAAGTCGCCGGAATACCTCGCGCTCAATCCGATCGGAAAGATCCCGACCCTGGTCGACGGCGATGTCGTGCTACCCGAGTCGGAGGTGATCTGCGAATACCTCGAAGACAAGTTTCCCACGCCCTCGATGCGTGGTGCGCCGGGCGCCGAGGCGGCGAAAGTGCGGCTGATTTCGCGGCTCGTCGATCTCTATTTGATGGCGCCGGCGGCCAAGCTGTTGGTTCACAAGCAGGCCGACCCAATGGAAAAGGCGGAGCAGGCGAAACCGGAGGTCGCCAAGGCCCTCGATTACCTCGAGCACTTCCTCGGATCGGGGCCCTATGCGGCGACGGCGAAGCTGACCCTTGCCGACTGCGCCCTGCTACCGGCGATTTTTCTCGTCCAGAAGGTGTTGCCGCTCTTCGGCGTCTCGCGTCCGCTCGGCGATCGCGCCAAGCTGAATGCCTGGTGGTCGACCGTTCAGCGTGACCCGACCGCGGCGTTCATCAAGGGCGAGCTGGAAGAGGGTTACGCCGGGTTCCGTCAGCGCGTGGGCTGGCCGACCAAAGAAGCGGAACGCGCTGCGGCTCAAGCCGCGCAATAGGGGAGGGGACAATGGTCGTGAAACGTGGGTTCGTCGAGATCGCCGACGGGCAGGTGCACTATCGCCACGCCGGGAAGAAGGATTCCAAGCGTCCGCTCGTGATGCTTCATCCCGGCCCGACCTCCTCCCACGCCATCGTCCCGCTGATGGAGCGGCTGGCCGCTCACCGCTGGATGGTGGCTCCCGACCTGATGGGCATGGGGGATTCGGATGGCCCGGCGGAAAACAACCCAGACATGGGGTACTTCGCCGAAGCGGTGATCCGCTTCCTCGACAAGATGGGCATCACGGAGTTCGACCTGTGGGGCTCGATGACCGGCGCCCACTGTTCGATCGAAACGTCGCTGCGTTACCCCGACCGGGTCAAACGGCTCTACATCGAAATGGTCAACGACTACGATCCGGTGACGCGCGACGCGCTGCAGCACCATCATGCGCCCAAGATCACCCTCGATCAGATCGGCAGCCAGATCAATCTTCTGTGGCACCTGGCGCGCGATCAGCACGTGTTCTTTCCGTGGTTCGAGCGTGATGCCGCCCATCGCCGGACCACGGGCCTGCCGACGGCGGATCAACTCCACGAAAAGACGGTCGAACTCCTCAAGGCTTGCCGCACGTATCATCACGCGCTCAACGCCGCGCTCCATTACGAGACCGGCGACAAGCTGCGCGGCGTTCAGGTGCCGGTGTTCGGACCGGAGTGGTTCAAGAAATACTTGCCCAACACCACCGTGCGGGGCGCCAACTGTGTCGGCCCGTCGACCGCGAAGCCCGAGGATGTCGACGCGGCGGCCAAGGAAATCATGCGGCATCTCACGGTTTGAGCGCCGCGAGCCGAGGTTTCTCTTGAAGGCGCAATTCCGCCGATACTCGGCGAGCGAGAATCACTGATCAATAGTTTTCTTGATCGCGCTGTTGCGGCGGGTTTCCGAGACTCCTCCTTCCGGGTGCGTCTAGAGTCGTGCCCTGGCCGTTGCGACGCTGGGGCATGGGCCTCGGGGCCTCCGGCCATGGGAGGGTGACCATGGTTCAGCAAAAGGTGGGGCGTACCACGCTCGTGGCCGGACTAGTGGCCGGGCTGACGATCGGTTCCGGCGTATCGGCTCAGACCCTGCGCGTGGCGAATCTGGCGGAGCCGCCCAACAAGGGCGATCCGACGGTGAGCATCGGCTATCAGCATGGCTACGTGTACGAAGCGATCTTCGACGCACTCACGACCGTTGGCGGTGACGGCAAGCCCGAGAGCCGGCTGGCCTCGTCGTGGAGCAACAAGGACCCCAGCACGTGGGAGTTCAAGTTGCGAGCGAACATCAAATTCCACGGCGGCACGCCGTTCAACGCCGATGCGATCGTTTTCGCGGTCAAGAACCTGCAGACCGACGACCAGAAGAAGTTCGGCGCATCGGTGTACGGCAGTGTGCGCCACGTCGTCGAAGCCACCAAGGTCGATGATCTCACGGTATTGATCAAAACCGATCGTCTGGCCCCGATCCTGCCCAACGAGATATCGGCGTTCCGCATCGTCGACCCGAAGGTCTGGTCTGACCTGGGCCGCGACAAGTTCGGAGCCAGCCCCTCGGGCACCGGTCCGTTCCGGGTCACGTCGTACCCGGATGCGACCAGGTTCGAAGCGGTGCGCTACGACGGCGGTGTGCGGCAACCCAAGGTCAGCAACTTCCTCATGTATTTCATGCCGGAGGCGCCGACCCGTGTGCAGGCGTTCCAGTCGAACGCCGTCGACATCTCGATCAACCTCTCGGCCGACGTGGTCAATCTGGTCAAGGCCGCCGGTGGCGCGATCAACTCCGCGACGACGCCCTCGGTGCTCGGCCTCGTGTTCAACCAGTCGAAGGGTGGCTTCACCCTGGACAAGCGCGTGCGCCAGGCCCTGAACTACGCGAGCGACAAGTCCTACACGCAGACCTTGCTCGGCGGCTAGACCAACGCCTCCGGGCAGCCCGCGCCGACGTCGGCCAACGGCTATCAGGCGGACATCAAGGCCTATCCGTACGATCCGGACCGGGCCAAGCGGCTGCTGACCGAAGCGGGTTACCCGAACGGCCTCAAGATCGTGTCCGAGGTCAGCAACAACGACGCCGATCTCGCCAACGTGCTGCAAAAAGTGGCGCAGGACTTGTCGAAGGTGGGCGTCGGACTGGAGCTGAAGATCATCACCATCCCCGACGTGATGGCGCGCCTCAACGGCGTCAAACCCTACGAGGGTCAGATGCACATCTTCAACTTCGGCTCGGGTCCCTCGATGGACATGATGCGTCCCATCAACGCTTACTACAATTGCGAAGCGCAGCAGAAGTGGACCTGCATCCAGGCAGCCGAGCCCATCATCAAGGCGGCCAACAGCGAGTTCGATCCAGCGAAGCGCTCGGCCCACCTGCGCCAACTGGCTCAGATCTACCACGACGAGGCGCCGGTCCTGTATTTGTATGACCAGCACACGCTCGATGCGACGTCGGGCAAGGTCAAGAACTACAAAAACGAAAACTGGCGCATCAACTGGGCCGATATCGAGTTGACACGCTAGCGTCGGCCGACGCCGAAAGAGCCGCGGGGCGGAGGCTCTGCGGCTCTTTCCTTGACCGAGAGCCACGCATGGAACCTTAGGGGGAAGGATGGCCGGGTTCGTCGAAAAACGCTTCCGCACGCGCGATGGGCTCAGCCTCTACTATCGTGACTACGCCAACCCGCATTCGAACAAGGCAACGGTCCTTTGTCTCTCGGGGACGACCCAGAACTCGCGGGTGTTCGAGGAACTTGCCGATCATCTCGTGAATCAGCGTCGCGTGCTGTGCATGGACTGGCGGGGGCATGGGCGGTCGGACCACGACCCCGACTGGCGGCACTACACATTCCCTGAACTCCGCGATGACATCCTCGAACTCCTGGCCACCGAGCGAATCCCGAATGTCGTCATCATCGGTACGTCGGTCGGCGGCATCATTGCCATCCAACTGGCGCCGCACCGGCCCGAGGTCATCACCGGTGCCATCATCAACGATGCCGGTCCGGTCATGGGCGAGGCCGGGCGCAAGCGGGTGCAGGAATTCATGGGTCTCACCATGGAGTTCGACTCGGTCGAAGACGCCAGCCGCGAGATCAAGGCGCGCGCGGTCCCGGGCATCACGCTCTCGGACCAGGAATGGCTCGAGCGGACGCGACGAACCTTTCGGCGCCGTGCCGATGGCAAGGTCGTGCCCGACATGGACCCCGACTATGGGCGTGGCTTTCGCGAGCGGCAGGGCTCGGGCGACCCGTGGCCGGCGTGGGATGCCATGCGGCCCATTCCGGCCCTGGCGATCCGGGGTGCGGTCTCCGACATTCTCGATCGGACCGTGTTGGCCGAGATGAAACGGCGCAAGCCCGATCTGGAGGTCGCCGAGGTGCCCGGGCGCGGGCATTGCCCGCATCTCGATGAACCGGAGGCGCTTCGTGCCATCGACGACTTTCTGGCCAGGGTGCCGTAAGCCGCGGCAGGCTGGCGCGAGATCACATCGAAGGGGGTGTCATGAATCGGGTTCAAGGCAAGGTCGTGCTGCTCTCCGGGGCCGGGAGCGATCTGATCCAGGCCTGCGCTCGCGCCCTGATCAAAGAAGGAGCGCGGGTGGTCCTCGCCGATCCGGCCGAGGAGCGTGCCGGGCGGGCGGCCGGGGCGTTCGACGCCAAAACGGCGCTTCCGTTGGCCGTCGATCCCGCCAAGGAAAGCGACTGGCAGCGCGCCATCGAAATGACGATCGGAACGTTCGGGCGCTTCGATGCGTTCGTCAGTGGGCCGCCGCCGTTGGTGTCGCGGCGCTTGCGCGATTGGTCGCTCACCGACTGGAAGGCGTTCGAGGATGCCCACATCCTCGGCCCGTGGCTCGGGATGAAGTACGCGATGATGGAGCTGCGCAAGATCAACGGCGGCGCGGTGGTCCTGATTTCGACAACCCTGGCGCGCAACGCGAGGATCGATACGGCGGCAAATTCGGCCGCCGCCGGCGCGCTCAAGCCGATGGCCCAGGCCGCCGCGCTCGAATGCGGCGTCAAGGCGGACGGCACGCGGATCAACTCGATCCTGATCGACCCGACCCATCCCCCGGCGGTGGAAGGCGTGCCGGGCGCGGTCGTCTATTTCGTTTCGAACGAATCCACTTACATGACGGGCACCGAGATCGTGATCGACGGTAGCCCGGTGGCGGCGTGACCATGGGCAGACTCGACGGAAAAGTGGCGATGATCACCGGCGCAACGTCCGGCATCGGGCGGGCGACCGCGATTGCCTTCGCGCGCGAGGGTGCCAAGGTCGTCGTCGGCGGCCTCCCGGCCGAGACCAAGGGCGGCGGAATCACGGTCAGCGCCATCGAGCAACAGGGCGGCGAAGCCACCTTCGTCACCCAGGACGTGCGCAACGAGGACGACTGGAGGCGCGTGATCGCCGCGGTGGTCGAACGTTACGGCCGCCTCGATGTGCTCTACAACAATGCGGGCGAGGCGATCATGAAGCCGATCGAGCAGCTCACGGTCGAACACTTCTATTTCCAGATGCAGACGAACCTGGAGGGCGTGTTCCTCGGGTTGAAGCACGGCGTGCCGGCGATCGAGCGGTCGGGCGGCGGTTCGGTCATCAACATGTCCTCGGCGACCGGCCTCAAGGGCAGCGCCAACGGCACGACCTCCTATTGCGCGAGCAAGGGCGGCATCACCGGCATCACGAAGGTGGCGGCGCTCGAGGGTCGGGCCAGCAAGGTGCGGGTCAATTCGGTCCACCCCGGGATCATCTGGGGGCCCGGCATGATCGAATCACTGGGACCCGACGGCGCGGCCAAATTCCGCGAACGCATGCTGGCCAAGGTCCCGCTGCACCGCGTCGGTGACCCGACGGATATCGTGCAGATCATGCTGTTTCTCGCCTCGGACGAGTCGCGCCATGTCACCGGCGCCGAGTTCATCATCGACGGCGGTTACGTCATCGCCTGACGAACGCGGCCCGTACCAGCCTTTGCCGGCGGGCTTCCGGAGTTCATTTCTGGAACGACGGCCGCTTGATCGTTTGTTCGTACCAGGCGGCGAGCACCGGGCGATTCGGCCGCCACGGGATCTGCTCGCCGCGACCCGCCGCCTTCAGGTAGTCGAACCACATCAGGGCGCCGGCGACCGACACATGCCCGATGTGAAAGCGGGAAAATTTCTTCGCCTCTTCGTTCAGGCGATCGAGGCTGCGGTCCACGGCTCGCTGGTAGCGTGCGATCCAGTCGGGCGACTTCTGCCCCTCGGGTCGACGCAGCTCGACGACGCGAAGATCGGCCGCGTCGAACATTCCCTCCGCGAGGCCGAAGATGCGCAAGGCCTCCCAACGGGCCGATGGCTCGGCGGGAAAGAGCTTCGGGCCTGGGTTGAACGAATCGAGGTACTCGTAAATCACCGGCCCCCCGAACATCGGCACGCCGTCGTCGCGGACCAGGGTTGGAACCTTGGACAGCGGGTTGGCCGCGACCAGCGCCTCGGGCGACTCGAAGGGATTGGTGGGAATGATCTCGAGCCGGTCATAGACGCCGGCCTCGCGCGCGACGATTTCCACACGCTGCGAATAGCCGGGCAGCGGCGTAAAGAAAAGCTTCACCGTGGACTCCGGGATAAGCCGATGACCGAGCAGGTGTATCCCCTCGGGCCCGAGGCCACAAACACATAAGCGATTGATTTCTCAGAATAGATTGGCTTTGTTTCGGCACCACCCCGGGCTACCACGGGTAGTGGTTCAGAGCGCCTTGGCCACCGCGAAGGCGCTCGCGAGGGCCGCTGGCAGTTGCCGTGGGGCGAGCGCATCGCCGATGAGATGAACTCCGCTCGCGCCGGAAAGTTCCGCGTAGAGGTCACGCTCCGGCTCGGGCTGGCAGGCGAGCACCACGAGATCGGCCGGCACCGTCCGCCGCCCGTCCCCGGCCAGACCTTCGATGGTGGCTTCGCCCGGTTGCACCGAGCGCAGGATGGTGCGGACGTGGAGATGAAAATCGTGGCGGCGCAGGCGTTCGAGGGCGGCGTCCGGGATGCTCGCGAGCTGCAACGATGGTGCGAGCGATGGGTGCCAGGTCACGTACGTGACGCGCGCGCCGCGTTCGATCAGCCATTCGGCGGCGGCGATGCCGTCGCGCCCGCCGACGTCGTCGACCACCAAGCCCGAACGCGGTACGGGCGGTGGCGTGGCCAAGAGGTCGTGTACGGTGATCACCTGGTCGCCGTCGATGCCGGCGACGACGAGACCCGGGCTTCCAGCCTGGAGGCCGTCCCGCCGCGGCGTAGCCCCGGTCGCAAGAATGACCGCGTCGGCGCGACGGGCGCGGACATCGTTTGCGGTGATGCGCTTGCCCAACTCGATGACGACGCCGAGACGGTGCGCCTCGCGTTCTTGCCAGGTCAAGTATTCTGCGGCAATTCCGAGGTTGGGCGCGCGCGCCGCCAGCGCCAGCGTGCCGCCGAGCGTGGGTTCGGCTTCGACCAGGGTGACGCGGTGGCCGCGGAGGGCGGCGACGCGCGCCGCTTCGAGGCCGGCGGGTCCGCCGCCGACGACGAGCACGGTCTTCGCGCCCGACGCAGGCGTGATGACATGTTCGCGTTCGAGCCCGACCGCGAGGTTGACGGTGCAGCCAAGGCGACGCTCGGGCGATCGCAAGCGGTTCAAACACCCCTGGTTGCAGGCGATGCACGGGCGCACCTCGGCGAGCCTGCCGGCCATGGTCTTGGCGACGATCGCGGGATCGGCGATGTGGGCGCGCGTCATGCCGACGAGCTGCGCCCGCCCTGAGGCGATGATCGCATCGGCTTCGGCGAGCGTTCGGATACGGCCCGAGACGATGGTCGGTCGCCGGGTTGCGGCGGTGACGCGCGCGGTCTCGGCGAGTTCATAGCCCGGCGCCTCGTACATGGTGCCGATCATCTTGGGATACGTGAGCACACCGCCAAGCGACACATCGAAAAAGTCCAACTGCCCGTCGCCATCGAGGGCACGCACGATCCCGGCCAGCGCCTCGGCGCCGAGACCGCCGGGGTTGGGTTCCACGCTCAGCCGGATGCCGAGCGGGTAGTCGCGGCCGACGGCGCTGCGCGCCGCGGCGATGATCTCGCGCACGAAGCGCAAGCGGTTCTCCAACGTTCCGCCATAACGATCGTGGCGCCGGTTGGTGAGCGGCGACAGGAACTGCTGCAGCAGATAACCGTGCCCGCCGTGCAGTTCGACGCCATCGAGGCCGCCCGCCTGGCAGCGCTGGGCGGCCGCGGCGAAGGCCGTGACGAGCGTCGCGATCTGCGCCTCGGTCATGGCGAGCGGCACGACGCCGATCGTCGGGCTCGCGATCGGCGAGGGGGCCCACGGCACGCCGCCGTCCATGCCGAGCGCGTGCGCGCCGCCGTGCCAGAGCTGCTGGAACACCGCCATGCCGTGCGGCCGGATCGCCGCCATGAGTTTCTGATACGCCGGGATCGCAGCGTCGTCGAATACGCCCATCGTGCCGCGGGCGGACGGATGTACGCTCGCCGTCTCCAGGATCGAGAGACCGACGCCGCCCTCGGCGCGCGCCAGGTGATAGGCGATCAGCGTGTCGTTGACGGGTCCCGAGGCGCAGTAGCCGGTGGCGTGCGCCGTGCGCACGACGCGGTTCTTGAGGACGACGCCGTTGATGGTGAGCGGCGACAGCACGTGGTCGAGGGCCATGACCCCGACTCTAGCGGGCGAGGCTGGGGCCGCCCAGCGGCGGCTTCACGTTCTCGGTGCGAGCGATGCGCGGCAATCCTTCGGCGGGCGGTGGTTTGCTTGACTCGTGCCCGGGGTCCGCTTATGTCTGCGCCGTCCACCCGAGACTGCGTCCCCTTCGTCTAGCGGTCAGGACGTCGCCCTCTCACGGCGAAAGCAGGGGTTCGAGTCCCCTAGGGGACGCCAACTTTTCCCATGACACAGCAGCGTCGGTTGTGCGCGACCCGGAGGCCCCGAGGCCGCCGACACCTCGCTCTGCTTCTCGGCGCCATTCTTTTTGCTTGGCCCGCCGGGGGCACTCGGGCGGCCGACAACGTTCCCGCCCACGCGCAGGGGTTGGTCGAACGTCTCCTGAGTGTCCCTTTGCCCGGCGGCGCAGTGCAACAGGGAGTGTTGTCGATGCGTCGGGGGGCTACGACACCGACCCATTTGGCTTTGCTGCTTCCTGGGTCGCCGTCGATCGTCCGGGCCGTGGTGGAGGGCGACGCAATGGTGCGATCGTCGCTCACCGGAAATTTCCTCATTCGTGCGCGGCGCCATCTGGTCAGCGATAGCGTTGCAACGCTGATCGTCGACTGTCGCAGCGACCGTGGCCCCGAGTGCTCGGCAGAGTATCAAGCTTCGGCGCAACGCTACGCGGACGTCCGTCCGTTGATCGCGCTCGCGCGCAACCAGGTACCAACGTTGACGCAGGTTTGGTTGATTGGGACCAGTCTCGGAACCGTCAGCTCGGCGTACCTTCCCGTGCGCGCGCCGACCGGCTCGTTCGCGGGGGCGTTGCACACGGCCACCATCACGGAACCCGAACGTTTTCTTCCGAGCCTTCAGGTCATGGTCGGATTCGACTATCGCCGGCTCGGGATCCCGCAAGCGTTCGTCCATCACGTCGATGATTCATGCCGCGTCACACCGTTCCGCTGGGCGCAACGGATCGGTGAGACGGCTGGTGTGCCGGTGATTGCCATCGCCGGGTCTGCCGAGCCGCGTGGTGATCCGTGCCAAGCCTTCTCGCAACACGGCTTCATCGGCGTCGAGCGATCGGTGATGGTCGAGATGCATCGGATGATATTGAACGGGGTCGGGGAGTCCCGTCGACTTCAAATGACCCCGGACTAGTTGGGTATCGGACGGCGCGAACCCGGCAGACATCGCCCATCGTCCCCCCCATCGAAGATACGGGCGACAAACCGCCGGCTCTCGTCCACTGCCAAAGCCTGCTTCCAAAGGTATCGCCCCCCCCGAAAAGCCGCGGAAAGTGTTACCCAAGTCTCCGGTACGTTCTGTTCACCCATGTCTCCGGCCGCTCACCACCCACCTTCGCTGCGCGGATCTGGCCCTAGGTCAACGGGGTGTCTCGTTGACTCGGGAGGCCGCCCGCTCGGACACTGAGCGGATCAGGGGAGGCGGCCATGACCTTCAGATTGCGGCGCGTGGTGACCGGCCATGACGCGGCCGGGCGGTCGATCGTCCAGGAAGATCGCCTGTTGCCCGAAACGAGCCGGGCTGGCGTGTGGTTCACCGGGCCCGGGCCGGCGCGCAATCAGTGGAATGATCCGATCACCTCGCATCCGAAGAAGCTCGAGCCGCCGCGCGGCGGGACGACGTTCCGCATCGTCGAGTCGCCACCCTTGTCCGCGATGCCCAAGCTGTCCGAGGCGGAGCGGCTCAAGCGTATCCACGACGCGTTTGCTGCGATGGAAGCCACCCACACGTTGGTCGAGTCCGATCACCACCCGGGCATGCACCGCTCGAAGACGCTCGACTACATGGTGCTGCTGGAGGGCGAGGTCACGCTCATCCTCGATGAGGGCGAGGTGACGCTTCACCCGGGCGACGTCGTCGTTCAGCGCGGCACCAGCCACTCGTGGGAGAACCGCGGCAGCAAACCGGCGAAGTGGGTGATGATCATGGTCGATGCCGAACCGCTCAGTCTGGGCGGCCACGCGCGTTGACGGGCCGGCGATGACCCAGCGCGGTTATGCCAACACGCCCGAGGGCCAGCTCCACTACGCGGTCGACGGCGCCGGTCCGCCGCTCATTCTGCTGCATCCCGGGCCGCGATCATCCCGAATCTACTGGCGGCTCATGCCGTTGTTGGCGCCGCATTTTCGTTGCTTCGCCCTCGACACCCTGGGTTTCGGCAATTCCGATGCGGCGCCCCCGGGCGTGAGGTTCGAGCAACTGGCGCAAAGTGTCGTTCACGCCATGGACGCACTCGGCCTCGCCAAGGCGCATTTTTTCGGCGTGCACACCGGCAACAAGATCGCCACCGCCGTGGGCGCCGATTGGCCCGAGCGGGTCGACCGGCTGATTCTGTCCGGCATGCCGCACAGCCTGATCGTCGATCAGGCCAGGCGCAACGCGGCGATCCATTCGTTCGTCGCCAACTTCGTCAAGTTCGACTCCTCGCTGGGCGAGCCCGAACTGATGCGCGAGTGGTCGTCCGCGTTCGTCTCGATCGCCAAGATCTGGTGGAACGATCTCGTTCTCGGACAACGCCAGATTGGCATGGGGCGCTTCCGCATCCTCGAGCAGCGCCTGGTGGACCTGATCCAAGCGCGCGGCAGCATGTTCGAATCGGTGCGCGCCAACTTCGCCTACGACTTGGTGGAAGGGATGCGGCGCCTGACCGGGCCGACGCTGTTGATCGAGCTGGCGACGCCGGAGGAGGAACACTTCGGCCGCCAGGGGCCGGCGTTGGTCAAGATGCTCAAGCACGGCCGCCTGGTGACGATCGAAAACGCCGGGCAGGAGATCGTCGAGGAGGGTGCCGAGCGGCTGGCGCCGATCATGATCGAGTTTCTCCGGGGCCCGCTCGAGGGATCGTCGCACCATTAGCGCTGCGACAACGACGCGCGCGCCTGCGGCCACCACGCGCTCGTTCACGAAACTGAGGAGCGTGGCGCGGGTGTCCATCTCGGCGAACATCCCCTGCGGTTGGCGAAAGCGCAGCTTGCAGCCGAAGGCCCTCTCGTAGAAGGCGACCGTCGCATCGACATCGGCCACGAACCAGACGGAATAGCGATGTCAGCGCCACGCGGCGCTCACGCCGGCTGGGCCAGGAACTCCCGTACCATGGCGGCTACCTCTCTGGTCTTCACTTCGAGAAGCCATAGGCCGGCGGGGGACATGTCGACAATGCGGCCGCGCTTCAGCAGCGCGCCGGCGCGTTTGGTCGCTTCGTAGATGTCGTCCTGGACGTTGAACACCAGCGTCGGCTGCTCGACCAGCGGCAAACGCTGCATCAGGTCGTGGGCGAACACCGCGGCCAGCGCCCAGGTCGCCCGTGCCCGATCGCGCAGGCAATCCGAGATGTAGCGATCGATCATCGCATCGGTCACGCCCGGCCAGCGGAACTGCGCCCAGTTGTTCCACGTCACCTGCAGGTGTTCGCCCTTGGAGTTCTCGGTCGTCTTGAACGAATCCTCGTTCCACGCGCGCTGCTTCTCGCGCTCCGCCGGCGTGTAGGCCGAGCAGCCGACGAACACCAGGTGCTGGACCTGCTTCGGTCGCTGGATCGCCAGCTCGACCGCCATGCGGGTGCCGGTGTGCGTGCCGACCATGTCGACCGCGCCGAAGCCGAGCGCATCGATCACCTCCCCGTGGCCGGCGGCATATTCGGCGATCGTGGCGACCGGCTTGGGCGGCGGGTCGGACTCGCCATACCCCGGGGTATCTATCGCGACGACGATGCGATCCTGCGCCATCTCGCGCATGAACGTCTCGTAGGTGCGGCTCGACAGCGGACTCTGGTGGAGGCAGACGATCGGACGCGCAGTCGGCCGCTCCGGCTCGGCCACCCGGAGGTGGACCTGGCCGAAGCGGCCATCGACGTAACGCTTGCGCAGGCGAACCACGGGGTCCGTGGTTTGCCCGAGACTTACTCCGCGGCTTGGCGCGCGCCCTGCCACTTCAGCATGCGCTGGCCCAACAGGCGGCCGAACGTGATCGCCGGCAACAGCGACATGCCGCTCAGGTAGGTCTTGCCCGAGAGGCGCGCCTTGCCCAGCACTTCGCCTGCCGCGTAGAGGTTCGGGATCGGCTTCCGATTATTGTCGAGCACGCGCAGGTCGGCATCGATGTCGAGCCCGCCCGGGCTCAGCACCGTGAAGCCCACGGCGCGGATCGCGAGGTACGGCCCGGTGTCGATCGGGCGCGGCAGCGATTCGCGACCGAACTGCTTGTCGACGCCGGCTTCGACGGCGGCGTTGTAGTCGCGCACGGTCGCCTCGAGGTTCTTGGCATTGATGCCGCACTTGGCCGCCAATTCGGCAAGGCTGTCGGCCTTGAAGTACTGCGGGTGGGTGCCGAACAGCTTGGCCGCATGCTCGCGCGCGATCTCGCTGTTGAAGTGCGGCGAGTTCTGCCGGATGCCCTCGTCGAAGATCACGAACATCTCGACGTTCTCCTGTTCGAGGAGCGCGTGTTCGCGGTGATCGACGCTCGGGTGATCCTCGCGCACGAAGCGCTTGCCCGCCTTGTTGACGAAGATCTCCCATGGGCGTCGGAAGTACGGGTTGAAGATGAACCCGCCGCGCGCCGACAGGGGATCGCTCGGGTTCTGCAGGATGCCGGCGAACGAGCACAGGAACTTGTCGCCGCCATCGACGCGGGCGCCGATCGCGCGCGCTGCCATGATGCCTTCCCCGCGCGAATAGGGGTTACAGTAGGAGCGCAGCGGATACTTGGGGCACATCTCGGCCCAGAGCTTGGCGTTGGCCGCATAGCCACCGGAGGCGAGCACCACGTTCTGGCCGCGCACTTCGGCCTTGGTGCCGTCGCGGGCCTCGACCTCGATCCCGACCACGGTGCCTTTCTCCGTGAGGAGGCGCGTCATCTTGGTTTCGAGGCTCAACGTGACGGTGCCGCGGCCGATCTCCTTGTCGAGAAGCGGCTGCATGACCTCGAGCACCGAGACGCCGCCGTTTTCGCCCCAGGCGTAGCGCCGGGTGCGATGCGGTTCGTGGCCCCAGCCGGCGACGGGCGTTTCCTTGGCGGGCACGAGGCCGTTGTCGGTCAACCAATCGAAACTGTCGGCGGCGTTGTCGATGGCGATGCGCGCCAGCACCGGGTGCACCTCGCCCTTGGAGATGCGCACGCAGTCGGCGTAGTGCCAATCGGGGTGATCGACGATGCCGTGCTTCTTCTGCATCTTGGTGCCGGCCGCGGTCATCTGGCCCGACGACCAGTGCATGGTGCCGCCGATGCGGTTGTCGGCGTCGATCAACAGCACGCGGGCGCCGCGCTGGCCGGCGAAAATCGCGGTGGGGATCCCGGCGGTGCCGGCGCCCACGACGATGACGTCGAAATCTTCGTTCATCTGTTCCTCCCTAAAGCCCGTCGGCGCGCCGTGACGATACGACCACTCCCTCAGGGTCCGGGTCGGACTCTAGCCAACCGCCCGGGAAGAGTCGAAGCCTCGCATCGGGTCGCCTAAGCTGTCCGGGGCCCCAGGCAAAGAAGGGATCACGACGGATGGCGGGCGATCTCGTTCTGGTAACCGGCGTATCCGGGTTCTGCGACAGTGACGCGATGCCCTGGGAACCGAACGGCGACTCGGTGCGCAAGATCCTGAGCCGCGATGAGACGGCGCGGAGCGTCGTCGTCCGCACGTTTTTCCCGCCGTCGGGCTCCAACCCGGTTCCGTTCCGCTGGTATCACCGCAGCGTCCGCGAGACGTTCTTGTTTCTGTGGGGCGAGTACCGCGGGTGGGAGTTTCGCGGGCCCGACGACACCGAGGGGCGCATCGAGCGGTTCGCCCGCGGCACGTTCATGGACCGTCCACCGCTGAGCCTGCACGGCCGGCGTCCGGCCCCGACGGCGACCGGCTGTGAGTTCCTGATGTGGACCTCGCACGGCGGCGATTTCGATCTCGACGAGAACGAGAGTTTCCCCTTGCCCAACGACGCGGCCCCGCCTCCGGGGCTCCTATTTCGCTCGCCCGACGTGGTGATGACCGAGGCGATGCCCTGGCGCGACTATCCGCGGTTGCCCGGCGCCAAACGCAAAGAGGTCTCCCGGGGCGAAGCGGGCACCCCGCCGGGCCACTACCCGGTGACCCTGGTGTACCTGCCGCCGGGCTGGCGCTTTGCATCGGACGTGATGTCCGATCACGCGCGCCGCTGGTGCTATGGGCTCGCCGGGCGAATGCCGTTGTCCCTCGCCGGCAACGTGGTGGAGGTTCGTTCTGGTTGCTTCGCCGAGTGGCGCGATTCGGCTCGGGTCACCGTGGGCGAACGACCGGTGGGCGAGGAAGGTGCGCTCCTCCTCTGCGTCGGCCACGATCTGTCGCCGGTGGCGTCAGGCTAATTCGTGACCGACACAAAACACGAGGCATCCGATGCCCGTGGCGGCGGTGCCGCCGAGCGATAGACGCGCCGGCAGGCGCCAATCGAGGTAGTCGCCGGTGGTCAAAGTGTGGGTCGCTCCGTCGAGACCGATGCGCACGTCGCCCGCTTGAACGAACAGCCAGCGTCGAGTCGTTGCGTCGTGGTGGCGAGCGGGCGGGGCCTGCCAGCCCGGCGGCAAATATAGGAGCGTCGCCGGTCGAAGGCCGGCGGGGCTGTCGCGATCGATCCCGGCCATGCGTCGCAAGCGGGCGCCCGCGAGCGTGGGATGATCGACCCAGGGCAGATCCTCGGCGTGGACGATCACCGGATCGCGAAAGGTCGTGTTCGACGGTCCCGGATCGGAATCGAACCCGACGGCGATGGTTTCGAGCGGGTCGGCGTCGAAGTCGTTGCCGTGGGAACTCCACATCAGAAACTCGCTCCCCGTCGCGGAGGCGAGCCCAGGGGGTCGGCCATGCAGGCTGCCGGCTGGGCGATCCATGAACGTGCCGGCACAAAAATGTTCGACACGGCCGGTGCGATCCGATGGCCCACGGAACTCCCAGCACGGATAGTCGCCGTACAGGAAATAGAATCCCTCGTGGACTGTGCGGTGGAACACGCGCGCGGCCTGATCGACCCCGCCGGGCGGAAAATAGCGGAGATGCACGTAGCCGCCGGTCGCCGGGTCGTGGCGCAGGATCTTGCGCAGCGACCCGCGATGCATGATGTGCGGCTCCCACGGCATCGCCCGCGTGCGGATCAGGCGGAGATGGTCGGTGATCATGGCGCAACTCTAGCCCGCCCGAGGTCCCTGGACGACGAAACCCCGCTCACACCTAGGACGTGGGCGGGGTTCCTAACGAGGGGTCATCCTCGTACCCGATCAAGAGACCGGGCTTATGTTGGCTCAAGTGATCAGTCTGGTGATCCGGCGGATTCAATGCCGTTTACGCACCCTCCTGTTTTGAGCGACGCACCGAGGCGTCACTTGAATCATAGGTACGCGTCGAAGCGATTTCCAGCGCAACAAGTTCGCAAGCGCTGACGCATCGTCGGAGGGCACTGCAAGGACCGTTCCACCAGCGGACGGGCACTTCTCCACGCGCGGCAAAGATCGTTCCACGTTTTCGGGTCCGTGTTGGCTTTGGCGCGGACGGCGAGCCCACTTAAGATGCCGCCGTTGAACGCATCAGCGCAGGGGAATGTCATGGTGTTGAGCCGTCGTCGTTTATTGGGATCGTCGCTCGCGGCGTCGGCCTTGCTGGGTGCGCCGGGGTTGATCAAGGGCGCGGCCGCGCAGGGCAAGAAGATCAGCTACATCGCGCCCTTCGCCTACCAGATGAGTTTCGCGGCCGAACTCAACGCCGTCGCGGGCGGCCATCACACGCGCCACGGACTCGATGTCGAGATGTTGCCGGGCCGCGGCACGGCGATGGCCCTGCAACAGCTGCTGGCCGAACGCGCGTTGTTCGGTCGCTCCGGCGGCATCGACATCGCCCAGGCCAACGAGAAGGGCCTGCCGGTCGTCGGCATCGCCACCATCGTCCAGGGCTCGAACTTCTGGGTGGTGAGCACCGAAGCGAAACCGATCCGCAGCGTCAAGGACATCTCGGGCAAGACCATCGGCGTCGTTTCGGTCAAGGGCGCGACGGAGCACATCCTCGACATGATGCTGGCCAAGAACGGCCTCGTACCGGAGCAGACGCAGCGCCAGGCCGTCGGCAATGCACCGTCGGCCTACGCGTTGGTCAGCGCCGGACGGATCGATGCCATGATCGTCTCGACCCCCACCGTGAGTCTGCTGCGCGAAGCGGGCGAGAAGTTCGTCGCCTGGAACACCGACCAGGAGTTCCGCCAACCGGGCGAGGTCTACATCACCCTGCGCTCGACGCTGGAGAAGGAACCGGACACGGTCATCCGGTTCCTCCGCGGGCTGCGCGATTCGACGCGTGAGTTGTTGGCGGCCGACAACGAGGCCAAACGCGAGGCGATCGTCGTGCGGCTCAACGGCAAGTTCTCGGTCGAAGGCGGTGACAAGCCGGCGGCCGCGGCCAAGACGCTGGTCGACGCGCAAAAGCTCTGGTTGGGCGAGGGGCCGGAGAACGTGCTGCGCAATTCGCCCGCGCGCTGGAACGAACTGATCCAGGCGATGCTTGGAGCGAAACTTCTGGAAAAGCCCGTCGATCCGACGACGCTCTACACCAACAGGTTCATCGACGAAGCGCTCAAGGCCTAGAGCTTCGCCACGATTCGGGCCGCGTCGTTGACGGCGGCGTAGATCGTCCGCGGCGCGAAGCAATCGCCGACAGCGAGCGCGCCGTCGGGAATCGGTCGTGCGGCCACGCCGGTCGCTAGCACGATCGCCTCGAAGGGGCCGAGACGTGGCCCGCCGTCCTCGACGCGCACATGGTCCCCTTCGACTGCCGCGATCAGCGTGCTGGAGAGCAGCGTGAGGCGCGGGTCCTTGAGCCTGCCGCGGACCAACGGTCCCTCCTGCGTGAAATCGATCTCGGGGCCGCCCAGGGTCGCCTCGACGGTCGCCACTGTCACGTGGGTCACGTCGGGCCGCGCCAGCAACGTCTCGATCAGCGAGATCGCGGGCCAGCCCCCCTCTTCATCGATAACGAGGACGTGGCCGCGCACCCGGGCGTTCCCGCCCATGACGTCTCGTCCATGAGGAAGCCGTGCGGCGCCGGGGATGCCGGCGCGCAGGTACGGCCGGCTGCGCCAGACTTGAGTCTGCGCGACTTCTCCGCCGATCGCCCAGACGACGCGATCGGCCGCCAATCGTTCGGCAGGCGTGACCCGGTGCCCGAGCACGACGCGCACCTGCAGGCGTTCGAGTTCGCGACGCCACCAATCGATCGCCAGGGCCATTTCGCCCCGATGGGGTGCGGCAGCGGCCAATCGCAACTGCCCGCCGAGGGCGTCACTCGCCTCGTAGAGCGTCACCTGGTGATGGGCGAGCGCGGCGAGTCGGGCGGACTCGAGTCCGGCCGGACCGCCACCGATCACCGCGATGCGTTTGGGCCGCGACGCCGGTCGTGGTGCAGCGCGCTCGAACACTTCCCGTCCGGCGCCCGGGTGAAGGACGCACGTGCCGGGCAGCCCGCGTGACACGAAACCGAGACAGCCCTGGTTGCAGCTCACGCACGGACGAATCTCGTCTTCGCGGCCTTCGGCCACTTTGTTCATCCACTCGGGCTCGGCGATCCACGGGCGGGCCATGGCGACGATGTCGGCCTGGCCCGCGGCCAGCACTGCTTCTGCTTCGGCCGGAGTCCGAATGCGTCCGGCGAGTGTCACGGGAACAGTGAGGCTGGATTTGAAGCGTTTGGCCTGTTCGGCCAGTAGGGCGCGAGGCCGGCCGAGCGGCGGGATCCCTTGGCCGCTCGCCCAGGCGGACCCGGTGATCAGACTCACGTAGTCGATCAAATGATGGGCTTCGAGGTGCTGCATCGCCGCCAGCGAATCTTGGTGACCGTAATCGTCGGGGTCGCGCGGAATGAGGTGCGCGATCGAGGTGCGTACGCCGACCGCGATCCCGGGGCCAGCTTCAGCGCGGACAGCGGTCAACACCTCGCGGACGATCCGGGCGCGATTCTCCAGGCTGCCGCCGTAGTCGTCCTCACGCCAATTGATGCGATGCGACAAGAAGTGTCCGAGCAGGTAGTCGGTCGCTGTTTGCACCTCGAGGACATCGATCCCGGCCGCGCGACACCGCCGCGCGGCGGCGCCGTAGGCCTCGACGATCTCGGCGATGTCGGCGCGCGTCATGACGCGCGGCGTTTCGCGCATGCGGAAGCCCGGGATCGGCGAGGGCGCGAGCGCGTAACCGGCAGGGCCACGGTGCGGCACGTTGTGGCCGCCATGCCAGAGGATGATCGAGACCTTGCTTCCGGCTCGGTGAATCTCGTCGGCCGCGCGGCGGAGCGACGGTACGGCCGCATCATCGAAGACGTTCGCGGCGCTGAAGCTCTGACTCGTTTCATGCACCGGGGCCGACTCGATCCCGACCAACGCCGCCCCGCCGCTGGCGCGGGCCACCAAGTAGGCGCGGTAGCGATCGGAGACGCCTGGCTCGAAGTGCGACAGGGCCATCGAGTGGCCCGGGATGACGACGCGATGCGCCAGCCGGCACGGCCCCAAATCGATGGGCGAGAACAGGCGGGGAAAGCGGGTGCGGCCGAGGGTCAAGGGTGCTCCATGCGGCGCGTCATCCTAGGTCCAGCGCGACGCCATGGCGATGTGTTTGGGATCAGCGGTTAACCGGGGGCGCACATTCGGCGGAGACAGGCTTCGCCAGCGCCGTCAACACGAGGTCGGCGGCGGCTCGGTGCCCTCGCCTGGTCCAATGGCCATCCTTGGCGAAATAGAGCTGCCGGCCCCCTCGTTCGATCTCGCGGAACGGGGCCACCGGATCGACGAGGGTTAGACAGCGGTTCGCCGCCCACCTGGCCAATTCTTCGCCGAGCACGTTTTGTCGTTGTAAGGCGATGCACGTCGCCGCGTCGTAACCCGAAATCGTTTGGCAGAAATAGGGATAGTCGCCAACAACGTACGATACCGGGATATAGAACACGATTACCTCTCCGTGGGCCGCCCGAACGAGGTCAACGAGTCGCTCCGTGTATTCCAGGGCGATCCTCGCGTGTTCGTCCAACGTCCCGCGATCGACGGCGTCCGGCTCCTTGGTGGCAGCCGCCGCGGGGGTTGCGCTCGATCGCTCTAACGGCCGCCAATCGGGTGTTGTCAGGCGGTAATGAGCGAGCAACAACACGCGGCCGACGTGGAAATCCCGGAGCGCACGACGCCACCAAGGTTCAGGCCTGAGGTCCGAACCGGCCGAGGTCAGGAAGCCATCCTCCCGTACTCGAATACCTTTCGAGCGGATCTGCGCGAGCGCACCCGTTGGATCGGTGATGAGATCGAAATCGGCGATATCCCCGGCAAGATCGTTCCACGGGAATAGGCCGATGATCAGCCGTCGCGGCACCAGATGCGGATTGGCCTTGAGGAACAGGTAGTATTGCGGCGGCGCATGGCCGTTTGCATAGGCAAAGGCAGAGACGTTTTTGTTGCCCAGCGATCGGCGGACCAGGTCCGAGTAACGCTCGCCGGCGTCGACACCGTGGCCGAAAGTAAACGAATCACCGACGAAGCCGACATCGATCGGCTGCCCTCGGTAATCTTCATCCTCGCGAAAGCCGAGATTGTTCAGACGAACGGTGGTCGAGAATTCGTCGCGGCGGAATCGTTGACGGTGGTTCGGTTTGATCGCGTAGAAGTTCCAGCCGTCGCTCGCCAGATAGAAGTTGAGATCGGCCTCACGCGTCGCGTACGCGAGCGGATTGCCCGTTGGTCGCAGCAGAAGGGCGAGATAGGCCAGGCCTTCGGCTGCCAGCAGGGCGAGGAATAGTCCCACGAGGACAAGGACCACGCCAAAGCGCCGCGATCTCACACGCATGATTCACTCGTTAGAAACAAAAAGCCTTCCGCGGCGACGAGGCCCGGTGCCGTTGCGGCGACCAACCATTCCGATGGTCTCTGGTGCGTCGTGCTTAGAGCAGCCATGGCCTCCCGGGCCTTTGCATCCAGGGTTGCTGTACTTCGTGAACAAACGAACGCTCCCTGATTTGGCTTACCGACCGATTGTTATCGGTCAAGGGATGGGACTGATTGCGGTGCCGGCGTCGACGAACCTCGGGATCAGTATGACGGCGCAGTGGGTTGAAGTGTAGCTCTTGAGGCTGAACGAGAACGGTGGCGTGATGACGCCCAGTAAGCACCGCGCCAGCTTTCTACTTGATGAACCACTAGGCGTCCTCGTATGTCCCGTCCAGCCCGAGCTAAGCTCGGCCCATGAAACGCGGCTACATCGATACGCCCCACGGGCAAATGCACTATGGCGCCGCCGGAACGCGTGGCTCGTACGTGTTCCTGCTGCACACCAGTCCGCTCACCCATGCCGAATACACCGGCGTCGTTCCGATCCTGGCCGAGCGCCACCGCGTGGTTGCCTTCGACAACCCGGGCTATGGCCACAGCGATCCGCCGCCACAACCGCCGACGCTCGCGGACTATGCGCGCCCGATTGTCGCCGCGATCGATTCGCTCACCCGGGACCGCATCGTGCTGGTCGGCACCCACACCGGGGCCGGCATCGCGGTCGAGACAACGACGGGGGCGCTGCGTGGGCGCGTGAGTCATCTCGTGTTGTCGGGCACGCCGCTGTTCACGCCGGAGGAGCGCACGTATTTCCGCTCGCGCACCGTACGCCCCGAGGCGGCGCGCGACGGCAGCCACCTGGCGCACGCCTGGGAGCGTCAGGTCGAGCGCTGGGGCGAGGATACCGGCATGGCGACGCTCAATTGGGGGATCGCCTGCGGCCTGTGGGCGACCGACGCGGCGCGCAGCCCGATCTTCGCCTGCACCGAATACGATATGGCGGGGGCGCTCGCCCGGATCGATTGTCCGACCCTGCTACTCAATGGCGAAGGCGATCCGTTGCTCGAGAACGATCGCCGGGCGGCACCGCTCATCCCCGGGGCACGCCTCTCGGTCGTGCCCAGTCGCAATGGACCTTCGCTGCCCTATGCCGAACCCAAGGTGTTCGCCGACCAGATTCTCGCCTTCATCGGCGGGCGCTGAGCCGACGCGGGGCGTGGCCAAGCGCGAAGCGTGACCCCGGGCCTACCCCTCGGGTGGCCAGGGCTCCGGGCGGTAGCCGTGGTCGGTCACGTTTCGGCATGTCGGACCGACAGGCGCTACGCCCACGGACATCGTGGCAGCTTCGACGCTCGGTGGGCGCGCTTTCTTGCCAGAGGCGACAGCCGAGATCGGTCGGGCGCTCATCGGATCATCGGTCGGGGTATGGCGCATGGGCCGTTGTCCTTGGCTGCGAGTTCCAACGGATTGCCGTCGTTAACATCGAACCTAGGGAGGGCCCAACCATCACCCAAGGTGCGGCTGAAAACTTTTTCCCCGTCAGCCTAGAAACCCGCCTGATTCTGGAAGCAGCTTCTAATCGTCAGCTATTTCTTGGAGAATTTCCCTAGTCCGATCTTTGCCGCCGGGGTGTGGGGTGGCAAGGTTCGAGCCCACGCGCGGGAGCGGAGGATGGCGATGGATTTCGATCTGAAGATCGTGGGCGGCACGATTCTCGACGGCTCCGGACGGGAGCGATACCGCGGCGACGTGGCGATCAAGGGCGGCCGGATCGTCGCCCTGGGCAAAGCCGCGGGCACCGCCGCGGATACGATCGATGCCGGCGGGCTCATGGTCGCTCCCGGTTTCGTCGACGTGCATACGCACTACGACGCGCAAGTCTTCTGGGACTCGACGCTTTCCGTCTCGCCCTGGCACGGGGTCACGACGGTCGTCATCGGCAACTGCGGTTTCGGCATCGCGCCGACGCACCCCGAGCACCGCGGTCTCATTCTCGAGACCCTGGCCCGCGTCGAATCCATGAGCCTCGACTCGCTGTGGGCGGGCTTGGGTCGCGAGTGGCCGTTCGTGACGTTTCCCGAATACCTCGCGGCGATCGAACGGCGGCGCCCGACGATCAACGTCGCCGTGCTCGCGGGACACACACCCATTCGACTGCACGTGATGGGACGCGAGGCCGTGGAACGGGCGGCGCGCCCCGCCGAGGTTGCGACGATGCGCGCGCTTGTCCGCGAGGCGATCACGGCGGGCGCGATCGGTTTTGCCACCTCGGTCAGCAACGTCCACTACGGCTTCAGTGGATTTCCGGTGCCGTCACGGCTGGCGGCGTTCGACGAAATCGTCGCCCTTTGCCAAGCGATGGGCGAGGTCGATCAGGGGCTCATCCATTACAACGTCGGACGCCAACCACGGTTCGGTGAATACGAGGCGCTGGTCAAGGCCTCGGGCCGCCCGTTGTGTTGGACATCGCTCCTATCGGGTGGTCTTGGGCCGGGCGCCCATCGCGACCATCTTGCGGCGTCGCACGCGCAACGCGTGAAGGGCCTCGACATTCATCCCCAGGGTGCGGCGCGTCCGATTTCGCTCGAGTTCAATTTTCGCGAGCCAGCCGCCTTCGACACGTGGCAGAACTTTGCTGCCGTACGCGAGGCCAAGAACGACGCCGACTTCCGCCGCCTCTATGCCGATGCGGCGTTCCGCCAGGCGTTCAAGGACGAGGTCGAGGGGCGCGGGCGCAACCATGAGTTCTTCTTGGGTGGTCGCGGCGAAGAGGCGAGCAACCTCGCGAGTTGGAAACTGACGACGATCTCGTGGTATCCGCCGGAGCCGGCGCTGAACGGTCGGTCGTTACACGCGGTCGCGGCTGAACGCCGCATGCATGCCGTCGACCTGATGCTCGATCTCGTGTTGCGATCCAAGCTCGAGGTTCGTTTCAGCATGCCACGCGCCAACTTCGATGAGGCCGAGGTCGCCGAAATCCTCGGCGATTCCTCGGTGGTCGTCGGGTTGGGGGACGGTGGCGCGCACCTGAGCCAGTTGTGCGATGCCTGCTACGCGACCTATCTGTTGGGCCATTGGGTGCGCGACAAGGGAGTCTTGACGCTCGAACAGGCGGTCCACCGACTGACGCAGCACACGGCCCAGGTCTATGGCATCACCGATCGCGGTCTGCTCGCCGTCGACCGACCGGCCGATGCCGTCGTCTTCGATCCGGCGACGGTCGGCGCGGGTCCGCTCGAACGAATCTACGATCTGCCCGGCGGCGCGGATCGTCTGGTATCGCGGCCCAAGGGTGTCGCCGCCGTCGTCGTCAACGGCCGGCGACTGCCGGCGCCGGGGGCCGACACAGGGCCTGGCAGCGGTCGACTGCTGCGCAACGGTCGGGCCGCGTGACCGCCGCGTAGGCCGCTTTACTCCTTGAGGGCCTGATCGCGGCGCGCCCGGAACGTCGGGCTCAGGATGAAGAGTACGGCAACGGCCGTTAGCCCGAGAAGCGTCGCGCTGATCGGTCGCTCGACGAATACCATCGGGTCGCCGCGGGATAGCAGCATCGCGCGACGAAGGTACTCTTCCATGAACGGCCCCAGGATCATGCCGAGCAAGAACGGCGCGGGATCGCAGCCGAGCTTCGCGAACAAGTAACCGAGGGCGCCGAAGCCGATCATCAGATAGAGGTCGACCAAGGAGCCAGACAGCGAATAGACCCCGATCGCGCAAAACACCATGATCGCGGGGTAGAGCACGTCGTAGGGCACGCGGACCAATCGTGCCCACAGTCCGACCAGCGGCAGGTTCAGGATCAACAGCATCAGGTTGCCGATCCACATCGAGGCGATCAGCCCCCAGAACAGCGCCGGCTGGGATTTCATGACGCCCGGTCCGGGCTGAACCCCTTGGATCATCATGGCCCCCGCCATCAGGGCCATGATGGCGTTCGACGGCAGGCCGAGCGTCAGCAGCGGGATGAACGAAGTTTGTGCTCCGGCGTTGTTGGCGGCCTCGGGGGCGGCGACCCCCTCGATCGCACCTCGGCCGAAACGGCTCGGGTCCCGCGCCACTTTCTTTTCGAGGGCGTAGGCCGCGAACGAGGCCAACAATGCGCCGCCGCCAGGCAGGATGCCGAGAAAGCTCCCGAGGGCCGAGCCGCGGAGGATCGGCGCGGCCATGCGCCCGAGGTCCTCGCGCGACGGCATCAGCTTGGTGATGGTGCCGATGACTTTGGCGCGGCTTTCCTGGTGTTGCAGGTTGAGGATGATCTCGCCCAAACCGAAGATTCCCATGGCGACCGGAACGATGCCGATGCCGTCGAACAGTTCGGGGATCTCGAACGTGAAGCGCCTCACCGGGGCGTTGACGTCGGTACCGACGAGGCCGACCAACAGGCCGAACACTATCATCGCCAGGGCCTTGATGAACGAGCCGCGCGCCAGAATGACCGAGCCGATCAATCCGAGCACCATGAGGGAAAAGTAGTCCGGCGCCCGGAATTCGAGCGACATCTCGGCCAGCGGCGGAGCGAACAACGCGAGAACCAAGGTCGCGACGCTGCCCGCCACGAAGGACCCGATCGCGGCCGTCGCGAGGGCGACTCCGGCACGCCCCTGCTGGGACATCTGATAGCCGTCGATCGTCGTCACGACGGATGACGCTTCGCCAGGAAGATTGACGAGAATGGCCGTCGTCGAACCTCCGTACTGCGCCCCGTAGTAGATCCCCGCCATCATGATCAGGGCTGGCGCCGCGGGCAGCGTGAACGTCGCCGGCAACAGCATCGCAATGGTGGCAGCCGGGCCGATCCCGGGCAGAACGCCCACCAGCGTGCCGAGTAGACAGCCGAGAAAGCAATAGAGCAGGTTCTGAAGCGTGAACGCGGTCGCGAAGCCGAGCGCGAGCGAACTCAGGATGTCCAAGACGGCCTCACGACCCGAACCACGAGCCCCACACGGGTAGAGGCTGGCCAAGCGCCCACACGAATACCACGACGGATCCTGCGGCGAGCCCACCGGCGAGCAACAACGACGGCAACAGCTTGGCTGTTCGACTGCCGATTGCGGCAATCAGGACCATGGTGATCATGGCGATCACCAGGCCCGCCGGGCGCAACAGAAAGGCGAACGCCAAGCTGCCGCTGATCACCACCAACACGGGTCGCAGCGCCAAGGCCTCAGCCGCGTCCCGCCGGCCGAACAACGATAGCAGGATCAGGATCGCGCCAAGCGCCGCGAGGATTCCGGCGAGCACGGTCGGGAAATACCCCGAGCCCATTCGGCGGGCCGTCCCGAAACTGTAGTCCTGAGCGACGACGAATGCGCCCACGCCGACCACGAGGAACAACAGTCCGGCCAGGAAATCCCGAGGCTTGTGAATGAACGAGGGCATGCGGGCCGCCGATCCTAGGTTGCTCCATCGCGTAATCAAGGTTGCTCGCTGCCCCTTACGGTTGACAAGTGGGGCGGCTGTCCGCAGTATTTCCGTGACGCGAGCTCTTATTTCTCACCAGCACATCGAGGCACCCATGAAGCGCCTTTTGGTCGCATTTTGTCTCTTGCTGGTTACGGCCCTCCCTGCCGGACAAGCGCTGGCCCAAGGGGCCGCCGGCTATCCGGCGAAAGATCTGAAGTGGGTGGTACCATTCCCGCCAGCCGGTGCCTCGGACATCCTGGCACGCCTCTTGGCGGCGAAGTTGGGCGAGGCGTGGGGCAAGACCGTCGTTGTGGAGAACAATGGTGCGGCCTCTGGAACCGTGGCAACCGAGCAGGTCGCGAAAGCGCCGGCGGACGGCTACACGATCATCCTCGGCACCAACAGCACTCATGCGATCAACCCGGCGATCTTCCCGAACGTCAAGACGAACGTCGTGAAGGATTTCGCTCCGATTCGGCTGGTCGCGACCAATACCGTCCTTCTCGCGGTTCATCCTTCGCTTCCGGCCAAGACGCTTCCCGAATTGATCGCCTATGCGAAGGCAAACCCAGGCAAGTTGTCCTACAGCTCGCCCGCCAACGGGACCTCGCCGCATATCGCGATGGAGTGGCTCAAGCAGTTGGCCGGGGTCGATATCGTGCACGCGCCCTACCGCGGCGCGGCAGCGGCTGTAACCGCCCTCTTGTCCGGCGAAGTACAGGTGGGCTTGGTCAATCTGCCGAACGCGATGCCATCGGTTCGCGAAGGAAAAATGCGGGTGCTGGCACAGGCCGGCGAGACGCGGCACCCGGTGCTGCCCGATGCCCCGACGTTCGTCGAGTTGGGCTGGAAGGACTACGTTGTCGAGGCTTGGCTGGGCGTATTCATGGCGGCCGGCACTTCACCTGCCATCACCCAGAAGCTCAGCGACGAGCTCGACAAGATCCTCAAGCAGCCGGATGTCCAAGCCAAACTCCGGGAGCTCGGCCTCGATCTCTCCGACATCAAACTCGATGCGTTCGGAAAGAAACAGGCGACCGATGTCGCCCTTTGGGATCGCATGGTGAAGGCCACGGGCGCGAAACCCGACTGAGCGACCGGACGATGGACTACGATCTAAAGATCGTCGGTGGCACGATTATCGATGGATCGGGCCGCGAACGGGTGCGTGGCGACGTCGCGGTCAAGGATGGCCGCGTCGTCGCGCTCGGCGAAGCACCGGGCCAGGCCCGCGAGGTGATCGAGGCAGAGGGGCAGGTTGTCTCGCCCGGGTTCGTCGACGTTCACACCCACTACGACGCCCAGGTGTTCTGGGATTCGACGCTGTCGGTCTCGCCTTGGCACGGTGTCACCACCGTCGTCATCGGCAATTGCGGTTTTGGAATCGCGCCGACGCGCCCGGATCACCGGGGTCTGATCCTCGAAACGCTCGCCCGAGTCGAAACCATGAGCCTCGATTCGCTTTGGGCCGGGCTCGGGCGAGACTGGCCTTTTGTCACGTTCGCCGAATACCTGACGGCCATCGAACGCCGGCGACCAGCCGTCAACGTGGCCGTTCTCGCTGGTCATACGCCCATTCGGCTCAACGTCATGGGCGCCGAGGCGGTCGAGCGCACTGCTCGGCCCGACGAGGTGGCGGCGATGAAGGCGCTGGTCCGTGAGGCGATCGACGCTGGCGCCATCGGATTCGCCACGTCGGTGAGCAACGTCCACTTCGGGTTCTCCGGGCGACCCGTGCCCTCGCGGCTGGCGTCCTTCGATGAGATCGTAACGTTGTGTCAGGCGATGACCGATGCGGGGCGGGGCCTCATCCACTACAACGTCGGCCGCCAGCCGCGCTTCGACGAGTACGAAGCGTTGGTAAGGGCCACCGGCCGGCCGCTGTGTTGGACGTCGCTGCTGTCGGGTGGGCTTGGGCCAGGGGCCCATCGCGACCATTTGGCCCAGGCACATGCGCAGCAAGCCAAGGGGCTCGACATTCATCCACAGGGCGCCGCGCGGCCGATTACGCTCGAAATAACCTTTCGTCTGCCGTCGGCTTTCGACACCTGGGAGAACTTCGCGCCCGTTCGTGCGGCCAAGGGCGACGAGGCGCTCAAGGCGATCTACCGTGACCCATCGTTTCGCCAACGCTTCCGCGACGAGATCGACGACCGCGGCCAGAACTGGAAGCACTTCCCGGGCCAGCGCGGCGAATGGATCGGCAATCTCGCGAGCTGGCGGGAGTTGGTCGTCTCGTGGTTCCCGCCCGACTCGCGGCTGAACGAACGGCGATTGAGCGCGATCGCCAAGGAGCGGCGCGTGCATGAAGCCGACCTCATCCTCGACCTCGCGCTCGAATCGAGTCTCGTTGCGCGCTTCCGCATGCCCCGGGTCAACTTCAACGAGGCGGAAGTGGCCGAGATCATGGCCGATCCAGCCGTCGTCATCGGCCTCGGCGACGGCGGCGCGCATCTGAGCCAACTGTGCGATGCGTGCTACTCCACGCATGTGCTTGGCCACTGGGTTCGCGGCAAGGGAGTCCTCACGCTCGAACAGGCCATCCATAGGCTCGCCTACCAGACTGCCCAAGTCTACGGCATCGTCGATCGCGGACTGCTCGCCTGCGGCCGTGCCGCCGACATCGTCGTCTTCGACCCGAAAACGGTCGGGGCGGGACCTCTGGAGCGTGTCTACGATCTGCCCGGTGGCGCCGACCGCTTGGTTTCGCGTCCCCACGGGATCGGTGCGGTCATCGTCAATGGTCGGCCGCTCCCGGCTCCGGGTGAAGAAACGATCGAGGGGCCCGGCCGCCTGTTGCGCCATGGCCGGGCGACATGAGCGGCGCTGATCTCGTCTTCGAGCCAGTGTCGGCTGCCGTCGGAGCCCGCGTGTCGGGCGCGGACCTGACCAAACCGTTGTCCGAAGGGCATCGCCGCCAAATCATCGGCGGCCTCCACCGTTACGGCATGCTGTTGTTTCGCGGTCAGAAGCTCTCGGATCGCGATGTCGTACGGTTTAGCGCCTACATCGGGCATCCCGAAATCTACGCGCTGAGACCCGAGATCCGCGTCGAGGACTGCCCGGAGTTGGTCAACATCGCCAATATCCGCGACGAGAACGGCCGACTCATCGGCTTGCCCGAGTCGGGTCGCCAGTGGCACTCGGACCTGCAGTTCAAGGCCGAACCGTCGATTGCCTCGGCGCTTTACTGCGTCGAGTGTGAAGCCGGCGATACGGAATTCTCTGGAATGGCGGCGGTCTACGACGCTATGCCGGCCCCCTTGAAGCAGCGTCTCGCCGGGCTCAAAGGCGTAAACAGCTACGTCATCTACAACGAGCGTTATGGCAACAACGCTCGCAAGATGACGGAGGAGCAAAAGCGCCAAGTCCCCGATGTCGAACATCCGATCGTGCTCAGCCACCCCGTATCGGGTCGCAAGGCCCTATACGTGAGCGAAGGGATGACCGCACGGATTGCCGGCCTGTCGCCAGCGGAGAGCGACGCCCTGATTCAAGAGTTGTTCGCGTTTTCGACCCGTCCCGAGTTCCTCTACCGCCACGTCTGGCAGGTGCACGACTTGGTGCTGTGGGACAATCGCAGCACCATGCACCGGGCGCTGCCCTTCGACCAAAAATATCGCCGGCACATGAAGCGATCGACGATCATGCGCCAGTTCGACGACGTTTAGCGACCGGCCGCGACGCGCCGTTGCTACATGATGCCCGGCAGCTGGTTGTGCGGCTGCAGGCACTTCTTCATCGCTTGATCGGGCGGCAATTTCTCGTCCCAGAACTTGGCGATGATTCGTTCCCCGGTCATGCCGTTGGTCGCGTCGCTGCACAGCCAAACGGCGGGCGGCACGATCACGTCTCCCGGCAGCATGCCGTCCTGGCCGGCGCGCGTTCCGACCGCCCCCGGACGCATGGCCGCCGTGATGAACGCCGTGTCAGACGCCCCTCCGGGCAGCAGAATGTTGACGTCGACGCCGGTGCCTTTGAGTTCCTGCGCCCACACCCGGTGGGTGAGTTCGAGGGCCGCCTTCGAGGCGCCGTAAGGCGAGATCCCCGGCCGGCACATGGTGTCGAGGCTGGTCGAGATCGAGAACACCTTGCCGAACTTCTGTTTCAGCATGTGCGGCACCGCCGCCTTGGTCATGTAGAACGGGCCGATGGAATTGGTCTCGATGATCGTGCGAAACGCCTCGGCTGCGACCTCGTAGAACTTGGTGCCACCCGGCGCGAGCGACATACGATATTCGTTGGAGCCGCGGCCGGCGTTGTTGACAAGCACGTCGATGCGACCGAACGCCTTGAGCGTGGCCTCGATCGTCGCCTGGCAATCCTCCCACTTGGCCACGTCGGCGCGTACCGTGGCGCAACGGCCCGGCCCGGCGATCGCCTCGGCCTGTTTCTTGACGGCGGTCAGTTCCTCCGGTTTTCGACTGGCCGTGAGCATCACCTTGGCCCCGGCCCGCAGCAACTCCTCGGCGATGTGCCAGCCGAAGCCACGGCCGCCCCCGGTGATGAGAACGACACGATCGCGCAACGACGGATGGTGCAGATAGGGGCGTGCCATGGCTCTTACTCCGTAAGCGAAAGGAAAACGCCGGGGCGATGGGTCACCCCGGCGTCGGGAACACGGATCCTACGATTGGACGGGCTTGCCCATGAAGTCCATCTTGCCGACGTCGACGCCGACACTGCGCAGGATGTCGTAGGCCGTGGTGTTGTGGAAATAGAAGTTGGGCATCGCGAAATTGAGCAGGTAGTTGAGGCCGGTGAATCGCATTTCGCGGGTGGGGGACTTGAGCACGATCTCGCGATCGTCACTGCCGTCGATCTGCGCCGGCTTCAGCCCTTTGATGAAGTCGATCACCTTGGTGCAGCGTGCCTTGAGATCGGCGATGGTCGCTTCGTCGTTGGCGAAGGACAGTGGCTCCAATCCGGCCAGGCGCGCGCAGCTCCCTCCAGCATAGTCACAGGCCGAACGAACCTGGCGCACGAGCGGGAACATGTCGGGGAAAATGCGCAGGTTGAGCATCGTCGCATCGTCGATCTTGCGTGCATCGGCGTAGGCCTTTGCCTTGTCGAGGTTGGCCGACAGCGCCGTCAGGAACTGCAAAAAGATCGGCGCGGATGCCTTGTACATGGAAATAGCCATCGTGGGTTTTCCTCCGTGGTGGATTCTTGTGGGTCACGCATCCTGGCACAGGATGCCGCCAGGGGGCAGGGGTCACCGTTTGGGCTTGGTTGGTCGCGCCTTCTTGGCCGATTTTTTCGCCTTTGGCGGGAGGGCGGCGACAATCGCGAAGCTCGCGGCAAAGAGCGCCTTCAGCTTGGTGTCACTTTTCGTGATGCCAGCCGGCACCATCCACCAGTCCTTCATCCCTTTGCCCGTGCCCATCGGGTCGAAGGTCGCGGCTTTGGCGAGGGCTGACACCTGGTCCGCGAGCATCACCTGGCAGCCGGACGACGACGTTCTCCTGGTGCAGACCCGTGAAGAAGTTGCCGTTCACGAAACTGCACGGGTAGCCGAACATCGATCGGCGCTGGATCTTGGGATCGTCGGGCAGGGCCGCGGCGAAACGCGCGATCAACGCCGGACTGGATTTCTTCCACTGCATCTTTGCCATGTCAGTTCTCCCTGGGCGCTTTGAGGTGTTTGCCGAAGAATGTCGCCACCTGGGCTTTGGCATCGGCCCAGGCCGCGGCATTGCCGCCGGTCGTCGCCCCCTTGCCGTTTGGCGCGTTGGCGTTGTTGCGCTCGGCGGCATAACGCTTCGGCGCCGTGTTGTCGAAGGAATGGTGAGCGTCGGGATAGACGACGATTGCGACATCGTAACCGGCCGCTCGCGACGTTTCGGCAAGGCGGCGGCATGGTTCGGCCGGCGTCCAGTCGTCGATTTCGCCGATCAGGATCAGAAGGGGTGCTAGGGCACGGTACGTACCGGAATAGCCGGTGATGGCGCCCCACGCCCCGTGCTCGCGCGTCACGATCCACGAGCCGAATCGGCTCGAACAATTCGGGTAGAGGGCAATGGCGGCACGAAAACCGCGGCGCTTGGCTTGCGCCAGCGCGATATCCGCAGTCTGGAATTCCGCCAGGCTCGCCAGGGTCGTCCAACCGCCGTGGGAGCCTCCCATCAGTCCCACACGCCCGGCGTCGACGAATGGGAGTCCGCGCAGCGCGGCAAACGCGCCATAGGAGTCCTGGGCACGGACAAAGCCGTTGGCGCGGGACCCTTCGTTGTTCGGAGCAGTGCAGACTCCGTTGGGAAGGCCGCGCGGCGAGAAACTGTCGGCGATCAGGACGACGTAACCCTGGGCGACCAACTCCTCGGCCCAGCGCCGCGGGGCGCCACTCGATCGCGGCCCGAGACCACTGCAGTCGCGGGCGACAACGACCGCGGGAAACGGCCCGGCGCCCTCGGGCACAAAGAGCGTCGCGGGCAATTCGACACCGGCGGCGAGCGAGGTCATGGTCATCGCGCGAACCTCGGCCGCCCACGTCGGTGACCCGGCGTACAGGATCGCCGTGATGGCCAGCCAGAGAAAAGCGGCTCGCATGACTACCGCCTGACGACCAACCCTTGGCCGGTCGGGAGTTCGAGGGGCATGTAGCCGCGCTGTCCGAACCAATGGGCGTGGGCGGTGTGCAGCGCCGTGTGCTCCTGGCGCCCATAGTCGTCGAGCAGGATCAGGCCGCCCGGCGTGACTCTGTCGAATATCTGATCGAGCACGGCGACCTCCGCGGGACCCGAGTTGAGATCGAGGTGGAGGAACGCGATTTTTTCCGGCAACCCCTTGGGGAACACGTCGGGCACGATACCCTGGACGACCTCGACGTTGCGGAACGGCGCAAACAGCTGCGCCACCCGTTCGCGGAGGCCGGGCAACGCGAAATCGGGGTTGAGGATGTCGCGCTCGGCAACCGAGGCGTATTTTTCGGGAAGACCCTCGAAGGTGTCGTAAAGGACGAGACGCTTTGCCTGGCGTCCGAACGTCAGGTAGTCGGCCATCACGGCCGAATACAGGCCTTTGAACACGCCGCACTCGACGAAATCGCCGGTGACGCTCAGGGCCGATTTGGCGGCCCAGACGTAGGTGTGAATTCGCCACAACTTCTGCTTGTCGTCGACGTCCGGATCGAGCGCGAAAAACGCCGCCATGAATGCTTCGTCCTCGATAAAGGACGTGCGGCGCCCGCTGACCATCATGTTGTCGGCCATGTAGACGCGGCGTCCGTGCTTCTGGAACAGATTCTGCAGTTCCTGAAGCCGGGTGATCACCCGCTGTATGTCGTCGGACCCCTCGATGCCGTAGAACGGCATATATGGTCGTCGCGGCTCAGTTGACCAGCGTCATCTCGTGGTAGTTGAACACGCGGTTGACGTTCTTGAAGCCGCGAATGCGCTTGCCGTAGGCGTTCAGGTCCTGCTGCTCGAACAGGAAGATCGCCGGCGCGTCCGCCTGCATCTTGGCCATCAGCTCGTGCAGGATCTTCTCACGCTTGGCCGGATCGAACTCGGAGTCCGCCGCTTCGACCAACGGCATGAGGTCGCGGTTGCAGTAGTACGCCGGGTTCTTGCGGCAGGATTGGAACAGCATCATTCGGATGGTGTCGATCTCGGGCGCGACGCCGAGCGTCAGCGAAAACGCGTTGCCGTCCCATTTCACGTTCAGGAACTTGCTGATCCAGTCAGCCTGTACGATCGGGGTCATTTCCATGGTGACGCCGATCTTGCTCAAGTCTTGAGCTACCTGCTGGAACACGTCGTTCGATTCGCGGATCGCCGCCGAGATCTTGAAGCCGCGCGCGTAGCCAGCTTCGGCCATCAGCTTCTTCGCCTGATCCAGATCGTAGGGGAACGGCTTCAGGTCGCGGTTGTAGCCGAAAGCGATCGGCACCGAGAACTGGCTGTTGATGCCCATGATGCCGCCGAGCAGGTTCTTGTTGATCGACTCCTTGTCGACGGCGAGGTTGAGGGCGCGACGCACGCGCACGTCCTTGAGCGGCGTGATGTCGACGCCTTCCTTGGCGTTCTCCAGCACCAGGCCCAATTGCAAGAGGAGTGGCGAGGGCACGACGTCGACCGTACCACCGGCGGCCTTGACCGGAGCCATGTCGTCGACGGTCGATTGAATCATGATGTCGATCTGGTTCGAGATGAGCGCCTGGCGCCGGGCGACCGCCTCGGGCACCCGGGTAAACTCGAGTTTCGGCGTCTTGGCCACGCGCCAGGAGTTGCTGTTGGATTCGAGGCGAATGCGATCCCCCGTCCAGTCGAGCGGCTGGTAGGGCCCGGAGCCTACCGGTTTGGCACTGAACTGCTCGATCCCCATGTCGGCAAAGGCTTTGGGTGGCGTCACGTAGAGCGCGGCCACCTGGTTGGGGAAGATCGGGCGTGGCGCCGCGGTGACGAGTTCGACGGTTTTGGCGTCGACCGCGCGGGCCTGGGTCACGTAGTTGAACGTCTGGGCGCCGGTCAGCGTCTTGCCGCGCTCGGTCTTGTAGAAATCGAACACCGCAACGACCGCGTTCGCGTCGATGGGTTCATTGTTGGCGAACTTGGCGTCGGCCCGCATCGTGAAACGCCACGTTGTCGGGTTGACGTTCTGCCAAGCAGTCGCGAGCCCTGCGGTCGGACTGCCCTTCTCGTTCACGTAGGTGAGCGTGTCGAAGATCGTCGACCAAATGTAGATCTGCGGGACGCCGGGGACGCCCGAGTGCGGGTTTCCGCGACCAGCCGGAAAATCCCAGTGGCCGACACGGATGGTGTCGGCGGGCTGAGCCAGCGCGACGCCGGCGATGAAGCAACCGGCGGTCGCGGCGAGCAGTGCGCGCATCAACGGCGATACCATGGAAGTCCCCCCTCTGAGTATTCTTCGGTCCCGGATGATGGACCCTGGGTGGCGAGGCCGCCAGCGTCAACGAGACGCCCGTTCCGGTGGAAAAGGCCGTGTCCGCCCGTAAACTCGGCCTATGGACCTGATCCGCTGCCTGACCAACGACCACGTGCGCCTGGACGGCCTGTGGTATCCCGCCACGGGCCCGCGCCACCCGGCGCTCGATGCCGTGATCATGCACCATCACGTCGGCGGGAATTTCTACGCCCCCGATTTCTACGAGATGGCGGTGTCACGTCTGACAGCGCTCGGCATTGTGGTTGTTCGTGTCAACAACCGAGGCCACGACATGGTCAATCGCAAGACGCGGGCTGACGGTCGCTTCTACTATCTCGGAGCGGCCTTCGAACAGATCGATGATTGCCGGCGCGACTGGCGGGCGTGGAACGACGTGCTGGCCAGCCGCGGCGTGCAGCGCCTCGCAGTCTGGGGTCACAGTTTGGGCGCGATGAAGTCGCTCTACTACGCCAGCAAAGAGAAAGACCCGCGGGTGGCCGCGGTCGTCGCGACCTCGCCCCCGCGGTTTTCCCATGCCCAGTACCGCACCGACTCCGAGGAGTGGCCGATCTTCGAACAGCACCTGGCCGAGGCGCGCGCGTTGGTCGCGGCGGGCAAGGGCGACACGCTGCTACAGGTCTCGCGGCCCGCCTCGATCGTCATCACGGCGCGCAACTACGTCGAGAAGTACGGCCCGCCCGAAGGCCACGACTACGCGACGATGATTCCCGATATCGCGGTGCCCGTCCTGCTGACGTTGGGCGGGAAAGAAGGGTTGACGAACAAGCCGGGGTCCTCGCGCATGTCACTCTATGGCGCGCGCGACTATCTCCGGACCCTCGAACAACGTCATCCGCATTTCCGCCACGTCGTCGTCGAGGGCGGCGACCACTGGTATGTGGGCGTCGAAGGCGCGTTGGCCGACGCGGTCGTCGGCTTCTTCAACGGTCTGCCGCCGCGTTGATCAGCGCCGCGTCTTGGCTTTCTTGGCCCCACCCTTGCGTTCATACGCCTTGGCCGCATCCAGCATGGCATGCAGCATGCCGAGTTTGGGTGCTGTCGGCCGTGGGAACGCCTTGCGGCTGTGGGTGAGGTCGAGGGCGAGCGCCGTTTCGACCAGCTTGTAGGTGAGTGGCCCCGGGTTGACGACCGGGACCGACACGTTCTTGTTCAGCCAAGTACCGGCCTGATGCATGGTGGTCGAGCCCAGTACAATGACCTCGGCCCCCTTCTTGATCGCCCGTTCAGCCGCCGCCTTCATCAGCGGGAACACGCGGTCTTCCTTGCCGGTCATCAGCTTGGCGACATCGGTCTCGGCGCCGATCGGCTCAACCGCGGCGAGGAACGGGGTCAATTGGCGTTCGGCCACCCACTTGTGGTGCGAAAACGCGCCGACCTCGGTCATTGCCAGGATGCCGAATTTCGTGCCGAGCATCATCGCGAACAAGAGTGAGCTGCGCCCCGGCGCGATGACCGGGATGTCGAGCACCGAACGCAGCGCGGCCGCGCCCGAGTCGCTCATGCTGTCGATCACCACGGCGTCGTAACCTTCTTCCTGGGCGGTGACCCCGGCCTCGAAGCACCCGGCGTCCATGAAGATCCAGTCATGGTCGCTCATGAAGCTCGTGCAACTCGCCTTCACCGGCCGGAAGTCGAAGGCGATGTCGGGGCCGAGCTTGACGGACTTCAGCTGCAAGCGTCGGTTGGCGACGCCTTGGGCGTCGAGGGGGAACGGCACGATGACGAGGGCGCGGCGCATGGCGATCTCCGTGATAAGGGCGGCGGACCGCGGACGCGGCCCAGGCGGAGTCTACACGGCGCCGGCGCCGTGATCTAAGCCCGGCGCCAGACCCGGCCGGCGATCGCGACCCCGCCGAGGATGAGCGCCACCGCGGCCAGCATCGCGAGCGTGATCGCCTCGCTAAGGATCAGCGCGCCGAGCACGACGGCGACCAGCGGGTTCAGGTAAGTGCTGAAGGACGCGAAGGTCGCGCCCGCCATCTCGATGACGCGGTAATAGAGGATCGAGGCCACCACCGAGCCGATGATGATGAGGCCCGCCAGGGCGAGGATGCCGTCGAGTGCGGGCTCGATCTGGGAGGGCGAGTCGACGATCAGGGCAACCGGCCACAGCATGATCGTTGCCGAGGAGAGCGTGCACGACGCCATGACCGACGGCGGGTAGCGTGGCATGGCCGAGGCGATGACGATTCCGAGCGCGTAGGCTGCGGCAGTTGCGAGCGCGGCCGCCTGGGCGACGATGTCTTGGCCGAGACCGGCCAGGGCATCCGGGCCCATGAGCACCACGACGCCGATCAGGCCGATCAGGATGCCAGTGATTTCGCTCGCCGCCGGCCGGCGCCGCAGGCGGATGGCCCTGAAAATGGTCGTGAACAGCGGTGTCGTCGCTACCAGGATCGCCGCGAGGCCGCTATCGATGTGCTGTTGCGCGTAGCTCAAGAGGAAGAACGGGATCGAGCAAGAAAAAAACCCCAGCGCGAGGAACGGCCGCAGGCCGCGCCCGAAACGCGGGAACTTGAGTCCCATGGCGAGGGACAGCGCAATCAAGATGGCCGCGGCCAAGGTCGAGCGCACCGCCGAGCCGAACAGCGGCGGGATGGTTTCGACGCTGATCGAGATGAACGGAAACGAACATCCCCAGGTCAGGCTGAGGAGGCCGAGCGTGGTATAGGCCGCCACGCCCGGTCGACTCGGTTGGCTCGCCGTCGATGCCGTCACGAAAAGGTCCCCGCTGGCGCGCACCGTGCGAGAGCGCGCGTGTCGCGTCAAGCACACCTGTGACGCAGGCGAAGCATCTCTTGAAGCGTATCGGAGGCTGGCCCACAATCAGCGCCCTTTTGCCCAATCGATTCTGAGGCTCTGCGATGGCGCCACGCACGCTTTTCGAAAAAGTCTGGGACGACCACACCGTGCTCGTTCGCGACGATGGCCAGACCCTGCTCTACGTCGGTCGGCATCTCGCGCACGACGGCTCCTACCACGCCTTCGATTTCCTGAAGGCGCGCAAGATGAAGGTGCGCCGGCCCGACCTCACCTACGCGACCCCCGACCACGGCGTGTCGACCGCAACCCACGACCTTGCCAGCATCACCGATCCCGAGCAGCTCGAGGTGGTCCGGGCGCTCACGGCCAACTCGGCCGAGCACGGGGTCATGCTGTTCGATCTCGATGACGACCGACAGGGCATCGTGCATGTCGTGGGACCCGAGCAGGGCATTACGCTCCCCGGGCTCGTCATGACGTGCGGCGACTCGCACACCTCGACGCACGGCGCCTTGGGCGCGCTCGCGTTCGGGGTCGGGGCGTCGGACGTCTATCATGTGCTCGCGACGCAGACGACGTGGCAGAAGAAGCCCAAGGCCATGCGCATCACCGTCGAGGGCAAGCGTCCGGCTGGTGTCACCGCCAAGGACATCATCCTCGCGATCATCGGCAAGATCGGCACCAATGGCGGCAACGGCCACGTCATCGAATATGCAGGCTCGACTATCCGTAGCCTCTCGATCGAGGAGCGGCTCACGGTGTGCAACATGTCGATCGAAGCGGGCGCCCGCGCCGGAATGATCGCCCCCGACGACACGACGTTCGCCTACATCGAGGGCCGCCCGTTTGCACCGAAGGGGGCGGACTGGAAACGCTCGGTCGATTACTGGAAGACGCTACCGAGCGATTCGGGGGCGACGTTTGCCCGCGAGGTCGCGCTCGATGCCGCGGCGCTCGCCCCGATGGTGACGTGGGGCACGAGTCCGGAGGATGTGGCTGCGGTCACCGATGTCGTCCCCGACCCGGCTCGGGAGACGGACGCCGACCGTCGGGCGGCGATGCAGTCCAATCTCGAATACATGGGCCTGAAGCCCGGGACGCCGCTATCCCAGGTGCCGATCGATCGCGTGTTCATCGGGTCGTGCACCAACGCCCGCATCGAAGACCTGCGCGCTGCCGCGAAGATCGCCAAGTTGGGCAAGGTCAAGGTGCCGTCTTGGGTCGTGCCGGGGTCGAGCCTCGTCAAGAAGCAGGCGGAGCAGGAGGGCCTCGATCAGGTCTTCAGGAAGGCGGGGTTCGAGTGGCGCGAATCGGGTTGCTCGATGTGCGTCGGCATGAACGGCGATGTCGTCGCGCCGGGGCAACGTTGCGCCTCGACCTCGAACCGCAACTTCCGCGGTCGCCAGGGTCGGGGCAGTCGGACCCACCTGATGAGCCCCGAGATGGCCGCGGCCAGCGCACTCGCCGGCCGCATCGCCGATGTGCGCGACTACTTGAAGCGGGTGTAACCATGGAACCGTTCCGCCGTCACACCGCCATTGCGGTCCCTTACGATCAGCCGAACGTCGATACCGACCAGATCATCCCGGCGCGGTTCCTGCGCCGCAAACGATCCAGCGGTTTCGCCTCGTTCCTGTTCCACGATCTGCGACAGGACGAACAGGGGCGAGAAAACCCCGACTTCATTCTGAACAAGCCGGCCTATCGCAAGGCCGGCATCCTTGTGGCTGACAATACCTTCGGCTCGGGCTCCTCCCGTGAGCAGGCCGCCTGGTCGCTGGTCGACTATGGGATTCGTAGCGTCGTCGCGTCGAGCTTCGGCGACATCTTCTACAACAACTCGTTCAAGAACGGCCTGTTGCCGGTCAGGCTGGCCGACGACATCGTCCGCGGGTTGCGCGCCCAGTTGCACGCCACTCCGGGCAGCCAGATGACGATCGATCTGGAGGAGCAGGTGGTGATCGGCCCCAAGGGCGACCGATATCCCTTCGAGATCGAACCGTTCCGCAAACGCTGCCTGATGCTGGCGCTCGACGACATCGGCATCACGCTCGAATACGAAAAACAAATCGCCGCCTTCGAGCAAACCTACAAGGGCCGCCGTCCCTGGGTCGCACGTTAGTAGGAGGTCGGGCCGCCGCGGTCGAGCCCGACTAGGTACAGCAGGCCTTCGACCAGGTCCTCGATTTCGGGCAAGTAGAAGTAGTAGCCGACGAGTACCAGCACGACGACGCCGGCGAGCAGGCCCAAGCGAAATCCGCGTTTGCCCCAGCGATCGTCGATCATGCGGGTTCGAGACTAGCGCAAAATCGGCTGGGCGGCGCCGTGGTAGGCTTCGTTCGAGTTTGAGGTGAGGCGATGGAGCAGGAGTTCAAGGGCCAAGTCGTGGTGGTCACCGGATCGGCGGGCGCGCTGGGCCGCGCGGTGGCGGCGCGGTTTCGCGCCGCCGGCGCTTTGGTCGTGGGCTTCGACCGGGTCGCGGCCGATGGCGCCACGGTCGTCGATCTGCTCGATGCCGCGGCGACCAGACGTGCGGTGGACGCCGCAGCCGAGCAACACGGGGGCATTCACGTCGTTTGCAACATCGCAGGTGGCTTTACGATGGGGGAGACGGCCGAGTCGCTCTCCAGCGGACGGGAGTGGTCGGCGATGTTCGACATGAATGTCACGACACTCCTCCACATTGCGGCGGCCACGGTGCCGCACCTCAAGCGCACGCGCGGCGCCATGGTCAACATCGGCGCGGCCTCGGCCCTGTCGGGCAAGGCCCAAATGGGTGCTTACGTCGCCGCGAAAAGCGCCGTCATCCGCCTGACCGAAACCCTGTCGGCCGAGTTGCGCGAGCAGGGGGTCAACGTCAACTGCGTGTTGCCCTCGATCATCGACACGCCGGCCAATCGCAAGGATATGCCCAAGGCCGACCCGTCGCGGTGGGTGGCTCCAGGCGACCTGGCGGACGTGATTCTCTTCCTGGCCTCGGGTCGGGCGCGCGCCGTCCATGGCGCCGCCGTTCCGGTCACAGGACTTTCTTGAACACCTGAGAGGCATCCTCGACCGGCGGATCGATGCGCACGTGTGGCGCACCCCCGAAGAGGCTGGCGGCGTCGGCGGAAAGCTCGGCGAACAGGTCGCGCCGGATCGTGACGATGCGCGTCGGCCGCCGGAAACCGACGATGTTCGCCACGAGGTCGTAACCGAACAGCGCCTCACACGCCGCGGCATAACTCGCGGCATGTTTGAGGATCCCGACACTGCGCGCCTCCAGCGTCGCGACATCGAGGTCGGGTACGATACGTCGCGTCGCCTCTGGGCGTTGGTCGTACCAGGGCCAGAACAGGGCCTCGTTGCGAAGCGCCTGCCATAGGCGAACCAGATGCGTCCCGTCCCAGTGCGGCGCGATGTCGGCGGCGTAGCGGCGGCGCAGTTCCTCGCGCAACGCCGGAGCGGCAAGCGGCGGATTGACGAGCACGAGGTTGTCCACCAGTCCGCGACGCGCGAGCTCCGTAGCGACGATGGCGCCGGTGCCGATGCCGACCACCGAAGCATTCGCCATCGCTGTAGCCGCCATCACCGCCGCGGCATCGTCAGCCCAGCGGGAGACGCTGGGCTGTGACGGCGGTCCGAAGCTATCGCCGTTGCCCGACAACTCCGGCACGACGCTATCGCCGAGACCATCGAGGATGGGCTGGGCCGTCACCGCCGGGCCCGGGAGCTGCGGGATCACGAGGCTCGGCTCGCCACTCCCCTGACGGCGCACCATCAAGTGGTGGCCGTTGGCCACGACCAGGCGCTTGGTGGCGGTCGCCGATGCCGCCGGGCGGCCCACCATTGCCGGCAGTGCTGCGGCCGCGAACCAATCGCCATAGAGCGCCGGGCCTTCGTCGTTGGACACGTGTTCGGCGTTGAACCCCGCCGCCCGCGGCCCGGCCAGCCACGGCTCGTTGGTGGCGGTGATGCGGAAGGGAACGGAAAGCGCGCGCACGGTCGGACTCAGGTCGTGGCGGAACACCGCGACATAACAATCGCCGTACGTGGGACCGGCGGCCGCCTGGACGATGAACATTTCATCGATCTTGGTCGAGTCATCGCCGGCGCCGGCGATGCGGTTGCCCTTGTTGAGCCAGGGGCGGAACAGCTCCTGCTCGCGGAAGCGCTGCCACAGGCCGACCTGGTGCGCGCCGTGCCACACCGGTTCATAGGCGGGCATGTAGTTGGCGATCATGGCCGGCCGCGCCGCCTCCGGGAGGAACGTGCCTTCGTGCAGCACGACGCGGGCGCAGCGCGACGGGTGACGGAGCGCGAGTTCGCCCGCGATCGAGGCGCCGGTGTGTGAGCCGAATACGAGATAGCGTGGTTGCCCGAGCCGCTCCATCAGGCACGCCATCGCATCGGCATAGTCGGCGATCGAAGGCTCGGGCATCGGGAGCGGGTCGGACCGCAGGTAGCCCGGGATATCGACCAGCACCACCGTGAAGCGCTCGCTCAGGCGATTCAACAGGGGCAGGATCGGTTGCGGACCGTTGCCCGCGGGAATGGCCAGAGCCGGCGGTCCGTTCCCCGTGATGCGACAGCAGACGACACCGCCGCCGACGTCGACCAGAAAGGACTCCGGTCGCACGTCGTGGCCTAGCCGCGCATGGTGTCGGCCAGCGCATCGACGCACAGCAGGACGTGGCGCGCCGTGCAGCTCTGGCCCATCAGGCCGATGCGCCAGATCTTGCCGGCGAGCGCGCCGAGCCCGGCGCCGATCTCGATTCCGTAGCGTTCGAGCAGGCGGCGTCGCACCGCCGCCTCGTCGACGCCCTCGGGGACACGCACCGCGTTCAACTGCGGCAGGCGGTATGGGGCCGCAACCTGCATCGACAACCCGAGGCGGCCGAGACCCGCCACGAGCTTTTCGTGATGCAACCGGTGACGCGCCCAGGACGCTTCGAGCCCTTCTTCCATCAGCATCACGAGCGCTTCATGAAGGCCATAGAGGGCGTTGACCGGCGCCGTGTGATGATAGGTCCGCGCGCCGCCCGTGGGCGACCAGTAGGCGAGCACCAGGTTGAGGTCGAGCAACCAGCTCCGCACCGGCGTTTTGCGTTTCTTGACGGCCTCGACGGCGCGGGCGCTGAACGTGACGGGTGACAGGCCGGGCTGGCACGACAGGCACTTCTGCGAGCCCGAGTAGACGGCGTCGGCGCCCCAGGTGTCGACCTCGACCGGCACACCGCCAAGCGAGGTCACGGCATCGACGATCGACAGAGCGCCATGCTCGCGCGCCAGGCGGCACAACGTTGCGGCATCGGCCAGGGCCCCGGTCGAGGTTTCGGCGTGGACGAACGCGAGGACCTTGATCTTGGGGGCGGACTTCAACGCCTTCTCGACCTTGGCCGGATCGACCGGGTCGCCCCAGGCGTCGTCGACCAGGATCACCTTGGCACCGCAGCGCTCGGCATTTTCCTTCATGCGGCCGCCGAACGCGCCATTGCGGCAGACGACGACCGTATCGCCAGGCTCGACCAGATTGACGAAGCAGGCCTCCATGCCCAGCGAGCCAGGGCCCGAGACCGGGAACGTCACGTCGTTCTCGGTGCGGAAGGCGCGCCGCAGCAGCACCTTCAGGTCCTCCATCATGCCGACGAACGCCGGATCGAGATGCCCCACGGTCGGGCGCGCCGTCGCCGCCAAGACGCGAGCATGCACCTGCGAAGGCCCGGGCCCCATCAGGATGCGGTCCGGGGGTTGGAACGAAACGGCTGGGCCGGCGTTGCGACGTGGTTCGGACATGCGTGACCTCGGAAAAGAACTAGTCGCCGATCAGATACGCTTCACCGTCGGTGTGGGCGAGGCGCAGATCTTTGGCGGGCCGATAGGCGGGATCACTGTAGAAGCCGAGGGCATCGGCGCGCTGTGGGAATTCGATGACCGCGCCACGCTGCCAATCTGTGCCGCGCTCGAGATTGACGACCGATCCCGTGCGCACGATCGTGCCCCGATGTTTGGCGAGCAGCGGCGTCACGAGGCGGTAATACTCCTCGCGCCACGCCGTGCCCTTGGTCGGACTCGACAACGAAATGATGTAGACCGGCATAACCCTCCCCTGAACGGACGGCGCAGTCCTAGCATTGCGACCGGGGCCAAGGGAACGACCGGAATGGCCTTTTCACCCCTTCGGCGCGCCCATGATCTCGGCCATCGAGGCACCGGCCCGCAGGCGGGCGTTGCGGCTGTCCTCGTCGGCGCGGCGCCGGCGCGCCGCAACGATCACCTGATCGAGCGCGTTCTTGGGGATGACGATCACGCCGTCGCCATCGCCCACGACGACGTCGCCGGGATGCACCACGGCCTCCCCGATCGCGATCGGCACGTCGAGCCAGCCCGAACGGTGTTTGATCGAGCCACGCACGCTGACGCCGGTGGCGAAGATCGGGAAATTTTGCTCCCGGATGTAGTCGATGTCGCGAACTGCGCCGTTCGTGACGCAGCCGGCCACGCCTTTGAGCTGACAGAAATAGGTCGCGTTCTCGCCCCACACGGCGACCAACCCGGCGTTGTCGGCATCGATCACGATTACCTCGCCACGTTGTGCGCGATCGACCGCGCGCGTGACGGCGGTGTTGTCGCCCGGCAGGCATTTGGCGGTGAGTGCCGGACCGGCGAAGCTCGTGCCCGCGACCATCTGTTTGATCGCCGGCGCCATCACCGGAAGGCCAGGGTAAGCCTCGAAGATCGTCGCCGTCGAAATCCGCCTCAGTTCGTCGAATAGTTCGAGGTTCATAGGTTCCCCCAGGGTCGTCATGCTCTCGTGCCTGGGTCTGACGTGCAACAGGGGTGGTCAATCGCGAGGATTGCGTGTTTCCCCGTATAGCCATGGGACAGCCCCCTCCCCCAAAATGATGATATCAGCGGCTCACGGGAGGCCAGGGTGGCCAGGAAACAGACTTTTCTGAGCAGCATCGCCGCGAGAATTTGGCTGGCGATCATTTTTCCCATGGTCGCGTTCGTCGCCGCCGGGGCGTTTGTCGTCCATGAGCGGTTCCAAACGGCAGCCGAAATGGCGGTGCTCCAGGATTTGGCGGGTTTCGTCGCCGATTTGAGCGGCCTGGTCCACGAGATGCAAAAAGAGCGAGGGGCATCGGCGACGTTTGTCGGCAGCCGTGGTCAGCAACTGCGCCAGGAACTGATCGAACAGCGCGCCCTGACCGACGAAAGACGTGCCCGTGTGCTGCGGGCGGCCGCCGCGATCGACGGCATGAGCTTGCCGGTCAGCTTTTCGGGGCGCTTGGCGAATGCCCTGAAGGCGGTGGGGGAACTCGATGGCAAGCGGCGGCAGTTACAGCGCTCGAAATACCGGCCCCCGAATCGAACGCCTATTTCACGAGCACGATTGCTGCTCTTCTCGATGTGGCCGGCGAAACCGTGAAGGCGGCCCGCCACCCTGAGGTAGCGAATGCCGTCAACGGTTATCTCAATTTCATGCTCGGCAAAGAGCGCGCCGGACAGGAACGGGCGACCGGCGCCGCCAGCATCTCCGCCGGCCGATTCGACCCCGCCAATTACCAACGTTTCGTCGGTCTGTTCGCGCTCCAGGAGGCCTATTTTCGGGCCTTCGAGGCCTACGCTTCTCCGCCGATGATCGCAGCCTTCCGCGAGACCGTACGTGGACCCGCGGTCGAGGAAGTAACACGCCTTCGGGGTATCGCCTATGTCGGTGGGCTTCAGGGCGCGATGCCGGGCGTCTCGGGGCCACACTGGTTCGACCAAACGACCCGACGCATCAACCTGATGAAACAGGTCGAAGACCAGATTGCCCAAGACCTCGCGGCTCTCGCTGGCCGCATCCGCGTCCGAGCGAACACCACCCTTTGGCTGGTCGTGGCGCTAGGCGTGTTCGCTCTGATCGTCAGCGCCGTTGCCTCCTGGATGGCGTCGCGCAGCGTGACGAGACCTCTATTTGCGCTCCGTCGATCGATGGAGGCGCTCTCACGGGGCGAGGTCGCGGAAAGGGTCGCGGGTACCGATCGCCGTGATGAAATCGGCGCGAGGGCGGCGACCGTCGGCGTATTCCGAGACGCCGCAATCGGCAAAGAGAAGTTGCAGGCGGACCTCGAGGAGAATCGCCGCGCCGAAGAGCGTGAACGCGAGCGTCGCGCGAACGAACTGCGCGCCGTGGTCGAAGCCGTCGGATCAGGGCTGCGGGCGTTGGTGGACGGCAACCTAACCCACCGCGTCACCGCATCGTTTCCGGCGGAATTCGAGAAGCTCAAGCACGACTTCAACGTTGCCACCAAGACTTTGTCCGAAACGGTGGGCGAGATCGCGGTGGCCGCTGAAGCACTCGGAACGACTGCCGAACAATTGTCGGCCTCGGCCGAGGAGCTTTCGACGCGAACGGAGCACCAAGCTGCGAACGTCGATCAGACGGCGACGTCGATGCAGCAGATGACGGCCACCGTCAACGAGACCGCTGCAGGCGCGGCGGAGGCAGATAAGTCCGTGGATCAGGTCCGAGGGCACGCCGAGGCCAGTCGAACGGTTGTCGCCAACGCCGTCGCCGCCATGCAGCAGATCGATCGTTCGTCTCGGGGCATTACGGAGATCGTCTCGGTGATCGACGATTTGGCGTTTCAGACCAATTTGCTGGCCCTCAACGCCGCGGTCGAGGCGGCTCGAGCTGGGGACGCCGGCAAGGGCTTCGCGGTCGTCGCCACCGAGGTTCGCGCCCTGGCGCAGCGTTCGGCCGAAGCGGCCAAGCAGATCCGGGACTTGATCGCCAAGTCGAGCGCCCAAGTGAGCGACGGCGTGCGACTGGTCAACGAAACCGATACGACGCTAGCTGCCATTCTCGGTTCGATCGAGCGCATCTCGACGGTCATGAGCCGGGTCGCCAACGCGTCGAGTGAACAAGCGAACGAGATCCGCGACGTGGGTGGCGCGGTTCAGCAACTGGATGAAATGACTCGGCAGAACAAGTCGGTCGTCGAGGCAACCACCGCCGCAGCGAAGTCGCTATCGGACGGGGCGAGCAGCCTGATGTCGCGCGTCGGCTATTTCAAGACCGGCAGTTCTTCGGTGGCGGGCAACGGCGACCGACGAGTCCGCTCCTCCGCGCCTGATGCCTGATCGGCGTGATCTTCATTCTTTCGATGACTTGATTGCTGGCTCCCCTAAGCTGGGCCGTTCGTGGGTACGGAACGGAGGAGCCATGAAAATTCGACGACGCGAGGCGCTGGTCGCGCTACCCCTACTGGCGGGAGTCGCTGGGCCTGGCGCATCTCAGCCGACGCAGCCGCCGATCGTCCAGCCCGAACGCCCGGGTCGGGACGCGTTCATCGCGCGCGCCCACGCCATGCGCGATCGCGCCGTCCGCGAGGGCGACCAGGCGTTCGGCGCGATCGTGGTCCGCGCGGGTGTGATCGTGGGCGAAGCGCCGAGCCGCGTCGTGACCAATCGTGATCCGACGGCGCACGGCGAGATCGAGGCGATTCGCGACGCCGCCCGTCGCTTGGGCACCGGCGATCTCAGCGGTTGCGAACTTTATTCGAGTTTCCGACCCTGTGCGATGTGCGAAGCGGCCGCCTCGTGGGCCCGCATCGCCCGTCTGTATTCGGGGGCGGAGGGCACCGACCACGGCGCCCCGCGCCTGTCGCGATGTTGATCGCCGGCTCGACGATGCGAGGACGGCTGCGCACAATGGTCCTCACGAGGTGACGCGATGATCGAGGCTTCCCCCTACGCCGGATCCTGTCCGCTGTGCGGCGCGGCTCCAACCGCCGTACGCTTGGCGGCGACGCGCGAGCATTGGACCGCCGCGCGGCGCGCCGCCCAGGCAGCGGCCCGGCCCTTAGGCGCGCGTTCCGTGCGGCAGGACAAGGTCTCGGTGCCGCGGGGCGCGGCGTTCGTGATCGAGGCGGGTTGGGTGCTGACCCGGCGCGACGACCGGCCGTTTCTTCTGCGCGACGGCAACGTGCTGGTTCGCGATTCCCGGATCGTCGAGGTGAGCGATCAACCGATTCGCGGAGATTTCCCGCGGGTGCGGGTTCCCAACGATCTGGTGATGCCGGGATTCATCTCGGGGCACACGCACGTGTGCTCGGGCTCGCCCACGCGCGGCCTGATCGAGAGCGGGCGGTTTTTCGGGCGTCCCCTCGAAGTCGTCGACGACATCCTGTCGGACGAGGAGATCGAGGACCTCACGGCATACAATCTGGCGGAGATCGTGCGGGGCGGCTGCACGACGCAGGTCGAGATGAGCCGATCGGTCCGCCAGGCCGAGGCCTACGTGCGCGTGGCCGAGCGTTGGGGCGTCCGCGGGTTTCCCGGGGCGATGGTGCCGGGCGCCCGTCGGCTCTACGGCATCTGGTTCCGGCGCAACGATCAGGTGCTGCGCGATTCGGTGCCGGGGACCCTTGAGGAACTCGCCGAAGCGCGCGCTTTCGCCAAGCGCCGGATGAATGCGGGCGACGGGCGCATCGTGCCGATGATCGCGCTCCATGCGACGGACACCCATACGCCCGAAACGATGCAGGCCGCACTTGCGGCCACCCGCGACCTCGGCACGGGGCTCCATATTCATCTGGCGCAGTCGATGCAGGAGACCGACACGGTGCGGCGCCTGTGGGGCGTGACCCCTGTGCAATGGCTGGAGCAGCTCGGGTTCTACCGCGGGATCGTCTTTGGCGCCCACATGTCAGGGACCGTCTGGCCAAGCGATCGCGAGCCGTTTCGCCGCGGCGGCGCCGTCTACAGTCACTGTCCTTCGGGCGGCGGCGCCGGCGGGGGCGGCCACACGCAGCCCTACCCCGAGGCGTTGGCCGCCGGATGGAACGTCAACATCGGCATCGACACGCACTCGAACGACTATCTCGAGAACCTGAAACTCGCCGTGCTCTACGGCCGTGTGCGGCACGACCTGATCGGTCACACGAGCCCGGTGCCGCTCGAATGGCCCGAGGTGCAGCATGCGGTCGAAGGGGCGACGATTTTGGCGGCCCGCGGTCTGCGGCGGGATGATCTCGGCAAGATCGTGCCGGGAGCCAAGGCGGATCTGATCGCGGTCGATGTCAGCGGGTTCCATGTCGGCGGCGGCACACGTCCTCCGGAGCCGCTGCACAATCTGCTGTATGCCAGCGGGCGTTCGGTGCGCCACGTCGTCATCGATGGGTCGTTCGTGGTGTTCGACGGCCATCTCACCGCCGAGGACGAAGCGGCGGTCATCGCGCGCGGTGGTGCGGCCGTCGAAAAGGTCTGGGCCAAGTTGGAAGCCGAGGGCTGGTTCGCCAAGTAGCTTCAGCGCGCGAGGCGCTTGGCGGCGACGCCAGGACATGGTCGATAGGCCGGCGGCGAGGTTGATCAGATTGAACCCAGACCCCGAGCCCGACCGCGAGCGGGATGCCGATCAGCACGACCGCCAGCATCCACCTCTTCGTAGTGCTTTGTATCCGTGGATGCGCGGTCGCCCAAATCTTGCGGCCGCTGCGTGGGCACCGACACGGAAAAACAGGGCTGTCAATCCGCGGTCAGACTAGGATAGGGACGACCACCACCAGGGAGGGGGCCATGGCCACAGCACGAAGGAGTATCGGGAGTGTCGTCGCCGCGTTGATCGCCACGACGACGATAACAGCGGTCGATAGCATCGTTCTGTCGTCGGAAGCGCGCGCGCAACAGACGCTACGGGTTGGAAACACCGCGTTCGGGCCACGTAAGGGGCAAGTCCACTGGGCGTTTGCCGCGGCCGACGTCATGCCGCTGATGGCGTTCTTCGACTCGCTCACCTACGTCGATGCCGAGGCCAAGCTGCAACCGGGGTTGGCAACGTCCTGGCAGGCACAGGGCAACGACACCTGGATCTTCAAGCTGCGCCCGGGCGTGAGGTTCCATAACGGCAAACCGATGGATGCCGCCGCGGTGGTGGCGAACGTCGAATACATCCTCACCGACGAGGGCAAGACGACCTCTGGCGGGCGCATGCTGAACGACTTCGTCATCACCGGCCGGGCGATCGATGCGACCACGGTCGAGATCAAGACCAAGGTGCCGCAACCGATCATGGATCGTTGGTTCGCGTTGTTCCGTCCGATGGAGGTGGGCGCCTACAGGGAAATGGGACCGGAGGGATTTGGCGTGAAGCCGATCGGCACCGGTTCGTTCCGCGTTGTGTCGTGGACTCCGGAAGGCATCCGTGCCGAAGCCTTCCCCGAGGCATGGCGCAAGCCCAAGGTCGAGCGTTTGGTGATCAACGAGCTGCCGGAGAACGCGGCACGATTGCAGGCGTTGACCTCGGGTCAGATCGACATCGCCTGGTCGCTGACGCCGGACGACGGGCCGCGCATCGCTGCGGCGGGCGGCTCGGTGTCGGTGACGCCGGTGGGCGACGTCGTTTCGATGGGCTTCAACCTGATCAAAGACAGTCCGTTCAAGGACGTTCGCGTGCGCCGGGCCTTGAGCCACGGCGTCGATCGCGAGAGCTTCGTCAAGAACGTGCTCGGCGGCTTGACCAAGTCCGCCGGCCAGCCGGCGGCCAGCAACATCGCCGGCCACGTACCGGCGATCCGGCCCTATGCGTACGATCCCGTTCGGTCCAAGGCGCTGCTGGCCGAGGCTGGGTTCCTGAACGGCCTCAAGGCCAAGATCGAGATCGTCACCTTCGGCGATTTCGGTGTGGCGATGCAGAATATGGCCTCCGACCTGGCGAGGGTGGGCGTCGAATTGGAACTCATCAACCTGACCATTCCTGATTTCATCCAGCGCTTTGTCGGTCAGAAAGCGTGGGATGGTATCGGCATCTCGACCATCTACGAGCCGTTCCCGACGGCCGATGTCATGCGCGCTCTGGTTACGCAGTCGTGCAGTGGCCGGGGCAACTTCATCTGCGATCGGACGATTCAGCCGACGATCGAGGCGGCGAACGTCGAGACCGATCCGGCCAAGCGCACGGCGCTTGTCACCCAGATCATGCAGTACTATCACGACAACGCGTTGTCCCTGTATCTCTACGAGGCGATCCAGGTCACCGGCTTGGCGCGCAACGTACGCAACTACAAGATGGCCAACCGCGCGCCCAACTATCACGAGATCGAGTTGGCGCGTTGAGGTTCAGGCGGGTCGCGCGCCGACCACGCACACCGCTGGCGGTTCCGGCGACAGGTCGAGAGTTTGGCGGCTGACGACCGAAAGCCCGGCCGCGATCAGCCAGGTGGCGATGCGCTCGGCCATCGCCGCCGCGTTCGCGTTCTTGCGCGGGATCAAAAACGTGGTGGCGATCTAGCCGCCGGCGCTGAGACGCCGGGCAAGCCTGGCCATGACGGGTGCGCTAATTGCCGCCGGCGAGATGGCCGCCATCGACGGCGAGGTCGATGCCGCTCACGTGCCGTGCGGCATCGGACGGGGCCCTAACGCCGAGACGGTTTCGGCCTTGGCTGCCGATGGTCGGCTCACGAGACAATCGCGCAGAGCGAGGCAATTGGTCGCGACCTGGAATAGGGTGCATCGTAGCGACCTGGTTTGGACTCGCTGCCGGATTTACCGCTCAGTTTCTTAGTCGTGGCCGCTACTAGGGGAGCGCGAATCATACCTTTTGACGTTGAGGTGCCGGGTCGATCTGATTAGCTGCTCAGGGCAGGCTCGCCGTTTCAGTCTGGTTGGCCAGTTGCATCCTCAATGGGCCGTTTCGCGCTTATGGCTAGCGAGCCCGAAAACTCTCGGACCCCGGGAATGACTTCGGCAAGTGACCCCAACGCCGATATCAGGGGGATGAGTGGCTTGGGTGTCGCCGGGTGCAGCCAATCGAAACATGCAATACGCACGTCTTCGAAACCCGCTCGAAGGAGCACGTTGCGAATTGACCACCTCAGAAAGGCGGTTTCATCCGGTGAAACCGAAGGAAAGAAACGACGGAAGCGTCGCTCTGCATATACTTGAGGATTCAAGAGGTTTGGTTCGGCGAAGCTGAGGTATCCCCCAGGGCGCAAAAGTAGGAACATCTTCTCGATCGCCCGCGGCAGTTCAAGATGTTGCAAAATCGAAGAACCGACCACTGCATCAAAACCGCCGCTGACTGCCGCGCTCTCGAAGTCCGTCACCAAAAACTGGACGTTCGACAGGCCGGCGCATCGCTCGCGAGCTCTTTCGACCAGAACTGGTGACAGGTCGACGGCGATGATTTCGGCGTTTGACTTGGCGAGGGCCTCTGTGAAAAGGCCTGTTCCGCAACCAACTTCGAGCACCTTCTTTCCTTGGGCGAGGGCGGCGCCCTCGCGGATCATCGCGGCCCGACGCAATGCTCGCACTTGGCCGGCTGGAGTTCCCCATCCCCAAATGCCCTCAGGATCATGGGTCGCAATCCACTCCCCATGACGAATCTCGTTTTCGGTTCGATGAATAGTGCCGCTCCTTCTTCTGAAAATCTGATGCTGAGGAAAAACTCTACTTCAAACAGTGAGAAAACACCCGGACGTGATCGACGAAGCACGATCCCACCGCTCGCACAGTCGATCGCTAATTGCCACCGACAAGGCGGCCGCCGTCGACAACGAGGTCGATGCCGCTCACGTGCCGTGCGGCATCGGAGCATAGGTAGACGGCGGCCTGCGCGGCGTCTTCGGGTTCGCCCAGCCGGCGCAGCGGAGTCTTGGCGATGATGCGCTCCTTGAAGCGCTGGGCACCTTCGGGGCCGCCGTGGACGCGGATCGCCCCTGCAGACAGTTCGCCGCCGGCGAACAGGACTCCCGGCACGATGTTGTTGACGCGGATGCCGCGCGCGCGTCCCGCCAGAGCGGCCGCCTTGGTGAGTTGGGCGAGCGCCCCCTTGGCCGCGCCGTACGCGGTGGAACCCGCATTGCCGCCGTAGGCCGTGAGGACCGTTACGTTGACGACGGCTCCGCCCTCAGGACCGAAGTGGCGAAACGCGTGCTGGAGGCCGAGGAACGAGCCCTCGAGGTTGAGGCGCAGGACGTACTCGAGATCGGCGAGCGCCAGTTCTTCGATTGGTGCGAGGCGAGCATCACCCGCATTGTTGACGACGGCATCGAGACAACCGTATCGGCTCATGACCTCTTGCATGACGCGCGACCAATCACCGTCTTCGGTCACGTCGTGGGCGAGAAAGACCGCCTTGCCGCCGTGACGGGTCGCAAGGGCGACGGTCTCTTCGCCCAGCTTGAGGTTTCGACCGGTGCCGATCACGGTGGCGCCGGCTTCGACGAGGGCCACAGTCATCGCACGACCGAGCGAGCCGCTCGCTCCGGTCACGACGATGACTTTTTCGTCCAACACGCCCATCAGTTGCCGCCGGCCTGCCGGCCGCCGTCGATGAAGACATCGATGCCGGAGATGTGGCGGCCGGCCCGCGAGCATAGGAACACCGCGGCCCGGGCCGCGTCGTCGGGCTCGCCGAGCTTCTTGAGGGGGCTTTGCGCGATGGCGCGGGCTTTGAACAGCTCGGCGGCGGCGGGATCACCCTGAACCCGCACGGCGCCGGGGGAAACCTCGCCGCCGGCGAACAACACGGCCGGAACGATATTGTTCACACGAATGCCGCGCGCGCGGCCGGCAATCGCCGCGGCCTTGGTCAAATGGGCGAGCGCCCCCTTGGCTGCAGAATAGGCCGTTTGGCGCACCGCGCCGCCATAGGCGGGCAACGCGGTCAGGTTGATGACGGCGCCGCCGTCGGTGCCCATGTGGGCGAACGCATGCTTGAGGCCGAGGAATGAACCGTGGAGATTGAGATCGAGCAGATACTCGAGGTCCTGGAGCGTGAGTTCCTCGATTGGGGCGAGGCGCGCATCGCCCGCGTTGTTGATCACGGCATCGAGGCGCCCAAAGGCGGCGATCGTTTGCGCGATCACCGTTTGCCAGTCCTCGTCGCGAGTCACGTCCTGGGCAAGGAACGTGGCTTCGCCCCCCGAAACGGTGATGGCCGCAACGGTTGCCTCGCCTCGCTCGACATTGCGCCCGGTCGCGACGACCTTGGCCCCGGCCGCCGCCAAGGCAACCGCGATCGGTCGACCGAGGCCGCCGGTGGCGCCGGTGACGATCGCGACTTGGCCGGCGAGCGCCGTCATCCTGGGAAGCCGATGCTGCGGCCGCCGTCCAACGTGATCTCCATCCCGGTGATGTATTTGGCCGCCGGCGAACACAGGTAGAGCACGGCCTCGGCGACCTCGGAGGGTGCGATTGCGGGGCCGAGGTCGAGATCGTCCTGCGTGGTTTCCGCGTGCGGCCGCCAGGGCACGCTGCCGACGTTCACCGTGTTGACGGTGACGCCGTAACCCTGCGGGCCCCATTCGAGGGCGGCCGACTTCGTCATCATGCGCACGCCGGCGGCGGTGGCCGAGAGTGCTGCGGCCCCGCCATGGGCGGTCCGTCCGACGGTCGACGTCAGGTTGACGACGCAGGCGTTCCCCGCTTCGCGCAGCAGGGGCGCGCAGTGTCGCAAGCCCAGCCACGGCGCCACGATGTTGTCGCGGGCGAGCGAGCGGAGGTCCGCGAGCGTGGTCTCCGTGAAGGGTTTGACCAGCAGGGTCATTGCCGCTTGCACCAGGACGTCGAGGCGCTTGTATTTGGTGCGGATGTGCCCGGCCATGGCGCGCCAGTTGCGCTCATCACTCGCATCGAGCGGTGCGAACTCGGCCGAACCGTTGTGTTGGCGAATGAGTGCGACCACGGCCGCGGCCGCGGTTCCGTCCGTGTCGGCCGCGATAACGTGATGACCGGCATCGGCCAACCGGGCGGCACAGGCGGCTCCGATCGGCGAACCCGCGGCGGTCACAAGCGCGAGTTTTCCCTTGAGATCGGTCATTCGCCCCACACTTCGGTCAAGTAACGAAGCCAGTTTTCGCCCATGACCGCGCGAACGCGAGTCTCGGACCAGCCGCGGGCGAGCATGGCCGCGGTCACGTTCGGCATCTCGTGGTGGCGCTCCAGTCCCTTGAGTTCTTTCACCGTACCGAAGTCGGTGAGCTGACGGGCGTATCCTTTGTCGCGGATGCAGTACTCGGTGAGCGCGTCGGGTTGGTCCTGCACCATGTCGGTGCCGATTCCCACGTTCTGTTCTCCCGCCACGTCGATCGTGTGTTCGATGGCATCGAGATAGTCCTCGAGGTCGGAGTTCTGACCGCGGCGTAGCAGCACGGTGAAGCGGGTGACGCCGATGAAGCCGCCATGATCAGCGATCAGCCGGAGTTCTTCGTCGCTCTTGTTCCGCGGGTGATCACGCAGCGCGCGAGGGCAGGTGTGCGTGTAGCACACCGGCTTCTTCGAGTGCCGGATCGTCTCTGCGCACGTCCTGGAGCCGACGTGGGAGAGATCGACGGCGATACCGACGCGGTTCATCTCGTGGACGGCCTCGCGGCCGAAATCCGAAAGGCCCGAGTCGCGGCTCTCGTAGCAACCCGTCCCGATCAGGTTCTGGGTGTTGTACGTGAGTTGGATGAAGCCGACGCCCAACGCCTTGTAGATCTGGAGGAAGCCGAGTTGATCGTCGATGCCGGTACAGTTCTGCCAGCCGAGCGATACCCCGACCTTGTTCTCGGCCTTGGCGCGGCGGATGTCGGCCACCGAGTGCACCGGCCGCAGGATGTCATGGTGTTCGGTGATCCAGTTCTTCCACTTGGCAACGTTCTGCATGGTGCCGCGGAAGTCTTCCCAGATCGAGCAGGTGAAATTGGCGGCGGTAATACCACCGCGGTGAATGTCCTCGAACACGGCGCGCGTCGGCGCCGACAGGATGAGCCCATCGAACACGGTCAAGTCGCGATGAAGTTGTGCGGCGGTCATACGCCATCTTCGTTCATTCGCGCCCACGCCGTAAACTGAGGAGATGACGAAGAACGAACCGGCCGTCTTGGGCGGCATGTACGAGGTGGGCGTCGGTGTTGCCGATCTGGCAGCGGCGATCGGCCATTGGCAGGCCTTCGGGTACCGCGTCGGTACGACGGGTCGTCTTGGAGCGGCGGCGGCCGAACGCCTCTATGGCGTCGCCTCGGCGGTGCGATCGGTGAGGCTCCTGCACCAGGACGCCGATCACGGTCTCGTCCGCCTGATGACGTGGGACAAGCCCACGGGCGAAGGGCTTGGACAGATACCGTTGCGCACGCCCGGCAACCGCTGGACCGTCGCGAAGACGCGAGACGTCCAGTTGTTTGCCGATCACGCACGCGCTTGGAAAGCGCAGGGCATGGACCTCTGGTACCTGGAACCCGTGTTTCACCCCGTCGGCGTGACCCTCGACCAGACGCAACCGTTCCGAGACGATTTCCCGCACAAACGTGAGCTGCCGATGTTCTGGCGCGAAGGGCGGCAGGTGCTGGTGCAACGCTACGCCCACGAGCTGCCCAACTTCGGGCGTTACAACGAGCACTGCCTGCTGCGCGCCAGCCAGTTCACGCAGGCCGGTATATGCATCGGTCCCGACGATCAGGGGTTGCTCGGCTTCTACGATCAGGTTCTCGGCCTCAAGCGCATCTCGGAGCGGCGGATCGTAGTAGAGGGAGGCACATTGCCAGCTCTCATGATGCCGATGCGAGATGGCGAGTTGCTGTTCGAAACCGATTTCGACGACGTGCGTTCGGGTCCGGAACCCGACCGGCAATTGTCGGGCAAGCTGCGGGTGTTTCGCCTCCCAGAGTCGGCCAAGGACGATCGCTGGTATCGTGCGTCGGCGCCCGGGAATTTCGGGTATTCGCTCTATACCTATCGCTCGATGGACCTTGCCCGCCTTCGTTCGAAGGTGGCCGGCGCCGGCGTGCCTTGGACGGGGCAGGTGCTCGAAGACGAGTTCGGCGCACCTGCCTTCGGCTGCACGTCGCCGGACGGCTACGCTTGGGCCTTCGTCCAGGCCTGACCCGAGAAAATCGTCCTGAACCATGCATAGGCCCCGTGAGGCTTCTCGCGGAGGCGGCCCATGCGGCGGAACGGGCGTCGATTGGCGATAGGGATGATGGTGACGCTCCTCTTAGCGGCCGGGCTGTCCCTGACGGGCGTCCAGGCGTATGCGCTCGACATCGATACGCCACGGAATGCCGGTGAACGGGTTCTGGCGCTTTCCGGGCGATTTCTCCAAAACGAAGCGGAGCGCGTCGCCGCCGTGCTACGCGCCGTCGGGCCGTTCGACGTGGTGACGTTCGACTCGACCGGGGGCAGCGTTCTGGGCGCGATCGAGGTTGGCGAACTCCTGCGGCGCGAGGGCTTGGCGACCAGGATCGAGTCCGGACGGACGTGTTCCAGTGCCTGCCTGTTTGCGTTTGCCGGCGGCCGGCATCGTCAGGTCGAGCGTGGCGGGCGGGTCGGCGTCCATCGCGCCACGCTTACAGGGAACGAGGAGCGGATTGCGGCTGTCGTCGCCGCAGCGCGAAGTGGCGATCATGGCGCGGTCGTCCGAGCCATCGGCCGATTCGAGCAGGCGAGTACGGCCGCTGCGACGGCACAGATGCAGCACTTGAACGACATGGGGATCTCAGTCCGCTTGATGGCGCTCCACGTGGAGGTCGATCACGACGCCATGCACTGGTTGACACCCGAAGAACTTCGCTCGTTCGCCGTGGTTAACGCCCTGGAGGACTGATCGACGGGGCGCGTCAGTTGGCGGGAACGTGCCGGGCGAAGAACTCGAGTACGTGCCGGCTGTAGGCCTCGGGTGCCTCCCACGGTGGTGAATGGCCGACGCCGGGCATGACCTTGAACTCCGCGCCCGGGATCATGGCGGTTGCTTCCTGAAGGGCGGCCGGCGGAATGATCTGAGACTCTTGTCCGGCGAGTACGAGCGTCGGCGTTCGATACCCCTTGAGGCGCTCGGTTTTGACGATCACGTCCGGGTGCAACAGGAGCTGCATCGGCTTGAACAGGTCCTGATTGAGGCGTGCCAGCTGATCGAACAGCACCATGCGCTCCGGATGGTGCTTGCCGAACGCCGGTGCCACGCTCGATGGACGAATGGCCGGCGTCCCAACGGTCTTGCCGGGGCCACGGGCGAAGGCGTTCATGATGCCCGTGGGCACGACGCCGCCGGCGCTCGCCGACATCGCGATGGCGTGGACCCGATCGGGCGCCTGCATGGCGGTCGCCAGCGCGGTCCAGCCGCCGACCTGATGACCGCAGATCGCCACCTTGGGGATCTTCTCCCGATCGAGCACGGCCAGGAGGTCGTCGGCGAAGTACTTCGGATGGACGTCGTCGGGCGCGCAGGGCGAGCGATGCCAGCCGCGTTGATCGAAAAGGAGGACGCGGTAGCGCTTGGTGAACGCCGGGAGCTGCTGGAACCACGCGAGCGTGTTGCCGCTGCCGCCGTGGGCCATCGCCACCGTCGGGCCCTCGCCGTGCATCTCGTAATAGATCTCGGCCTTGTCGACCTTCACGCGGGGCATGACGCTTCTCCTCGGATCAGGGGTGAATGGTGGTGCCGGTCTTGTCGACGGTGAAACGCATCGCCGGACGTTGCTTGATCGCGTCGTACCAGCGCGCGAGGGTGGGTCGGCCGCGACGCCACTCGTAGGTGGGGTCGATCGGACTCAGGAGTTCGCCGATCGGCTTGACGCGATAGTCGAGACGCGAGAGTGCCCCGGCGACGCAAATCTGTCCGATATCGAGCGCCGCCGCGAAGCCCGGGGCATCGCGCTCGAGACGATCGAGCCCGCGCACGACCTTGTCCCACTGACGCTGGGCGTAGTCCACGCGATGCTCGGCCTTCGGCCGCCAACTTTCGAGGTCGAGCAGCACCATCGTGTCGAACAGGCCGTCCCCCAACACCATGCGGGTCATGACGGTGAACCGGACCGGGCTCGGCGGTGGAAACAGGCGACTCCCGCCAAGCCAGTCCAGATATTCACAAATCACCAGGCCGCCATAAATCGCCTCGCCGTCGTCGAGCACCAGGGTCGGAACCTTTGACAGCGGATTGTCGCGTCCAAGGTCGACGGCGTCGTCGAAGGGGCTTGTCCGGACATACGTCAATCGGTCCGCCACGCCCGCCTCGTAGGCGACAACCAAAACCTTATGGATGTAGTTGGGATTCGGTGTGAAGCGGAGCTTCATAGGCTTAAAGAATCGCTAGGGCGAAGTCGTGACGATGATAGCAGGCATCGCGACGGGTCAGCCCTATAATCCGGCAACGTTCCATTACGGAGTTCGCGATGCCCGATCGTCAGACACGTCATGCCGTCCTGCCCACGCCGTTGCACGACGAAGCTGCCCGCCAGCATTTCGTGTTCAGCTTGGCGCACTACGTGCGGAGCGACGTATCTCCGGGCAATCGCGACATCTATGAACACGAGGTACGGCCCGCGTTCGAGCGGGCCAATGGACGTGCGCCGACCTCGTTGCACGAGGTGCGTCGCGCGATGGACGACCGCCCGTTTTTTCAGATGTCGAGCGAGTTGCAGCGTGCGAGCCAGGAGATGCTTTGGGACTCCGTGCTCGACTCGATCGAGCGCCAGTTGCCAACGATGATTTCGACCGCGAAGAACGTTCGCCGCGGCAAGACGCGCGGTTCGCTGACTCTCGACTCGGCGCTGCCGATTCCGGCCTACGTCGGCGATAACCACCACCACGCCATGCCCGGCGGTTATGCCGAAGAGCGCGCGCCGGACGACGTCTCGGCGGGTGCGCTCTACGACCGCGGTGCCTATATCTACGTCGACGGCAACTTCGGGCCCCTGATGGACGGCATCGGTCGGGGCGTCGTGCTCTACATCAAGCACAAGTTCCCCGACTTCCAGCCCAAACGCATCCTCGACATGGGCTGCACCGCGGGCAACGGTACCCTGCCGCTGGCCGACATCTATCCCGATGCCGAAATTCATGCAATCGACGTTTCGGCGGCCTGCTTGCGTTATGGCCACGCGCGCGCCGAGAGCCTGGGCAAGGCCATCCATTTCTCGCAACAAAACGCCGAACACACGAAATTTCCCGATGGGCACTTCGACCTCATCGTGTCGGGGGCACTTCTGCACGAGATGGCGCACAGTGCTGTGCTGAACCTGATCGGCGAGTGCCGACGTTTGCTGCGGCCGGGTGGACTGATGGTCCACTCCGAGCAGCCGCCCTATCGCGGGGTCGAGGTCTATCAGCAGTGGGTGCGGGACTGGGATTGCCGCAACAACAACGAACCCTTTTGGACGCGAATCCACTCGATGAATCTGCCGGAGGAAGCGGTCAAAGCCGGTTTCTCCGCTGACAAGGTGTTCGAAGACCGCGGCTATGCGCCGTCGGTCGCCGCGCAGGTCACGGCGGCGGTCGCCGCCGACAAGGTGATGGGCTCGCCCCGCGGTGCGCGGCGCCACTACCTGTTCTGCGCCTTCAAGTAGTCGGGCGGCGAGGGCCGGCGCCGAGGCGCCGGCCCTCCACGCGACCCGCTTACAACATGTAATCGCCGCCGTTGGGGCTGATCGTCTGGCCAACGAAGAACTTCGAGTCTTCGCTTGCCAGGAAGACGAACGCCGGCACCATGTCATCGATCCGGCCAAGGCGACCCTTGGGGATCGTCTTCTTGATGTGGTCGATATGGTCCTGCGGCACCTTGTCGAGGATGCGCGTCACGGTCGCGCCAGGTGCCACACAGTTGGCCGAGACGTTGCGCGGCCCGATCTCGCGCGCGAGCGAGCGGGTGAACGAGATGACGCCGGCCTTGGCGGCGCAGTAGTGCGACAGGTTGTTGTTGCCGAGATAGGCGAGCTGCGAGGCGTTGTTGATGATCTTGCCGTAGTTGCGCTTGTACATGTGTGGCAACACGTAATGGGTGCAGAGGAACACCCCGGTCAGGTTGATGTCGATCATCTTCTGCCACGTGGCCGGCGACATCGCTTCGACGGGCGCCGTTGAAACGATCCCGGCGTTGTTGACGAGGATATCGATGCGGCCGAATTGCTTGATGACCTTGGCCACCATGCGCTTGACCTGGGCGTCGGCCGAGACGTCGGCCATGACCGGAAACGCCTTGCCGCCGGCTTTGCGGATTTCGGCGGCGACCGCCTTGATGTTTTTTTCTTCGCTCTTGTCCGGATAGTTGATCGCGACATCCGCCCCCTCGTGGGCGAACGCGATGGCGACGCCGCGGCCGATGCCGGCCGAGGCGCCGGTCACCAATGCGACTTTTCCTCTGAGACGTTTCATGGGTCCCTCCCGTTGCTGGCCGCGGCGAGAAACGCCCGGCTTGATGAACGCGACAGCCGCAACCACCGAGCAGCCCGGGAGTCCCGTGACCGATCTGCTGAGCGTCGT